>Ga0075356_1000113_pt1 | contig 15498 bp, 11 predicted proteins | sample WestPond_Cattail_FD_120073 | JGI IMG/M metagenome (GOLD analysis project Ga0075356, IMG submission 120073) | Natural and restored wetland microbial communities from the San Francisco Bay, California, USA, that impact long-term carbon... | ecosystem: Environmental > Terrestrial > Soil > Wetlands ... | reverse complement strand
GCTTGATGCGCGCCCCCAGGCGGTCGATCGCCGCATTCAGGCCGCCGGCGTAGTCGTTGCGCTTGAAGGCCGGGCTGATCGTCTCGGTGATGATCTGCCGCGCCGCGAGATCGGGAATCGCGCCTTCGAGCGCCTTGGCCACCTCGATGCGGATGCGCCGGTCGTTCTTCGCCACGACGATCAGCACGCCGTCGCCGACGTCGCGGCGGCCAATCTTCCACTGGTCGCCCACGCGCTGCGCAAAGGCGGCGATGTCCTCGGGCGAAGTCGTCGGCACCAGCAGCACGACGATCTGCGTGCCGAGCTCGCGCTCCACGTTCGCCAGGTGCTGCTCCATCGCCTGGCGCTGTGCGGTGTCGAGCGTGCCGCTGCGGTCGACCACACGGCCTTCGAGCGCGGGCACCGGCAGCGCGTCCTGCGCACGCACCGGGCCGCACAGCGCGGCCAGCAGGAGCATCAGCAGCGCCGGCGCGAGCGCGCGCGCCCGGCTCCAGGTCATGATGGTGTCGTCACTTCGAAGCCGCGGGGGCGGCCGCCGGCGCGCTCTTGTCGAAGTTCACGCTAGGCGGCGTGCTGATCTGCGCCTCGTTGGCCACCGTGAAGCTCGGCTTGACCGAGTAGCTGAACAACATCGCGGTCAGGTTGGTCGGGAAGCTGCGCGTCAGCACGTTGTAGTCGGCCACCGCCTTGATGTAGCGGTTGCGCGCCACGGTGATGCGGTTCTCGGTGCCCTCGAGCTGCACGCGAAGGTCCTGGAAGCCCTGGTTGGCCTTCAGGTTGGGGTAGTTCTCGGTCACCACCAGCAGCCGGCTCAGTGCACTCGACAGCTCGCCCTGCGCGGCCTGGAACTTGTTGAACGCCTCGGGGTTGTTGATCAGCTCGGGCGTGGCCTGGATCGACGTGGCCTTCGCGCGCGCCTCGACGACCTTGGTGAGCGTTTCCTGCTCGAAGTTGGCCTCGCCCTTGACGGTGTTGACGATGTTGGGAATCAGATCGGCGCGCCGCTGGTACTGGTTGAGCACCTCCGACCAGCCGGCCTTGACCTGCTCGTCCAGGCGCTGGAAGTCGTTGTAGCCGCAGCCGCTCAGGCTGAAGACGGCCACCGCCGCCACGACCAGACCGATCCATCGCGAACGCAAAGACATGGCAAGTCCTCCTTGTGGTGCCGTTGAAGCGGGCTGATGCTACCCGCGTCGCCCCCAAGATGGGGCCGTGACGGCCCACTTCAAGGCAGCCAGTCTTCGACCTGCGTCAACGCGAGTGCGCGTTGCGCCGCCGTCATCGGCCGCATGCCGGTGAGGATCTCGCGCACCCGGTCGCGGTCGATGCGCCGCTCGTCGGCCCAGCTGTGCAACCGCGCGTCGGGATTGCGCAGCAGCGACACCAGCCACGCCGACGACACGGGGCCCAGCTTGGCCGCTGGTTTTCCGAGGTAGACCTGCGCTGCGCGCTCGGCGCCGCACACGCCCTCGCCCCACGGCGCCAGCGCGAGGTACAGCTGCAGGATGCGCGCCTTGCCGAGCGTGCGCTCCATCTCCACCGCATAGAGCAGCTCACGCAGTTTGCGCGTCGCGCTGCGGTCGTCGCCGGTGAACGCGAGCTTGGCGAGCTGCTGCGTCAGCGTGCTGCCGCCGCGCCAGTCGCCCGGCGCGTCGGCGTTGTGGCGCAGCGCGGCCAGCATCTCGGTGAGGTCGTAGCCCGGGTGTTCGAAGAAGCGTGCGTCCTCGGCCGCCACCAGCGCACGCGGCAACCAGCCGGCGAGCGGTTCGCCCTCGCTGGCCGACATGCGGCACGCGGCCGGCAGCTGTGCGTCGCCCAGGCGCTCGGTGGCCAGGCCCGACACGGACAGGCCTTCGACCACCGGTTGCACACGCCACCCGCCATCGGGCCAGCGCCCGTGCAGCGCGCCGGCCAGTGAGCCCGACACCCGCACGCGGCCCGCCTCGGGCAGGCCGCGTGCAAAGACTCCGACGACCTGCGACGCCGGCGTCGGCGGCAGGCGCAGTTCGACATCGGCTCCGCGCGCGGTGAGCTTGCCCTTCCACTGCAGGGTGATCTCGTGCGCGCCCTCGGCCAGCATCAACTCCCCGCTGAACTGATCGGCCCCCAGCGGCCGCAGCAGCGCGCGCGCCCGTGCCCATTGCAGCGGCGCCGGTCCGAGCGCCGACCAGCGCAGCGAGCAGGGCGCGCAGACGGCCTCGATCCCGTCGTGCCGGCGCTGCAGCTGCCAGCGGCCGAGCGGTGTGTGCAGCACGCGACCGTCGAGCAGAGCCTGGCCGAGCGGATGCGTGGCGAAGCGCAGCAGCACCGGCAGACTGATCGCGCGTTGCCAGGGGCCGATCGTGATCTCCGTGCGCCACTCGTCGGCGGCAGGCTGCAGCAGGCGCAGCGCCATGGCGAGCAGCGCAGCCCCCATCAGGGTGGCCACGCCGGCTGCGGCGACCAGCGTCCACGCGAGGCGTCGCAGCGCGGGCTTCACAGCAGCGCCTCGACACGGGTGACGGCCCGCCACGGCCCGACCGAGCGACCGAGCGTGGCGGCCCAGAACCAGGCCGACGCATCGGTGAATGCCTCCTCATGTGCGTCGACGATGCGTTCGCACACGCGCAGCGGCGTGCCGTCGGCGCGCACCGCGACGAAGCAGCGCCACAGGCGCGAGCGATCGTCCGTCTCGAGCCGGACCGTGTCGATGCGGTAGCCCAGCGCACGAAAGCAGTCGGTGGCCGGATGCAGTGCACGCGTCGGCCGCGTCACGTCGCGCAGCACCCACACCGCATCGGCCGACTGAAAGCGCCCGATACGGCCGGGAAACTGTGCGGCAAACCGCTGCTCCACCGGGCTCGAGGCCAGCGGCCGCAATGATTCGCCCTCCCAGACCGACGGCCATTCGGTGGATGGCGTGACAGCCGGTGCCGGCGCCGCGCTGCGACCGGCCAGCGGCAGCAGCGCGCAAGCCGCCAGCATGAGCGCCAGCGCGCGCGGCCATTGCTCGGCCAGCGCGCGCCGGGCGCATTCAAGCCAGGCTCGCGACATGGCGGCTCCTGAGTGTCTGCGTCGGTTGCATCAGTGCGCACACCGCGACGGCCACTGCTGCCAGGCAGGCCAGGCCGATGCCCTGGTGCGCCAATGGCGACAGTCCTTCCGGCCGCGCCTCCAGCGCGATCAGTACGCTGTTGCGCAGCACGTTCATCGCCAGCACGATCGCGCCAACCAGCGGCAAACGGCGCACGAACGCGCCGTCGGGCAACGCCTGCCAGGCCGCGCAGGCACAGGCGCCGAAATAGCCGAGCCAGGCCATCTGCACGCCCGAGCACGGTGCGTCGACGATCACGCGCCGACCGTTCACCAGCAGCGTGGCGCCGTCACGGACCGCGTCGACGCCGAAGCCTTGCAGCGCCAGTGCACTGGCCTCGGCGGTAAACACGCGCAGCGGCCAGCCGACGTAGAACTGCAGCGACGCCACCAGCGGCAATGCGAGCAGCAGCAGCCCGACCAGCGGCGCCAGCGGCCGTTGCGCCGGCCACCAGGCGGCCAGCGCAGCGGCGAGAGCCAGCGCGGCGATCACACCCGCGGCCAGCGCCGGCGCGCCCAACACCCACGCGGCGTTGGCGGCCAGTGCGGTCACCAGGGCAGCCACCAGCCAGGGCAGCCGCGGCGACAGGCGCAGCTCGCGAGCCTGCCGCGCGACGAATACCGCGAGGGCAGCCAGCGCCAGCAGGCCGAGCGGATCGTCGGAGCCATCGAGCGCGCGTTCGACCAGGTAGGCGCCATGCGGCCACAGCGCGAGCGCCTGCAGCGCCAGCCAATCGATCGCCGACAGCCGCACCGGCGTGCAAGGAATGGTCCGTGCCAGGCTCATCGCGCACTCCGCGTTGCGGCGATGGTGCGGCGGCGCCGCCAGGCGAGCGCCACCATCACGCTGGCCATCGCTGCCAGCGCCAGCGGCCAGGCCGGCTCGGGTGTGGTCGGCACCACCGCCCCGATCGCGGTGGCACCCGTCGCGCCGTCGGCACCGACCGCGAGCGCGCTCACACCGTGCGGCAGCGGCAACGGCTGCACCACCGGCACCGCGGCGACCTGCGTGCGCACGACCTGGTCGACCGCGATGAAGCTCGTATAGGCGGTGAGCAGCCCGTAGCGCAGGCCGAGCGCGGTGATCGGCTCACGCTGCGCCTGGCCGCCGACCAGCGCCTCGTCGTCGCCGAGCTGCGCGATGCGTTGTCGCGCCCACAGGTGGCGCAAGGCGATCGCGTCGGTCGACGGCGCCGGTGCGTCGACCACATCGACATGGTCGCCGCTGGCGCTGCGGCCCTCGAGCACCAGCTTGGCGCCGTGCGGGCTGCCGCGCCACTTGCCCCACACGAGCACCGGGCGGCCGCCCAGTACGTCGGGCATCGAAGCCGGTTCCACGTCGTAGACATCGAGCCCTTCGAAGCGCGCCTTCAACCGCGTGAGCACCGGCGCATCGATGATGTGGCGCAGCCGCTCGGCCTGCCGCGCGGCGTGTTCGGGCCGGGTCACGATGAAGGCCTCGCCCTGGCCGGCGCGCGCAAGACCTTCGATCAGGTGGCGGTTGACCGAGCTGCCGATGCCGAAGGCGAACACGTTGGCCTGCGACAGGTTCCGCCGCACCAGCTGGAACACCTCGTTCTCCACCGCGACGTAGCCGTCAGTGACCACGATCACGCTGCGCGACACGTCGGCCGGCTTCGGCAAGGCAGCCACGCGGCGCAGCGCCGGCACGATCTCGGTGGAGCCGCCGCCGCCCATGCGGTCGATCGTCTTCAGCGCGCGTTCGATGTTGGCCCGCGTCGCCGGCACCGACTGCTCCGACAGCATCCGGTTGCTGCCGGAGAACAGCATCACGTTGAAGGTGTCGCTCGGCCGCAGGCCGCCGATCAGGTCGGCCAGCAGCACCTTGGCCGTCTGCAGCGGATAACCGTGCATCGAGCCCGAGATGTCGACGACGAAGACGTAGTCGCGCGGGCTGATCTGGCCGGGAGCGATCGCCTTCGGCGGCTCCACCAGCGCGAGGAAGAAGTTCTCCGCGTCCGGCGACGCCTTGTCGGGCGCCTGGTACAGCATCAGGCCGGTGGCCGTGCGTTCGCCGGCGAGCCGGTACTCGAGGACGAAGTCGCGGTTGTCCGGGGCTGCGTCATCGGCCAGCGCCAACTGCACCGTGCGGCTGCCCAGACCCTGCGACTCGAGCTTGTGCGATACCGATTGCACGTCGGCGATCGGCAGCGGCGCTTCCAGCTTCACGCTCAGCGCGAAGCTCGCGCTCGATGCCATGCCGGGCTGCAGGTGCGCGGTCGCGCTGAGCGCGCCGTTGTCGGGTAAGGCGGCTGGAGACCGGTAGCGCGGGCCGACGACGGTGGGAAAGACGAAACGATAGGCACCGGCGTCGGGTGCGATCAGCTCGGTGTATTTCAGCTCCACTCGCACGTCGTCGCCCGGCAGGATGTTCGCCACGTTCATCGAGAACACGTTGGGGCGCTCCTGTTCGAGCAGCGCGGTGGTCTTGCCCTCGCGCTTGGCGCCTTCGTACTCCAGCCGCGCGCGCTGCTTCTCGCGGATCTGCGCGACGATCTGCCGTTCACCGAGGTGCACCGTCATCGCGTGCACTGCAGCGCGCGTCGACCCTGGGAAGACGTACCGGGCCTCGATCGGGCGCTGGCCCTCGTTGCGGTAGTGCTGCGTCACCGTCACGTCGGCGATCACGCCGGCGATGCGCACGTCGACCGTGGTGCCCTTCAGCGGCAGCGCGTCGAGCGCCGGGTCGTCGCTGCGCACCTGGAAGTACGGGCTTTCGGCGCGTCGCGCCTCGACGTCGTCGGCATGGGCGGGCGGCCAGGCGATCAGCAGCAGCGTGGCGAACAGGGCGAGCGCGATGCACACGAGCACGCGACCGGTGCTCGACAGCGGGCGCGGGGACGACGGGGGATGGCGCATGACAGGTTTTCTCCAGCGGATCCGGGCGCGGCTCGACGTGGCGCGCGACCTGCCGCCACTGTCGGCGCGCCGTGCGAAGCGCGGAGGAAGTGCCGATGCGGCGCGTGTGCGCTGTGTGAAGACACCGTGAAGCCGGCGCCGTGCGAAGCGGCGCAGCTCGTCGCCGTGCGGTGCCTCGGCGCCCTCAGCGAGTCGGCGTCGCGTCGCGTGCCGGCAGGCTCAGGCAGGCCAGCGCGCCGCCGGCATCGGCGTTGCGCAGCGTGACGCGGCCGCGGTGCAGCGTCGCGATCTGGCGCACGAATGCGAGGCCGAGTCCGGTGCTCTTGCGCGGGCTGTGCGGCCTGGCCAGCGAAAAGAACTTCTCGAACACCTTGTCGTCGGCGAAAGCCGGAATGCCGGGGCCCTGGTCCTGCACGGTCACGTCGGCCTGCTTCGAATCACGCCGCAGTGCGACGTCGATGCGGCCACCGGCCGGCGAGAAGTCGACCGCGTTGTCGATCAGGTTGCCGATGGCACGGCGCAGCAGCAGCGGGTCGCCGTCGACGACGGCATCCGGTCCGTCGAGCAGTCGCACGCTCACGCGCCGCGGCGCGCCGGCGGACTCGGCGCTGGCGACCAGCTCGCGCAGCAGCGGCCGCAGCGCCACCGGCTCGGCCTGCTCGAGGCTGCGACGGCGCTCCAGCGCGGTGAGCTCCATCATGCGATCGACCAGTTCCTGGATGCGCTGCGTCTCGCGACCGATGTTCGACAGGAAGCGCTGCCGGTCTGCCTCGGGCATGCCGGCCTCGCGCAGCAGCTCGGCCGCGCCGCGGATCGCCGACAGCGGGCTCTTCAGCTCGTGGGTGAGCGTCTGCACGTAGTCGGCCACGAAGTGCCGGCCGGCCAGCGCGTCGCGCATTTCGTCAAAGGCGGCAGCGAGCGAACCCATCGCGCGCCGGCCGAGCAGCGGCAGGTCGAACCGGCCCTGCCGGCGCACGATGCGCGACAGGTCGGTCACCAGCCCGAGCGGCCGCACCAGCCAGACGCCTGCGATCACTGCCAGCAGCAGCACCGCCGCCACCGAGGTGAGTCCGACCATCAGCGTCTTGCGACGCGCCGCCTCGATGAACTGGCCGAAGCTCTGCACCGGCTTGGCCATCGACACCGCGCCGACGATGCGCCCGTCGAGCCACACCGGCACCGCCACGACCATCACCGAGGTGTTGACGTCGCCGTCGATGTCGGTGCTGGTGCGCGCGCCGTACTGCCCGGCGAGCGCGAGGCGCACGTCGCGCCATTGCGAGAAGTCGGCGCCCTCGTGGCGGCCGAGCGAATCGAACAGCACGATGCCGTGGGCGTCGACGACGGTGGCACGCAGCTCGACGCTTTCCTTGCGCACGCCGAAGATGTCTGCACTGAAGCGCCTGGCATAGAGCTCGCGGAACAACGGGCCCAGCCAGCCGGTATCGAGCGCCGCACGCGGATCTTCGCGGACGGTGCTGCCGTCCACCGGATCAACGACGATGGCCGACAGGCCCGCGGCGCGCTGCTCGATCAGCGTCGCCATCAGGTGTGCCGTCTCCACCAGGGACTCCTCGGCCGACTCGCGGTAGCGCGGGTCGATGTCGGCGATCAGCCGGTACAACAGCAGCCCGACGCCGACCGCATAGACCAGCAGGATGCCCGCGAACACGCGAGTGCGCGCGCTCATGACAGCCCCTCGTTCGACGAATACGTCGAACGATCCCGCAAGGGGATGCGGGCCGGCTTGGGAGCGGCCCGGCGCTCGGCCCGCGGTGGCAACGAAGAGACGTCGTGCCTCATCGAACCTGTTAGCCGTTCACGCCGGCAGCGCCGGTGGCAAGTCCTCGGCCAGCGCGTAGCCGACGCCGCGGTGCGTGCGGATCGGCTCGAGCGTCGGTGCCACCGACTTCAGCTTGGCGCGCACGGTCTTCACGTGGGCGTCGACCGTGCGATCCAGGCTCTCGGTGGCATCGCCCCAGACCTGGCCGAGCAGCGCGTCGCGCGTGAACACGTGTCCAGGCCGGCGCGCCAGCGTGCGCAGCAGGCCGAACTCGTAGCGCGACAGCTCGAGCACGCGGCCGTAGAAGCGGATCGTGCGGCGATCGTCATCGACCTGGAAGACTGGCGCATGCGCAGGTGCGCTCGCGCCCGCTGACACCGGCCGTGCAGAGCGGCGCAGCACGCTGCGCACGCGCGCCACCAACTCGCGCGGCGAGAACGGCTTGGCCACGTAATCGTCGGCGCCGAGTTCGAGGCCGACCACGCGGTCGATCTCGTCGCCGCGCGCGGTGAGAAAGACGACCGGCACGTCGGCGCGTTCGCGCAGCCGCTTGAAGAGTTCGAAGCCGTTCAGGTCGGGCAGGCCGACGTCGAGGATGACCAGCGCCGGCACGGCCTGCGCCAGCGAGGCCAGCGCAGCCTCGCCGGTGGCGCACCACGCCGGCTCGAAACCCTCGGTGCGCAGCGCGTACTGCAGCGTGTCGGCGATGCCGGGCTCGTCCTCGACGATCAGGATCAGCGGCTTCATGGCGTGCGGGGATCATAGGGTGGCGGGGCGCCGTGTCCGGCAGCCGATAATCGCCCGCATGAGTCCGATCCTGCGCAACGACACGTTCCTGCGCGCGTGCCTGCGCCAGCCCACCGACTACACGCCCTTGTGGCTGATGCGCCAGGCCGGCCGCTACCTGCCCGAGTACCGCGCCACGCGTGCACGCGCCGGCAGCTTCATGGGGCTGGCGACGAATCCGGACTACGCGACCGAAGTGACGCTGCAGCCGCTCGACCGCTACGCGCTCGATGCCGCGATTCTGTTCTCCGACATCCTCACCGTTCCCGACGCAATGGGCCTGGGCCTGAGCTTCGAGGCCGGCGAAGGCCCGCGCTTCGAGCGGCCGCTGCGCGACGAGAACGCCGTCTCCCAGCTGCAGGTGCCCGACCTCGAACGGCTGCGCTACGTGTTCGACGCAGTGCGCTCCATTCGGCGCGCGCTCGACGGCCGCGTGCCGTTGATCGGTTTCTCGGGCAGCCCGTGGACGCTGGCCTGCTACATGGTCGAGGGCGCGGGTTCCGACGAGTATCGCCACATCAAGACGATGATGTACGCGCGGCCCGACCTGCTGCATCGCATCCTCGACATCAACGCGCGTGCCGTCGCGGCCTACCTGAACGCGCAGATCGACGCCGGCGCGCAGGCCGTCATGGTGTTCGACTCGTGGGGTGGCGTGCTGGCCCACGACCGGTTCGCACCGTTCAGTCTCGATTACACACGCCGCGTGGTGCAGGCCTTGCAGCGCGAGCACGAAGGCCGCACGGTGCCGTGCATCGTCTTCACCAAGGGCGGCGGGCCTTGGCTGGAGTCGATCGCGGCCTGCGGGGCCGACGTGGTCGGGCTCGACTGGACCTGTTCGCTGGCCGACGCGCGCCGCCGCACCGACGACCGCGTCGCGCTGCAGGGCAATCTCGACCCGACGGTGTTGTTCGCGCCGCCCGAAGTCGTCGCCGCGCAGGCGCGCGCGGTGCTCGACGACTTTGCGTCAGCGAGTCGGTCCGACGGCCGTCTCGGCGGCCATGTCTTCAATCTGGGCCACGGCATCAGCCAGCACACGCCGCCCGAACACGTGCATGCGCTAGTGCAGACGGTACACGAGCACTCGAGGCGGCGGGGGGCCTGACAGGGCTGCAGCCTGTCCATGGCCGCAGCAGGTAAGTAAGTACTCAAATCCAGACTTATCCCCACTAGCGGACCCGGCCTGCGGGGAACGACCGCCGCCAATGTCAAGCTGGGCGAAATGACGCAATGACGTGCTAAGTCATTGAATTCGTTAAGTAAATGACCTCCAGCCCACAAAGGGTATTGGACCCCGGGACTCCAGCGGATCAATCAGTTAGCGCGTCTGCGGGCAGCTTCCCCACAAAGTTGTCCACAGCTGGCGTCGTTTGAGGAAACTGCTTGTCAATCATCGACTTAGCGACGTTCCTTCACAAATATCTTCAGATCCAGTTGCAAGTGCGTAGCAAGGCGGATTCATGACCGGGCCGGTGGCCGTGGTGGTCGACACGCCGCAGCACGCCGGGCTTGGCGGTGCGCTCGACTACCTGAGCGAGCAGACACTTGCACCGGGCACCTTGGTGCGAGTGCCGCTGGGCCGTCGCGAAGTGGCCGGCATCGTATGGCCGCATGCGACGCGGCCGGTTCCCGAGGTGGTACTGCGGCCGATCGCGCAGCAGCTCGACGCGATGCCGGCGCTCGCGCCTCAGTGGCTGTCCCTGCTCGAGTTCGCCGCCGGCTACTACCAGCGCGGACTCGGTGAGCTGGCGCTCGCCGTGTTGCCGCCGGAATTGCGCAAGCTCGACGCGTCGCAGCTCGCGCAGCGCCTGCGGCGCCTGCACAAGAAGTTACGCCCGGCCGACGATGCCGCCGCGGCGCCCGTCGCGCTGCCGACTCTGAACGACGAGCAAACGGCCGCGCTGGTGGCGATCGACGCGGCCGCGGTCGACCCGCACGCGCCGCCGCTGCTGCTGCATGGCGTGACCGGCAGTGGCAAGACCGAGGTCTATCTGCGGGCGGCAGCGCGTGCGCTCGAGCGCCGGCGGCAGGCGCTGATGTTGGTGCCCGAGATCAATCTGACGCCGCAGTTGCTGGCGCGCGTGATGGCGCGTTTTCCGGCGCAGCGCGTGGTCGCGCTGCACAGCGCGTTGACGCCGGCGCAGCGGCTGCAGACCTGGCTGCTGGCGCACCTGGGGCTGGCCGACGTCGTGCTCGGCACGCGGCTGGCGGTGTTCGCGTCGATGCCGCGCCTGGGCCTCGTCGTCGTCGACGAGGAGCACGACGCGTCGTACAAGCAGCAGGAGGGTGCGCGTTATTCGGCGCGTGACCTGGCCATCTATCGCGCGCACCTCGAGCGCGTACCGGTGCTGCTCGGCTCGGCAACGCCGTCGCTCGAGACCTGGCATCACGTGCTGTCGGGGCGCTACCGCCGGCTCGCACTCGAGCGACGCATCGGCGGCGCCGCGCTGCCGCGTGTGCGCGTGTTCGACATGGGCCGGCTGCCGCGCGTGCAGGGCCCGCCACCGGTGCTGGCGCCGCCGCTGCTGGAGGCGCTGCGCGAACGCCTGGCGCGCGGCGAGCAGAGCCTGGTGTTCCTCAACCGGCGCGGCTATGCCCCGGTGCTGCATTGCACCGCCTGCGGCTGGAAGAGCGCGTGCGCGCACTGCACAGCGTGGCGTGTCTTCCACAAGCACGACCGCACGCTGCGCTGCCATCACTGCGGCTTCACCGAGCGGGTGCCGCGGGCCTGTCCGGAGTGCGGCAACCTCGACATTGCGCCGCTCGGTCGCGGCACCGAGCGGCTCGAGGAGCAGCTCGGCGAGCTGCTGCCCGGCGCCCGCATCGCGCGCTTCGACGCCGACGCCACGCGTGGCAAGGGCAACCTCGAGCGCACGCTGGCGGCGGTGCATGCCGGCGAGATCGACGTGCTGGTCGGCACGCAGATGGTCACCAAGGGCCACGACTTCCGGCGCATCACGCTGGTCGCCGCGGTCAATCCGGATGCGGCGCTCTTCTCCAGCGACTTCCGTGCGCCCGAGCGGCAGTTCGCGCTGCTGCTGCAGGCCGCCGGCCGCGCCGGCCGCGACGCCGCCGCGACCACGCCGAGCGAGATGTGGATCCAGACCTGGCACCCGCAGCACGCGTTGTTCGCCGCGCTGCGCGAGCACGACTACGCGCGCTTCGCCGGCAGCCAGCTCGACGAGCGGCGCAGCGCAGGGCTGCCGCCGTTCGCGCATCTGGCGCTGCTGCGTGCCGAGGCACGCGACGCCGCGGTGGCGCAGGCCTTCCTGCGCGCGGGGGCGGAGACTGCAGCCACGATGGCCGAAGCCGAGGGCGTGATGATCTATCCGCCGGTGCCGCCGACGATGCAGCGCGTGGCCGGCATCGAGCGCATGCAGATGCTGGTCGAATCGTCTGCCCGCGTGCGATTGCAGCGCTTCTTGTCCGCCTGGCTGCCCAAGCTGCACGAGGTGCGCTTCGCGCACAAAGGGCTCGCCCGCTGGGCCGTGGACGTCGATCCTCAAGCCATCTGACTCGGCGCAGGTCAGCGTGCGCCGAAAGCCCAGGCCAGCAGCGTGAAGCTGCCGAAGGCGAGCACGGTGGAAGTCATGATGATGCGCGCGATGCGGCCGTTGTCGGCACCGAAGCGTTCGGCCAGCATCGCCACGTTGGCTGCGCTGGGCAGCGCGGCGGTGAGCGTGATCGCGGTGATCTGCAGCTTGGTGAGCGGCGCGCCGAGTTGCCCGGCCGCGGCCGCCACCGCGAACACCAGCAGCGGATGCAGCAGCAGCTTCATCAGCGCCTGCGGCACATAACGCTTGGGCGCGGTACGGTGATGTGCATGCTGGCCGGCGCGCCACAGCACGGCGCCGATGGTGAACAGCGCCACCGGGCTTGCCGCGTCGGCCAGCATCTTGATCACTGCATCGACCGGCCCGCTCGGTCGCCAGCCGAACACGCTGCAGGCCCCACCCGCGGCGATCGCCCATGGCATCGGGTTCGACAATGCGCCGCGCAGCGAACGCAGCGCGGCGTCACGCGCGCTGCCGGCAGTGCCGCCGCCCATCTGTGCCAGCGCGATGCACAGCGAGCTGGTGATGAACATGTCGATCAGGATGGTCGCGATCATCGGCCCGACGATCGGCGCGCCGAACAGTGCCGCCAGCAGCGGCACGCCCATGAAACCGGTGTTGGGAAACGCGGTGACCAGCGCACCGAACGACGCATCCTTCAGGCCCACCGTCTCGTCGAGCGACACCGCGATGGTGAAGAACACCATCAGCAGCGCGCACAGCAGATAGATGCCGAGCACGGTCGGGTTCAGCGCCTCGGCGATCGGCGTGTTGAGGCCGAAGCGGAACAGCATGCATGGCAGCGCGAAGTACAGCACGAAGGCGTTGAGGCCGGGAATCGCCGACTCGGGCAGCACATGGCGCCAGCCGGCGACGTAACCCGCCAGCACCAGCGCGAAGAACGGGATCGTGACGGCGAGGATGGCCTGCATGCGAGGCCGCCAGTATCTCAGCCGGGGCGCGCCATCGGCCGGTCAGGCGCGCTGCGGCCCGGGCTGGCGTGCGTCGACCGTGTAGCGCACCGCGACGTTCACCCCGCTCGCCACGTCCTCGGGGCGCTCCACCGCCATCAGCCGCGCCTGCAGCGCGCGCTCGTCGAGGTCGAAGGCCATGTAGCCGCGCTGGTCGGCCCGCGCGTAGTGCAGGTGCGGGTTGAACTTCAGCGCCGCGTCGACGCGCTCCTGCGCCAGCCCGCGGCTTGTGATCGAAGTGCCGCAGAACTCGCTGGCCACCACCGGCGAACCCAGATCGTCGAAGTCCGCTTTCAGGTCGGCGACGTAGTGCGCGTGCACGTCGCCGCCGAACGCCACCACGCCGGGCACCTTGCGATCACGTACCGTCTGCAGCAGCCGGTTGCGCGATGGCGCGTAGCCGTCCCAGCCGTCGGTCCAGTACTGTCCGTCGGCCGGATCGAGCCACGAAAAGCGCGACATCAGCGTCTGCTGCGCGAGCAGGTTCCACGGTCGCGACAGATCCCATCCGTCGGCCAACCAGCGCTCCTGCGCCTGCCCGAGCAGGCTGCGCTTCGGGTCCATCAGCGCCGGGCAGTCCTTCAGCCTCACCGTGTTGGAGCCACCGCGCCCGGGTCGCGGACAGGCCTGCACGTCGCGGTACTGCCGGTCGTCGAGGGCATGGATGCGCGCGAGCCGGCCCCACTCGTAGCGGTCGTAGATGCGCATGTCGGGCCCACGCGGCCGCGCCGCCTTCGGAAACGGCATGTGCTCCCAGTAGGCCTGATAGGCCGCCGCGCGCTGCGTCGTGAAGTCGCTCTGCAGCGACTGGCCCTGCAGGCCCGCGTAGTCGTTGTCGACCTCGTGGTCGTCCCACACCAGCAGCCACGGGAACGCCGCGTGCGCCGCCTGCAGCGCCGGGTCGCGCTTGTACTGCGCGTACCGCGCGCGGTACTGGTCGAGCGTGCGCACCAGCCCGCCCTCGTGGGCACGCAGGGCGCCGGGCGGCGAGGCGTACTCGTAGATGTAGTCGCCGACGAACATCACCAGGTCGAGTTCCTCGCCGGCCAGATGGCGCCACGCCGCATAGTGACCGTGGTCCCAGCGCTGGCAGCTGGCGAGCGCGAAGCGCAGCCGCGCCGGTGCGTCGGGCGCCGGCGCGGTGCGCGTACGGCCGACCGGGCTGCGCTGGCCGAGCGCCTCGAAGCGGTACCAGTACGGCCGGCCCGGCGCCAGCCCGACCGGCTCGGCGTGCACGCAGTGCACGTCGGCGGCCAGCGCCGGCTCGACGCCACGCGCGGCGATGTCGGCGAAGCGCTCGTCGCGCGCGATCTCCCAGCGCACGTCGACGCGCTCGGGCAGGTCCGGCCCCGTCACACGTGTCCACAGCACCAACGAGTTGGGGCGCGGATGGCCGGAGGCAATGCCGAGTTCGAAGCGCGGCACGTCGGCCGCCCGCGCGTCGCGCGGGAGCCAGGGTGTGGTGACCGCGGCGGCGCCGGCCACGATCACATGCCGGCGAGCGATCGTGGCGCGGGGCGCCTGCGAACCATGCGAGAGAGGTTTGTCCATGTCCGCAGTGTTACCACAGTTGCGAGGCGGCGCCTTCGCTATCATCGCGCGCCCCGCCATGGCCGACACGCTCAACACCGCCCAGCGCCAGGCCGTCGACACGCTGACGGGGCCGTGCCTCGTGCTCGCCGGCGCCGGCTCGGGCAAGACGCGCGTCATCGTGCACAAGATCGCGCGGCTGCTGCAGTCGGGCCTGGCGCCCGAGCGCATCGCGGCGATCACCTTCACCAACAAGGCGGCGGCCGAAATGCGCGAGCGCGCGAAGACGCTGGTCGGCCCGCGCGCCGCGCGGCCGCTGGTGATCAGCACCTTCCATTCGTTCGGCGTGCGGGTGCTTCGTGAGCACGGCGAGCGGGTCGGCCTGAAGGCGCGTTTCTCGATCCTCGACAGCGACGACGTGCTGTCGGTGCTGCGCGATGCCGGTGGCACCACAGACGCCGCGCTGGCGCGCCGCTGGCAATGGGCGATCAGCGGCTGGAAGAACGCGGGGCTCAATGCCGAAGGTGCCGAAGCTGCCGCTTCCGACGACGACGAGCGGGTGGCCGCGCGCGTGATGCGCCGCTACGAGGAGCGGCTCGCCGCCTACCAGGCGGCCGACTTCGACGACCTGATCGGCCTGCCGCTCAAGCTGCTCGCCAGTGACGCCGAGGTGCGCGACTTGTGGCGGCAGCGCCTCGCGCACGTGCTGGTCGACGAGTACCAGGACACCAATGCCGTGCAGTACGAGCTGCTCAAGCAGCTGGTCGGCGAACGCGGCCACTTCACCGCGGTCGGCGACGACGACCAGAGCATCTATGGCTGGCGCGGCGCCGAGGTGGGCAACATCCTGCGCTTCGAGAAGGATTTCCCCGGCGCCACCATTGTGCGCCTCGAGCGCAACTACCGCTCGACGCCGCACATC
>Ga0075356_1000112_pt1 | contig 15617 bp, 15 predicted proteins | sample WestPond_Cattail_FD_120073 | JGI IMG/M metagenome (GOLD analysis project Ga0075356, IMG submission 120073) | Natural and restored wetland microbial communities from the San Francisco Bay, California, USA, that impact long-term carbon... | ecosystem: Environmental > Terrestrial > Soil > Wetlands ... | reverse complement strand
GCCCCGACCAGCACCGGCGCCACGAACAGCGCCAGCGCGTAGCGCGTGCCCAGCGGCAGCCCCAGATAGGCGGCCTGCCACTCGGGCAGCCAGTTCAGGCGCGGCGCCAGCACCGCCAGCGCCGCGTACATGCCGAGCGCGAACAACGAGCCGTGCGCCAGGTTGATCGTCTCCATCACGCCGACGATCAGCATGAAGCCGAGCGCGACCAGGGCGAACAGCAACCCGAGCGTGAGCCCGTTGAACAAATGCGGAAGCAGGCTCATCGACCGGGCCGGGTCCTTCGGTTCAGCGCTCGTAGCTCGGCGTGGCCTCGTAGCTCTCGAGCTTGCAGGACTTCGGCGCGTCGGGGTCGACAACGTCCTTCGGCTCGGTCTGCGTGAGGATCTTGTAGATGTCGGTCTTCTCGGCCGGCGCGTCGTTGTAGCTGGCCATGTAGATGGTCTGCTCGCAGTGATGCGTCACCGGATCGATGTACGCATCGTGGTGCTGCAGCCGGTCGCGAGCGCTCATCTTGCGGCCCTCGAGCTTCTTGATCACCGCCAGGTTGTTGGTCGTGCCGGCCTCCTGCACGCAGCGCAGCAGCTCGCGCGTGGCCATGTAGCCGTTGTGGTACACGTTGCCCGGCACCGCGATCGCCATGCCCGGATAGGTCTTCTGGTAGGCGGCGACGAATTCCTTCACGCCCGGCAGGTCGAGCCGGTAGTACCAGGTGGTGCCGAAGACGCCGAAGATCTGCTCCGGGCCGAGGCCGTAGACGTCGGGCCAGTCCTGCTGGTTGTTGATCCACGCCGCCTTCTTGTGCAGGCCGAGCTGCACGACCTGCTGGCGCAGCGCCTTGATGTCGTCGCCGCCGACCGCGGTGGCCACCGCCTGGGGCTTCAGCTGCTGCAGCTTGAGCAGGTAGGCCGAGAAGTCGCGCGTGTTCTGCGGCACCAGCAGCTCGTCGACCACCTTGCCGCCGTTGGCCTCGAGGATCGCGCGGGTCGCCTTCGAGGTGTTGTGGCCCCACACATAGTCGTTGGTCATCAGCACCCAGTCGCGCCCTGCTGTCTTCAAGGTGTTGCGCACGGTGGCCAGCGCGAAGTTGGTGCCGTTGCCGTCCCACACGAACTTGGTGCGGTGGCAGTCCTTGCCGCTCTCGGTGGGCGAGCTGGAGTTGGTGTTGAAGAAGATGCAGCCGTACTTCTGCGCCACCTGCGAGATCGCATTGGCCACGCCCGAGTGCACCGCGCCAATCAGGAACGCCGCCTCGTTGCGGCTGATCATGCGCTCGGCCACCCGCGAGCCGGTGGCCGGCGTCGTCTCGGTATCCATGTGGATGGCCTCGATGGGGCGGCCGAGCACACCGCCCTTCTCATTGAACTCCTTGATGGCCATCATCGCGCCCAGGCGCTCCATGCCGCCGCTGGCCGCGTATTGACCGCTGGCGTCCATCGTGAGACCGATCACCAGCGGTTTGGCGCTCGCGCTCTGGGCCCAGACACGATTGGTGGCCCAGGGGCCGAAGAAGCCGCCGCCGCCGGCCAGCGCGGCCGCCATGGCGCTCACGAAGCGACGCCGCTCGGGCTGCGTCTGCGGGGCAAGGGGTGTGAGGTCGTCAGTCATGGGGTGTCTCCTGAGATGCAGGGCGATCCGGCGCCCGTGGTGTGGCGTTCCGTCAGCGCGGAACGATCTGCACGCCGTTCAGCGTCTCTTGCGCTGCGAACAACGATGCGACGAACCGATCACCGAGCCCGAGGTTCGTGGCCTGCACGAAGCTCTGGTGCGCCGCCTCGGCCAGGTACGACGTCGTCGGCAGCGATTCGGTGAGATGGGTGAAGTAGCGCAGGTCCTTCTGCGCATTGGCGATCGCGAACTTGAGTCCGGCGAGATCACCCTCGAGCATCGAGCCGACCATCATGCGGAAGATGCCCGAGTTGACGCCGCCGGCGGAGATCACCTCGTATAGCTTGCGCAGCGACAGGCCCGACTTGGCCGCCGCGGCGACCGCCTCGGCGATGGCGGCCGCGGTGGTCATGGCCAGCATGTTGTTGATCAGCTTGAGCACGTGCCCGTGGCCGGGCGGACCGACGTGGATCACGTTCTCGCAGAACGCCGCGAGGATCGGCCTGGCGCGTTCGAAGTCGGCATCGGTCGAGCCGACCATCGTGTTCAGGCGGCCTTCTTCGGCCTCCTTGGGCGTGCGGGCCAGCGGAGCATCGACATAGCTGCAATTCCGCGCGGCGAAGGCCTCGCGAATGCGCGTCGTCGACGCCGGCTCGGCGGTCGAGGTGTCGATGATCAGCAGCCCGGGAGACGCCGACTCGAGCAGGCCGCCCGGCCCGAACACGATGGCCTCGACCTGGGGTGAGCCCGTCACGCACACGATGACGGCGTGCGCCCCGGCCGCAAGTTCGGCGCGGCTTCGCGCCTCGACGGCGCCTGCGGCCAGCAGGTCCTCCAGGTTGTCGCGATGGCGATGCACCATGAAGCGCAACCCGTAGCCCTTGAGCAGCAGATTGCGCGCCATGCCGTGGCCCATCATGCCCAGGCCGATGAATCCAATCGTGGGTTTGCTCATGTGCTCTGTCCCTGGGTCATGTGTCGTCCGGCGGGATCGGCCACGGGAGGCCGCAGCAGTCGGGCCTGGACCCACATTCGGATCAGGCGCTGGTATCGGGCGGCCACATCGGCCACCACGCCCGCGTCGTCGAGGACACCCTCGAACCAGGCCTGCGCCGCGGCGTTGAACAACGTGCGACCAACGGCGAAGCCCTTGCACAACGGCTGCCGAGCCGCATCGCAGAAGGCCTGCCACAGCTGCTCTTCACTCGCTTCCAGACCCAGCAGCAGGACACCCCGACACCAGCGGTCGTGCTGCGCGATGCAGCGCGCCAGTGACCGCCAGGCCTCCTCGCTCAGCGGCGGCAGCTTCCACCACTCGGGGCGCACGCCGCATTCGTAGAACTGCTCGACCGCCTGCACGATGGTCAATGGTGTCTGTTCCATCTGCCGCGGGGGGATCACTTCCAGCAGCAGTTCGTGGCCGGTGCGCTGACACGCGCGATACAGGTCGCGCACGCTCTGGATCTGGCGAGCCGCCATCGACGGCTCGTCATCGGGATGATGGAAGACAAGGCACTTGACGACCTGCTCGGTCGGCCAGTCGGTCAGCTCGAGGCCCACGTTGACGCCGGCCTCGAACGCGAGCGGCCGCGACCCGGGCGCCTCCACCGGCCGTGCGATCCACACGCCCCGCCCGGTGAAACGATGCAGCACCTGCGTGCCGTGGCGTGCGTCGACGATGATGCCCGCAGCGGGCACTTCCCCGGGATGGGTGGCGGCCAGCAAACCGCGCTCGATCGCGTAGCCCTGCTCGGCAGCCTGCGCCACCAGACTCTTGAAGCGGGCGATGCGATCGGCATCGGCGCCGTAACGCGACGCCAGTTCCTCGAGCTGGCTGCGATGGTCGAACGCCAGCACCACCAGCGACGCCGGCGTCGGGCGTCGGGCGGTGGCGCGGTGCACGTGCTCGAGATCCTCGTCGCCATGCAGGTGCGTGATGCCCTGCCGATGCTCGAAGAAGTAGGACAACTCCTCCCACGTGGGCATCGCCGGCGCGCAGCCGTGCCGCGACACGACGATCGCGCCACACGCGTTGGCGTAGCGCAGCGCCTGCGGCAGCGGCCGGTCGCGCACCCAACCACGCAGCAGCCCGGCCATGAACGCGTCGCCGGCGCCCAGCACGTTGAACACATCGACCGGAAAGCCGGCGCCGACCACGCCGTGCTCGAGTTGCTCGGGAATCGCGCCGTCGTAGGCAATGCAGCCCATCGGCCCGCGCTTCATCACGATGAGTGCGCTGCTGATGGCCCGGATCGCGCGCAGTGCCGCACCGGTGTCGGTGCTGCCGCCGGCGATGTGGATCTCCTCTTCGGTGCCGACGATGAGGTCACACAGTTGCAGCGCCTCCTGCAGCTGCGCGGTGACGGCGGCCGAAGCCACGTAACGCTGCTCGCCGAGGCCCGGGGCGGTGAGGCCCCACAGCACCGGGCGGTAGTCGATGTCCAGCACCACGCGCCTGCCCCGGTTGCGCGCGATCGACATGGCCTTGATGCAGGCCGCCCGCGTGTCGGGGTGCGAGAGATGGGTGCCGCTGATCAGCACGGTGCGGGCTCGCGCCAGGTAGTCGGGGTCGATGTCGTCGACGGTGATCGCCATGTCGGCGCAGCGATCGCGGTAGAAGATCAGCGGGAAGGTCTGCGGATCCCTGATGCCGAGGAACACCAATGCCGTCAGGCGCGACGGATCGGTGCGCAGGCAGCTCACGTCCACGCCCTCGGCCTGCAGCGTCTCGCGCACGAAGCGGCCGTTGTGCTCGTCGCCCACGCGGCTGAGCAGGCCGGCGCGCAGGCCCAGGCGCGAGGCGCCGATCGCGGTGTTGGTCGGCGAGCCGCCGACGTACTTGGCGAAGGTGCGCATGTCCTCCAGCCGGCCGCCGATCTGCTCGCCGTACAGATCGACCGCGGCGCGGCCGATGCAGATCACGTCCAGCTCGTCGGCGCCTGGAGGCACTGCATCGGCAAATGCGGTCAACGCGGCCTCCTGCGCTTGGGCCGGGGCTCGACCAGGCACTGCCCGGCGCAGACCACCAGCGTCTGCGCCAGGCACATCGGCGCCACGAGCGAGCGCACCGGCGACGGGGCACCGGCACCGATCTCCAGGCACACGTGCGCGGCGGGCTTGAGCGGCGACAACGCGACGTCGGTGATCGCGATCACCTGCACGCCGCGCTCCCGGGCCATCAGCGCCGCCTCGACCACTTCGGCCGAATAGTCCTTGAAACTCGTCACCAGCAGCAACTCGTCGGTGCCGATCAGCCGCAGCGATTCGCCGAGCATGCCGCCGACGCCGTCGTGCAGTTGCACCGGCAGGTCGAGCTGGCCGAGCGCATAGGCCAGATAGGCGGCCACCGGAAACGCACGCCGTTGCGCCAGCAGGTGCACACGATGCGCGGCACACAGCATCTGTGCGGCCTGCCGTAGCGCCGCGTCGGGCACCCGCTGCTCGAGGCGGTGCAGTTCCGATATGCCCAGCTCGACGAACGACGACAGCAGCTGCGTGGCGTCCGCGCGGTCGGCGGTGGGCGACTTCATGGCGCCGATGCGTTCGCGGTAGGTGCCGGCCTGCTGGCGCAGCCGGTCGCGGAACAGACGCTGCAGGTCCGTGAAGCCGGCGAACTTCATCGCATTGGCGAAGCGCACCAGCGCCGACGGCTGCACGCCGGCCGCCTCGGCCACCGTGGCCGCCGTGCCGAGCGCGAAGTCGTCGGGGTGTTCGATGACGAACTGCGCGATCACGCGTTGCTGAGGCGACAGGCCCGCATAGGCCGCACCCAGCGCGTCGGCGAATTCTTCATAGGTCGAAGCTGGCTTCATGGTGTCTCTGGCGACGCCTCATTAGAACAAACATGCTTGACAGACGCAACATGAGAATGGACATTCTCATCACGGCGACCGCAGTCTGCGCATCGCCCCGATTCCCATGCCGCATCGCCCGCCGACCTTTCCGCTCGTCACCCCGCCCCTGCTGGTCACGCTCGCCGTGCTGGCGAGCGCGCCGCTGTGGCTGCAGTCGGTCGGTCTCTACCAATATGTGGCGGTGGAGATCGTGATCTGGATGATGTTCGCGCTCGCGCACAACCTGCTGCTCGGCCACGGCGGCATGCCGTCGTTCGGCCACGGCGCCTACTTCGGCGTCGGCGCCTATGCGATCGGCCTGCTGCAGCAGCGCGCAGGCGCAGGCCTCGTCGACGGCATGCTCGGCTCGGCGCTGTGCGCGGCGGCGGTCGGCGCGGTGGTAGCCGCCTTCATCTCGCACCGGCGCGGCATCTACTATGCGCTGCTGACGATTGCGTTCGGCCAGGTGATGTGGTTCGTCGCGATCAAGTGGCACTCGGTCACCGGTGGCGAGGACGGCCTGCAGAAGATCGCCCGTCCTCCGCTGCGACTGGGCGAAATGGGCTGGTCGCTGACGAGCAACGAATCGTTCTACTGGTTTGTCCTGGCGGTGTTTGCCCTCGTGCTGGTCTTCCTCTGGCGCGTGGTGCATTCACCGTGGGGCCGCGTGCTGCGCGCCATCAAGCAGAACGAGATGCGGGCCGCCTTCGTCGGCTACAACGTCTGGCTCTACAAGTGGTCGGCCTTCGTGCTGTCGGCCGCGCTGTCGGGCCTGGCCGGCAGCCTGTTCGCGATGGCGCAGAACTCGGCCTATCCCAACGTGATGAGCCTGCACAACTCGGGCTTCGTGGTCATGATGGTGTTGATCGGCGGCGGGCTGGTCAGCTTCTGGGGCCCCGTCATCGGGGCTGCGGTGTTCATCCTGGCGCGCGACCTGCTCGGCGCGTACACCGAGGCCTGGCTGCTCTGGTACGGCCTGCTGTTCATGGCGGTGGTGCTGTTCCAGCCGGAAGGCATCGCAGGAGTCTGGCAGGCCTGGCGCCGCAGGCGGCATGCCGCCGCGACGGCACGCGGCATCGGCGCAGCCGCCACCTCCGAGCGCGAGGCCTGACGATGGCGCTGTTCGAAGCCCGGCGGCTGCACAAGCGCTTCGGCGACCAGGTGGTGCTGGAGGACGTGTCACTCACCGTCATGCACGGTGAGCTGCGCGGCATCATGGGGCCCAACGGCGCCGGCAAGACCACCTGCTTCAATGTGCTGACGGGCCGCTACAAGCCCGACCGCGGCCAGGTGATGTTCGACGGCGAGGACATCACCGGACTCGCGCCGCGCCAGGTGGCACGCCGCGGCATCTCGCGCTCGTTCCAGATCATGAGCCTGTTCGACGAGTACACCGCGATCGACAACGTGGTGATCGCGCTGCCGTGCGTGCGTTCGCGGGGCTGGTCGATGCTACGTGATCTCGGTCGGCACGCGTCCGCCTACGACGAAGCGGCGACGCTTCTTCAGCGCGTGGGGCTCGCCGGCAAGGAGCACGTGCCGTCGCGCAGCCTGTCGTACGGAGAAAGGCGCGCGCTGGAGATCGGCGTGGCGCTCGCGGCCCAGCCGCTGATGCTGTTTCTTGACGAGCCCACTGCGGGCCTGGGCACCGAAGGCACCGCTCGGCTGCGCGAGCTGGTCGAGTCGCTGAAGCGCCACCTCGCGATCGTGATCATCGAGCACGACATGCGATTCCTGTTCAGCCTGGCCGATCGTGTGTCGGTGATCCACTGGGGCCAGGTCATCGCCGAAGGCACGCCCACCGCGCTGCGCCAGAACCCGTGGGTCCAGCGCTCCAGCCTGGGCGGCCTGTCGTCATGAGCCGCAGAGCCGCTCTCGAGGCGAATTCCGAAGTGCACAGCCCCGGAAGAACTCAATGAGTGCCGTGCCACAGGCCGCGACGGCCCCTCTGCTGGCGGTGCAGCGCATCGACACGTTCTATGGCGAGACCCAGGTGCTGTTCGGCGCGTCGCTGTCGGTGCGGCCCGGCGAGGTGCTGGCGCTGCTCGGGCCCAACGGCGCCGGCAAGACCACCACGCTGCGCTCGATCCTCGGCCTCACGCCGGCGCGCCGCGGCACGATCGCCTTCGACGGCGGCGACATCACGCGGGAGCCCACGCATCGCATCGCCGCACGCGGCGTGGGCTGGGTACCGGACGACCGGCGGGTCTTCCCCAGCCTGACGGTGGCGCGCAACCTCGAGATCGCACGCAAGAAGACGCGCTTCCGGGCCTGGTCGCTGCGCGAGTGCTTCGCGCTGTTCTCCGCGCTCGAGTACCTGATGTCGCGCGAGTGCGAGAACCTGTCCGGCGGCGAGATGCAGATGGTGGCGATCTCGCGGGTGCTGATGGGTGCGCCGGGCCTGGTCCTGCTCGACGAGCCGAGCCAGGGCCTGGCACCCAAGGTGGTGCAAGACGTCATGCGCGCGGTCGACCGCTTGCGCGGCGAAGGCGTCGCCGTGGTGCTGGTGGAGCAGAACGTGGCCTGCGCGCTGGGCGTGGCCGACCGCGTGGCCGTGATGCACGCCGGCACCATCGTGCACGAGTGCGATGCGCGCGCGCTGCGCGACGATGCGGCGCTGCGGCGCCAGTGGCTGGGGATCTGAATGGGCACGCCGCTGCTGCAGGTGCAGGGTCTGGTCAAGCGCTACCAGCGCGGCTGGCCGAAACGGCGGACCACCTTCGAGCTGCATGCGGACTTGCGCATCGACGAACCCGGCGTGGTCGGCGTGATGGGTGCCAATGGCGCCGGCAAGACCACGCTGTTCGAGCTGGTCACCGGCGGCAACGAGCCGAGCGGCGGTCGCGTGCTGGTCGCCGGCCAGGACATTCACCGCGTGCGCTACGGCCAGCGCGACCGCCTCGCCCTGCACTACCACCAGTCGTACCAGCTGCGGCGCTTTCGCCGCACGCGGCCGTCCTTCATGCTCGAGACGGCACGCACGCCCGAAGCGATGGTGCACCTGTTCGACGAGCCCCAGTTCAACACGCAGGACGGGTACATCGGCTTCATGCTGGACTTCTTCCGGCGCCTGCGCGAAGCTGGCAAACTGGTGTTCCTGTGCCTGCACCCGAACGAACCGGTCCATCTTGACATCCTGGAGCAGGCCTGCGAGCGCTTCATATTCGTGCAGAAGGACGGCGCCGGCATCAGTCGACTCGACATGGCCGGGTCGATGCAGGACTTGCTCGCCCGGCCTGCGGTGACGAGTTATCTCGGCACGCTGATCGAGCAGTGGCAGCTTTCACGCCAAGACCGACCCATAACCAAGGAGACATCATGACCCCGACCCGCCGATTCCTGATCGCCACCGCGGCTGCGCTGGCCGCCTGCGCCGGCGTGCCGCTCACGGCGCACGCACAGACCGTCTGGAAGGCGTCCGACGTGCACCCGCTGGGTTACCCCACGGTGGAGGCGATCCAGCGCATGGGCAAGAAGCTCGAGACGGCCACCAACGGGCGCATCAAGATCCAGATGTACCCGTCGATGCAGCTCGGCGGCGAGAAGGAGATGATCGAGCAGGCCCAGGTGGGCGCGCTGCAGATCGCGCGCATCTCGGTCGGCGCGATGGGCCCGGTGGTCGACGATCTGAACGTCTTCAACCTGCCCTTCATCTTCCGCGACGAGGCCCACATGCGCAAGGTGATCGACGGCCCGATCGGCCAGGAGCTGCTCGACCGCGTGACGGCCAGCCCGCAGTCTCGCCTGGTGGTGCTCGGCTGGATGGATGCCGGCACGCGCAACGTGTACGCCAACAAGCCGGTCGCCAAGCCGGCCGACCTGAAGGGCATGAAGATCCGCATGATGGGCAACCCGCTGTTCGTCGAGACCATGAACGCGATGGGCGGCAACGGCGTGGCGATGGGCTTCAACGAGCTCTTCGGCGCACTGCAGACCGGCGTGGTCGATGGCGCGGAGAACAACCCGCCCACGCTGCTGGCGCAGAACCACTACACGGTGAGCAAGGTGTACAGCCTCACCGGCCACCTGATCATCCCCGAGATCTTCGTCTTCTCCCGGCGCACCTGGGACGCGATGTCCAAGGAAGACCAGGATCTGCTGCGCAAGGTCTCGCGCGAGGCGCAGCTCGAGCAGCGTGCGCTGTGGGACGCCTACGTGGCCGACGCCACCGGCAAGCTCAAGGCGGCCGGCGTGCAGTTCGTCGACGCCGACAAGGCGGCCTTCTACACCGCCACGCAGCCGATCCGCGACAAGTACGGCAGCAAGTACGCCGCACTGCTCAAGCGCATCCAGGACACCAAGTAGAACGTCGGCCGCAGCGGCGGGCGGGCGCTGGCGCCGCCCGTCCGACGTGATCCGGCCGCAGGGGGGGGCCGCACATGGATGCAAGACAACGCTTCGCGCGGGCGATGGAGTGGACTTACATCGCCTGCATCGTCATCTCCGGCAGCGCGCTGGTGGTGATCACGCTGATCATCCCGCTCGGCGTGTTCATGCGCTACGCGATGAACCAGCCGCTGTCTTGGCCCGAGCCGGCCGCTGTGGTGATGATGGTGATGTTCTCGTTTCTCGGCGGGGCGGCGATCTACCGCGCCAATGTGCACATCGCGGTCGAGGCGCTGCTCAACGCCGTGAAGCCGCAGGTCCGCCGCCTGATGCTGTGGGGCGTCGACGCCTGCGTCGGGCTGACGGCTGCCTTCATGCTGGGCTACGGCGCCCACCTGTGCCACATCACGTGGTTCCAGACGATGGCCGAGTTCCCGGGCCTCAAGCAGGGCGTCGTCTACCTGCCGATCCCGATCGCGGGCGCGTTGACGCTGCTGTTCCTGTTCGAGCGCCTGTGGGTCGGCCCGCCCCCGCCGACGTCGATCATGTACAGCGATCAACCCACCGAGCTGGAGTAGCCATGGACGCCGTCATCCTGCTCGGCTCGTTCGCCGTGCTCTGCGCGCTCGGCGTGCCGGTCGCCTATGCGCTCGGCCTGGCGGCGCTGATCGCCGCGTTCTGGGTCGACATCCCGCTCGAGGCGGTGATCCTCAAGATCTCAGACGGCACCGACGATTTCGCCCTGCTGGCGATTCCGTTCTTCGTGCTCGCCGGCGCCATCATGGCCGAGGGCGGCATGGCGGCGCGGCTGATCAACCTGGCGCGCGTCTTCGTCGGCGCGATCCGCGGCGGCCTGGCCTACGTGAACATCCTGGCCAGCAGCCTGTTCGGCTGCATCTCGGGCTCGTCGGTGGCCGACACCGCGTCGATCGGCTCGGTGATGATCCCGCAGATGGCCAAGGCCGGCTACCCGCGCGTGTACGCGACCAACGTCACCATCTGCGGCTCGGTGCAGGCGCTCTTGATCCCGCCGTCGCACAACGCGGTCATCTACTCGCTGGCCGCCGGCGGCACGATCTCGGTGGCGCACCTTTTCCTCGCGGGCATATTTCCCGGGCTGCTGTTCGGGCTGTGCCTGATCGGCCTGGTGGCCTGGACGGCGCACAAGCGCGACCTGCCGCGCGGCGAGCCGATCGCGCTGGCCGAAGTGCCGAAGATCGTGCGCGAGGCGCTGTGGGGCCTCGTCACCGTGGTCATCATCATGGGCGGCATCCTCAGCGGCGTGTTCACGCCCACCGAATCGGCCGCGGTGGCCTGCGTCTATGCCTTCGCGGTGACGCTGTTCGTCTACCGCGACTACCGCTGGCGCGACCTGCCTCACCTGGTGCACCGCGTGGTGAAGACGGTGGCGATGGTGATGATGCTGATCGGCTTCTCGGTGGCCTTCGGCTACATGATGGCGATCATGCAGATCCCGGCCAAGGTGACGCAGCTGTTCCTCGGCCTGTCGGACAACAAGTACGTGTTCCTGCTGCTGGTGAACATCCTGCTGCTGGTGCTGGGCACGTTCATGGACGTGGCGCCGATGCTGCTGATCTGCACGCCGATCTTCATGCCGGTGATCACCAAGCTGGGCATCGACCCGGTGCACTTCGGCATGATCATGATCCTCAACCTCGGCATCGGCCTGATCACGCCACCGGTGGGGCCGACATTGTTCGTCGGCTGTGCCATCGGCAAGGTCACGATGGAGCAGGTCTCGCGCGAGCTATGGCCGTTCTACGGCGCGATGTGCCTGGCGCTGCTGCTCGTGACCTACATACCGGCGATCTCGCTGTGGCTGCCCGGCCTGACGCGCTGAGCGATGGCTGCTCGAAACGCGGCCGCAACAGGAGATAAGGCGATGGCGGCAGACACGATGGCAGTGATCGGGGCGGGCCTGATCGGCTCCGCCTGGGCGCACGTGTTCGCGCGCGCCGGCTGGCAGGTCCGGGTCTGGGATCCGTCTGCCGCGCAGCGCGAGGCCGTCTTGCCCCTGGTGGAGCAGTCGCTGCGCGACGCCGCGGCCCACGGACTCGTGGCCGATGCACCGGCCGCTGCACGGTGCGTGCGGGTGGTGGACTCGATCGAAGCGGCCGTGGCCGGCGCCGTCTACGTGCAGGAAAGCGGCCCCGAGCAGCTCGACACCAAGATCGCCGTCTTCGCGCAGCTCGACGCACTGGCAGCGCCTGCCACGGTGCTCGCCTCGTCGACCTCGGCGCTGGTGGCCTCGCGCTTCACCGGGCAGTTGAGCGGACGCGCCCGCTGTCTGGTGGCCCACCCGGTGAATCCGCCGCATCTGGTGCCGGTGGTCGAGGTGTGCGGCGCGCCGTGGACCGACCCGGCGGTGAAGGCACGCGCCATCGACATCCTGCGGCGGGTGGGCCAGGTGCCGATCGACGTGCGCCGCGAGATCGACGGCTTCGTGCTGAACCGGCTGCAGGTGGCACTGCTGACCGAGGCCTTCCGGCTGGTGCAGGAAGGCGTCGTCAGCCCGCAGGACCTCGACCACACGATCGCCGACGGCCTGGGCCTGCGCTGGGCCTTGATGGGACCCTTCGAGACCATCGAGCTCAATGCGCCGGGCGGCATGGCTGACTACTGCCGGCGCTACGTCGACTGGTTCCGCCGCTATCTTGCCGATCCGCCGACGCCCGCGGTGTGGACCGACACGGCCTGGCAGCAAGCCGTCGACGCCTGGGGGCGCACGCCCACGCCCGAGCAGATCGCCATCCACAGCCGTCGCCGCGACGGGCGCCTGGCCGCGCTGGTGGCGCACAAGCGTGCACGGTCGGCCGACGACCCCGCATCACCCTCCCCACCTCCCACCGCCGAGGACCCATCGTGAGCCGCAAGCCCCCCCGCAAGGTCATCATCACCTGCGCCGTCACCGGTGCCATCCACACGCCCACGATGTCGCCGCATCTGCCGATCACGGCCGACGAGATCGCCGACGCGGCGATCGGCGCGCACGAGGCCGGCGCGGCGATCGTGCACCTGCACGCGCGCGATCCGCACGACGGCCGGCCCGACCAGCGGCCCGAGGCGTTCGAGCCTTTCCTTCGCCGCATCAAGGCAGCGAGCAACGTGGTGATCAACATCACCACCGGCGGCGCGCCGACGATGACGGTCGAGGAGCGGCTGCGCCCGTGCGCGCATTTCAAGCCCGAGGTGGCATCGCTCAACATGGGCTCGATGAACTTCGGTCTCTTTCCGATGCTGGCGCGCTACCCGACTTTCAAGCACGACTGGGAACGTCCGTACCTCGAAGGGTCGGACGACCGCATCTTCAAGAACACCTTCCGCGACATCGCCAACATCCTGAACACCTGCGCGGCCAACGACACGCGCTTCGAGATCGAGTGCTACGACATCGGGCACCTGTACACGCTGCGCCACTTCGCCGACCGCGGGCTGGTGAAGCCGCCATTCTTCATCCAGTCGGTGTTCGGCATCCTCGGCGGCATCGGCCCGCACCCGGAGGACGTGGCCCACATGAAGCGCACGGCCGACCGTCTGTTCGGCGACCAGTACCAATGGAGCGTGCTCGGCGCCGGCCGCAACCAGCTGCCGATCGCCGCGCAGTCGGTGTCGCTCGGCGGCAATGTGCGGGTGGGGCTCGAAGACTCGTTGTGGCTCGGCGCCGGGCGCCTGGCCGAGACCAACGCGCAGCAGGTGCGCGCGGCGCGCCAGATCATCGAAGGCCTCGGCCTGGAGGTCGCCACGCCCGACGAGGCCCGCGCGCTGCTGCAGCTCAAGGGCGGCAACCGCGTGGCCTTCTGAAGAAGGCCACGAGATGCCCCTGCCCCCACCCGACTGCGCGCGCGAAGCCTCGCACCAGCGTTCCATCACCGTCCGCGCCTACGCACGCAGCGACGGGCTGTGGGATATCGAAGGTCACCTCACCGACGCCTGGCCGCACCCGGTGCCCTGCGCCGGCGGCTTGCTGCCCGCGGGCGAGGCGATGCACTCGATGTGGCTGCGCTTCACGGTGGACCGCACGGCCACCATCGTCAGCGCGCAGGCCGCCACCGATGCCGGGCCGTACGGTGCCGCCTGCGGCACGATCGCGCCCGACTACAGCCGGCTTGCCGGCGTGCGAATCGGCCGCGGCTACCGCGATGCGATCCGCCATCTGTTCGGCCGCACCGCCGGCTGCACCCACATGAACGAGCTCGCCGGCGTGATGGGCAGCGCCGCGATGCAGGCGTTATGGGAGGTGATGACGCAGGACTCGGAGGATTCGAAGCGCTACGTGGTCGATGGCTGCCACGCGCTCGAGGCATCGAGCGAGCAGGTGCGGCTGTACTTCCCGAAGTGGTATCGGCCCGGGGCCTGACGGCCGCTGATGCCAGCACCCGAGCGATCCAGATGACGTCCCCACTGGCCTTCAGGCACATGGAAGCCATTCGTGCCGTGCTGGTGACGGGCTCGGTGACCGCCGCCGCCGAGCGGCTTCACGTCACGCAGCCTGCCGTGAGCAACACGTTGCGCGACGCCGAGGAGCGACTCGAATTCAAGCTCTTCGACAGACGCGCGGGCCATCTCTTGCCCAACTCCGCGGCATCACTGTTGCTCGAGGAGATCGAACGTGCCATCACCGGACTCGACGAGGTCAACGCCCTCGCCGACCGGATACGGCAGGGCAAGGGTCGCCGACTCGTGGTGGTCTGCACACCGGCCTTCGCCGCCACCACGCTGCCGGGCATGCTGTCGGTGTGGCGCGGGCAGGCTCCCGATTCGCTGATTGCCGTCGAGTCGCGCAACGCCAATCAGGTGGCGACCATGGTGGCGGCGCACAGAGCCGATATCGGCTTCGGACCGGAGGTACCGGTCGTCAAGGGGTTGTCGAGCGAAGTCGTCGCCCTGCTGCCGATGGTGTGCTACCTGCCTGCAACGCACCGCCTCGCCATGCGAGGCGGCCCGGTGCGCGCGGATGAACTGCTGGACGAACCCATGATCAGCCCCGGCAACGTCGAGCGGATCGAGCAGCGTATCGCCGTCGCCTTCCGCGACTGCGAGCGCATGCCGTCGACGGTGATGGAATGCCCCGTCGTGCTGACGGCATGCTCCATGGTGGCAGCCGGCATCGGATTCACGATCACCACGCCGCTGCCCCTGCGGCTGCTGCCGCCCGGACGCGTATCGGTCCACCCTTTCGAGCCACGGATCCACATTCCCTATCGGGCCTACTGGATGGACCGTCGTCTCGGCAAGGTCGAACGCGAGCGGCTGCTGGAACTGGCCCGGGCCGAACTCGCGACGGCGGTCGGACCCAAATGAAATGGGCAATCACCTGGGGTGATGATCGCGGGTTTCCACTTCCTTGACCACCCCGGACCGTTCTCTGAGACTGACCCGCGCCGGAGGCCTGGGTGTGGCGCGTGTCGCGCAGGCCTCCAAAAGGAGCCCCCAATGAGCCTTCCGCCGATCGTGCGGCGCCGCCGCGCCATCACCCAGTCCCTCGTCGCTGCCGCCATCGCACCGTTGTCGATCTGGTCGCGCACAGCGTCGGCCGCCAGCCAGGTCGTCGTGCGCACGCCCGGCGGCGTGTTCGACGACATCAAGCGCGAAACCGTGTACGAGCCCTTCAAGAAGGAAACCGGCATCGAGGTCGTTCCGGTGGCCGCCACGGTGGCCAAGCTGATCGCGATGATGAAGTCCGGCGACAGTGAACTCGACGTCATCGACACGGGCGACAACGCGCTGCTCGAGCTCGAGAAGCTCAACTATCTGCGTCCGATCCCCTACGACGACTTCAAGTACACCAACCCTGCCGACATCGACCCGGTCGTGCGGCGCAAGCAGCAG
>Ga0075356_1000111_pt1 | contig 15678 bp, 14 predicted proteins | sample WestPond_Cattail_FD_120073 | JGI IMG/M metagenome (GOLD analysis project Ga0075356, IMG submission 120073) | Natural and restored wetland microbial communities from the San Francisco Bay, California, USA, that impact long-term carbon... | ecosystem: Environmental > Terrestrial > Soil > Wetlands ... | reverse complement strand
GAAGCGATGCGGCTGGAACACCAATACCAGCCGTCGTCCGGGGAAGGCGCCGCGCGCAGCGGCCAGCGTGGCCGCCATTTCCACCGGATGATGGCCGTAGTCGTCGACCAGGCAATAGTGCCCACCATTCTTCGCAGCGAGCTCGCCGTAGCGCTGGAAACGCCGGCCCACACCATGGAATTCGGCCAGTGCCTTGACGATGGCGGCGTCGCTGGCACCGACCTCGGTGGCCACCGCGATCGCCGCCAGCGCGTTCAAAACGTTATGCAATCCAGGGTGATTCAGCATCACGTCGAGATCGGCCATGCCATCGCGCTTGACGGTGAAATGCATCTGACCGTGCTCGAAACGCGCATCGACGGCGCGCACCTGTGCCGCCTCGTCAAAGCCGTAGGTGGTGATCGGCTTGGTGATGCGCGGCAGGATTTCCCTCACATGCGGGTCGTCGATGCACAACACTGCCATGCCGTAGAAGGGCAGACGCTGGCAGAAATCGACGAAGGCCTGCTTCAGGCGCTCGAAGTCATGGCCATAGGTGTCCATGTGGTCGGCGTCGATGTTGGTGACGATGGCGATCACCGGCGTGAGATACAGGAAGGAGGCATCGGATTCGTCGGCCTCGGCCACCAGAAAATCGCCTTTCCCGAGCCGCGCATTGGTGCCGGCGGCTGTCAGCTTGCCGCCGATAACGTAGGTCGGGTCCATGCCGGCCTCACCGAGAATGCTGGCGACCAGGCTGGTCGTGGTGGTCTTGCCGTGGGTGCCGGCTATCGCAATGCCCCGTTGCAGCCGCATCAGTTCGGCCAGCATCAGCGCGCGCGGCACGATGGGGATTTTTATCTCACGCGCAGCGATGACTTCGGGGTTGGAGTCCTGCACTGCGGTCGAGGTGACCACCGCATCGGCGTCAGCGATGTTTTCGGCGGCATGGCCGCGATGGATGCGCGCGCCCAGCTTGGCGAGCCGCTGCGTTACCGTGTTGTCGGCCAGATCGGAACCCGAAACCGCATACCCCAGGTTCAGCAGAACCTCGGCGATGCCGCTCATGCCGACACCACCGATGCCGACAAAGTGGATATGACGGACGGCGTGTTTCATGACCGTCTCTCCCCTTCCAGCGCTTCGCCTGTCGGCATCCGGTGCCCCTCGCGGCCGGTCGCATCCCGCAAGCGGGATCCCTGCTCCCTGCTCGCGGCGAACACACCAACAAAGTGGATGTGATGGACGGCGTGCTTCATTGGGCGCCTCCGGTGAGGGGTGAGGTAGCTCATACGTTCTTTCCTGACCCCTGACCCCTGACCCCTGCCCCCTCGGCAAGTGCCTCGCAAACATCAGCGACCTGCCGAGTCGCATCGGGCTTGGCCAGTTTCAATGCCTTGTCCGACATGGCGGCGAGCTTGACGCGGTCCAGCCCGCCGATCAGCGCCGCCAGCTTGTCCGCGGTCAGGTCATTCTGCTGGATCAGCCAGGCCGCTCCGGCTTCGCTGAGGAATTCGGCGTTTCCGGTCTGGTGGTCATCCACCGCGAATGGAAATGGCACCAGAACGGCAGGCACACCGGCGCAGGCCAGTTCGGCCACTGTCATCGCGCCTGCGCGGCAGACGGCAAAGTCGCACGCCTGGTAAGCGGCGGCCATGTCTTCGATGTAGTCGCACACTTCGGCTTCGACACCTGCAACGGCATAGTTCGCGCGCAGGATATCGAGGTGTTGGCGGCCCGATTGATGCACAACGCGCGGACGCTGACCGACTGGCAACAGGGCCAGTGCTTTCGGGATCAGGTCATTCAACGCCGACGCGCCGAGGCTGCCACCGACAACCAGCAGTTGTAACGGTCCGCTGCGTTCCGCCCGGGCTACTGAGGCAATGTCGGTGCGAACCGGGTTGCCCACCCATTCAGTCGCCACGCGGCGACAGGGGATCGGTTTGTCATTGTCGCCCTGGAGCGCCTGGGGAAATGCGGTCAGCACACGGTCGGCCAGGCAGGCCAGTACGCGGTTGGTAAGGCCGCCGACCGAATTCTGCTCGTGAATGACCAGCGGTTTGTTGAGGAGGCTTGCCATCATGCCGCCGGGAAATGCGGTATAGCCGCCCATGCCCAATACCACATCCGGTCTGCGTTGCAGGATCGCGCGCATGCTCTGGCCGAATGCGATCAGCAACATCAGCGGCAACAGCAACTTGCGCAGCAGGCCCTTGCCGCGCATTCCGCCCATAGACACCCATACCATGGAAATTCCTGCCTTGGGCACCACGCGCGCTTCGAGACCATTTCGAGTCCCCAGCCAGAACACGTCCCAGCCGCGCGCGCGCAAGGCTTCCGCCACCGCAAGCGCCGGGTAGACGTGACCGCCGGTGCCGCCGGCCATCACCATGAGGGTGCGGTTAGCCAAGGCCATCAGAAGGTTTTTCCCCGCATCATCTGCCGGTGTTCCCAGTCGATGCGCAGCAGCAATGCAATCGCCAGACAGTTGGCGACGATGCCACTGCCGCCGAACGACAGGAAGGGCAGGGTAAGCCCCTTGGTCGGCAAGAGGCCGACATTCACGCCCATGTTGATGAGCGCCTGCACGCCGAGCCAGATGCCGATGCCCTGCGCCACCAGCGCACAATAATTGCGTTCGAGCTGGGCTGCGCGGTAGCCGATGAGGAAGGCCTTCAGGATCAGCCAGGCGAACAGGGCAGCGACAACGGTCACGCCGACGAAGCCAAACTCTTCGGCGATCACGGCCAGCAGGAAATCGGTGTGCGCCTCGGGCAGATAGAACAGTTTTTCGACGCTGCCGCCCAGCCCCAGCCCAAGCCATTCGCCGCGACCGAAGGCGATCAGCGCATGCGACAACTGATAGCCCTTGCCGTAGGGGTCGGCGAATGGGTCCATGAAGCCGAGCACGCGCTGCAGACGGTAGGGCGAGGTCAGGATCAGGAGGACAAACCCGATCAGCAGCACCACCACCAGTCCCGCGAACACTTTCCAGTTGAGCCCGCCGAGGAACAGGATGCCCATGGCGATGGAAATGATGACGACGAAGGCGCCGAAATCCGGTTCGCGCAGCAGCAGCGCGCCGGCCAGCATCATCACGCCGGCCATCGGCAGAAAGCCCTTCTTGAAATCATGCATGAAGGCAGCCTTGCGCGTGGTGTAGTCGGCGGCGTACAGCACGGCGAGAAACTTCATCAGTTCGGACGGCTGCAGGTTGGCGAAGCCGAGCGGAATCCAGCGGCGGCTGCCGTTGACTTCGCGTCCGATGCCGGGGATCAGCACGATCACCAGCAACAGCAGGCCTGCGAGAAAGAGATAGGGCGAAGCTTGCTGCCAAACCCGCATCGGAACTTGAAAGGCGCCTATGCCCACCCCTATGCCAAGCGCAATAAACAAGGCCTGTCGCAACAAATAATATTCGCCGTTGTTGCCGGTGTAGCGGGCGGCCTCGGCAATCGCAATTGAAGCCGAATAGACCATCACCAGGCCGATCGCCAGCAGACCCATGGCGAGCCATAACAGGCTGAAGTCGAGCTCGGTGCTGGGCTGGGGGGCGCGCGCGGAATAAAGCATCAGATCACAGCCCTTTCCGCCGCCAGCTTGTGCACAGCTTCAACGAAAGCTTCGGCACGGTGAATGTAGTTGCGGAACATGTCGAAACTGGCGCAAGCGGGTGAAAGCAGCACGGCGTCGCCGGGGTGTGCCAGGCGTTGTGCCTGTTCGACGGCTTCGCGCAGGCTGGCCACCGCAGCGGTTTCCACGCCGCAGCCCTCGATGGCGGCCGCGATTAGCGGGGCATCGCGCCCGATCAACAGCACGGCGCGGGCATTGGCCTTGACTGCGGCCTTGAGCGGGCTGAAATCCTGCCCCTTGCCATCGCCGCCGAGTATCACCACGGTCTTTCTGCTGCCCATGCCGTAGAGCGCGGCTTCAGTGGCACCGACATTGGTTCCCTTGGAATCGTCGTAGTAGGTCACGCCCTCGATCTCCGCGACCTTTTCCACCCGATGCGGCAAGCCCTTGAAGTGAATCAGGCCGCGTAACAAGGCTTCCATCGGCAAGTCCAGTGCACGCGTCAGCGCCAGCGCAGCCAGCGCATTGGCGGCATTGTGCAGCCCGGCCACCGGCAGCACGGACAACGGCATCAGCATGTCGCCACCCAGGCAGAGTTCGTCCTCGCACAGCCCGAAATTTTCACTCTGTGGGCACCGATCCAGGCCAAAGCTGACCACTCGCCGCCCTGGCAGGACCATCGCCATGCTCCGAGGATCATCGCGGTTCACCACCTGCACGCCTTCGCCGCTGAATATTCGCGCTTTGGCCGCAGCATAGGCATCCATGTCGGAATAGCGGTCCATATGGTCTTCCGACAGGTTGAGCACCGTGGCTGCGGTTGCATCCAAGCTGGATGTCGTTTCCAGCTGGAAACTGGATAGCTCCAGCACCCACGCCTGCGGCGCGGGCGCGAGCCCTTGCTCGACCTCGTACAGGGCATCCAGTACTGGCAGTCCGATATTGCCGGCCACGCAGGTGGACAGACCCGCCATCTGGCACATGTCGCCGCACATCGCGGTGACGGTACTCTTGCCGTTGCTGCCGGTGATCGCGATCACGCGCATCGGGTGCTCGCGCTGCGCATTGAGCGCGCGGATGGCGCGGGCGAACAACTCGACGTCGCCCACCGTCTCGACGCCGGCCGCAATGGCGCGGGCGACCGCCGCGTCGGCCAGTGGCACGCCGGGACTGACGACCAGCAACTCCGTTGCCTGCAACAGGGCGTCCGCGAACCCCCCGGCATGCAGCGGCACCTGCGGTAACAGTTCGGCCAGACGCGAGGCCTGCGGGGGCACCTCGCGGCTGTCGGCCACGCTCACCTGCGCGCCACGCGCTGCCAGCCAGCGTGCACACGACAGCCCGGTATCGCCCAGGCCGAGCACCAGAACCCGCTTGCCGGAGAATTTCAGGCTGTCGTAGTTCATCTGAGCTTCAGGCTCGACAGGCCGATCAGCACCAGCATCATTGAAATAATCCAGAACCGCACCACGACCTGGTTTTCTTTCCAGCCTTTCAATTCATAGTGGTGGTGGATCGGCGCCATGCGGAACACGCGCTTTCCGGTGAGCTTGAACGAGGCGACCTGGATCATCACCGACAGGGTTTCCATCACGAACACGCCGCACATGATGAAGAGGATGATTTCCTGCCGCACGATGACTGCGACCACACCGAGCGCAGCACCCAGTGCCAGTGCACCGACGTCTCCCATGAAGACCTCGGCCGGGTAGGCGTTGAACCACAGGAAGGCCAGGCCCGCGCCTGCCATCGCGGCGCAGAACACCGCAAGCTCCCCCGCGCCGGGAATATGCGGCAGGCCGAGATATTTCGAGAACACCGCATTGCCGGCGACATAGGCGAAGATCGCCAGTGCCGAAGCCACCATCACCGTCGGCAGGATCGCCAAGCCGTCGAGACCGTCGGTGAGGTTGACCGCATTGCTCGATCCAACGATGACCAGGTAGGTCAGCGCAATGAAGCCTGCTACCGACAACGGGATCGTGGCGTGCTTGAGGAAGGGAATGATGAGCTCGGTATGCGCAGGCAGGCTGGCGCTGTGCCACAGGTAGGCCGCGACCGCGAAGCCAATCACCGACTGCCAGAAATACTTCCAGCGCGACGGCAAGCCACGCGAATTCTTCTCCACCACCTTGCGCCAGTCGTCGACCCAGCCGATGACGCCGAAACCCGCCAGCGTGGACAGCGCAACCCATACGTAATGATTGGTCAGATCCGCCCACAGCAGGGTGGTCACACAGACCGACACGAGGATCAGTGCGCCGCCCATGGTAGGCGTGCCGGCCTTGACCAGATGGGTTTGCGGTCCGTCGCTGCGCACCGACTGGCCGATCTTCAACGCCGTGAGTTTGCGGATGACTGCCGGGCCGACAATGAAGGAAATCGTCAGCGCGGTAAGCGTGGCCAGCACCGCACGCAGGGTCAGGTAATTGAAGACGTTGAAGACGTGAACATCCTGGCCGAGTTGTTGAAATAACCAAAGCAGCATGTCAGTGTCCTGGTGCCCCGGCCGCATGGCCGACGGGTGCTTGTGTCCCGATCCCAAGGCCGATGGGTGCTTCCATAAAGCTCTGCACCACGCGTTCCATCTGCATGAAGCGCGAGCCTTTCACCAGCACGGTGGTGTCGGGGGTTAGTTCGTTCTCGAGTTCAGCCAGCAGTTCCTGGATGCGCTCGAAGTGCATCGCACCTGCGCCGAAGGCACCGACGGCTTCCTTGGTCAGTTCCCCCAGTGCCAGCAGGTGGTCGATGCCTGTGGCGCGTGCAGCCAGACCGATCTGCGCGTGCATGGCGGCCGCATCGGCTCCCAATTCACCCATGTCGCCCAGCACCAGGACTTTCTTGCCCGGCTGCTGCGCCAACACGGCCAGCGCGGCCTTCACCGAATCCGGGTTGGCGTTGTAGGTATCATCAATGAAGGTGCTACCGTGCAGCGCGGCCTTCTTCTGCAGACGCCCCTTGACGCCAGTGAAGCCCGACAGGCCCGCGACGATGCTGCGATAGCTGACATCGAGCGTGAATGCTGCGGCGGCGGCGGCCAGGGCGTTCATCACATTGTGCTCACCCGGCACTTGCAGGGCGATGTCAAGGGTGGCGTTGGGCAGGGTGAGCGCAAGTGCCGCGCCGAATTCGGTAGGTTCAGATCGCCCATGCACCGCCGCCGGCTGCTTCAGACCGAAATCGATCACGCTGCGCCGCGCGTTCATTTCACGCCACACCCCGGCGTGCGGGTCATCGGCATTGAACACTGCGATGCCGGCAGCCGACAGGCCGTTGAAAATCTCACCCTTGGCGCGTGCGATCGCCTCGACCGACCCGAGAAAGCCGATATGTGCGGTCATCGCGTTGTTGACCACCGCGACGTCTGGACGCGCCAGCCGTGTAAGGTAGTCGATCTCGCCTGCGTGGTTCATGCCCATTTCGAGCACGGCGAATTGATGACTCTCGCGCAGTCGCAACAGCATCAGCGGCAAGCCGATATCGTTGTTGAGGTTGCCTTCGGTATGCAGCACGGCCGCATCCGATCCTGCTTCCAGCCGCAGGATCGCTGCCAGCATTTCCTTAACGGTGGTTTTGCCGTTGCTGCCGGTAATCGCCACCACCGGCAGGCGGAAGCGCGCGCGCCAGGCAGCTCCCAGCCTGCCGAGTGCGAGACGGGTGTCGTCGACACGGATCGCTGCCGTGATCTCGGGGGCCTGCCTGGTGTCGAGCACCACGCCGGCCGCGCCCTTCTGCAAAGCCTGCGCGGCAAAAGCCCCGCCATCGAATTTGTCGCCGCGCAACGCGATGAAGAGATCGCCTGACTGGATGCTGCGGCTGTCGGTTGAGACGCGCAGCACTTCGGCATCGCGGCCGTTGAACGGGACGCCCAGCATGGCGGCCGCTTCGGAGAGTCGCATCATGGGCGCGCTCATGTCCACGCCTCGGACTGGCCACGAGCATGACCAATCAGCCGGCGTCGGCGCAAGTGGCCATTCGCGGTGCTCGCAGCTGCGCAGGCTCGGTCGCTCATGTCCACGCCTCCAGCGCCTTGTTCGCAACCACCACATCGGAGAAGGGCAGTCGCTCGCCGGCGATTTCCTGATAGTCCTCGTGCCCCTTGCCGGCAATCAGCACTACGTCGCCCTGGTGCGCGCCGCCGATGGCTTCGAAAATGGCGCGCGCACGATCCGCTTCGATGCGCGGCTTGCCGCTCGTTCCAGCCAGAATGTCATCGATGATGTGGCGTGGATCCTCGTTGCGTGGATTGTCGCTGGTAACCCAGACTTCGTCCGCGCCTCTGGCCGCAGCCTGCCCCATCAGCGGTCGCTTGCCCTTGTCGCGGTTGCCGCCGCAACCAAAAACGCAAATGAGACGGCCACCACTCACGATTTCGCGCAGGGTGGCGAGCACCTTTTCCAGCGCATCGGGAGTGTGCGCATAGTCGACCACCACCAGTGGGTGGGCTGTGCCGCCGAGCGTCTGCATCCGCCCCGGCGGCGGGGTGATGTGTGCCAGCGCCTTGCTGGCGTCATCCAGCTTGATGCCGGAAACCATCAGGGTGGTGAACACGGCCAGCAAATTGGCGGCATTGAATCGACCAAGCAGCGGCGCATCGAGTTCGGCATCGCCCCAGTCGGTTTGCACCTGCACATGCAGGCCGGTTTGCGACAGGCGCAGCTTTTTTCCTACCACGGCACCCCGCTGAAACCCGTAACCCGCGACGCGCGCGGGTCGGGTTTCGCTTTCCAGCCGTTGGCCGAAAGCATCATCGACGTTGAGCACCACCCACTCCAGCCCCGGCCAGTTGAACAGCCGCGCCTTGGCCTCGGCATAGTTATCCATGTCACCGTGGTAATCGAGATGATCGCGCGACAGATTGGTCAAGACTGCAACATTGAATGTCGTGCCATTGACGCGCCCCTGTGCCAGGCCATGCGACGACACCTCCATCACGCACGCTGTTGCGCCCTGCTTCCTGTACAGAGCAAGACGTTGCTGCAGTTCGATGGCGTCGGGCGTGGTATTGAGCGTGGGGGTGAGCGCGCCGGGAAATCCGTTGCCGACGGTACCGATGACGGCCGTTTTGCGACTCGCCTGCGAGAATGCCTGCGCCACCCAATGCGCTACCGAGGTCTTGCCATTGGTGCCGGTGACACCGATCATGTGCAGCGCACGGGAAGGTTCACCATATATATGCGCGGCCATTTCGCCGATGCGGTTTTTCAGCCCGGCCACGCCGGCGTTTGGAATGGTGAGCGCCGGATCCCATTGGTAGTGATCCGCCTCCCACAGCACACCGTCGACATGCTGGGCCACCGCTTGCGGGATATAGTCGCGGCCATCACGCGACTCCCCCGGATACGCCGCGAATACCGTACCCGGCAGGGCCTTGCGACTGTCGTTGACGAGCTCCCCCACCACCAGGCCAAGCCGTTCCAGGATATGCGGCACGGATTCCCGGATCGCCTGGGATGAGGTCGCGGCAGAGGCCAGTTTGGCGCCGGTTCTCGCCATCACAATCTCCCGTCCGCACGTGCCACCACCGGTGGACCGTTCAGCGTCATCCGCGTTGCGGTTTCCGGCGCGTCGGGCGGCAAACCCAACTGACGCAGGCTGGCGGCCATTACTTGGGCAAAGACGGGGCCCGCGACGCTGCCGCCGTAATACACACCATCGGACGGCTCGTCGATCGCCACCCCGATAATGAGACGCGGGTTCGATGCGGGCGCCATGCCGACGAAGGAAGACAGGTAGCGGTCGGGGGCGTAATGACCATCGACGAGTTTGTGGGCAGTCCCCGTCTTGCCCGCCACGCGATAACCCGGGACACGGGTACGCGTTCCGGTCCCGCCTTCCTGGGTGACCGCCTCCATCATGGTTCGCACTTCGCGTGCCACGCTCGGGGAGAACACGCGCTCGCCTATGATTTCCTGCGGCTCGCGCCTCAAAAATGACAGCGGCATCACTTCGCCATCATTGGCAAAAGCCATATAGGCACGGGTCAGTTGCAGCAGGCTGACCGACAGCCCGTATCCATACGCCATGGTGGCTTGTTCGACCGGCCTCCAGGTACGGGCATCGCGCAAGCGCCCGGCGGTCTCGCCCGGAAAGCCCGAGCCCGGCATCTGGCCGAATCCGGCACGATCCAGAACGTCCCAGAATTGCTGCGGGGTCAGTGTCATCGCCATTCTGACTGCACCGACGTTGCTCGATTTCTGGATGATTTCGGTGACCGTCATTTGCGGATGCGGGTGCTCATCGCGCACCAGCTTGTTGCCGACACGCCATGTTTCCGGCGTGTCAAGGACACTGTCGGGATGAAACAGGCCGCGCTCCAGCACTGCTGCCGCGACAAAGGGCTTGATGGTGGAACCTGGCTCGAAGGTATCGATCACCGCACGGTTGCGCATCGGCCCCGGCTGGTAATTGCGGCGGTTATTGGGATTGAAGTTGGGCTGGTTGGCCAGCGCGAGAATCTCGCCGGTCTTGGCGTCGAGCACCACCACGCTGCCCCCTTTGGCCTTGTGCGCAGAAATCGCTGCGGCGAGTTCGCGGTGTGCCAGATACTGAATCTTGAGGTCGAGCGCCAGCGCCAGATTGCCGCCCATCTGCGCGGTCTTGATGGGCGTCAAATCACGGATGGTGTTGCCGCGCCGGTCACGCATGATCTGGCGCTCGCCCTCTCGCCCGGCAAGCCAGTCCTGATAGGCGCGCTCGACGCCCTCCTGACCCAGATCATCCACATTGGTGAAACCCACCACATGCGCGGCCACTTCCCCCGCCGGGTAATAGCGCCGAAACTCGCGGCGCAGATACAAGCCAGGCATCCCCATGGCCGCAATCTTGACCGCCTGCTCAGGTGTCACCGGACGCTGCACGTTGAATTCGCCACGCGTTTTGCGGGCCAGCTTCTTCGACAGTTCGGGCGTTGACATGCCCAGCACATTGGCCAGATGCGCGTGCTGCGCAGTCGTCAGCTTGAGCTCGGCCGGGCGCGCCCACAGCGACTCGACCGGTGTGCTGATCGCCAGCAGCTGGCCGTAGCGGTCGGAAACCTGGCCGCGATGCGCGGGGAGCGTAAGGTTGCGGTTGGCCACCGCATCACCCTTGCCCTGCAGGTAATCGGTGTTGAGTCCTTGCAGATAGAATGCGCGACTCGCTACCAGAACCAGACCGCCGAGCAGCAAGCCGCCCACGGCCACCATGCGCCAGGGTGCAAGATTCAGCTTCAGCAGTTTGCGCGAGTGGTAATTCACGGCGTACCCACCAGCGTTTCAACGTGAACCCGTTCCTGTGGTGGTGCCACCAGACCCAGCTGCGTGCGTGCGAGCATGTCCACCCGTGCCGGATTGGCCCAGGTACTTTGCTCCAGTTGTAATTGTCCCCACTGCTCGTCGAGGGAGCGTGCCTCTTTTTTCAATCGTTCCAGTTCCACAAAATACGTGCGCGAGCGGTGCTGCGCCTGAATCACCGCCAGCGCACAACCCATCAATACCAGCGCCAGGACAATATTGAGACGACTCATGCTGCCACCTCAACAACCCGCTCGAATGCCCAGGCTGCATCGTGTCGGCAACCGCCGGCATTTACCTTGCCGTCGATCCCGCTACGCAGGGCCCTCGCCGGGTGGCTCATGTCCCACCCTCCCCGACACGTTCAGCCACCCGCAGCACCGCACTGCGCGCGCGCGGGTTGGCCGCCACTTCAGCATCTGTCGCATGCTGGGCACGACCCACCCGCTTCAAACGTCCCGGCTTCAGCATCGCGGCCGGAATAGGCAATCGTGCCGGCGCCTGCTCACCCAGCGCCTCGTCGCGCATAAAGCGCTTGACGATGCGGTCTTCCAGCGAATGAAAGCTGATCACCGCCAGTCGCCCACCCGCTTGAAGCCGATCCACACATTGCGGCAACACGGCGCTCAATTCTTCAAGTTCGCGGTTGATATAAATCCGTATAGCCTGGAAGCTGCGTGTCGCCGGGTGTTGCCCCGGCTCGCGCCGTTTGACCGCGGCTGCGATGAGACCCGCCAGCTGCCCGGTACTGCGGATGGCTTCTTTTTGCCGTGCCGCAACAAGCGCGCGCGCAATCGATTTAGCAAACCGCTCTTCCCCGTAGGTGTGGATGACTTCACTGATCTCCCCCTCTGACGCCGTCGCCAGCCAGTCTGCCGCCGACATCCCGCTTCCCGGATCCATCCGCATGTCGAGCGGCGCATCGAAGCGGAAGCTGAACCCGCGTGTCGCGTCGTCGAGCTGCGGCGACGACACGCCGATATCCAGCAAAATTCCGCTCACCCGTGCCGCACCCAACTCATCCAGCACCGCTCCTAGACGCGAAAAAGCACTCTGAACCAGCACCAGCCGCTCATCCCGCAGGGATGCGCCGTGGCGCATGGCATCGGGATCGCGATCCAGCGCAATCAACCGCCCACGCGGTCCCAGCGCATCCAGGATCAGACGGCTATGCCCGCCGCGTCCGAAGGTAGCGTCGACATACACGCCATCGGACCTGATCGCCAGTGCCGCCACCGCCTCCTGTGCCAACACCGGCACATGGGCGGGCGCCATCACAACGTAAATCCCTCCAACTCGGGCGGCAGCGCTTCGTCACTGAAGGTCAGCGCCTGCGCCACCTTCGCTTCCCAGCGCGCCTCGTTCCACAACTCCACCTTGCTGCCCTGCCCCACCATCACGACGTTCTTGTCCAGTTCGGCAAACTTGCGCAGCATCGGCGGCAGCAACACGCGACCGGCGCTGTCCATGTCCATGTCATGCGCATAGCCAACGAGCAATTGTTTGAGACTGCGGGTACGGGGATTGAAATCAGACAGGCCGTTGAGCTTTTTCTCGATCGGCTCCCACTCGGGCAGCGGGTAAAGCAGCAGGCACTGGCCGGGGTCCGCGGTGATCACCACCCGGCCGGCGCCATTCACCAGAAGGGCGTCACGGTAGCGCGCCGGCACCACGAGCCGGCTCTTGCTATCCAGACTGACAGTCGCGACCCCCCGAAACATGCTCCCCCCTTATTTGAATTAGGCCGTGTTTGGTTGGGCGCATTCTCCCACAACTTCCCACCAATCACCACTCGCACCCACTATAGGGGATAGTTTTGGGAGGGTCAAGCCGGCAAGCGCAAAAAAACCCCTACGCCTCAAGGACTTAGGGGCGGTTTCTTGCTGTGGATAAGTTTCTGGAAAAACCGGTGGTTAGCGTCTTATTTTCCTCATGATTTGAGGAAAAAACGCTAAGTGTTTGAATTACATGAAAAGTGGGAAAGTCAGTCGATAAGCCGGGTTCTGTCGTGGACAACCATTCCTCTAGTCCAGCCATTGCTGACTGGCTCCAGCCACCTACCCGCAGACTCGGCGAGCCGCGTCATCGTCTGCCTATTTGGTGTTGCTCCGGATGGAGGTTACCGCGTTTCACCGTAACTGAATACGCTCGTCTCTGTGGCCCTGTTCCTCGCCTCGCGGCGTCCGGCCGTTAGCCGGCATCCTGCTCTGTGGAGCCCGGACTTTCCTCTCCCATTGATGCCCCCGAGGGGGCTTGCATGGCAGCGGTTGTCTGACCGGCTTTCCCGCTTGCCATTATAAAGCTTTCACTTGACTGCAGCGGCTGATTTGCTAAGCAGAGGTATCCGGTCACATATCGACCCTATCAGGAGAACCATCATGAGGAGACGGCTATATTTCATGGTGCCGGACGTGAGAAGCGCCCGACAAATCCACGACGAACTCTTGCTTGCCCGCATCGAGGATGGCCACATCCATGTCATGGCCAAAGATGGAGTTTCGCTGGCAGGCCTGCATGAAGCCTCGATCCTGCAAAAAACCGATTTTGTCCACGGCGCGGAAACAGGATTGGCGGTCGGTGGCGGCATCGGCATCGTTGCAGGCCTGGTGGCGGTATTCTTTCCGCCTGCCGGCGTGGATCTGCAACTGGTCACCATTCTGCTCACGGCACTGGTCGGTGCTGCGTTTGGCGCCTGGGCTGCGAGCATGGTCGCCAGTTCCATTCCCAACTCTCGGTTAAGGACCTTCGAATCAGCCATCAGCGCTGGCCACATCCTGATGATGGTGGATGTGCCATCGGGGCGCGTCGACGAGATCAGGAAACTGGTTGCCGCACATCATCCCGAAGCCATGGGCTCGGGCATCGAACCCACGATTCCGGCGTTCCCGTAACGCCCTCCTCCCGCGCAGCGCCATGCTGCGCGACGTTTGGAAGCTCCCAGAAGAAATAAACGCTGGCTTGCTTCCACCGCGGCAGGCCTCCCCTGGTCTGCCGTCTTTATGTCAAACCAGGCGCCAGCGTATCGCCTCTCCTGCTCGCAGCGGCACCAAGGTTTCTTCGCCCATCTTGAGACTGGCCGGCACGCCCCAGCTTTCGCGCCGGAGCGTGATGGCGTCGGCGTGACGGGGAAGGCCGTAGAAGTCTGCACCATAAAAACTGGCGAATGCTTCGAGCTTGTCCAGTGCCCCGGCATCCTCAAACGCCTCGGCATAGAGTTCGATCGCCGCGTGCGCGGAATAGATACCGGCGCAGCCGCAGGCAGTTTCCTTGGCCCCCATCGCATGCGGCGCGGAATCGGTGCCGAGAAAGAACTTGGGGTTGCCTGAGATGGCCGCGGCAATCAGCGCCTGGCGGTGCGCCTCGCGTTTCAGCACCGGCAGGCAGTACATATGCGGGCGGATGCCGCCGCGGAACATGGCGTTGCGGTTATACAGCAGGTGGTGCACGGTAACCGTGGCGGCAACGTTGGCCGGCGCTGCCGCAACGAATTCGGCCGCCTGGCGTGTGGTGATATGTTCCAGCACGATTTTCAGCCTGGGAAAGTCACGTAGCAGCCGGGTCAGATGGCGTTCGATGAAAACGGCTTCGCGGTCGAACACGTCGACATTGGCGTCGACCACTTCGCCATGCAGCAACAGCGGCATCCCGACTTCTTCCATCGCTGCGATTGCCTTGTAGGCCTTGGTCAACTCAGTGACGCCGGAATCGGAATTAGTCGTCGCTCCGGCCGGGTAATACTTCACCGCATGCACAAACCCGCTTTCCCGTGCGCGGCGGATTTCATCGGGCAAGGTATTGTCTGTGAGATAAAGCGTCATCAACGGCTGGAATGCGGTACCGCCTGCGGCGGACAGCAAGCGATCGCGGTACGCCACCGCATCTGCGACGTTCACAACCGGCGGCTTGAGGTTGGGCATGGCGATCGCACGGCCGAACACCCGGGCAGTATCGGGCAGCACGCTCTGCATGGCGGCGCCGTCGCGGAAATGGATGTGCCAGTCGTCGGGGCGGATGATCGTGAGCGTGTCGTTCATGCGTCGTCTTGCGGTTTCATTGCCAGGGTCATTTTATAGAGTTCCGCCTTGCTGCGCCCGGTGATCTGTGACGCCAGCTTGGCCGCCAGCGTCGGCGGCAGCGCGCCCAGCAGGACGTCGAGCACCCGCATCGCCTCGGTATCGACCATTGCAGCAGTCGCCGCAGGCGGATGCACGATAACGACGAATTCGCCGCGCACGTGGTTGGGGTCGGCAGCTAGCCAGCCGGGGGCTTCCCGTAAGGTCAAGGTGACGATGGTCTCGAACTTCTTGGTCAGTTCACGCGCCAGCGTGACCAGACGCGTGTTGTCCAGTACCGCCGCCATATCGGCCAGCGTTTCTTCGATGCGGTGTGGTGCTTCGTAAAACACCAGTGCGCTGGGCAAGGTTGCCAGCGCTTGCAGTTGCGCCCTGCGGGCGCCGGATTTGGGCGGCAGAAAGCCATGGAACAGCCACGATCCCGACTCCACCCCGGCCGCCGACAGCGCCGCGGTCACCGCCGATACGCCGGGAATCGGCACCACCGACAGCCCTGCCGCGCGCACCGCGGCCACCAGCCGCGCGCCGGGATCGGACACCGCCGGCGTGCCTGCATCCGACACATAGGCCACTGCATCGCCTGCCGCAATCCACGCAATCACCTTGTTCGCCGCTTCGCGCTCATTGTGCTCGCGAATGGACGCCAGCGGCTTGGAGATATTGAAATGTGCAAGCAGATACCCCGACACGCGGGTGTCTTCCGCCGCCACGCGATCCGCGGACTTCAGCGTATCAATCGCCCTTAAGGTGATGTCAGCCAGATTGCCGATGGGCGT
>Ga0075356_1000110_pt1 | contig 15826 bp, 10 predicted proteins | sample WestPond_Cattail_FD_120073 | JGI IMG/M metagenome (GOLD analysis project Ga0075356, IMG submission 120073) | Natural and restored wetland microbial communities from the San Francisco Bay, California, USA, that impact long-term carbon... | ecosystem: Environmental > Terrestrial > Soil > Wetlands ... | reverse complement strand
GGTATTGCGTCGATGGGTTGCCATGGTTGTCTCCAGGCAGGCCCTGCCACCGGAAGGTGCAGCGAGCCCTGCTTGAAACAACATTAGTCGCTCGACCGGCACCTATCAATGCGCATTCTCAGCGCGGCTTCTTGCGATGCGTGCCTGGATTGACTCAACTCAATGAGATCCTTTCCGGCGAGCGCGACGATTCGATCCATGGCAGCACGTGAATCCGTGCCGGGCGAGTCGCTGGTCGAATCGCCGGCGCCGCAGGTGGATAGTTATCCGGCCCTCGACGTGCCGCTCAAGACGGCGCTCGCGCGGGCTACGCACGGCATCTCGCCGGCGGCCGTGTCGGCCGCGATGCTCGACTGGTGGTCGCACCTGCTGGCATCGCCCGGCAAGCAGGTTGCACTGGCCGAGAGCGCGGTGCAGAAGGTGCTGCGCTGGGGGCTGTTCGTGCAGCAGGCCGCACTCGGCGATGGATCGCCGTGCGCGACGCCGGCGCCGCACGACAAGCGCTTTGCGCGCCCGCAGTGGCAGCAATCGCCGTACCGCGAGTGGTCGCAGGCGTTCCTGCTGTGGGAGCAGTGGTGGCAGGAGGCGAGCACCGATGTTCGCGGCGTCAGCCATCACCATGAGGAGGTGGCGTCGTACGTGCTGCGCCAGGCGGCGGACATGTCCTCACCGTCGAACTATGTGGCCACCAACCCCGAGGTGCTGCAGGAAACGTTCGCCAGCGGCGGGCAGAACCTGCTGCGCGGCGCGGTCAACTGGTGGCGCGATGCGATGGCGGTGGCCACCGATGGGCGGCCCAAGGACGCCGAGAAATTCACACCCGGCCGGGCGGTGGCGATCACGCCGGGCAAGGTGGTCTTCCGCAACCGCCTGATCGAGTTGATCCAGTACGCGCCGGCGCACCGGCAGGTGCATCCCGAGCCGGTGCTGATCGTGCCGTCGTGGATCATGAAGTACTACATCCTCGATCTGTCGCCGCACAACTCGCTGGTGAAGTATCTGGTCGATCGTGGCCACACGGTTTTCATGATGTCGTGGCGCAACCCGGGCGCCGAGCAACGTGACCTGACGATGAACGACTACGTGCAGCTCGGCGTGTTCGCCGCGCTGGCGGCGGTGCGCCGGGTGCTGCCGCGCGCCCCGGTGCACGCGATGGGCTACTGCCTGGGCGGCACGCTGCTGGCGATCGCCGCCGCGGCCCTCGCTCGCGACGGCCGCTCGCCGCTGAAGACGGTGTCGCTGCTGGCCGCGCAGATCGACTTCCAGGAGCCCGGCGAACTGGGCCTGTTCATCGACGAGAGCCAGGTCGCCTTCCTCGATGACGTGATGGCCGAGCGTGGTTACCTCGACGGCCGGCAGATGGCCGGCGCCTTCGCGCTGATCAACTCGAAGGACCTGGTGTGGTCGAAGCTCGTGCGCGAATACCTGATGGGTGCGCAGACGCCGCTGACCGACCTGCGCGCCTGGAACGCCGACGCCACCCGCATGCCCGCGCGCATGCACGGCGAGTACCTGCGGCGTCTGTACCTGCACAACGACCTTGCCGAAGGACGCTTCCCGGTCGACGAGCGCCCGGTGGCGGTGCGCGACATCACACTGCCGATGTACGTGGTGGCGACCGAACGCGACCACGTATCGCCCTGGCGCTCGGTCTACAAGGTTCACCTGCTGACCGACGGGGCGTTGCGCTTCGTACTCACCTCGGGCGGCCACAATGTGGGCATCGTCAATCCGCCATCCGGTCCCGGCGCCAGCGCTCAAGCCTCGTTCCGAGCCGCCGACCGCCGCGCCCATGCCGCCTATCGCGATCCCGAGGCCTGGCTCGAAGGCACCGCGCTGCAGCGCGGATCGTGGTGGGTCGACTGGGCCGACTGGCTGGCCGCTCATTCGGGCCGCAAGGTCGGCGCGCCGGCGTTCGGCGGTCGTGGCGCGCAACGGCTCGAACCGCTGGATGACGCACCCGGGCGCTACGTGCACGAGGCCTAGCAGCGGCCACCCCACGGCCGCCGCGTCATGAGCGACGCCGACGTCCTGGCCCTGGCGACCGAGCGCACGCATGCGTTGATGCGGCAGTTCGAGGCTGCGGGCGCACGGCCGCAACTGATCGAGACGCACATCTCCTGGGTGCTGCTGGTGGGTGACCTGGCCTACAAGCTGAAGAAGCCGGTCCGCTTCGGCTTCCTCGACTTCAGCACGTTGCAGGCGCGGCATCGCTATTGCGAAGAGGAACTGCGCCTGAATCGCCGGCTTGCCGACGGGCTGTACCTCGGCGTCGAACCGGTCATCGACGACGGGGGCTCACCGCGCATCGGCGGCAAGGGAACCGTCGTCGACTACGCCGTGAGGCTGCAGCGGTTTCCTGCCGACGCACTGGCCAGCGCGCTGCTGGCGCAGGGCCGCCTCGCCGAGGACGATCTGGCGGCATTGGCCAGGCGCATCGCGTCGTTCCATCGCCGGGCCACCGTTGCCGGACCGGCTTCGCCGCATGGCACACCCGAGCGCATCACCGCCGACGCGCTGCGGCCGTTCGCCGGGTTGCCGGCCGGCGAGGCGGCCGCAAAGGGCGCCGAGCTGACGGGGTGGATCCAGGCGCAGACGCCGCGGCTCGCGCCGCTGTGGCGGGCCCGGCGCGACGCCGGCTTCGTGCGCGAAGGCCATGGTGATCTGCACCTGGACAACGTGTTGCGTTGGCAGGGCGCGCTCACCGCGTTCGATTGCATCGAGTTCGACGAGGGCCTGCGCTTCATCGACGTGCTCAACGACGTGGCGTTCCTGGTGATGGACCTGCACGCCCATCGGCGCCCCGACCTGGCGGCGGTGTTTCTCAACGCGTACCTCGAGGAAGGCGGCGACTACGCCGGACTGCCGGTGCTGCGCCACTACATGGTCTACCGTGCCGGCGTGCGTGCACTGGTGGCGTCGCTGCGCGAGGCGCAGGGCGTGCGGTCGGCGTCGGCGCTGCACGCCAATGACTACCTGGGGCTCGCGCTGCGACTCGCGCGGTCATCCGATCCGCGCCTGCTGATCACCCACGGCCTGCCGGGCTCGGGCAAGAGCTACCTGTCGCAGCGGCTCGCGGCCCGCAGCGGCGCGGTGCGCGTGCGCTCCGATGTCGAGCGCCAGCGCCTGCTCGGCAGCGGGCACTATCGCGCAGTCGACAGCGAGCAGGTCTATGCCCGGCTGATCGAGGTGGCGCGCGGGGCGCTGGTGGCCGGCTGGCCGGCCATCGTCGATGCGGCCTGCCTGAAGCGCGCGCAGCGCGACGGGTTGCGTGCGCTCGCCACCGAGCAAGGCGTGCCGTTCGCGATCCTCGACTGCCAGGCCGACGATGCGCTGCTGCGCCAGCGGCTGCGTGCGCGGGCCGCGGCCGGGGTCGATGCGTCGGAAGCCGACGAAGCCGTGCTCGACCTGCTGCGTGCCAACGAGGAGCCGCTGCAGGGCGATGAACTGGTCCAAGCCATCCGCGTCGATGCGGTTCGACCGACGTCAATAGGCGGGTTGACCGCCCTCTGGTTGCGCGCGTCCGCTTCGTCGCCGAATTGAGACAGCACCACGAACGGGTGGCCTGCGAACGCGGGTGTCGGCGCGCTTGACGCGACATGTCGTCGCTTGTGATTGCCCAATGAACGGGTGCCCTGAAAACAAAGACTTAGAGCGACTGGCACGTTCTCTGCTCCATCAACTTGGTCATCGAAACCGCTCACCCGCAAGGGGAGCATCAGAAAGGAACGGACTTGACCAAACTTGCAAGAGCATTCATGCAGACGGCGACAGCGGCGGCCATCGCGATTTCCACCGCGGGCACGGCGAAGGCAGATGTCGTCGGTTTCTACGACGGCACCGACCTCGTCGCGCAACTCACGACCTCGGGCAATACCGATTTCAGCTTGAAGTTCGTCTATGCCCCAGCGTACGCTGGGGTGGCGTTCATCAACGACTTGCTGCTCGAGTACGACGGTGCATGGACCAGCACCATGTTCTTCTCGAATCTTGGTGGCGACAATGCACCGAACGCGAGCGCCGAGGGCTGCGCCTCATGCTCGTACGAAGGAACCGACGCAAACATCAAGGTCTCCTGGCCCTTGGCGGGAAACGGCGATCGCTTCAATGAAGGCGAGACGTCGAACTTCAGGCTCACGCCGTCCGACGCGTCGCAGTGGGACTTCAGCCGCCTTCACATCAACGCCTTCCTCAATGGCGCCTCGATCAAGCTGACCGGCTCGGAGTGCACGAGCGGTACGTGCGCCAGCAAGGTGCCCGAGCCGGGTTCGCTGGCCCTGATGAGCCTGGCACTGCTTGGCGCCGGCGTCGGGCTCCGCCGTCGCCCGAAGTAGTCGGTCAGCGTTCGACGCCGCTCGTCGCGTCCTCGAAAGCCCGCTTCGGCGGGCTTTCGCCTTTCAAGGGTGGCGGATCCGCCCGTGCCGTGTCCTTGTGCGCAGTCGATCCCGCCAGAGTGCGTTGCCCGATTGAGTTGGCGCAAGACCATGTCGAGCGCCATGCCTGTACGCGCTGAATAATCGCATCGGTCGATTAGCACCGTGCGCCGCTACCGAACCTGCCGTGAGCATCCGCAACCTCGAACACCTCTTCCAGCCGCGCTCGATCGCCGTCATCGGTGCCTCCGACCGCGAGCGCAGCCTCGGCAGCCTGGTGATGGGCAATCTGCTGCGCGCGGCATTCGCCGGGCCGGTGTGGCCGGTGAATCCGCGCCATGCGCAGGTGGCAGGGCAGCAGGCCTGGCCCGATGTGGCCGCGCTGCCCGCGGTGCCCGAACTTGCCGTGCTGTGCACGCCGGCGACCACCGTGCCCGAACTGATCGACGCGCTCGGGCGCAAGGGCACGCGTGCCGCAATCGTGCTGACAGCCGGGCTGTCGGTGCAGGGTGCCGACGGGCGCACGCTGCAGCAGGCGATGCTCGACGCCGCGCGGCCGCATCTGCTGCGCATTCTCGACCCCAACTGCCTGGGCCTGCTGGTGCCGGGCATGAAGCTCAACGCGAGCTTCGCGCAGGCGCAGGCGCTGCCGGGGCGACTGGCCTTCGTGTCGCAATCGGGGGCGCTGGCCACCGCGCTGCTCGACTGGGCCAACTCGCGCGCGATCGGCTTCTCGCACTTCGTCACCCTCGGCGACAGCGCCGACGTCGACATCGGCGACGTGATCGACTACCTGGCCAGCGATCCCGGCACGTCGGCGGTGCTGATGTACCTGGAGGCAGTGCGCCATGCGCGCAAGTTCATGTCGGCGGCGCGCGCGGCGGCGCGCAACAAGCCGCTCATCGTCGTCAAGGCCGGGCGCGCGCCCGAAGGGGCCAAGGCGGCGGCCTCGCACACCGGCGCGCTGGCCGGCTCGGACGCGGTGTACGACGCGGCGTTCCGCCGCGCCGGCATGCTACGCGTCGACACGCTGGCCGATCTGTTCGATGCCGCCGAGACGGTGGCGCGCGCGCGGCCGCTGCGCGGCGAGCGGCTGGTCATCGTCACCAACGGCGGCGGCGCCGGCGTGCTGGCGGCCGATGCGATGTCGCGCTTCGGCGGTACGCTGGCACGCCTGGGCGACGCCACGCTGGCCGCGCTCGATGCGCACCTGCCGGCCACGTGGTCGCGCGCCAATCCGGTGGACCTGATCGGCGACGCGCCGATCGAACGCTATGTCGCTGCGCTGCGCGTGCTGCTGCGCGCCGACGAGGTGGATGCGGTGCTCTTCATGCATGCGCCCACCGCGGTGGTCCCGAGCCTGGAGATTGCGCAGGCCTGCCTGCCGCTGATGCGCGAGGCGGCCAAGCCGGTGCTCAGTTGCTGGCTCGGCGCCGCCGTCGTGCAGCAGGCGATGCAGGCCTGCGCGTCGGCCGGCATACCGGTCTACGCGACGCCCGAACGTGCGGTCGAGGCCTTTGTGCGCCGCGTGCAGTACTGGCGCAACCAGGCCGCGCTGATGGAGACACCGCAGGAGGTGGCGCCGTCGGCCGCGCCCGACCACGCCCGCGCGCGCCAGGTCATCGGCGAGGCAATCGCGCAGCGCCGCACGCTGCTCGACGAGGTGCAGGCCAAGGCTCTGCTCGAGGCGTATGCGATCCCGGTGGTGCCGACACGCACCGTGCGTGATGCCGACGAGGCCGCCGCCGCGGCGCAGCAGATCGGCTACCCGGTGGTGCTGAAGATCCTGTCGCCGCAGATCTCGCACAAGAGCGACGTCGGCGGCGTCGCGCTCGGGTTGTCCAACGAAGGTGAACTGCGCGGCGCAGCGGCGGCCATCCTGCGTCGCGCCGCCAAGTTGCGGCCCGATGCGCAGCTGCTGGGCTTCACCGTGCAGGCGATGGTGAGCCGGCCGCGTGCGCACGAACTGATCGTCGGCGTGGCCACCGACCCGGTGTTCGGCCCGGTCATCATGTTCGGTCAGGGCGGCACGGCGGTCGAGGTGCTGAAGGACAGCGCCACCTCATTGCCGCCGCTGAACAGCGTGCTGGCGCGCGACCTGATCTCTCGCACACGCGTGGCCCAGCTGCTGGCCGGCTACCGCGACCGCGTGGCCGTGGACCTCGAGGCGCTCACGACCTGCCTGATCCAGGTGTCGCAGATGGTGTGCGAGCTGCCCGAGCTCGAAGAGCTCGACATCAACCCGCTGCTGGCCGACGAGCGCGGCGTGCTCGCGCTCGACGCCCGCGTCAAACTGCGCACCAGCGTGGTGGTGGGCAAGGCGAGCGACCGGCTCGCCATCCTGCCGTACCCCGCGCTGCTGGAGGAGACCGTGCGGCTGCGCGACGATCGCACGGTGCTGCTGCGCCCGATCCGCCCCGAGGACGAACCCTTGCTGCGCGTCTTCTACGAACACGCGTCGCCGGCCGACATGCGGCTGCGCTTCTTTCTGTCGCGGCGCGAGGTACCGCACAGCGAACTCGCGCGCTACAGCCAGATCGACTACGACCGCGAGATGACGTTCGTGGCCTTGCCATCCGGCATCGGCGACGACGGCCTGCTCGGCGAGGCCCGCGCGGTGTGCGACCCCGACAACCAGCGCGCCGAATTCGCGATCCAGGTCGCCACGTCGATGCAGCGCCAGGGGCTCGGCCGCGCGCTGATGGACAAGCTGTTGCGTCACCTGCGCGCCCGTGGTGTGCACGAGGTGTGGGGCGAGACGCTGGTGGAGAACCAGGGCATGGCGGCACTGGCCCGGCAGAGCGGCTTCTCGGTCGAGCCGGGGCTCGAACACGGCGTCTACGCGCTGAAGCTGACGCTGCAGTAGGTTGAGCGCAAGGCGCTCGTCGCACCGGACTCGACCAGCCCGCGGCAATAGTTCTCGGATCGACACGCGCCGCGGATCAGGCGGGTGCTTCCACGCCAATTTCGCGTTCATTCGGCGCCCAGGCTGCCGATAGTGAGATGACCGCGGCCGGAAGACCGCCCGCGCGAAGCGGCATCCGGAATCCGGTCCGCACAAGAACATGAACGACGAGGGATCCTCCGTGGGTGCTGCAGGGCTGGCCGGCAAGGCAAGGCTCGCCGTTGGCGCGGCCGGGGTCGCCCGCTCCCGCACGTCTAGCAACGCGGCGAACGGGTCGCGAGCGCCATGAGGCTGCGCAGCGTTTCGCGGGGCTTCTTCCTGCTGCTGTGCCTGGCGCTGGCGGCCAACATCGCGGCGCTGGTGGCGATCGGCAGCGCCTTCGACACGGCGCGCCAGGCCAGCGACCGGCGCGACCAAGCCCTGGCGCTGGTGCACGACGTGCGCGAGGAGACCGAGCGCCTGGCCCGCCTGGTGCGCGCCTACGTGACGACAGCCGACGCGCGCTACCTGCTCTACTACTACGACGTACTGGCCATCCGCCAGGGCGTCAAGCCGCCGCCGGTCGCCGAGGACATCGGGCTGTACTGGGAACACGTCATTTCCGGACGGCGGGCGCACGCGCTACCGGCCGGGCAGCGCGGCGTGTCGCTGGCCGAGCGCATGCGCCGCATGGACTTCGACGCCGCCGAGCAGGACGCGCTGCAGGGCATCCTGTCGGCCACCGAGGTGCTTGGCCAGACCGAGCAGGTGGCGTTCGCGGCGACACAAGGCCTGTACGACGCCGAGCACGAGGCATTCGTGTCCGACGGCACGCCCGATCTGCCCTTCGCGCGCAGCCTGGTGTTCGGCAAGCCGCACGAACGTCAGGGCGCCGCGCTGGCCGATGCGGTGGCGCTGCTCGGCCGCCTTACCGACGCCCGAACGGCCGGCGAGGTGCAGAGCGCCAGCGAGCGGTTGCGCCGCTTCATCCGCGTGGCGGTCGGCGTCGATGCCGGGGTGGCTTTGATGGTGCTGCTGGCCGTGTGGGGCGTGCACCGCCGGGTACTGCAACCGATTGCCCAGCTGGCCAGCACCGCCGAGCGATTTGCCGGCGGCGACTACGCCGCGCGCTCGCCTGCCGCCACCGGCGACATGCAGGAGCTCGATGCGCTGGCGCGCACGCTCGATCACATGGCCGGCTCGATCGAGGACGACCTGGCCGGGCGCGAGCGCGCACAGCGCGAGATCGAGGCCGCGCGCGCGCAGGCCGAGGCCGCCACGCAGGCCAAGTCGATGTTCCTGGCCAACATGAGCCACGAGATCCGCACGCCGATGAACGCCATCATCGGCATGACCTACCTCGCGCTCGGCACCGAGCTCGACGCGCAGCAGCGCGACTACCTCGACAAAGTGCACGGCGCTGCCACGCTGCTGCTGGGCGTGCTGAACGACATCCTCGACTTCTCCAAGATCGAGGCCGGCAAGCTCACGCTCGAGTCGATGCCGTGCCGGCTCGAAGAGGTGGTGGGCGGCGCGCTGATGCTGATCCGCGAACGGGCCCAGCACAAGGAGCTCGAGCTGCTGTGCGACTACGAGCAGCCCGAGCTGCTGGCCGAGGCCGGCACGTTCTGGGGCGATCCGCTGCGCCTCGGCCAGGTGCTCGTGAACCTGCTGTCCAATGCCGTCAAGTTCACAGAACAGGGGCATGTGCGGCTGAGCGTCGCTGTGCGTGACCACAGCGTCGACGGCGACGGCGCGCGCGCCACGCTGCAGTTGACGGTCAGCGACACCGGTGTGGGCATGTCGGCCGAACAGGTGGGCCGGTTGTTCCAGGAGTTCACGCAGGCCGACGGCTCCACTACCCGCCGCTACGGTGGCACCGGCCTCGGTCTGAGCATTGCCCGCCGCCTCGTCGAGTTGATGCACGGCCGAATCGAAGTCCACAGCGTGCCGGGCCAGGGATCGTCGTTCGTCGTCACGCTGCCGGTGCGGCTGGCGCACACCGGCGAACCGGCTCCGACGCCTGATTTCTGCACGATGCGCGTGCTGGTGGTGGACGACCAGCGCGAGACGCGCTGCTCGCTGCTGCGTCAGCTCAAGGCGCTCGGCGTCGGTGCCGGACCGGGCGGCCTGCTCGAGGCCGTGCCTGGCGGCGCCGAGGCAGTGCAGCGCTGCGAGGCAGCGCGACGCATCGGCCAGGGCATCGATCTGGTGCTGCTCGACTGGGTGCTGCCCGATATGGATGGAGGCGAAGTGCTGCGTCGCCTGCGCGCCGACGGCGAGGCTCCGCGGGTGGTGGTGACTTCGGCCTATGGCTGGGACAACCTGAGGTCCGACGCGCTGCACGCCGGTGCCGAAACCTTCCTGCAGAAGCCCGTGCTGCCCGATGCACTGCGGCGTGTGCTCAAGCCGTCTGCCGCGGCGCCCGCCGCCCTGCCACGTCCGCAGGCACCCACGCTGCGGGGCCTGCACGTGCTGCTGGTCGAGGACAACCCGGTCAATCAGCAGCTCGCCAGCGAGTTGCTGTCGCGCGCCGGCGCGACGCTCGACACCGCCGGCAACGGCCGCGAGGCCCTGTTGCGCCTCGAGCAGCAGGGTGCGCAGGCCTACGACCTGGTGCTGATGGACCTGCAGATGCCGGTGATGGACGGCTACGAGGCGACGCGGGCGATCCGCGCGCAGCCGCGTTGGCGCGATCTGCCGGTCGTGGCTATGACGGCCCACGCGATGGTGGAGGAGCGCGAGCGTTGCCTGGCGCTCGGCATGCGGGGCCACATCTCCAAGCCGCTCGATCCGGTGGCGCTGGTGCGTGAACTGGAAGCCTATGTGCCCGTTGCCGCGGTCGCTCCCCTGGGCGAGCCGGCTGCGTCGGCTGCCGGGTATGCGGACGACGAGCCTCACCTGCCCTGGCCCGACTGGGACGAGATCGACGTCGGCACCGGACTGCAGCACTGCGGCAGCGAAACGGTGCTGCGCAATGCACTGGCGCACTTTGCCGGCGAGTATGCGCGCCACGCGCACAAGCTCACGGTGCTGGCGCGCACCCACCGCTGGGCAGATCTGGCGCGCGAGGCCCACACGCTCAAGGGCCTCGGGCACCAGTTGGGCATGGTCGCGATGGCCGAAGCCGCGCGCGCACTCGAAGCCTCGGTGAACGCCGCGCCGGCGTCGGTGCGGCCGGCGAACGTCGACCTGCTGACGCACGAACTCGGTGCGGCGCTCGATGCCGCGGTCGCCGCGCTGCAGGCCCAGCCACCCTGGCCGGCATCGGCCGACACTGCCCTGGTCTCGCGGCCGCAGGCGCTGCCGATGCACTGGGACGAGCTGCGACGCCTGCTCGCCGACAGCGACAGCGAGGCGCTGGTGCTGTGGCAGCGCGACCGACGCGCGCTGATGGAGGTGTTGCCGGCGGCCAAGGCACGTGCCCTGGACGAGGCCATGCAGCGCTGCGACTTCGAAGGTGCGCTGGGCTGCCTGAGCGCTGCCGAGGGGGCTCTGCAGTGAACCCGCTCACCGGCATGTCGGGATCCGAACGCCCGAGCCTGCTCGTCGTCGACGACACGCCGGCGAACCTCAACTTGATGGCGGGTTTGTTGAACTCCGACTACCGCGTTCGTCTGGCCACCGGCGGCGCGCGGGCGCTCGATCTCGCTCATCGTGAGCGGCCCGACCTCGTGCTGCTCGATGTGATGATGCCGGACATCGACGGCTACGAGGTGTGCCGCCAGCTCAAGCGCGACGTGCGCACCCGTGACGTGCCCGTGATCTTCATCACCGCGATGAGCCAGCCGGAGGACGAGGCGCGCGGCTTCGAGGTCGGCGGCGCCGATTTCATCCAAAAGCCGATCAGCCCGCCGACCCTGCGCGCTCGCGTCCGCACGCACCTGCAGGTCAAGGCGTGGCAGGACTCGCTGCGCACACGCAACGCCGGCCTCGAGGAGCAGCTGAGCGAGCGGCTGCACCAGATGGAGCGCCTGCGCGACGCCACGATCTACGTGATGGTGTCGCTGGCGGAGTTTCGCGACGAGGACACCGGCAACCACGTCAAGCGGACGCAGGAATACGTGCGTCTGCTGGCCGAACACCTGCGCGCCCATCCGGGCGACGACCCGGCGGCCGCCCGGCTGGACGACGCGGCGATCGAGCTGCTGACCAAGTCGGCACCGCTGCACGACATCGGCAAGGTGGCGATTCCCGATCACATCCTGCTCAAGCCCGGTCCGCTGGACGCCGAGGCGTTCGGCGTGATGAAGACGCACACGCTGCACGGCTGGGAGATGCTGCGCCGCGCTGCGCAGCGCATGGGCGGCGACTCGGCATTCCTGACCCATGCGATGGAGATCGCGCGCCACCACCACGAGCGCTGGGACGGCAGCGGATACCCCGACGGGCTGGCCGGGCGCGCCATCCCGCTGGCGGCTCGCCTGATGGCGGTGGCCGATGTCTACGACGCCCTGATCAGCCGGCGCCCCTACAAGGAGCCGTTTCCGCACGACGAGGCCGTGCAGCGACTGGTGGCCGGCGCGGGATCGCACTTCGATCCCGCGGTGGTCGAGGCCATGCGCTGCTGCGAGCAACGCTTCATCGAGACCGCGCAGGCCTGGCGCGATTGACTGTCGACAACCCGTTTCCCTCCGAAGCCCATGACCATGAAATCACTGCCTGTTCCCACCCCCCTCTGGCGCACGCTGTCGATGGCGTGGATCGTCGCCGGCTGTCTGGCTGCACCCGCGGCACACGCCCAAGTCACGGCCGCCGAGCGCGAGGCCGCCGGCGAGGGGCTGCGTCTTTCGTGGTCGGCCTTCGGCACCCTCGGCTACGCCCAGTCGAACCGGGCCTATCGCTACTTCGGCATCGACGAAGACGGCACCGCGCGGCGCGACACGGTGCTCGGCGCCCAGCTCGACGCGCAGCTGTCGCCGCAATGGTCGGCGACGCTGCAGGCCAAGCTGGCACCGTCGACCCAGCACGAGAGCGCATGGGACGTGACCGCCAGCTGGGCCTTCGCCGCCTGGCGGCCGAACAACGACTGGCTGGTGCGGCTGGGCAAACTGCGCGTGCCGTTCGTGCTGCGCTCGGAGCAACTCGACGTCGGCGCCACCTACGAGGAGGCCCGGTTGCCGGTGGAGATCTATTCGCTGGCGCCGAGCAACGACTTCACCGGCGCCGCGTTGGCCCGCAGCTGGAACCTGCCGTCCGGCGAGTTCAGCCTCGAGGTCTATCGCGGCAGCGCGGACCTGACCAAGCGGTTCTGGCTGCGTGAAGGCATTCCCTCGCTGCAGCCCGCCGGGCCGCTGTATCGCGAGGTGAAGACCACGGTCCAGGGCCTGAGCCTGACCTGGCGCGCGCCCGACCTGATGGCCCGCACCGGCCTGCACCACGCGCGGACCCGCCGCATCGACGGCGACATGCTGACCGTGCGGCCGACACTGGCGCCTCTTGGCCCGGGCATCAGCTACTGGCAGACCAACGACCTGCTGCCCGGCCCCGGCGTGGCCCAGGTCGACAGCATCAACAACCTGCTGCTGACGGCCGGATTCGACGCGCATTTGAACGGCGGTTGGCGCGTCGCCGCCGAAGTGGCGCGCGTCTGGCAGCGCGACATCGAACTGGGTATCGATGCGGTCGGCGGCTATGTCACCGTGTACCGGCAGTTCGGCGCCTTCACGCCGTACCTGACGCTGGCCGCGATGAACACACGCGACCCGGCCAACGGCTGGGCACGCGCGCTGGACACCACCACCGTGCCGGGTGTCGTGCCGGGCGCGGACCTGCTCAATGCGTCGATGCGCACCTCGGCTGACACGATGCCGATCTATCGGCAGAGCTCCCTGGCATTGGGCAGCTCCTACGCCTGGTCGCCGCACGTCAAGCTGAAGGCCGAGTGGATGCACACGCGAGCGCGTCAGTCCCAGCTGATCGACGTGCCCGCTGGCGAGCCGCTGGAGGCGCGACGTCGAATCGATGTCATCTCCACCAGCCTCAGCTTCGTGTTTTGAAGGAGTTGCCATGAAACGCAAATCCTTCCTCAAGCTGCTGGCAGCCACCGCCCTGGCGGTCGCCCTGCCGGCCTGGGCCGACGACAACGTCGTCGTGATCGCCAACACCGGCCTGCGCGGCCTCGACGCCGAATCACTCAAGCGCATCTGGGCCGGCCGCACGATCGCGCTCGACGGCACCGCGCTGCGTCCGGTCAACCTGCCGGCGGGCCACCCGGTACGCAGGCGCTTCCTTGCTACGGTGATGCAGCAGGACGACGACGAATACGTCGCCTACTGGACCGTGCGACGCTACGTCGGTAAGGGCGCGCCACCTCGCGAACTTGGCAACAGCGCCGAAGTGATCGAGTTCGTGCGCAGCACGCCGGGCGCCATCGGCTACATCGATGCCGCCGACGTCAAGCCGGGGCTGAGCGTCGTGTTCAGGCGCTAGCTCGGGCAGGCCATCCGCCGACCGCCGCACGGTGCTCGTCAGAGCAGCTGTTGCGGCGGCCCTGCGTGGCGGCGGACCTCACGCTGCGCGCGGCCCCGCGCGCCCATTGTGGCGCTGGCCGTTCGCCGTACCCCATGCGGTATATCAAGGACAATCGCCTTGGTTTGGGCGCCCAATGGCGTATCCAACCCGATGGAGGTCGCCATGCATGCGTTGAAGGACCTGTTCACCAGTGACGTCGGCCTGATGAGCCTGGCAGGCATCGTCTTCATGCTCGGCATGGGCGTGTTCTTCGTCCGCTTCTTCCTGTCGCACATGCGCGAGGACGCGGCCCGCGCCGACGCGTCGCGGCCGTTGCGTTGAAGCCCGCTCAGCGCCGATAGACAACGTCACGTTCGGGTGCGCCGGCATGCCGGCGCGAACCGCCATCCTGGGCGCGCCTTACCAGCTGCGCACGCGGCCGGTATCGAGGTGGACGAACTGTCCGCCCGGGTAGAAGCCGACGCCGCCGCCGCGCAGCGACAAACCTGCGTCGCGCAGATCACGCAGTGACACACCGGGCAGGCGCACGTCGATGGCGCGGCCCTCCATGTGCAGGCTGCGGCTCGCCACGCCGCCACCGCGTGTCTCGCGCAGGCGGCGGTTGGTGGTCGGGCAGCGATATCCGGAGATCACCTCGAACGCCTGCTCGCCGCCGAACTCGCGCCGCACGCGATGCAGCAGGTCGAACATGGTGGGGTCGATCACGCCGACCTCGCCGGAGTAGTGATCACGCAGAAAATGGTTCAGCGCGCGTAGCGCCTGCGGTGCGTAGGCCTGATCGACGGCGTAGACAACGTCGATTCGCTCGTGCGTGTGGGTGTGCACCAGCGCAAGATGGCGCGCGCCAGGCGTCGCCGCCGCGCGCGCCGACGCCGATGTCCAGGCCACGCCGCTCGCGGCCAACACGCCGGCATGGCGCAGGAAGCGGCGGCGCAGGTGGAAATGGGGTTCGTTCATGGACGGTGGCTCTGTTGGGCGCGCCGCGAAGCGTCGCGCAGTGCGGTGTCGAGCTGCTGGTCGAGGCCATACAGGTCGTCGTAGAAATGCATCCTACCCCCCCGCACCAGCGCGGTTGCGTAGGCAATCAATACCGGCACCGGCTCGGCCAGCCGCAGCGTGAAGGACTTGCCGCTTCGCATCGCCTCGCGCACACGCGCCTCGGTCCATTGCGGCATGTCCTGCAGCACGAAGCCGGCCAGCGCCACCGGCTGCTCGACCCGGATGCAGCCGTGGCTGAAATCGCGCCGTTCGTGCTCGAACAACCGCACCGACGGCGTGTGGTGCAGGTAGATGTGCTCGCGGTTCGGGAACACGAACTTGATGTCGCCCAGCGCATTGCGCGGGCCGGGCCGCTGGCGGATGCGCTGGCGCCCGGCCCGAACCGCGTCGAGCGCCGCCGCGTCGAGCACGGTCGACACATGGCCTGCCGCGTCGACGAACTCGAAACCCTCGACATTCCAGTAGCCCGGATCACGCCGCAGGCGCGGCACGATCTCGCCGCGGGCGATCGAGTCGGGCACGTTCCAGTAGGGGCTGAACTCGATGAAGCGCATGGCCTCGTCGAACAGCGGCGTGCGCGTGCGCATCGCCTTGCCGACGATCACCTTCATCGTCTGGCGCACCTCGATGCGTCCGTCGCGCACCTCGTAGGCGCGCAGCACGAACTCCGGGATGTTGATCACCACCATGCGCGGCGCCTGCAGCAGCGGCGTCCAGCGCAGGCGTTCGAGCGACAGCACGACCTGGCGCATGCGCTGCGCCGGCGTCACCTGCAGGGCGGCCAGCGTGGCAGGGCCGATCACGCCGTCGTCGGTCAGCGCGTGGCGGCGCTGGAAGCTGCGCACCGCGTCGACCAGTGCACCGTCGTAGGCCGGCGGCGCCGGCGCCTCGGCGGCCATGTCGCCCCAGGCCGACAGGCGCTGCGCCAGCAGCACCACGCCGGCCCATGGCTGGCCCGGTTCGAGCGGAATCTTCCGGTGCCTGGCGTCCAGAGGCAACGGCGGCAGCGGCTGCGACCAGACGGCATGGCCTTGCATGGCGCTCAGGCGGGCCAGCGCGGCGCGCAGCTGCTGGTACTGCGACAGCCGTGGCGCCG
>Ga0075356_1000109_pt1 | contig 15904 bp, 17 predicted proteins | sample WestPond_Cattail_FD_120073 | JGI IMG/M metagenome (GOLD analysis project Ga0075356, IMG submission 120073) | Natural and restored wetland microbial communities from the San Francisco Bay, California, USA, that impact long-term carbon... | ecosystem: Environmental > Terrestrial > Soil > Wetlands ... | reverse complement strand
CGCCGCCGAGGCGGCCAAGGTCGGCCGCGAGGTTGAGGTGCTCGACCTGCGCACCTTGGTGCCGCTCGACGAGCAGCTGGTGGTCGAGTCGGTGAAGCGCACCGACCACTGCGTGGTCGTCAACGAAGCGCCGAAGACCTGCGGCTACGCCGCCGAGATCGCCGCGACTCGGCGGCTCTACGAAAACCCCGAAACCCGGCGCCGCGTGTCCGCCTTCCTCGACAAGACCGGCGTCGCCCACACCCCCAAGGAGAAACCATGAGTCTGAACAACAAGCTGGCCGTCGTCACCGGCGGCGCGTCGGGCATCGGCGCGGCGGTCGCCCAGAAACTCGCCGACGCCGGCGCCATCGTGATCGTCGCCGACGTGCAGGCCGACAAGGGCGAGACGCGCGCCGCCACGCTGCGCGCAGCGGGCCGGCAGGCGCACTACCTGCACGTCGACCTGACCGACGCGGCTTCGGTGGCTGCATTCGCCGACGCGGTGCAGTCGAAGTACGGCGCGGTCGACGTGCTGGTCAACGGTGCTGGCTGGGGCCGCGCGCATCCGTTTCTCGAGGGCACACCCGAGCTGTGGGATCGCATGATCAACCTCAACTTCGTCGGTCCGATGCGGCTGGCCAAGGCGCTGCTGCCCGAGATGGTCAAGCGCGGCAGCGGAAAGATCGTCAACATCGCCAGCGACGCCGGCCGTGTCGGCAGCATGGGCGAGACGGTGTACTCGGGCACCAAGGGCGCCCTGATCGCGTTCACCAAGAGCCTGGCGCGCGAGATGGCGCGCTACCAGATCAACGTCAACTGCGTCTGCCCCGGCCCGACCGACACCCCGCTGATGGCCGCGGTGCCCGAGAAGCTGACCGAGGCGCTGAAGAAGGCGATCCCGTTCCGCCGCCTCGGCGAGCCCGACGAGGTGGCCGACGCGGTGCTGTTCTTCTCGGACGACACAGCGAAGTACGTGACGGGCCAGATCCTGAGCGTCAGCGGCGGCCTGACCATGGCCGGCTGAACCCGGCCGTTCACCATGCGCTGTGACGAGTCGCCTGCGCCGCCTGCGAGCCCCGGTGCGTCGCCACGCCAGTGGCGTGACGCCGACGGCGCGCATATCGACGTGCGCGGGCTGGCGCCGCCGCAGCCGCTGGTGGAGATCCTGCGACTGGTCGACTCGCTGCCGCGCGACGCCGTGCTGGTCGTGCACCACGACCGCGACCCGATGCTGCTGTACCCCGAGCTGGCCGAGCGGGGCTGGCTGGCCGATCCACTGGTCGCGCCGGCCGGCGAGGTGCGGCTGCGGCTTCACGCCGACCCTGATTGAAAGGACCTGCCGTGGACTACACGCTGCCCGAATTCCTCGCTCACGCGATCGCACTCGAGCGCGAGGCTGCCGAGCGTTATCTCGAACTCGCCGACATGATGGAGGCGCACCGCAACGACACCGTGGCGCAGCTGTTCCGCGACATGGTGCGCTATTCGCGCCTGCACCACGACTCGATCGTCGAGCGGGCCGGCACGACCGTGCTGCCGACGTTGGGCGCCTGGGAATACAAGTGGCGCGAGCCACCCGAAGCCGGCGGCGACGAGGCCTTCGACTACACGCTGAACGCCTACGACGCGTTGCGCTATGCGCGCGAGAACGAGGTGCGCGCGATGGACTACTACGCCAGCGCCGGCCTGAGCTCGAGCGACCCCGAGGTCAAGCGCCTGGCGGCCGAGTTCGCCGCCGAGGAGACCGAGCACGTCGAGGCGATCGAGGACTGGCTGGCGCGCACCGAGCGGCCGTCGGCCACGTGGATCGCCGATCCCCACCGAGAGCGCTAGGCCCGTGCGGCACTCACTCGCAGAGGGCGCGGATGTCCTCCGGCACCGGAATGCCGTAGATGCGGCGCCGGTCCTTTTCGTCGCGCTTGCAGAAGATGCGCGTCTCCACGCTCTCGCAGATCAGGTCGTCGCCGCGCGTGATCACATGCTTCTGCAGGAAGACCTTGGCGCGCCACTCCTGGATGTGCGTGCTGATCAGGATCTTCTCGCCGTAGGTGGCACTCTTGATGAACTTGGCGTGGTGCTCGAGCAGCGGCGTGCCGATGATGCCGTTCTGGTGCTCGAGCACGTGCCAAGGCGGCACCCCGCAGGTCATGAAGAAGTGCAGCGACGCCGCGTCCATCCAGCGGTGATAGCGCGGAAAGAACACGATGCCCGCCGGATCGCAGTCGCCGAATCGGATCTCGACGGTCATCGTGGTCGTCTTGCTCATGGCTCGCCTTGTGTTTGCATGAATTCTACGGCCCCAACTTGTTCCCTCACCCCAGGAGCGAATCAATGAAGCGCATCCAGCTGGCCGGCTACGCGGCCCAACACTTCGGCTATGCGGTGCAAGGAAAGGTCGCCACCATCACGCTGAACCGGCCCGACCGCAAGAACCCGCTCACCTTCGATTCCTACGGCGAGCTGCGCGACCTGTTCCGCGAGATGTGCTACGCCACCGACATCAAGGCCGTCGTCTTCACGGGCTCGGGCGGCAACTTCTGCTCCGGCGGCGACGTGCACGAGATCATCGGCCCGCTGGTCAAGATGGAGATGCCCGAGTTGCTCGAGTTCACCCGCATGACCGGCGACATGGTGAAGGCCATGCGCGCATGTCCGCAGCCGATCATCGCGGCGATCGACGGTGTGTGCACCGGCGCCGGCGCGATGATCGCCTGCGGCTCCGACATGCGCCTGTCCACCGCGCGCAGCAAGCTGGCGTTCCTGTTCGTGCGGGTCGGCCTCGCCGGTGCCGACATGGGCGCGTGCACGCTGCTGCCGCGGCTGATCGGACTGTCGCGCGCGGCCGACCTGCTGTACACCGGCCGCGTGGTCGGCGGCGAGGAGGCCTTCTCGTTCGGCTTTCACAACCGGCTGGTCGAACCTGAAAAGCTGCTGGCCGAAGCGCAGGCGCTCGCCAAGGAACTCGCCGACGGCCCCAACTTCGGCCACATGATGACCAAGACCATGCTGTGGCAGGAGTGGAGCGCGGGTCTCGGCGAATGCATCGAGGCCGAGGCGCAGGCGCAGGCGATCTGCATGCAGACCAACGACTTCGAGCGCGCGTATCACGCGTTCGCCGGCAAGAGCAGGCCGGTGTTCCAGGGCAACTGAACCACGACCGACCCGAGGGCTGCCATGACGACCGCCGACACCACGACCACCACGCGTCACGTTCCGACCTATTGCTACAACTGCGTGGCCGGCCCTGACCTGCTGAGCGTGAAGGTCGAGGGCGGCGTCGCCACCGAGATCGGCCCCAACGTCGACGGCAAGGGGCTGCACCCGAGCGACGGCCGGCCCTGCGTCAAGGCCTACGGGCTGATCCAGAAGACCTACCACCCGCAGCGTTATCTGACGCCAATGCGCCGCACCAACCCGAAGAAGGGTCGTCACGAAGACCCGGGCTTCGTGCCGATCAGCTGGGACGAGGCGCTCGACCTGGTGGCCAAGAAGCTGCTCGAGGTGCGCGCGCAGGGCGTGCTCGACGAGCAGGGGCTGCCGCGCGTGGCGGCCACCTTCGGCCACGGCGGCACGCCGGCCAACTACATGGGCACGTTCCCGTCGTTCCTGCAGGCCTGGGGCGCAGTGGACTACAGCTTCGGCTCGGGGCAGGGCGTCAAGTGCGTGCACAGCGAGCACCTGTATGGCGAGTTCTGGCACCGCGCGTTCACCGTGTCGGCCGACGTGCCCTACACCGAATACAACCTTTCGTTCGGCAACAACAACGAGGTTACCGGCGGGCCGTGTGCCGCCGCGCGCCACGCCGCCGCGCGGGTGCGCGGCGCGCAGCGCATCCAGATCGAGCCGCACCTGTCGGTCACCGGGGCTGCGTCGGCGCAATGGATACCGATCAAGCCGAAGACCGACCCCGCGTTCATGTTCGCGCTGATCCACGCCATGCTGCACGAGCATCCGCGCGAGCGGCTCGACCTGCCGTTCCTGCGCGACAGCACCTCGTCGCCGTATCTGGTGGGGCCGCACGGCTACTACCTGCGTGATCCGCACACCTCGAAGCCGCTGTTGTGGGACACGCGGACCCAGCGCGCGGTGCCGTTCGACACGCCCGACGCCGAGCCGTTGCTGGAAGGCCGCGTCACGGTCGCGCAGGCGGTCGAGGTGGGCGCCGACGACGAGCGCTGGCTGCACGACGACGTGGCGGCCGATACCGCGTTCACCAAGCTGGTCGACCACATGGAGCGCTACAGCCCCGACTGGGCGGCGCCGATCTGCGACGTCACGCCGGCGACGATCCGCCGCATCGCGGGCGAGTTCCTGGCCCACGCACACGTCGGCGAGACGATCGAGGTCGACGGGCAGCAGCTGCCGTTGCGGCCGGTGTCGGTGACGCTCGGCAAGACCGTCAACAATGGCTGGGGTGCCTACGAGTGCTGCTGGTCGCGCACGATGCTGGCGGTGCTGGTCGGCGCCCTCGAGGTGCCCGGCGGCACCCTGGGCACCACGGTACGGCTGAACAAGCCGCACGACGACCGCCACCAGAGCGTGCTGCCGGGCGTCGACGGCTTCATGCTGCAAAAGTTCAACCCCACGCGGCGCGGCGAGTGGAGCGCCAAGCCGACCAGCCGGCACGGCCACCGCACACTGATCCCGCTGGTGGGCAACAGCGGCGCATGGAGCCAGGCGCTCGGGCCGACCCATCTGGCGTGGATGTTCCAGCGCGAGGTGCCCGATCACTGGCAGCGGCCCACCGCGCCGGCAGTCTGGTTCGCCTACCGCACCAATCCGGCGATCTCGTTCTGGGACACCGCGACCATCGCCGAGACGATGGCGCGCTTTCCGTTCACCGTGTGCTTCGCCTACACGCCCGACGAGACCAACCACATGGCCGACATCCTGTTGCCCGAGGCGACCGACCTCGAGAGCACGCAGCTGATCCGGCTGGGCAAGACCAAGTTCGTCGAGCAGTACTGGCAGCACCAGGGCTGGGTGCTGCGCCAGCCGGCCGTCGAGCCGCAGGGGCAGACGCGCGACTTCAGCTGGATCGCCACCGAGATCGCGCGCCGCACCGGGCTGCTCGGTGACTACGTCAGCTCGATCAACCGCGGCGCGATGGGCGTGCCGCTGAAGACCGAGTCGCGCGACTTTTCGCTCGACCCGTCAAAGGTGCCGACGGTCGACGCGATCTGGAGCGCGGTCTGCCGCTCGGCCAGCCACGACCTGAGCGGCGGCGAGGAGGTGCACGACCTCGACTGGTTCAAGCAGCACGGCCTGATGACGCGCCCGTTCAAGCGCAGCCACTGGTACCTGTACCCGACGCTGAAAGCCAAGGGCCTGCGCTTCGAACTGCCGTATCAGGAGCGCCTCAAGCGCACCGGCCAGGAGCTGACCAGTCGCCTGCACGAGACCGACATCCACTGGTGGGACCGTCAACTGCTCGAGTACCAGCCGCTGCCCGAGTGGCACGACTTCCCGGGCCTCTGGGTCGACGACCTGGTGCGCCGCGGCCTCAAACCCGAGGACTATCCGTTCTGGCTGCTCACGACCAAGAGCATGCAGTACCACGCCGGCGGCAACGCGGCGATCCAGCTGATGGACGAGTTGGCCGGCAACCTGCGCGGCCACCGCGGCGTGATGATCAACGCTTCCACCGCGCGCGAGCTCGGCATCGAGGAGGGCGACGAGCTCGAGGTGCGTTCGGCGATCGGCAGCACGCGCGGGCCGGCGTCGCTCGTGCAGGGCGTGCGCCCGGACGTGCTGGTGATCATCGGCCAGTTCGACCACTGGGCGACGCCGTACGCCAAGGACATGCACGCGCCGAGCCTGAACACCATCGCGCCGATGTCGATCGAGCTGACCGACGCCACCGGATCTGGCGCCGATGTCGTACGCGTCGCGGTCAGACGCGTCTCGACGTGAAGTCGACCGGCGCCGCCTTCGCACTCGGTGCCCACGGCCGGCTGTTGCCGCTGTCGATTCCGATGCGCTTCTTCGGCGCGGCAGCGCTCTTCCATGTGTTCGCGTGGCTGGCACTGGGCATCGGCGCCGCGCAGGTGCCGCGATTCGTCGGTGGCGCCGGCTGGCCGCTGGCGGCGCTGCACGCCGCCACTCTCGGCGTGCTGGCGATGAGCGCCATCGGCGCCAGCCTGCAGCTGATGCCGGTGGCCACGCTGCAGCCGCTCGGCTCGTGGCGCGTACCGGTGATCGTCTGGTGGCTGTACACGCCGGGCGTGGCGTTGCTGGTGGCGGGCATGGCGGCGCAACGGCCGGCGTGGATCGCGGTTGCCGCCGTGCCGGTGATCGCGGCGCTGCTGATCTACGCGGCGCTGCTCGCGCGCAATCTCGCCGGCGCGCGCGGCATGCCGGGTGTGCGTGCACAAGGCTGGCTGGCGCTCGGCGCGCTCGTGGTGGCGCTGGCCAGTGCCGGCGCGATGGTGGCCAGCTGGTCCGGCTGGGCGATCGGCTGGCCGCGCAATGGCCTGCTGATGCTGCACATCGCCGGCGCGGTGTTCGGCTTCATGGGACTGCTGGCCCTCGGCCTGTCGAACGTGCTGCTGCCGATGTTCGCGCTCGGCCCGGTGCCGGGCGATCGCACGCAACTCGCCGTCGCCACGCTCTGCGCGGCGGCGCTGCTCGCTTGCGTGCCGGTGGCGCTGGCCGCGTGGCCGCGTGCGGCGCTGCTTGCGCCAATCGCGTTGGCCGCTGTCGCCGTGGCTCTCCACTTGCGCTCGATGCGGGCCGTCTGGCGGGCCGGCATGCGGAGCGACGGCGGTGGCTCGCTGCGACTGATGCAACTCGGCTGGGCGGGGTTGTGCATCTCGCTCGTGCTGGTGGCAGCCTGGGCGCTGGGTGGGGGAGAGGATCGCGGCGTCGCCGTCGGCGTGGTGGTCTGCGCGGTCGCCGGTTGGTTGATGAGTTTCCTGTTCGGCGTGCTGCAACGCATCGTGCCGTTCCTGGCCTCGATGCACCTGGCCGGCACCAGCCGGCGCGCGCCAACGCCGTCGTCGCTCACCGACGAGGCGGCGCTTGGCGTGCACCGGCATGCACATGTCGCGGCCCTGGCGCTGCTGGCGCTGGGCCTCGGCTTCGACAGCGCCTGGGCCGTGACGGCCGCTGCGGCAGCCGGCGTCACCGGCGCAGGGGCCTTCGTGCAATTCGTGGCGCGGACGTTGCTGCGCGCGCGGGCTGCCCGACGGGCCGCAGCCAAGCCGGCGACGCGCTAGTCGTAGCCCTCGCGCACGTTCTTCAGGGCGGTGTCGCTCTGCTCGCGGCGTTGCCGGGCGCTCTCGCCCTTGTCGTCGACAGCTTTCGTCTTCTCACGCTTCTGGCCTCGGCCGGGCAGGTCCGGCTGCAAAGGCTCTGCTCGGGTGGGCCGCCGGCCGCGCGGCGGTGAGGTCGGTTCGCTCATGGCTGGTGATCCTTTCAGCGTGCCGGCTCTTCCTGGTACGTCACTTGCCGAACTTCCGTCTCGGGCCGCCATCTCGGCGCCCGCTCAACCGATGGAGAGCCCCATGCAGATGACTCAAGTGAAGGACAGTCTCGACCGCATCGAACAGTGTGCCGACCAGGCCGTGGCCGTGATGCGCCAGAGCGGCGGCCAGACGCCCGACGAGTTGCGGCAGTGCGTCGACCAACTGCATTCGCAGGCGCGCGAGGTGCGCCAGATGGCGCAGCAGTCGGGCGACGAGAGCCAGCTGACGAGCCGCATCGACCAGCTGGAGCAGACCGGCGACCGCGCCAAGCAGGTGTGCCAGAGCGCCGGCTCGGTCGACCCGCAACTGCAGTCCGCGGTGATGCAGGCGCATGACCAGATCTCGAGCCTGAAGAAGCAGCTGCACTGATGACCGCGCCGCGCGCCATCCCGCGGGATGGCGCCGCAGGCCGCGGCAGCCGCGGGCCCGCGCTCAAGGCCAGCACCCTTTGCGGCAGGCCTTGCGCTTCTCGTCGATTCCCTGGTAGCCCGCCGGCGCGTCGGCCAGCCTGAGGCGGTGCGTGATCATGCGCAACCCGGTGTCGCGCGGCTGCTCGATTCCGGGGTCGGGGTGCGTGTCGACGCGCAGGTCCGGCGCCGTGATGGGTGAGGGCTTTCATCAGAAGGACTCGTGCCTCAGCGGGCGAGCGGGCGGCGCAGCGCGTGCGGTCCGGCGCGGGTCGTGAGCAGCCATCGCGCGGCTGTGAGCAGCGCCAGACCGCCGAGCGCGCCGGCGACGAGCCTGCCGCCGCCGCCGTGACCGTTCGCGACCGCGCTGCCGGGTGCAGCCTGCCGGGTGTGCATGCGCGCCAGCGTGGTGTCGGGCGTCACGCCGCTCATCGCGACCTGCACCTTGTTCTTCATGCCGGGCACGACGCCGGCCTTGCCATGGCGCATCGCCGCGTAACCCCGCTGCGCGACCACGGCCGGATCGTCCTTGGGACCGCGGGCGACCTGGGTGTCCAGCATGCCGGCACGCTCGAAGAAGCGGGTATCGGTGGCACCGGACATCAAGCAGGTGACGCTGACGCCGCTATCGCGCAACTCTTCGCGCAGAGCATAGGCAAACGAATCGAGGAACGCCTTGCTGCCGTTGTAGACGGCCTGGTAGCTGCCGGGCAGGTGGCCGGCGATCGATCCGGTGATCAGGATGCGGCCGCGGCGGTGTGCAAGCATGTCGCGACCGATGCGCTGCACCAGTGCGATGGTGCCGGTGACGTTGGTGTCGACCACGTGGCGGGCGGCGTCGAATTCCTGGTCGAGGAACGCCTGGCCCAGACCGTGTCCGGCGTTGGCCAGCAGGGCATCCACCGCCCGGCCGCCGGCCGCGGCGACCAGCTGCTCGACACCGTCGAGCGTCGCCAGGTCGGCCTGCATTGCGTGCACCTCGACGCCGTAGCGCTCGCGCAGCTCGCGCGCCTTGTCGTCGATGCGGGCCTCGTCGGCGGCGATCAGCAGGTCGTGGCCATCTTCGGCGCAGCAGCGTGCAAGCTCGAAGCCGATGCCCGATGACGCACCGGTGACGATGGCGAACGGCCGCGCGAAGTCGCGCGCAGGGGCGGAGGCTGGCATGGTTTTCCTCTGGAGTGGGGGCGGTGCGCTCGGGCGCGCGGGGCCCGCAGCGCGGCAAGGGCCATTCCTGCGGGCCGCAGGGGCCCACCGACCTGTCGACGCGGCACGGGGATTGCCGCCAGGCGCTCCACTGCGAGCGGCCGCGACCTTCGTCGGACGTCAGTCGACGAAGCGAAGGTCGAGGTCACCGTGTGCGTAGATGATCACGCCGGTGTCGGTCGAGGTCGTCTGGTGCGCGCTGCCGGCCGGTGCGAGCTGGTAGTCGCCTGCCTGCAGCAGCACGTCATCGAGGAACAGCTCGCCTTGCACCATCAAGCATTCCTCGTCGTGGCCGTGGCTATGGTGCGGCACCTGCGCGCCTGGCTGCGCCCGGTACAGCAGCGCGGCCTGGCCGTCGCGCTGCCACAGCACGCGGCGCTGGATGCCGGCCGCATAGTCGGGCCAGCCGCCGTCGGCGTCGCGCACCGTGAGCGAGGTGTCGCCGGCACGGGCCGCTGCGTCGGATTCACGCAGGAAGACTCTTGCGCCCTGCGTGCTGGCGCACGCCGGCGTGGCATGACCGGCCGGCGTGACGTGGTAGTCGCGCGCCGCCAGCGTGACGCTGCCGAGCGTGATGTCGCCGGCCAGCACCAGCCACTCGCGATGCCGCGCGCGCAGGGTCGTGTCGTCGCCCCATATCGCCGGGTCGAGTCGCGCGCCTGCGGCGAGCTCGAACAGGCGCACGCGCTGCGGCTCGCCAGGGCGCAGCGCGCTGCCCGCCTGCGCCGCATAGAGCGTGCGCGCGGTCACGCCGTCAGCCAGCGCGCTGACGCGCGCGCGCCGCAGCCGGGTGGTGACCATCATCGCCTCGGCGGCGCGCGACGCCGACATGCGGCGCTGGAGTCGCTCGCGCACGGCGGGCGCGTGGGCCTCGGCTTCGGGCGGCACCGGCCAGGCGGGGGCGAGCGCGGCATCAAGCCAGCGGGCGACGTCGGTGTCGTCGTCGGCCGTGGCCACGTCGACGGACGCAGGCGTCGGCAGCCTGGCATCGGGGGCGTTCATGCGACGGTCCTCCGGCATGGCGTGGGTCAGGCGGCCAGCGCCGGCACGCCGGCGTCGCCGAGCACCTGGCGCAGCGTGATCAGGGCGCGGCGGATCTGCGACTTCACGGTGCCGAGCGGCAACGCGGTGTGGCTGGCGATCTCTTCGTGGCTCAGCCCGCGCAGGAAGGCCAGCGCCACCAGCTGGCGCGGCTGCGCGCTCAGCAGCATCAGCGCGCGGTGCAGCTCGGCGTGGCAACGCGCCGCGTCGAGCAGCTCGTCGGCCGGGGCGTGCGCATCCTCGACATCGGGAGCCGATTCGACGTCGAGGCTGTCGTGCTGGAAACGCGCCTCGCGCCGGATCGCATCGATCGCGCGCGAGCGCGCCATGCCCAGCAGCCAGGTGAGCGCGCGGCCGCGTCCGGCGTCGAAGCGCGCGGCCTGGCGCCAGACCTGGAAGAAGGTGTCCTCGACCACCTCCTCGGCGAGCGCCGAGCGCCGAACCACGCGCAGCACGACGGCATAGACGCGCGCCACCGTGGCGTCGTACAGCGCGGTCAGCGCGCGCTCGTCGTGGTCGACGATGCCATCGATCCAGTCGACGAGCTGCGTCTCGGCGACATCGGCGGACGAGGCGCGGCCAATGCGTGCGTGCGGCGCGCCGAAACCTTGTGGCACCTGCGCATGCAGCGCCGGGTCGACCGGGTCGTCGTGCAGCGACGCGGGCTCGCCGTCGAGCAGCGCGTCGATGTCGCCGACGTCATCGATGGCATCGATGGCATCGACAGCGTCGACGGCGTCGCGCGGTGGCAGGTGCATCGGCGACGTGGCGGGCGCGGGCGTGGTCTTCATGCGATGAATTCGCCTCCCGTAGCATAAGGCCGGGCCGCCGCGCTAGCCCAGCGCATGCTCGGCCTCGGGCACGGCGCCGCGCAGGAAGATCGTCGCACCTGTGCGCGTGCTCACCGTCGGGTGTAGCGCGCCGCGGTGCGCCAGGTGGTAGCCGCCAGCTCGCACCTGGGTGTGCGTGCCGATGCACAGCGTGCCGTCGAGCACCAGACATTCCTCGTCGAGCGGGTGTCGGTGCGGCGGCAGCGCTGCACCGGGCGCCAGCCGCAGCAGGTAGCTCAGCACGCCGTCTTCCTCGTGCAGCACCTTGATCGACACGCCGTCGATGAACGGCTGCCAGGGGCCGTCGGCGGCGTGGACGGTCGTGTGCGAGCGGTCGGCCTCGGCCACCCGTTCGATCAGCCGGCGCCGGATCGTCCGCGCCTGCTGCGGCGTTGCTGCGGTGGCGGGCAGGGAAGGCGCTGTCATGTCCTGCATACGGGCGGCCGGGCGGTCCGGATGCACGTCACTCGCGCGGGGCGTCCGACGGGTGCGACAAGAACACTGCGCCCGGCATCCAGAGCTGCGGGGTCGCCGTATGTGGCGGCACATCAGACCCCGACAGGAGGCCCCATGACCCGCTTTGCCGAAGTTCGCCACGCCCAGTGGATCGCCGCGCCGGTGGAAACCGTGCGCGCCCAGTTCGCCGACCTGGACCACCACATCCATGGCAACGTGCATCCCAAGCTGCGTTTCGAGGTGCTGGCCCGGCACCCGGACGGCGCGCGCTTCGTGCAGGAGGTGCGGCTGCTGGGCATCCGCCAGCGCGACGTATTCGAGCGCCGCATCGGCACCGACGGGAGCATCCACGACGAGAGCGTGGCCGGCTTCAACCGCGGCGGCACGCTCGACTTCGGATTCCACGGCGAGTCGGTCGACGGGTGCAGCGGCACGCGGGTCGACATCGTGATCCGGCTGCCCTTGCCGCCGCTGATCGGCCCGCTGCTGCGGCCGCTGCTGCAGTCCCAGGTGCGCAAAGAGGTCACCGCCGCCGCGCTGGAAGACCGCGACGACATCGAGCGCCGCGGCTACCCGCGCGCCGACGCCGTGCCAGCGCAGCCGGGAGCGGCGCTCTCCGCCTGAGCCCGGCACGGCCGCTGCCTCTGCGATGGACAACAGCCGTCACTTCGACCTGGTGAGCCACTGGCGCATCGCCGCGCCGGTGGAGCGGGTGTGGGCCGCGTTGACGGCGCCGCACGACTGGCCGACCTGGTGGCCGCACGTGCGCGCCGTGCACACCCTGCGCGCCGGCGACGCCGACGGCCTGGGCAGCGTGCGCCGCATCGAGTGGCGCACCGCGCTGGCCTATGACGTGGTGATCGAGGTGGAGGCTGTCGAAGCGGTCCGGTTCGAGCGTCTGCGCGCCCGCTCGCGCGGCCACCTGCGCGGCGAAGGCATCTGGTTGTTGCGCCCGGCCGGCGGGTCGGTGACCGACGTCACCTACCTGTGGCGCGTCGAGTTGTCACGGCCCTGGATGCGGGTGCTGGCGCCGCTGCTGGCGCCGGTGTTCCGCTGGAACCACGGTCGCGTGATGCGCGCCGGCGGCAGCGGACTGGCCCGCCATCTCGCGTGTCGCACGGCGTGATGGCGGCGCGCTGACGCTGCGCTCAGCGCAGCACGGCCAGCGCGTCGTTGACGATCTGCCGGTACGACTCGAAGTCCTGCAGGTCGTTGTGGCCGCCGCCGTCCACCACCGCCAGCCTGGCGTGCGCGGCGTGGGTCAGCAGCGCGCGACTGTGGCGCAACGGGATCAGGGCGTCGCGCTCGCCGTGCACCAGCAGCACCGGTGAGCGGATGCGGCCGATCAGCTCGTCGGTGCGCAGCGGGTAGCGGATCACCCACGACGGCACCCACGGATAGTGCTCGTGCGCGAGCGCCAGCAGGCTCTCGTAGGGCGAGACCAGCATCGTCAGGTCGGGGTGGATCGTGGCCGCCAGGGCTGCCGCCAGCCCGGTGCCCAGCGAGCGGCCGTAGACGACCACCTTGCGCCCCTGGTAGCGCGGCGCCACCTGCTGCCATACCGCCTGCACGTCGGCGTGCAGCTGAGCCTCGCTCTCGACGCGTCCGCTGCTCTTGCCGTAGCCGCGGTAGTCGAGCATCACCAGATCGTAGTTGGCGCGTCGGTAGAAGTCGGTGTTGACGAACCAGCTCTGCAGGTTGCCGGCGTTGCCGTGCAGGAAGAACACCACGCCGATCGGCGCGGGCCGGCGCAGCTCGAGCACCGACAGGCGCGCCCCCGGCACGTCGACGGTGCGCTCGTGCACGTCGCTCGCCGTGGCGAGCGGCAGCGCCGGGTCGCTGCGGGTGGGCTGGAAGATCAGGCGCTCCTGGGCCAGCCACAGCAGCGCGAGCAGCAGGGCGTACAGCCCGAGCACGCCGGCGCCGGCGATCAGCAGCTGGCGCATGGGCAGGAGGAGCGAGCGTTGCGCACGGTCAGAAGCGTACCTGCAACGAGAGCCGCGCGCTGCGCGGCTCGGCCGGATGCACGTGGCGGTCGGCTACCGGCGCCGATTCGCCGGGCAGCCGCGACTCGTAGAAGTACTGGATGTCGTTGACTTGACGATCGAACAGGTTGAACACGTCGAGCGTGAGTTCGGCGTTCGAGCCGAGCTTGCGACTCACGCGCAGGTTGGTGGTCAACGACGACAACGAGCGCACGCTGTTGTCTTCGATCAGCGCGCCGGGACCGAGGTAGCGCAGTTGTACGCTGGCGGACCACGGGCCGATGTCGCGCACCGTTGCGGCGAGCGAGGCCACGCGGTCGACAGAGTTCGCGATGCGGTCGCCGTTGTCGAAGCGGGCATGTGTCCACGCGAAGTCGGCGTCGAGCAGGAACCAGTTCACCGGCACCCAGCGGTTGTTGAACTCGACGCCGCGGCGGCGGCTGCCGGCGCTGGCCTCGGTGGTGCCGGCGTCGCCGATGTAGACGAGCTCGGAGTCGGACTTCAACGACCACAGCGCCAGCGAGCTCTGCAGTCCAGCGATGGCCTCGGTGCGTGCACCGAGCTCGACACCGGTGGCGCGCACCAGCGCCGGCGTCGGCGCGGTGGCGTCGGTGGTGCCGCGCGCGTCGTTGCTGTGAAAGCCGCGGCCGGCGTTGAAGAAGACCTCGGTCTGCGCGAACGGGCCGGCCACCAGGCTCAGCTTGGGCGACGCGAGCGTGTCGCGCGCGCCGCCGCTGTTGGCCGGCGTGGCGAGGCTGTCGACCCGGTTACGCACCTGGTCGGCACGCAGTCCCAGCACAGCGCGCAACACCGGCGTCAGCTCGAGAGTGGTCTGGCCATACACGCCGCCCAGTGTCTCGCGCACGCGGTCGTCGCGCGTGGTGCCGACGATCGCACGGTCGGCCGTGTCGAACAGGCCGACGCGGATGCGGTCGTGCCGCAGCTGCACACCGACCTCGCTGCGCGCGTCGAACCCGCCGAGCCGGTGCGCGAAGGCGTGGCTCGCGCGCAGACCGAACACGGTGCGGTCGTCGCTCTGCAGGGACTGCTCGCCGTCGACCGGATCGGTGAAGTAGGTGAAGTTCGAGTAGAGCTTCAGCTTGTAGCGCATGGCATAGGCCTGCACCCGCGTGAGCCGGCCGTCGACGTTGCGCTGCCACTGCCCCGACAGGCTGGCGCGCGAGGTGTTGCCGCCGTCGCTGGTGTCGACGGCATCGAAGCGTCCGAACGGCTGGCCGTTGAAGCTGCCGGCATCGATCAACCGCTGCGGGATCTGGTCGGTGGAGCGCCACTGGGCGTCATAACCCATCGCGCTCAGGCTCCAGCCCTGGGCAGCCGTGCCGCCGCTCCAGGTGAGCACGCCGTTGCTGCGCCTGAGGTCTTCCTTCAGCGTCCACGGCCCGTCGTTGCGCATGGCTTCGAAGGTGCCGAGCAGCGTGCTGCCGCCCGCCATGTCGAGCGAGCCACCGAGCACGCCGCGGCCGTAGCCGTTCTCACCTAGGGTGACCAGGCCGAACGGCGCGTCGAGGCGCGTGCGGTAAACGATCTCGGCCGAGCCGGCGGCGGCGAAATCGCCGCCGGCAGCGAAATAAGGCCCTTTGCGGTACTCGATGCGCTGCACCAGCTCGGGAATCAGGAAGTTGAGATCGGTGTAGCCCTGGCCGTGGCCGTGCGTGGGCATGTTCGCCGGCATGCCACCGACGAAGGTGGCGAAGTCGGTGCCGTGGTCGAGGTTGAAGCCGCGCAGGAAGTACTGGTTGGCCTTGCCGTCGCCCGAGTGCTGCGTGACGATCACGCCGGGCACGAACTCGAGCACCTCGCCGGGCCGCTGCGGCGGGCGGCTCTTCAGCAGTTCGGCGTTGATCACGCCCTGCGAGGCAGCGTCGGACGTGCCGACCGCGTTGTCGTAGTGACCACGGACGGTCACGGTCTCGGGGGCCGATGCCGCGGTGGCGGCGGGTGTCGGCGGCTGGGTGGGGGACTGGGCGTGTGCCATGGCGCAGGCCGTGGCCAAGGCCTGCGCGCACGCGCGCGAAATGAACGAACGCATCGGAGCGACTCCTGTAGGGCAAGCACGAATGCGCCGCGCGTCGATGGCGCGGCAACGGCCGGACGGGCGAGGGCGTCAGCCCCCTCGGGGTGGCCTTCGGCTTGCAGCCGCTACCGCGTTGCGCCACGCCGGTGGCGGCATGGCGACCCAGCCGTGGACCGATGAATCGGCCATCGTGCGGGCCAGGCCCATCGCCAGCAGCGCCATCGCCGCGGTGAGCGCGAAGGCCGCAGCGTCGAACGCATCTTGGGCCGCGTCGACCGGCACCACGCTTGCATCGTCCGCCGCGTGGTGGTGGCGCGCGTCGCCGTGCTGATGGCCATGGGCCAGCGCCGTGATCCGGTTCGGGTCCGTTGAGCCGCGGTGGTGGTGCAGCGGTCCGGCGCCAAGCGCATGCGCCGCAGCCAAGCCTTGCCACAGCAGGATCACGGCCAGCCAGATGGCCAGCACGCGCAGCAGGTCGGCGGCGGTGGAGCGGCGGCGGG
>Ga0075356_1000108_pt1 | contig 15937 bp, 15 predicted proteins | sample WestPond_Cattail_FD_120073 | JGI IMG/M metagenome (GOLD analysis project Ga0075356, IMG submission 120073) | Natural and restored wetland microbial communities from the San Francisco Bay, California, USA, that impact long-term carbon... | ecosystem: Environmental > Terrestrial > Soil > Wetlands ... | reverse complement strand
CTCCTGCGCAGGCCGCGCGGCGTCGCCCTGCGCGGCGCCGCAGGCCACCAGCGCCGACCATGCCGCCACGACCGCGAGCGCGTCAGCGCGAAGCGTCCACGACCAGCGCATGCCCCATCCGCGGATCGACTCGACCCTGGGCCATCTGCGCCATCAGCGCCGCCGCCGAGTCGAGGCCACGGTGCCGCTCGATCCGCAGCCACGGGTCGTCGGCCTGCAGCGCGCGCGCGAGAAAGCGGCGCTGGCTGCCGACGAGCCGGCGCTGAAAATCCGCCGGGCCCCAGGCCTCGATGCACCGGCGCACCTGATCGGGCGCGAAGAAGAACGTCGGCTTGGCACCAGGCAGCGGCGAATCCTTCGGACCCACACTGAACTGCGTGGCGCCGATCACCGCGCTGTGGCGCAGCGCGTCGCCGAAGTGCCCGTGCAGCCGCGCACGCTGCGCGGCGCTGCCCGAGAAATCGGCATACACGCTGGGCGTTGCGGGATCGAGCGACGCCACCTCGTCATAGCCGAGCACGCGGTCGTAGCAGCCGAGCGAGCGCACGAAATCGCGGTTGGCGTCAGACGTGAGTCCCACCACATCGATGCCACCCGGCGGCTGCTTCAGGCTCCAGGCGGTGGCGTAGGCCGTCTTGCTCGACGCGCTCGACAGGACCACCTGCGTCGCGCCGAAGAACGTGTGCTCGCGCAGGAAGTCGCTCAGCAAGTAGGCCGTCGTGAACAGCGGCCGCACGATCATCAACGCGTCTTCGTCGTCGCGTCGGTAGTCGGCGTCGGCGGTGCAGCGCACATAGCGGTTGTAGACGGCCGGCAGGCCGGCGCGATGTGCCGACGCATCGACGAAGCCCTCCGCAGTCACCCGCGCCGGCAGCACACGCAGCTGTTCGGCCAGCGGCAGGTAACCGTAGATCCGCTCGCCGGCCGCGATGTCGGGCACCGCGCTGGCCACCACGTCGGCGAAGCCCCACACCGGCACGATGCCCCAGTCGGGCTGCCCGCTCGGAAAGAACTGCCAGTAGTGCATCTGGTCGCCGAACAGCGCATAGGTGATGTTGTTGGTGGTGATCGCCACCCGGCTCACCGCCAGCTGCAACTGGCCGGGCGGGAGCGCCGTGTCATCGAGATCGACGGCGTCGATGCGATGCTCCGACGCATCGCCTCTGCGCGTGAGCAGCCTCTGCACCCGCATGTTCGGACCTTACCGGATCACCAGCCGCGGCGCGCCGTCGGCCGCACCGACGTGGCCGATCTCCGCCGCGGCACCGAAGCCATGGCGCTGGAACACCGCCATCACATCAGCCACCGACGCCGCGTCGCACGACACCAGCAGGCCGCCGCTGGTCTGCGGGTCGGTCAGCAGCGCCTTGTCGGCGGCGGCGAAGCCTTCGGGCAGCACCACCTCGCCGCCATAACCGGCCCAGTTGCGGCCGGACGCACCGGTGACCATGCCACGCGCCGCGAGCTCGCGCACGCCCGGCAGCAGCGGCACGCGCGCCCAGTCGATCGTCACGGTGGCCTTGGCGCCGCGCGCGAGTTCCAGGCCGTGGCCGGCGAGGCCGAAGCCGGTCACGTCGGTCAACGCGTGCACGCCGGGCAACGCAGCGAGGTCGGGGCCAGGCGTGTTGAGCTTGGTCGTCGTCGCGATCATCTGGTCATAGCCGGCGGGGTCGAGCTGGTCTTTCTTGAGCGCCGCCGACAACACGCCGACGCCGAGCGGCTTGCCGAGCACGAGCCTGTCGCCGACCTTCGCGTCCGCGTTGCGCTTCACGCGCTTGGGGTGCATTAGGCCGAGCGCGACGAGGCCGTAGATCGCCTCGACCGAATCGATCGTGTGGCCGCCAGCGATCGGGATGCCGGCCGCGCGGCACACCGAGTTGCCGCCTTCGAGTATCTTGCCGATCACGTCTGTGCTGAGCACGTTGATCGGCATGCCGACGAGCGCCAGCGCCATGATCGGCGTGCCGCCCATCGCATAGACGTCGCTGATCGCGTTGGTCGCGGCGATGCGGCCGAAATCGAACGGATCGTCGACGATCGGCATGAAGAAGTCAGTCGTCGCGATCAGCGCCTGCTCGTCGTTGAGCTGGTACACCGCCGCATCGTCGGCGGTCTCGATGCCCACCAGCAGCTGCGGCGGCACCGGCATCTTCGACGTGCCCTTGAGGATCTCGCTCAGCACGCCGGGCGCGATCTTGCAGCCGCAGCCGCCGCCGTGCGACAACGACGTGAGACGAACTTCGGCGGGTTTCTCTGGTGCATTCATGGTGTGGGTTTCTCCAACAGCTCGGCCACCAGGGCCAGCAAGGTGGCGCGTTCGCGCGCCGGGTGGAACAGCGCGGCGCGTGACCGGCACTGCCGCTGCAGCATCGCGAGCATAGCCGGATCGTCGCGACAGCGCTCCAGCAGGGCTGCCAGGCCGGCCGCGTCGCCGACCTCGAAGCAGCCGGCATAGTCGTCGCCCAACAGGCCGAGGTTGCCGTCGATGCGCGAGGCGAGCACCGGCGTGCCGCTCGTCACCGCCTCGATCACCGTGTGCGCCCCGCCTTCCATGCGGCTGGCCTGCACCAGCACATGGGCGCGCTGGATGCGCCCGCGCGTGGCGCCCGGCGGCAGCGCGCCGAGCCAGCGATAACGCGGCAGCCGCGCCGCCAGCGCCACGGCTCGTGCACCGAGTTCGGCGTCGAGCGCGGCGCCCACATGGTCGAACAGGATGTCGGTGCGTCGCGCGAGCGCTTGCGCTGCGGCCATGAAAGTCTCGGGCGCCTTCTCGGCGCGCAGATGGCCGACCATCAATGCGCGCAGGCGTGCCGCGCTCTTGCCTTCGAGCGTGCGCCGCGGCGTCGCCGATTGCAGGCAGACGCGCGCCTTGTGGCGCAAGTCGGCGGGCAGCGGCGCGACGCCGCGTTCGTTGAGCACCACCAGTCGGTCGGCGTGTCGCAGGGAGGCCTGCGCCTGCGCGTCGCTCTGAATGTCGCGATAGAGATCGGTCCCGGTCAGCACGACGATCAACGGCCGCCGCGGCTGTGCCGCCGCCCACGCCGCGATCGACGGTGCCGACCGCCGCGCGTGCAGCGCGATCATCAGGTCGGCAGGCTCGTGTTGCCAGCGCTGCCAGACCGAGACGGGATAATGCGCCGACAACCAGCGCGCCCAGCGCGACGCGGTATGCCAGTTGCCGTTGTTGGCCTCAGGGCCTGCCGGCGTGACGAGGCCGATGCGCGCGCGTGACATCGATGCATCCTAACGAAAGCCCATCCCTGCTGCAGATCGACGATGCCGACGCCGTGCGCCGTGGCAACGCCGAACTGCTCGCCGCCGCCGCGGCCGATTCGCGCCGGCGACTGCTGCGCCAGTTCGACGCCTACCGGCAGGCCCTCGGCGCACGCGGCCTCGCCGTGCGACAGACGCCGGAGTTAAACCTGCCTCTGTGGGAGCTCGGCCACATCGGCTGGTTCGAGGAGTACTGGATCGCGCGCAACCCGCAGCGGCGCCGCGGCATCGCCGCCGATCCGCGCGTGGGCCGCGCCGCACCGCTGCGTGCCAATGCCGACGCGCTGTACAACTCGAGCGAGGTGGCGCACGCCCGCCGCTGGAGCCTGAGCCTGCCGGACGCGGCGCTCACGCTGACCGACCTGCAGCGCATCTCCGAGCGCCGCCTCGCCCTGCTGTGCGACGAAGACGCTGACGACGACGCGCTGTACTTCCATCGGCTCGTGCTGTTCCACGAGGACATGCACCGCGAAGCCTGGGTCTACATGGCGCAGAACCTCGGTTTCGACCCCGGGGTGGAGGTGACGGCGCCCGCTGCCAGTGCGCTGGACGGGCGCAGCCTCGCCGTCGATGGCGGGCTGGCGACGCTCGGGTCGGCGGCCGGCGGCTTCGTTTTCGACAACGAACTCGGCGCGCACGAGATGGCGCTGTCCGGCTTCGAAATCGACGCGGCGCCGGTCAGCTGGGCACGTTATCTCGAGTTCGTCGATGCCGGCGGCTATGACGTAGCGGCCCACTGGACGCGCGAAGGTTGGGCCTGGCGCAAGCGCCAAGGCGCCGGCCGGCCGCGCTACGTGGAGCGCAGCGAGGATGGCACGTGGCAGCGGCGGCAGTTCGGCCTCGTGACCGCGCTCGACCTCACCCTGCCTGCGATGCACCTGAGCCAGCATGAGGCGCTCGCCTGGTGCCGCTGGGCCGGCCGCCGGCTGCCGAGCGAAGCCGAGTGGGAGCGGGCCGCTGTGGTGGCGCGCGAGACGAACGCCGCCTTCGACTGGGGCCAGGTGTGGGAGTGGACCGCCAGCGGCTTCATGCCCTACGCCGGCTTCGTGGCGCACCCCTACCGCGACTACTCGATGCCGTGGTTCGACGGCCGGCCGGTGCTGCGCGGCGCCTCGTTTGCCACCGCGCCACGCATGAAGCACCCGCGCTACCGCAACTACTTCAGCGCCGAGCGCAACGACATCTTCGCCGGCTTTCGCAGCTGCGCCGTCTAGGTTGCCGTTCAAGCCGCCGAGAAGACGGCGAACCAGCGCCGTTCATCGGTCCAGCAATTCGTCTGCGTGAAGCCGGCGTCGCGCAGCAACCTGTCGAACGACTCGACGGTGTACTTGTACGAGTTCTCGGTGTGCACGCGCTCGCCGGCCGCCAAACGGCGTTCGCCGCCAGGCCAGCGCAGTACCACGTTGCGCCGGGCCTCGAGGTGCATCTCGATGCGCGACTGCACCGGATCGAACAACGCGACATGGGCGAAGTCCTCGACACGGGCATCGCAGCCGAGCAGCACGGCCAGACGACGCAGCAGGTTCAGGTTGAACGCCGCCGTCACGCCGAGCGGGTCGTCGTAGGCAAGTTCGAGCACATCGACCGGCTTGACCAGGTCGACCCCGATCAGCAATGCGCCACCGCGCGCCAGCACCTGCACCTGCCGCAGGAATGCGAGCGCCTCGCGGGGTGTGAAGTTGCCGATGCTCGAGCCAGGGTAGAAGACGAGCTTGGGCTCGTCGCCGGCCTCGGGCGGCAGCGTCAGTGTGGTGGAGAAGTCGAGCCCGACGCCCAGCATCGCGACGTGGGGATGGCGCTGCTGCAGTGCCTGCAGCGTGTGCCGCAGGTATTCCACCGAGATGTCGACCGGGATGTAGCGCCGCGGCTGGAGGGCGTCGAACAGGCGCTCGGCCTTCTCGCAGCTGCCCGCTCCCAGATCGACCAACGTGCGCCCGCGGCCGCAGGCGGCAGCCATCGCCGCGCCGTGCGCCTCGAACAAGGCCCTTTCGGTGCGGGTCGGGTAGTACTCCGGCAGCTCGGTGATGGCATCGAACAGCCGAGACCCGAGCGCGTCGTAGAGGAATTTGGGAGCCACGCGGGCAGGCTGCGCCAGCAGGCCGGCTGCCAGCTCGCAGCGCAGCGCGGCGTCGTCCTCGCGGTGGATCTGGATGAAGGTCGGACCGGCCATGAAGCCAGTATGTCGGCATGTTCCGTGCCCGCGCTGCGGGAATTCCATGTGTAAGGTTTAATCGTCCCCCGCGACACCGTCTGCTGCACCCGACGCACCATGCTGCCTCCGCTCACCGTCAACCAGTCCTGGGCCGTGCTCGCCGGCGCGATCCTGCTCGAGGTGGCCGGCACCACCTGCATGCGACTGAGTGAAGGCTTCAGCCGGCTCACGCCGTCGGTGCTGATCTTCGTTTTCTATGCCGCGTCGTTCGGACTTAACACGCTGGTCATCCGGACACTCGGGCTGTCGGTCGTCTATGCGGTGTGGTCCGGGGTCGGCACGGTGTTGACCGCGATGATCGGCTACCTCTACTTCCGCGAGCCGGCCACCGCGCTCAAGATGGTCAGCGCCGGCCTCATCGTGATCGGCGTGATCGGCCTGCACTCGGCCTCGCGCGCCACCGGCTGACGCAGCCATGCCGACGCGCACGCCCAACGAACTGTCGATCGAGCGCTACCGGCGCTGCGCGGTCGGCTACGACGACTCCGCGCAGTACACGATGCCGCTGCGCCGGCGCACGATCGCGCTGCTGCGGCTGCAGCCCGGCCAGTGCGTGCTCGACGTCGGCGCCGGCACCGGGCTGAGCTACGCGTTGCTGCGCGAAGGCGTCGGCAGCGGTGGCCGGGTGCTCGCCTTCGAGCAGAGCCCCGAGATGTTCCAGCAGGCGCGCGAGCGCGTCGAGCACTCGGGCTGGACCAACGTGTGGCACACCTGCGCAAGTGCCGAGCAGGTGCGGTTGCCGCAACCGGCCGACGCCGTGCTGTTCAACTACGTGCACGACATCCTGCGCACGCCGCAGGCGGTGGCCAACATCGTGCGGCAGGCCCGGCCCGGCGCGCGGATTGCCGTGGCGGGCATGAAATTCTTCCCGTGGTGGACCGGGCCGCTCAATCTGCTGGCCTGGCTGAAGAACCGGCCCTACAACGCACGGCCCGCCGATCTGTGGAGCCCGTGGGACATCATCGAAGGCTGTTGCGACCGGTTCGAGCGCCACGCCACCCAGTTCGGCATGGGCTACATCGCCCATGGCACCTTGCGCAAGGATTTGCCATGAATACGTTGCCCCGCCCCCGACTCGATACGTCGGCGCTGGCCGCCCGCTTTGCCGCCGTGCGCAGGCAATCGATGGCGCTGGCCGCACCTCTGAGCGAAGCGGATTGCCAGGTGCAGTCGATGCCCGATGCCAGCCCCACCAAATGGCATCTCGCGCACGTGACCTGGTTCTTCGAGACCTTCGTGCTCGAGCGCCACGAGCAGAACTTCAAGCCCTTCGATGCAAGCTTTCGCGTGCTCTTCAACAGCTACTACCAGCAGGTCGGCCGGCAGCATCCGCGGCCGCAGCGCGGGCTGGTCAGCCGGCCGTCCCTGGCCGAGGTAAAGGCCTATCGTGCGGCGGTGGACCAGCGCATCGACGCGCTGCTGCGCGGGGCGCACGACCCGTCTGTCGACGCGCTGGTCGAACTCGGCCTGCAGCACGAGCAGCAGCATCAGGAACTGATGCTGACCGACATCCTGCATGCGCTGTCGTGCAACCCGTTGGCGCCGGCCTACGTGCCCGGCTGGCCGTTGGCGCCGGTGGCGCCGGTGCCGCTCGACTGGATACCGGTCGAAGGCGGGCTGGTCGAGATCGGGCATGGCGGCCAGGGATTCGCCTTCGACAACGAAGGGCCTCGGCATCGTCATTTCCTGCGTCCATACGCACTTGCCAACCGGCTGGTCACGCACGGTGAGTGGCAGGCCTTCATGCGTGATGGCGGCTATCGCGATGCCCGCTGGTGGCTGTCGGCCGGCTGGGACTGGGTGCGCGCACAAGGCATCGAGGCGCCGCTGTATTGGCAGCGCAGCAGCGCGGCGACGCACGACTGGCATGCCTTCACGCTTCACGGCCTGGTGCCGGTGGACCCGCACACGCCGATCACGCACGTCAGCTACTTCGAGGCCGACGCCTATGCGCGCTGGGCCGGCCAGCAGTGTGACATGCCGGCGCGGCTCCCCACCGAGGCGGAGTGGGAGCACGCCGCCGAGCCGCAGCAGGAGGCGCGCCGCGCCGTCGGCAATTTCGTCGAGTCGGCCGCGCTGCACCCGATGCCGGTGGCCCGGCTCGAGCCCGGCGCGCTGCAGTTGTTCGGCGACGTGTGGGAGTGGACCAGCAGCAGCTATTCTCCCTATCCCGGCTTCCAGCCGTGGGACGGCCTGGTCGGCGAGTACAACGGTAAGTTCATGGTCAACCAGTACGTGCTGCGCGGCGGCTCGTGCGTGACACCGCGTTCGCACATCCGGGCCAGCTACCGCAATTTCTTTCCGACCGACACGCGCTGGCAGTTCAACGGGCTGCGGCTGGCGCGCGATCTCGAATGACGACAGTCCGACAGAACTCAAGGAGGATTCCCATGCGTTCATTTCCAATGCGCGGCTGGCTGGCCGCGCTGCTGGGCATGCTGTTGCTGCTGGGCGGCGCACAGGCGCAGAAGCACGAGTCGCCGAACAACGGCCCGTGGCGCACGACGAGCGACGGCGCCGACGACAAGCTGATGCTGCTGGGCTATGACGCGGTGGCCTACTTCACGCAGCACGACGCGTTGAAGGGCGACCCGGCGATCAAGGTCGAGCATCTCGGCGTCACCTATCGATTCGCCAGCGAGGCCAACAAGGCCGAGTTCCAGAAGGCGCCGGAGAAGTACATGCCGCAGTTCGGCGGCTTCTGCGCCAACGGCATCAACTATGCGGTGCCCTGGGGCGCCGGCGGCGGGCCCAACACCTGGCGCATTTACCGCGGCAAGCTCTATGTCTTCGGCGGCCAGTCGTCACGCGACCAGTTCGAGATCGACACCGAACTCAACCTCGATCGTGCACACCAGTACTGGAACGACGAGGTGGCCGGCTCGAACGCGGTGTTCACGCGCTTCAAGCGGCTGATATTCCGCGTGCCGCACTACAAGACCGACAAGGAGTTGCAGGAGGAATGGCAGGCCCGGCTGGCTGCCAAGACGCTGCCGGTGATGCCCGGCGCCAAGCAGGTGGTGCCCGAGTAACGCTGTCCGGCGGACCTTCGATCAAGCATCGGTGCAGCCAAGCGGCCGCCGCGGATCCGGCTTCGCCGGGCCGCCGGCGGCGCCCCTTGAGGGGGAAGCGCCGAAAGCGCTACGGGGGGGTTCATATCTCGTGCAGTTCGCGCAGGCGTTTGGCCTGCACGAGCGTGTGCCGGTACCCGGCCTCGATGCAGCGTTCACGGAAGTCACGCGAGAAGTTGACCCAGTAGCCGAAGTCCGGGTGCAGCACCAGGTCGGCTTGGCGGGCGTCGGCGCGCACCAGCGCTCGCTTCTTCAGGTCGTCGTCGCGATAACGCTCGGCCCCGGACGGTGCCCGGTCCTCGTGCGCCGAGGCATCGACCGCGATCACGCGCCGCGCGCCGAGCGAACGTGCCAACCGCACCGGCAGGGGCGCGTGCCAGTCGGGGTCGACATAGAGTTCGCCTCGGATGCGCACGGGTGCGAATTGCCCTTCGATGGCCGCCGACGCCTGTACCGCGACCCCCGCGTCGCCTCGGGTGAAACCAACCACCGCACCGTCGCGCCGACGCACCGCCGCGCAAGCCATGCGCCACGGCATCTGCTCGAGCAGACGCACCGGTGAGTGCGACTGCACCAGCGCCGCCACCGGCGCACCACTGAAACGAGCCTCGGCAAACAGCGCCAGGTTGGCCATCGCGGTGGGTTGCAGCTCGAGAGCCAGCGTCTCGATGCGCGCAGCCGGCAAGCCGGCCGCGCGCAGGCTGCCGACCAATGCCCCCACGGACGCGCCGACGATCAGGTCCGGCTTCAGCCCGAGTTCGTCGAAGGCCTTCAGCACGCCGACGTGCACGAAGCCGCGCGGCCCGCCGGAGCCGAGCACCCAGGCCACGCCAACGGGCCGTTCGAGCGGACCGGGCTGCGGTGCGTCGACGCCGTCGTGGTCGACGTCGGCATTGAGCGTGCACCCGGTCAGGCCGAACGCTGCGGCCGTCATCAACCAGCGCCGCCGGGTCGGGCCGACGTCGGGCACGATCAGACCGACACCTCCGGCACCGGCGACAGCATCAGCGGCGGCCGCGCTCCGCTGACAGGAGCGGGGGTGGTCTGCACATCGGCATGTGGCCAGCCAAGCAGTGCGCTGGCCCGTCGGTAGCGGTCGAACAGGTCGTGGCCGTCGGCTCCGCCCAGGTGCATCACGCCATAGCGGTGACTGCCCAGCCATTTGAAGTCGCGCGCCAGGCCGCTGCCCTGCTTGGGCATCGCGAGCAGCCAGCCGTCGGGAAAGGCCCGGGCGAAGGCCCGCTGCATCGCGGCGCTCGGTGCCGGCGGGATGAACTCGCCCTCGAAACTGCGGAAGACGAAGCTGGCCGCCGCGCCGGCGGTCGACGGCGTGCCGCGCATCGCCGGTGCCGGATCGTGGCCATGGGCCAGCGCCAGCGAGCCGGCATGGGCATCGAGCCCGTCGACACGACGGTACAGGTCGGCCAGTTGCGACGCGAGCCGCGGGTTGAATTCGATCACCTTGACACTGTCGCTGGCCGCGTCATGGAAGAACTCCATGTTGAAGAAGCCATGGTCGAAGCCGATCGCCTTCAGGAAGCGGCTGGCGATGTCGAGCGCGCGGCGCTGCACCGCGGGCGCCAGGCGGCTGCGGTGCTGGAAACGCTGGAACGCGTGCGTACCGGGATACATGATCGCGTCGACGACACCGATGCCATGCACCTGCCCGCGGTAGACGTAGCCGTCCAGGTTGTGCTGCGTGGCGGATTCGATCGGATGCTCGAGCAGCATGCCGTGCGCAGTCGGTACGCCGCCAGGCAGCCGCTGGCGCGCGATGCGATCGAACGGCTCGACCAGCCGGCGGATGATCCACAGTTCGGCGGCGCCGAAGCGCGTCATCGCGGTCAGCTCGGCATGGTCCTTCACCGTGCGTGCGAGCACCGAGAAGGCGGCCTTGATCGGCTTGACGAAGCGCGGATAGGCCAGGTCCGTCGGCATCGGATCGCCATAACGCGCAGCGAGCGGCTCGAACGGCAGGTTGGCTTCGGGGCAGACGCGCTGCAAGACATGCCGGGCGTGCAGCTTGTGCTGGCAGGCCAGCACCGCGTCGACCGGCGTGCCGGGCCAGCCCATGCGCTCGGCCAGCAGGGCGGCGGCCAGCGCGCCGAACTGCTCGTGATGCGACACCACCGCGGTCCAGCCGCGCCGCCGGGCCTGGCGGGCGAGACGGTCGACGAATCGCTCGAGGTCGAACCACGCCAGCCGCACATGGCTCGGAAACGTGAACAGGTCGAATCCCGCGCTATCGCTCGGCCACTGGGCGGCCAACCGGGCGAACGCGTCGTGGTCCCAGTCGTAGTTAAAGAGCACGAGCGTGCGACCGGCCGCCTGCGGCGCGCCGGCCCGCGGACAGCTCGCGTCAACGCCCCGCATCGTTGAGCGACCAGTCGTAGTCGAGGAAGACCGGCGCGAGCTTGCGTGCACGCAGCTGCTCTTGCACCGCGGGGTCGCTGCTCAGTTGCGTCGCATGGCGGGCGAACACATCCTCGACCTTGTTGAAACCCTGGTGGCCGCGTTCGAAGTCCTCGCGGAACCACTTGAAGATCGAGCTCACCTCCAGCTTGTCGACGCTGGCGCGGTTGCGCGTGCGGTCGCCCAGGAAACGCCGCATGCCGTCCTCGAGCTGCTCGTCGAGGCGCTCGGCGCTGAAGGCCTCGGGCCGCAGCGCCGGGCAGCCGATGCTGGCACAGACGATCGCCGTGTGCACCCGCGGGTCGTTGTACTTCGGCCGCAGCTGCTCGTGTTCGATCCAGTCGAGCGTGCGCGTCTCGCCGAGCAGCCTGAAGAAGCTCTTCTTCCACGGCGACGACCAGATCGGCGCCAGGTCCTTGATCGACTTCAGCTTGGGATACTCGCCGAGCACCAGCTCGATGGTGAAGGCGTTGTAGGCGTTGATCAGGAAGGCCATCTGCTGGGCCCGCGAGAAGCCGGCGAACTGCGCCGGCGTGACCCCCGACAGAGCGTCGAGCACGGCCTTTAGTGGTGCTCGCTCGGCCGCCAGCGCGGCGTAGGCGACGCGGCTCTGCTTGCCGTCGGGCAGCCAGCGCACGTGCTGCTTCAGCACGGCGTCCCAGGCGGCATGGCTGTGGTCGAAGGCCTGCGCCGGCACGGCCTTCAACCAGCCGGCGGTCGCCAGAGCCAGGACCAGGGAGCGTCGAACGGGGTGCATCGTCTCCTTACCGGCAGTGTGTACGCCCTGCCCGCCCGTTTGCGTCCGGGCCTCCAGTGAGCAAGTCGTTTCAGGACGAATCTTCTGACAGGCATTTGAGCCCGCCCCGGCGCGCAGCGTAGCGCATGGCCGCCAAGGGCCGGCAGGGGGAAGGCCCGTGCATCCGATGAAGGGCTCGCTGCGTGGGATGGACCACGAAAAAGCCGCCCGACCGGGCGGCTTGCCAGCGGCGAAGGCGCGACGTCGAGCCGACCTTCAGCGTTGGGCCAACGCCCGCACGTCACGCCGGACGGATCCGGAGTAAAGCTGGCGCGGACGGCCGATCTTGTATTCGGGGTCGCCAATCATCTCGTTCAACTGTGCGATCCAGCCGACCGTGCGGGCCAGCGCGAAGATCGCGGTGAACAGGCTGACCGGGATGCCGATCGCGCGCTGCACGATGCCGGAATAGAAGTCGACGTTCGGATACAGCTTGCGCGAGACGAAGTAGTCGTCCTCCAGCGCGATCTTCTCCAGCGCCATCGCCAGCTTGAACAGCGGGTCGTTGCCCAGTCCGAGTGCACCGAGCACCTCGTGGCAGGTTTCGCGCATCAGCTTGGCGCGCGGGTCGTAGTTCTTGTAGACCCGGTGGCCGAAGCCCATCAGCTTGACGTTGGAGTTCTTGTCCTTCACCTGCTTGATGAACTCGCCGATCTTCTCGACGCCGCCTTGGCGCTGGATGTCCTCGAGCATGTTGAGCGCCGCCTCGTTGGCGCCGCCGTGCGCCGGGCCCCACAGACAGGCCACGCCGGCCGCGATAGCCGCGAACGGGTTGGTGCCCGAACTTCCGCACAGGCGCACGGTGGAGGTGGAGGCGTTCTGCTCGTGGTCGGCGTGCAGGATGAAGATGCGGTCGATCGCACGCACCAGCACGTCGTTGGGCTGGTATTCCTCGCACGGCGTGGCGAACATCATGCGCATGAAGTTCGCCGAGTACGACAGGTCGTTGCGCGGGTACATGTACGGCTGGCCGATGCCGTACTTGTAGGCCATGGCCACCAGCGTCGGCATCTTGGCGATCAGGCGGATCGCCGCGATGTCGCGGTGCTTCGGGTTGTTGATGTCGGTGCTGTCGTGATAGAAGGCCGACAGTGCGCCGACCAGGCCGGTCATCACCGCCATCGGATGCGCATCTCGGCGAAAGCCCCGCAGGAAGAACTGCATCTGCTCGTTGACCATGGTGTGGTTGGTCACGAGCTTGTGGAAATCCTTCTGCTGCTGGCCATTGGGCAGGTCGCCGTACAGCAGCAGGTAGCAGGTGTCGAGGAAGTCGCACTGCTGCGCCAGCTGCTCGATCGGGTAGCCGCGGTACAGCAACTCGCCCTTGTCGCCATCGATGTAGGTGATCGCCGACTGGCAGGCAGCCGTGGACAGGAAGCCCGGGTCGTAGGTGAACTTGCCGGTCTGTGCGTACAGCTTGCGGATGTCGATCACGTCGGGGCCGATGGTGCCCTTGTAGATCGGCAGCTCCATGTTGGGGGAGCCGTCCGAAAACGACAACGTGGCTTTGACGGAAGAAGGGGTCATGATGACGTTCCTTGTTGCAGGGTTCAACTCTACGCCGCAGTACGGGCCGGCATTCGGATCAGCGCCAACACCTCTCGCACCTCGGGGCAATCGAGCGCGCCATCGGGCTCACGTCGCGACAGCAGCAGGTCCAGCAGGTCGTTGTCGGCCAGATCGGTGAGCGCCTGAAGGCCCTGGGCCCGCTCGACCGTGATGCATGATCCATGCCGGGCAAAGAAGCGCTCGATCAGCAGGTCGTTCTCGAGCAGGCCTCGGCGGCAGCGCCACTTGAGACGGTTCAGCGCGACGGGGTCGAGCGGGGTCTGCATGGCGCGGGGTGGTGGAGCCTGCCTAGACCGCGCGGCGAACCATCAGCTCCTTGATCTTGCCGATCGCCGCCGTCGGGTTCAGCCCCTTGGGACAGACGTCCACGCAGTTCATGATGCTGTGGCAGCGGAACAGCCGATACGGATCTTCCAGATTGTCGAGTCGCTCGCCGGTGGCCTCGTCGCGGCTGTCGGCGATGAAGCGATACGCCTGCAGCAGCCCGGCAGGGCCGACGAACTTGTCCGGGTTCCACCAGAAGCTCGGGCAGCTGGTCGAGCAGCTGGCGCACAGGATGCACTCGTACAACCCGTTCAGCTCGTCGCGCTCCTCGGGCGTCTGCAGCCGCTCCTTCTCGGGCGGCACGTTGTCATTGACCAGATAGGGCTTGATCGAGTGGTACTGCTTGAAGAACTGCGTCATGTCGACGATCAGGTCGCGCACCACCGGCAGCCCGGGCAGCGGCTTCAGCACGATCGGGTCCTTCAGCCGGCGCAGGTTGGTCAGGCAAGCCAGGCCGTTCTTGCCGTTGATGTTCATGGCGTCCGAGCCACACACGCCTTCGCGGCAGGAGCGGCGGAAGCTCAGCGTCGGATCCACCGACTTCAGCTTTACCAGCGCGTCGAGCAGCATGCGCTCGGAGCCGTCGAGTTCGACCTGCAGCGTCTGCATCCGCGGCGGCTGGTTCTGGTCGGGGTCGTAGCGATAGATCTGGAACGTGCGCAGGCTGCCCATCGGCACTCTTTCGAAGCGGGAATTCAGGAAGGTCTTGCTGTCGGAAGCGGTGTCCGGCCCGGACTCGGCGGTGGGCGTGGCAGTCGTGCTCATGGTCAGAACGTCCTCACCTTCGGCGGCACCGAGTCGACCGACAGCGGCTTCAGTTGCACCGGCTTGTAGTCGAGCCGGTTGCCGCTGGAATACCACAGCGAGTGCTTCATCCATTGCGCGTCGTTGCGGCCGAGCGGGTACTGCGGATCGTCGGCGCCGCGCTCGTAGTCCTTCACCGTGTGCGCGCCGCGGCATTCCTGGCGCGCGGCGGCCGACACGATGGTGGCTTGCGCGCATTCGATCAGGTTCTCGACCTCGAGCGCCTCGACACGCGCGGTGTTGAAGACCTTGGACTTGTCCTTCAGGCCGATCGCCGCCGCGCGGTCGCGCAGCGCGGCGATCTTGGCCACGCCCTCGTCCATCGACGCCTGCGTGCGGAACACGCCGGCATGCTGCTGCATGGCGGCGCGGATGTCGTTGGCGACGTCCTGGGCATACTCGCCGCTTGAGTCGGTGTCGAGGCGCGCCAGCCGGGCCAGCGAGGCATCGGCCGCATCGGCCGGCAGCGGCTTGTGCGCCCTGGGTCCGCGTGCCAGCGCGTCGACGATGTGGTTGCCGGCGGCGCGGCCGAACACCAGCAGGTCGAGCAGCGAGTTGGTGCCGAGCCGGTTGGCGCCGTGCACGCTGACGCAGGAGCATTCGCCCACCGCGTACAGCCCGCCGACGACGCTGCTCGGGTTGCCGTCCTTCGGCGTCACCGCCTGGCCGTTGATGTTGGTCGGGATACCGCCCATCTGGTAGTGGATGGTCGGCACCACGGGGATCGGCTCCTTGGTGATGTCGACGTTGGCGAAGTTGTGACCGATCTCGAACACGCTGGGCAGCCGCTTCAGGATGGTTTCGCCGCCCAGGTGCGTCATGTCGAGCTGGATGTAGTCCTTGTTCGGGCCGCAGCCGCGGCCTTCCTTGATCTCCTGGTCCATGCAGCGCGAGACGAAGTCGCGGGGCGCCAGGTCCTTCAGCGTCGGCGCGTAACGCTCCATGAAACGTTCGCCGTTGATGTTGCGCAGGATCGCGCCCTCGCCGCGGCAGCCCTCGGTGAGCAGCACGCCGGCGTTGTGCACGCCGGTCGGGTGGAACTGCCAGAACTCCATGTCCTCCAGCGGCAGCCCGGCGCGCGCGGCCATGCCCAGGCCGTCGCCAGTATTGATGAAGGCGTTGGTGCTGGCCGCATAGATACGCCCGGCTCCGCCGGTGGCGAACAGCGTGCACTTTCCTTCGAGGATGTACACGTCGCCGGTTTCCATCTCGAGCGCGGTGACGCCGAGCACGTCGCCGTCGGCGTCGCGGATGATGTCGAGCGCCATCCACTCGACGAAGAACTGCGTGCGCGCCTTCACGTTCTGCTGGTACAGCGTGTGCAGCATCGCGTGGCCGGTGCGGTCGGCCGCGGCGCAGGCCCGCTGCACTGGCTTCTCGCCGTAGTTGGCCGTGTGGCCGCCGAACGGGCGCTGGTAGATCGTGCCGTCGGCGTTGCGGTCGAACGGCATGCCGAAGTGCTCGAGCTCATAGACG
>Ga0075356_1000107_pt1 | contig 16002 bp, 14 predicted proteins | sample WestPond_Cattail_FD_120073 | JGI IMG/M metagenome (GOLD analysis project Ga0075356, IMG submission 120073) | Natural and restored wetland microbial communities from the San Francisco Bay, California, USA, that impact long-term carbon... | ecosystem: Environmental > Terrestrial > Soil > Wetlands ... | reverse complement strand
GCGGCCGCCCAGGCCGGCAGGCCTAACGCCGCGCCGGCCATCGCAGCGCACAGACGGCGGCGGGTGAACTGCAGCTGCATCGCGGTTCTCGCGGTCTCGAGTCAGCGCACCGGCAGTGCGTCGACGCGCGCCACCGACTCGACCACAGGGCTGGCCTTCAGCGTGTCGGCCACCCGGCCGATCTGCGCCTCGGGGATCCGCACGTACCAGTCGCCGAGCTGGCTCGGGCCGCCGGCCAGCGTGCCGTTCACCTGGACCAGCAGCATGCGAATGTCGGCCTCGCGCGCATCGGCCTTGAAGTTGACCTTGAGGAAGGGGCCGGGCTCGACCACGGTCGGGCGCACGGCGCGCAGCTCGCTGCTGTCGTCGCGGTCGCCCGCCAGGTTGGCGATCACCACCGCCTGCGCCAGCACCACCACCAGCGCGCCGGCCAGCACCGGGCGCAGGACCGGCTGCGGCAGCAGCGCGGCCAGCCAGGCGCGGGCCCGCTCGCCGAGACTCCTGCCCTGCGGCGCCCGGGCGGGCGCTTCGCCGACGCGTTCGGCGCGGATGCGGGACATCGTGCGCTCCAGCCCGATCTCGCTCGACACCGCAGGCACGTCGGCGTGCAGCTTGTCCTGCAGCGACTGGTACCAGTTCAGCTCGGCCGCCGATCTTGGATGCTCGCGCAGGTAGTCGTCGACCAGGGCGCGGTCGGTCTCGGTCAGCGTGCCGTTCACGTAGAACGGCAGTAGTTCGTCGAAGGTGGATTTCGTCGTCATGGTGTGGCTCCCAGCGGGGCGTCGCCCTCGCGCTGCAGCATCAGGCGCAGACAGTTCTTCAGTTTCTGCCGGGCGTGGAACAAGCGGGTCTTCACGGTGCCTTCGGGGCATTGCTGCGTCTTCGCAACGTCGCCGACCGACATGCCTTCGTAGAAGACGAGGTGGATGCACTCGCGGTGCTCGCTCGACAGCTTGCTCATGCAGTGGCGTACGCCCTCGCTGCGCTGGGCTTGCGCCAGCAACTCGAAGGCGCCGGGCTCGTCGGCAGCCAGCGTCTCGGCCACGTCGTCCAGGTCGTCGTGCATGGCGTCGGGCTTGCGGCTGCGCCAGGCCATCAGCACCTTGTTGCGCGCGATGCCGATCAGCCAGGTGCTGAACTGCGAGTCGCCGCGAAAGCGCTCGGGCGCCTTCCAGACTTCGTAGAGGGTGTCGGACACGATTTCCTCGGCCTGTGCTTCGTTGGACAGCTGTCTCAGCACGTAGGCGTAGAGCTTGCGCGAGAACGCGCGATAGAGCTCGCGAAAGGCGCCTTCGTCGCGCTGCGCGATGCGGCCCAGCAGGCGCAGCACGTCGTCGTTGTCCATCCGCGGTGGGTCGGGTTGCGTCGAGGAGCGTGCATGGTAATCGCCTGGTTGGGGAGTGCGAGGGGCGAATCGGCCCTTGTTCGTGGGCAAGGGCGTCGACCTATTCGCCGTGGAACTGCACGCGGCGGTTCTCTGGCGCGGTAGGCGCCTTGCCTGGCAATGCCGCGTGTTCGCCGAGGCCGACGGCGCGCAGACGGCGCCCTTCGATGCCGTGGCTAGCCACCAGGTAGCGGCGCACCGCGATCGCGCGGCGCTGTGACAGATCGTCGTTGTAGCGTTCGGCGCCGACCGCGTCGGTGTGGCCTTCGATGACCACCGTCTGCGTCGGCGGCAGCAGCCGGATGCCGGCGGCAATGGCGTCGAGCTGCGGCCGGGCGGCCGGCAGGATGTCGGCGGAATCGAAGGCGAACTGCACCGGCAGCGACAGCGCCGAGGGCCGGCCGGCTTCGCGGGCGGCGGCGTCGGCGACGCGGGGGCTGGCGGCGCCGTCGTCGAGCAGCTTGATCGACCGCATCTTGATCGGCGCGGAGCGGTCCAGGATGCGGGCCACTTCGGCCGGGTCAACCGCGTCGCGGGCGGCATACACCTTGACCTCACCGGCCCAGGCGCCGGGGACCAGCGCGGCCAGCAGCAAGGGGGTGGCGATCCATCGGCACATGGCAGGCTCCTTTGGCGGGGTCGATCGGGCGACGGGATCGCGGTTCAGCGCTGGGCCACCACGATGGCGTGGCTCGGCGCCTTGGCGAGCGTGGCCGCCGAGTACCGGTCGGACAGGCCGTCCAGGCACAGGACGATGGTGAAGGTGACGGCCAACGCGGCGGCGCCCGACAGGCAGCGGACCAGCGACAGCTTGTGATCGGTGTGGTGGCTCATGGGGCTCTCCAGTGGGCATTGAGGGTGGACAGCCATTGAGTTGCATACCGGCCACAGGCGGTTCAAACCGTTGGGGCGGCCGATTCACGCCCTGGCGACTGGCCGCCGAAACGGCCGACCGGGCCGGTGGGCCGGTCGGCGGCTCAGGCGGCCGGGGTGCCGGGCGGTCGGGCCAGCTCGGCCAGCTGGGCCTGGTAGGCCTTCAGGAAGGCGCGGCCGAGCAGGGCGTCAAAGTCACCCTCGACCTCGCCGACGATCTGGGCGAACTGCTGGCTGTACTCGGTCCACAGCCGCGCCTTGCGTTGGGCCGGGATCAGGTTTTCCCACGCTCCGCCAGGGGCCATACGCTGCTCCAGTCCTGCCGGGTCGAAGCGGGCCATCACCGATTCGAGCGCCGCGCGCATGCCGGCCAGCAGCGCCACCTGGTGCGCGCGCAGGTCGTCGAAGGCCTCCCGCGCCGCCTGCAGCGGCGGCAGGAAGCCGTGTTCGGCCGGGCCGAGCAGGTGGGACAGCGCCGCATCGACGTCCGGCGAGAACTTCAGCGGGTTGTTCTCGCGCGAGCGCAGCTGCGTGGCCGCGGCGCCGAGTTCGCGCTTGGCCACCATGCGCGCCGTCAGCAGGTCCAGCGTGCCCTCGGTCATCGTGCGCAGCAGCGCGCCGACGGTGCGCCATTGCTCCTGGCCCAGCCCGCCGGCCGGCAGGTGGCCAAGGCCCAGACCCTGCAGCACGGCAGCCGCCGCGTCGGCCGACGACGGCGGCGGCGCCTCGCGCGCGGTCATCGGTGTCGCCGCCGCGGGCGGTCGTTGAGGTGGATGGCTGCCGGTTTCGCCGACCAGCAGGTCCACGGCGTCGGCCAGCGGTGCGGGCGGCGGCGCGGGCGCGAGCTGCTGAAGCAGCTCGTCGAAGCCACTGCGCCGCGGGCCGCGGCGTGCCGGGTCGGTGGGCAGCCCGAGCGAATCGGGCTCGTCGAGCACCTCGAGCCGGTAGGCGCCAATCGCGATGCGGTGGCCGGCCTGCAGCTCGGCTTCGCCGCCCACATGCAGCATGTGGCCGTCGACCTCCACCGGCAGCCCTGCGCTCAGCAGCCGCAGGAAGTAGCGCCCGTCGCGACACTGCACCGAGGCGTGGTGGCGCGAAATGTGGCGCTCGGGATCGGCCAGCACCAGCGTGCAGTCGACCGCGCGGCCGATGTCGCCGCCTTCGCTGCCGAACCAGGCTGCGTGCGGCACCTCGGGCAACTGGCCGGAGACGGATTCAATGCGGATGCCGATCATCGTGGGCTCGTGGTGCGTGCGACCGTCATCGTGCCGGGGGTGGGCAATCGTGTGCGCATGCGACTGCGCGCGGGGCGTTCGGGGACCGACAACTTAGGGAGGACCCGCTTGGTGCAATCCCCCGTAATAGGTCCATCAGCAGGATTGACACTATTCAACACGCCAGCCTAGATTTGATACACATCCCGCGCTTTCGTCCATGGGGGTGCGTTGGAGGCGAAGTTGCGATTGTCGAGGGGGTTCTTGTTGGGTGTGCTCTGCTTCGGGCTGGCCGGCGTCTGCGCGGCCCAGTCGCCGGGGCTGGTCACCATTCTCGAAGGCGACGCGCAGATCGTGCGCGGCGCCACGCGGCTGCGCGCCGTCGAGGGCGTGCGGCTCGCGCTCGGTGACATCGTCGAGACCGCCAACGGCGCCTTCGCGCAGATCGAACTGACCGATCAGACGGTGCTCGACCTCGGCAGCGCCGCCCGCATCATGGTCGGCAGCACCGGTGCCCGCTACAAGAACGAGCGCCAGCTCTATGCGCTGTCGGGCTGGTTCAAGATCACCAACGCACGCAAGGACGCCAACGCTCGGGGCTTCGAACTGCGCACGCCGCTGGTCGACGTGGCAATCCTGTCGCCGGTCATCACGCTGCACATCAAGCCGGCCGAGGTGATGCTGTTCGCCGAGCGCGGGGACATCAAGCTGGCCGAGCGGCAGGCCGGCGCGGCGCCCGCGCCAGTGGGCGTCAAGTTCGGCCAGTACTACCGGCGCGCGGCCGGCGCGAAGGGCACGGTGGGCGTAGCGGCGCCACCCGGCTTCGTCGCCGAGATGCCGCGACCATTTCGCGACTCGCTGCCGCTGCGCGCCGACAAGTTCAAGGACCGCGAGGTGGCACCCAGGCCAGCGCCGGACTTCACCTATGCCGACGTCGAGCCCTGGCTGAAGGCCGAGTCGCCGTTTCGCCGTCAGTTCGTCGATCGGTGGCGTGCGAAGGCACGCGAGGGTGCCTTCCGTGCCGCGCTGATCGCCAACCTGTCGTCGCACCCGGAGTGGGATCCGGTGCTCTTCCCCGAGAAGTACTTGCCGAAGAACCCGGCGTCTGCCGCATCGACGTCGGCAGAACTTCGGCCGCGGGCCACGCCCTGACGGAGACTCGAGATGAAACTGCTGCTCAAGTTCAACCTGATCTTCCTGCTCATCTTCGCCGGCGGCCTGGCCGCGATCGGCCAGGTGTCGTGGACCCTGCTGGAGCGCAACGCGCGCGACGAGATCGCGCAGAGCGCAGGCCTGCTGATGGACGCCGCACTGGCCACCCGCGGCTACACGCAGGGCCAGATCGCCCCGTTGCTGCAGACGCAGTTGAAGTACACCTTCCTGCCGCAGACGATCGCCGCCTACTCGGCCACCGAGGTGTTCAACGACGTGCGCAAGAAGCACCCGGAGTACGCCTACAAGGAGGCCGTGCTCAACCCAACCAACCCGCGCGACCGCGCAGTCGAGTGGGAGGCCGACATCGTCAACCAGTTCCGCAATAACAAGGACACGGCCGAGATCATCGGCGACCGCGACACGCCCACCGGCCGCTCGTTCTACATCGCGCGGCCGCTGCGCATCGGCAACCCGGGCTGCCTGCAGTGCCACAGCACCGTCGAGGCGGCACCGCCGACGCTGATCGAGCGTTACGGCCCCGCCAACGGCTTCGGCTGGCAGCTCAACGAGACCGTCGGCGCGCAGATCATCTCGGTGCCGACCAAGGTGCCGCTGGACCGTGCGCAGAAGGCCTTCAACCTGTTCATGACGTCCACCGGCACCGTGTTCGTCGCCATCGGCATCATGCTCAACCTGATGCTGTGGCTGCTGGTCATCCGTCCGGTTGGCAAGCTGTCGACGTTTGCCGACCGTGTGAGCCTGGGCGAGCTGGAGATCCCCGAATACAAGCGTGCTTCGAACGACGAGATCGGCGTGCTCGCGCGTTCGATCGGCCGCATGCGCACGAGCATGGTGCAGGCGATGAAGATGCTCGATAGCTGACGACGCGGGGCTCGGCGCCCCGCGCCTGCGCACGACGACTCAATCCATGGCCACCTCGCAGATCAAGATACCCGAACGCCTCGGCAAGTACCCCATCACGGGCGTCGCCGGCAAGGGCGCGATGGGCGTCGTCTTCAAGGGGATGGACCCGGTCATCAAGCGGCCGGTGGCGATCAAGACCATCCGCAGGGAACTGCTCGACGAGGACGACCACACGGCGACCGATTCGCTGAGCAGCCGCTTCCAGCGCGAGGCGCAGGCCGCCGGCGCGCTCAATCACCCGGGCATCGTGTCGGTGTACGAGTACGGCGAGGACGCCAACTACGCCTACATCGCGATGGAGTACGTCGAGGGCAGCAACCTGCGCGACTACATGGCCAGCGGCACCAAGTTCGACGAGCAGGACACGGTGAGCATCATGGCCCAGCTGCTCGACGCGCTGAACTTCGCGCACAACGCCGCCGTCTGGCACCGCGACATCAAGCCCGCCAACATCATCGTGATGGGCAACGGGCGCATCAAGCTCGGCGACTTCGGTATCGCGCGGCTGGAGTCGGCCGAACGCACGCGCACCAGCGTCGTGATGGGCACGCCGGGCTATATCGCGCCCGAGCTCTACCTCGGCGGGCAGGTCGATCACCGCATCGACATCTTTGCCGCCGGCGTCATCTTCTACCAGCTGCTGGCGCGCCGCTCGCCCTTTCGCGGCGGGCCCGAGGCGATCATGCACGACGTGTGCTACCACGACCCGGCGCCGCCGTCGTCGGCCGATCCCGAGCACCGCTGGCCGCAGTACGACGCAATCGCCGCGCGGGCGATCGCCAAGTCGCCCGGCGACCGATACGGCAGCGCCGGCGAGTTCCGTGCAGCGATCCTCGAGGCCTATGCGCAGCCGGTGGCCAACACCATCTCCGAGAGCACCATCGTCAGCCATCGCACGCGCCGCATCACGCCGGAAGCCGCGATGAACTCGGTGCCGCCGTCGGCGCCCAAGTCGATGATGTCGGCGCCGTCACCGAGCGCGCCACCGCCGACCGGCTGGAGCACCGTAGTGCTGGCCGGCGTCGAGCTCGAGATCGCGCGCTTCGTCGGGCCGGTGGCCAAGGTGCTGGTGCGCCGGGCGGCCAAGGAGCACAAGGATCTCGACTCGCTGGTGCAGGCGCTGTTGCCGGCCATCGACGCGGCCGGCGACCGCGAGGCCTTCGCGCGGTCCGTGCTCGGCCGCTCGTCGACCGGGCCGCAGAGCAGCAGTTTCGGCTCGAGCCAGTTCGTGGCGAGCCGGTTCGGCGCGGCGTCCACGTCGGGACCGCTGACCGAAAGCCCCGCGCTGACTCCGCAAGACCTGGAGCGTGCGACCAAGCTGCTGATCCACTACATCGGGCCGATCGGCAAGGTGGTGGCACGGCGTGCCGCGGTCGACGGCGTGACTCGCCGCGACTTCTTCACCACCGTGCTCAACAGCATCGACGGCGACGACGTCCGCGAGCGCTTCCTGCGGGAGGCCGGCGTCGTCTGACCGGCGGCGCTGCGGCGGCGCGCCGCGGCGCAACGGCCTGCAGGCCTGCGGAGCGCGCGATTGAATCCTTCCGACGACCGCACTGTCTACGTCGACCCGGCCGATACCGATCGAACGCGGTTGATCCCGCGCCCGGGCGGCCGTGCGCCGGGCGTGCGGTTGCCGCCGGCGGCGGCGGCAACCGCACGCACCGCCGGCGCGGCCACGCTGCAGCGGCTGGTGGCCGGCATCAACCCGCTGCTCGGCGCGGCCAGCCAGCTGCTCGCCCTGGTGTCGCAGCTGCGCGCAACCACGGTCCACGCCGACCGTGCCGGCCTGCGCCGGCAACTCGTTGAGCGGGTGGCCGACTTCGAGCAGCGCGCGCGTGCCAGCGGTGTCGGCAAGCCGCAGGTCGCTGCGGCGCGATATCTGCTGTGCACCTTCATCGACGAGGCAATCGCCGGCACGCCGTGGGGCGCCGCGCCGGCTGCGGGCGTGCGCACGCTGCTGCAGGAGTACCACGAGGACGACTCGGGCGCCGACAAGTCGTTCGAACTGCTCGAGCGCCTGAGCGCCGATCCGGCGGCCAACGCCGAGCTGCTGGAACTGTTCTACGTCTGCCTCGCACTCGGCTTCGAAGGGCGCTACGCCGGCCGGCCCGAAGGTGCGGCGCAGTTGCGGTCCTGGCAGGAGCGTCTGCTCGAGCTGCTGCGCCCGGATGCGCCAGCGGCCGGTCGTACGCGCACGTTGGCGCAGCGCTGGGCAGGTAGCACGCCCACGCGCGGACCCACGCTGACCGTGGTGCCGATCTGGATGGCGCTGGTCGTCGCTGCCGCGGTATCGGTGGCCGCGCTGCTGTGGTTCACCACGCGCCTGTCGCGCGCGTCGGACGCCGTGATGCAGCAGTTGCACGCGGTGGCGGCCACGCTGCGCGTCGAGCGCTCGCCGGAACCGGCAGCCAAGCCCCGTCTCGCGCCGCTGCTGGCCGACGACGTGGCCGCTGGCTGGTTCGAGGTGCGCGACGAGCCGCAGCGTTCGGTGATCGTGTCGCCGGCAGACCGTCTGTTCGTCGCCGGCACCGCGCAGCTCGACGTGGCGGCGAATGCGGCGCTGGCACACGCCGCGCGTGCGCTGGCCGCCCACACGGGTCGTATCGAGGTGATCGCGCACACCGACGACCGGCCGATCGAATCGCTGCGCTTCCCGTCGAACTGGCACCTGTCGCGCGAACGCGCGCTGGCGGTGCAGGATGCGCTCGTGCGCGATGGCGTCGCGGTAGAGCGCACGCGCGCAGAAGGCCGTGCCGACGCCGAGCCGCGCGCGCCCAACGAGTCGGACGCGGCCCGTGCGCGCAACCGCCGGGTCGAGATCCATCTGCTGCTGCCGCGGCCCGAGTAGACGTGCCCCATGGCAACCGCCCAGGAACGGCCCACCGATACCCGCGTTCACCTGCGCGCGCTGCTGATCGCGGTCGGTCTTTACGGCGCGGCGGCGCTGGTGTGGTTCCTCGGCCCGTTGTGGACGATCCAGGGCGTCTCACCGCTGGCATCGGAGCGTTCACGCGGCGCCGCCATCGCGGCCGTGCTCGCGCTCTACGCTGCGCAGGCGCTGTGGCGCACGCTGCGCGCCGGCCGCGTCAATCGCCGGTTGCTCGACCGGCTGGCCGCGCCGGCCGAGTCGGCAACCGTCGCGCCGGGCGCGGGCGAGGTGGCGCTGCTCGGCCAGCGCTTTGCCGAGGCCATGGCGGTGCTGCGCCGCCGGCGGCTCGGCGGCGCGCGCGCGGGCTGGAGCTGGCTGTCGCGCCGGCCCTATGTCTACGAGCTGCCGTGGTACATCCTGATCGGTGCGCCGGGTGCCGGCAAGACGACCACCATCGTCAATTCGGGCCTGCAGTTTCCGCTTGCAGACGCCGCCGGCGGGCCGAAGGCGGTGGCCGGTGCCGGCGGCACGCGCCACTGCGACTGGTGGTTCACCGACCAGGCCGTGCTGATCGACACCGCGGGCCGCTACACCACGCAGGACAGCTATCGCGAGGCCGACCGCGCGGCATGGCACGGCTTTCTCGGCCTGCTGGCACAGCATCGGCCGCGCCAGCCCATCAACGGCGCGATCCTCACGCTGAGCGTGATCGACCTGCTGCAGCCCAATGCCGACAAGCGCGCCGCGCTCGCCCGCGAGATGCGCGCGCGCATCGACGAGTTGCGCGAGCGGCTCGGCATCCGTTTTCCGGTCTACGTCGTGGTCACCAAGACCGATCTGCTGGCCGGCTTTGCCGAGTTCTTCGCCGACTTCGACAGGGACGAGCGCGCGCAGGTGTGGGGCGTGACCTTTCCGCTCGACGGCGATGCCGACGCGGCCGCGCGGCAGGTGCGGCTGGGTGCCGAGTTGGCCGCGCTGGAGAAGACCCTCAACGAATGCCTGTTCGAGCGACTGCGCGACGAGCGCGACCGCGAGCGGCGCGCCGCGATCTTCGCGTTCCCCCAGCAGTGGCGGGTGCTGCGCGATGCGCTGATCGAGATGGTGAGCGCCACCTTCGACGCCGCCGACCTGGCGGCGCAACCGCCGCTGCGCGGCGTGTACTTCACCAGCGCCACGCAGGAGGGCTCGCCGGTGGATCGCGCGCTCGGCGGGCTGGCGCGCGCGATGGGCCTGGCTCACCGCGTGCTGCCGGCCCAGCGGCCGACCGGCAAGTCGTTCTTCGTGACGCGACTGCTGCGCGAGGTGGTCATCGGCGAAGCCACGCTCGCCGGCACCAATCGCGCATGGGAGAAGCGTCGCGCGTGGCTGCACGCCGGCACGGTGGCCGCGTCGGCGCTGGTCGCCGCCGGCATCATCGTCGCCGGCGCGCTGGCCTATGCCGACGGCCGGGCCTGGCTCGCGCGCACCGACGCTGCCGCGGTGTCCCTGCGTGCGCAGGCGGCCACGGTGCGCAGCGCGGCGCCGAGCGACCTCGCCGCGATGGTGCCGTTGCTCGATGCCGTGCGCGCGCTGGAGCAGGACGTGCGCGCACCCGCGACGGGCCGCGCGGTCTGGGCGTCAGCCGGGCTCGATCCGCGGCCGGCGGTCGGTGCGGTCACGCAGGACGTCTACCACCACCTGTTGCGCGACACGCTGCTGCCGCGGCTGGCGGCGCGCCTCGAGCAACGGCTGGCTGCCGGCGCGGCCGAGCCGGTGCAGCACCTGTACGAGGCGCTCAAGGCCTATCTGATGCTGTTCGGTGGCAAGCAGTTCGATGCAGCGGCGCTGCGCGCGATCCTCGCCGCCGACTGGGAGGGTGACGGCGCGCGCGCGTTGCCGAGCGCCCTGCGCAAGGCCTTGCGCGAGCATCTCGACCGCCTGCTGGCGACCGGCGAAGTCGGTGCGCCATCGCTGGCCGACGCGCAGCTCGTGGCGCGCACGCGCGCCGTCGTCGCCGGTGTGCCGCTGGTCGATCGTGTCTACAGCCGGCTGCGCCAGAGCGCCCTGACCGATGCCGCGGCAGGTTTCAGCATCGAGAGCGCCGGCGGCGCCTCGACGGCGCGCGTGCTGGCGCGCGCCAGCGGCGCACCGCTGGCCGAGCCGGCGCCGGCCTGGCTGGGCGCCGCGGCGCGGCGACAGGGCGGCCTGCGTCCCGCCGTGCAGACGGTGTTGCGTCAGTTCGAGCAGGAAGCACCCTGGGTGCTGCAGCCCGAACGCAGCGCGACGCTCGATGACGCGGCGCGTGCGCGCCTGGTCGAGCAGGTCGAGGCGCGCCACGCCGGCGAGTCGCGGCAGCACTGGACCGCGCTGCTGGCCGATCTGCGGCTGGTGCCGGTCACCTCGCTGGCGGCGCTGGCCGAGCAGGCGCAGCTGCTGTCGCGGCCCGACTCGCCGCTGCTGGCGGTCCTCAATGGCGTGCTTCGCGAAGCCGGCCCCGAAGCCGACGGTGAACCGTTCGTGTCACTGCGTGCCTATGCGCAAGGTCAACCGGCGGGCTTCGAGGCCGTGCACGCGGCCCTCGGCCGCCTGGCCGGCCAGCTGACGGCGCTCGACGACGCCGTGACTCGCAAGAGCGCGCTGCCAGCGCACGACGCGCTGCGTGAGCTGGTGCAGGTGTTGCCGCGGACGCCCGAGCCGGCGCAGTCGCTGCTGCAGCAGCTGCACGCCGAGGCGACTGCGATCAGCCTGGCCGCGCTGCGCGAGCCGCTGAACCGCCAGCTCGCCAGTGAGCTGGTGCCACTGTGCAGCCGCACGATCGAGGGGCGCTACCCGTTCGTCCGTGGCGCCACGCAGGACAGCGCGCGCGACGACTTCGCGCGTGTCTTCGCGCCCGGCGGTGCGATCGACGGCTTCTACCAGCGTCAGCTGGCGAGCCTGGTCGATGCCGACGCGCAGTCGGCGCGCGCACCGCCGATCGCCAACGAGGCCTGGCAGGCCTTCCAGCGCGCGCAGGCGATCCGCCAGGCGTTCTTCGCCGGCGGCGCGCGGCAGGTCGATGTGCGCCTGCAATTGCGTCCGCTCGAGTTCGACCCCGGCATCGGCCAGCTGCTGCTCGACGTCGACGGACAGACACTGCGTTTCACCCGCGACTCGCGCGGCGCGCAGACACTCGTCTGGCCGGGCTCGGCCGGGCCCGGCCGCCTGACCGTGCAGACTGCGGCACCCGGTGCGCAGCCGGGTGCGGGTTATTCCTTCGATGGACCCTGGGCGCTGCTGCGCCTGTTCGAGCGCGTTCGCGTCGAGCCCGGTGCATCGAATGCCGTCGCGCAGGTGCGGTTCGACATCGAGGGCCGGCGCGCGCGCTTCGAGGTGCGCAGTGCCGGCGGCGCGCTGCCGTTCGCGCTCGACCTGGAGCAGTTCCAATGTCCGAAGAAGCTGTGATCCCCGATCGGCGGCCCGGCTGGTTCGGCAAGATGCCGAGCCTGGGCGACTTTGCGTCGCGCCGCCTGCCGCCGGTGTTCGTGAACGGCTGGGACGCCTGGCTGCAGCGCGAGATGGTGCGTTCTCGCGCCGCGCTCGGCGGCGGCTGGCTCGATGCCTTCCTGGTCGCGCCTGTGCGCCGCTTCTGGCTGGCGCCGGGTCTGCTCGGCGCGCGGCCATGGGCCGGCGTGTGGATGCCGAGCGTGGACCGTGTCGGCCGGCATTTCCCGTTTGCCATCGTGTCGGCCATCGATGGCGGCCTCGACGGCCGCGCAGTGGCCGCGACCGACGCGCCGTGGTTCAACGCGGTCGAAGGCGTCGCCCGCGGCGTGCTCGATCCGCAGTGCGAGGTCGACGATCTCGAGCAGGCGCTGTTGGCGCTGCCGCCGTGGAGCGCGGCGTCGGGCGCGTCGCCCGGCGCGCGGCCGACACGACGTGCGTCGCCGCTCAGCCTGTGGTGGTGCGCGGGTGCAGGCGACCTGGCGTCCTGCCTCGCCTGCCCCGGCCTGCCGGCCGGCGAACACTTCGACCGCTTGCTGCAGCCCTGCTCGTGACGCGTGCCGCCCGCGTCGCTACGATCGCCGCCATGCCGCCGCGCCACCTTGCACCCCAGCACGCGCTGCGCCTGCTGCTCGCATGTGTCGCCCTGTGGCTTGCGCTGCCCGCGCTGCCGCAGCCCACGCAGGCGCCGGTTGTTCAAGCGCGCGGGGCGCTGGTCGAAGAGCAGCGCATCGCGCTGGTGATCGGCAACGCCGCCTACAAGCACAACCCGCTCGACAACCCGGTCAACGACGCGCGGCTGATCGCCCGTACTCTCACGCAGGCCGGCTTCAAGGTCACGCTGAAGGAGAACCTCGACCGGCCGGGTCTGTTCGCCGCGATGCGCCAGTTCGGCGACCAGCTCACCGAGAACACGGTGGCGGTGATGTACTACGCCGGCCACGGCATGCAGCTGCGCGACCGAAACTTCATGATCCCGGTGGAGGCCGAATTCCGCCGCGAAGAGGACATCCTGGTGCATGGCGTCGACCTGAGCCTGGTGCTCGAGCGCATGTCGCAGGCCAGGAGCCGCGTCAACATCGTCATCCTCGACGCCTGCCGCGACAACCCGTTCCCGGGACGCTCCACGGCGACGCAGGGTCTGGCCCAGATGGACGCACCGATCGGCACCGTGCTCGCGTTCGCCACCGCGCCGGGCAAGAAGGCGCCCGACAACGCCGGCGGCGGCGCCAACAGCGTGTACTCGGCACATCTGGCGCGCCACCTGCTTACGCGCGGCCTGCCGGTCGAGCTGATGTTCAAGCGTGTGCGCGAGGGCGTGGTGCGCGAGACCGGCCAGCTGCAGGTGCCGTGGGAGCATTCGTCGCTGCAGGGCGAGTTCGCCTTCGTGCCGGGTGTCAACGAGTCGGCGGAGGCGCCGGCGCAGGCCGACGCCGAACTCGCGTTCTGGAGCGGCGTGCAGTCGTCGACGCGTGCCGACGAGTACCGCAGCTACCTGCGCCAGTATCCCAACGGGCGCTTCGCCGAGCTTGCGCGCAGTCGGCTGGCGGCGATGGCCGCCATCGTGACTGCCGCGTCGCCACCGGCCACGGCGAGCAGCGCGCGCAGCGAGCTGATGCCGCGCGTGGGCGACACCTGGCGCTATCGAATCAGCGACCAGTTCCGCTTCGGCGATCTGTTCGTCACCGCACGGGTCGATGCGGTCGGCGCCGACGGTGTGGCCGAGACCTGGACCACCACGTCGGATGCCAAGGTGCGCACGACGCTGGTGCCGCTGAAGGCCGGCTTCAGCGCACTGCCGGGCTGGGACTCCGCGCCGCCCGAGTTCGCGCCCTACCTGCTGCAGGATGCCGACACGCCGGCCGGCAGCCTGCCGACGCTCGGTCGTTATGCGCGCAGCGTCGACTCGGTCGCGGTGCCGCTGCAGGCGCAGTGGCTCGGCGAGGAGGAGGTGGTGGTGGCGGCCGGGCGCTTTCGCGCGCTCAAGCTGCGCCTGCGCGGCGAAGCCACGCCTCAGCGCGGCACCCAGGGCCAGAAGCTCAGTGCGGAATACCTCGTGTGGTACGCGCCCGGCGTGAAGCGCATCGTCAAATACCAGGTGCAGGCGCATGCCGGTCGCACGCTACGCGAGTCGACGACCTTCGAGCTGACCGAATACAAGCTGAACTAGCGAGGCCTCAGCGCAACGGCAGTGGCACCTCGACGAGGCCACCGATGCGGTCGAGCGGGATCGACCATCGCAGTTCGAGCTGCACCGTGCGGTCGCGGCCGTTGTCGCTGCGTGGCGTGCTGACGCCGAGCCACAACGCGCTCTGGTGCATCGGCACCATCGCCAGCGGCAGCAGCCGCGGCATGCCGCGGCTGCCGAGGTACTGGCGCTGCGATTGTTCGATCATCTGAGACAGCGGCATGAAACGCCAGCCGTGCTGGCTGAGCATGCTGGCCATCGGTGCGCCGTTGTCCGCGCCGTCGCGCTCGGCCGCCGCTGCGGCCAGCGGGCTCGTCGCCAGCGCGGCAGCGGCTGCGCAAGCGCCGGCCAGGCGGCGCAGCGCGGGCGAGACGAGTTGGCGGGACGGCATGGCGGCAGCTCGGGTGATCCGTGACTGCCATTAGGTTGCAGATGCGCGTGGGCGGGTTCACCGGTTCCGGGGGGATCGCCGCGCGTGCGGACAGCGGGCGTGACAACTTCAGCAGACGGCGCCACGAACGGTCTGCGCACTGCGTCACGTCTTGACCGCAGGGGAGTGATCAGCGGGAGCGTGGGGGCTCATTGTCCCGTGTAGACCGGCGCCGGCTGCGTGAAGTACGCGTGCAGGATCTGATAGACCATCCGGTAGTTCTTCTGCTGGAAGCTCGCGTGCGAGATGCCGTTCATCACCGTGAACTGCTTGTCGGGCGAGGGCAGGCGCTTGAAGAACTCGATCAGGTCGTCCATCGCCGCGATGCCGTCGAACTGGCCGCGCAGCACCAGTGTCGGCACGGTGATCAACGCCGGGTCCACCACCGGCAGCTTGCTGCACATGTCGATGTAGGTGCCGTTGGGCATCGAGTCGTCGAGCGCCAGGATCGCGTCGGCGAACGCCTCCACGGTGACCGGATCGGCGCAGTCGGGATGGTCGCGCGCGAAGATCGAGCGCACGAACGCGCGGTCGATCGGCCGGCGCTTGGCTGCAAGGAACTCCGGCAGCTTCTTGCGCCGCTGCGCGAGCGTCGGCGCGCCCTCGCCGGTCCAGACGAAGGCGTCGAGCGCGAGCCGCGCCACGCGCGCGGGGTGGCGCTGCGCAAACAGGGCCGCGCGCAGCGCGCCCGACGAGATGCCGTAGATGAGAAAACGCGTGACGCCCCGGGTTGCGGCAATGTAGTCGGTGGCCGCCTTCAGGTCGTCGGCGCCGTTGGCGATGTCGCAGTAGATGTCGCGGTGCTTGTCGCTGCGGCCGTAGCCCTCCATGTCGACACACCAGCAGACGAAGCCGCGCTCGGCAAACCAGTCCATCACCGACGAGTCCGGCCGGCCCGGCACGGTGAGGTCGAAGGTCGGCTGCGAGGCCATCGACGAGCCGTGCACGAACAGCACCGCGGGCTTGCCCTCCGGCGAACCGACGTATTTCTCCCAGAGGAAAAGCCGCACTTCGCCCTTCTGTGTCCAGTGTTCGACGCCGCTGACCTGCCCTGGAGAATCGCCCATTTCCGTATCCTTTGCGTGAAAGCGCCGGTCAGTCGACCTTGGCGCCGGTTTCCTTGATGATCCTCGCCCAGCGGTCGCGCTCTTCCCTGAAGAAGGCCTCGAACTCGGCAGGGGTCGAGCCGATCGGCTCGATCGACGCGCTCGCCATGTAGTTCCTCACCTCGGCTGTGGCGAGCGTGGCCAGCAACTCGCGATTCAGCCGCTCCACGATCGCCGGCGGCGTGCCTTTCGGCGCCATGATCCCCATCCACACGTAGGCCGAGTAGCCGGACACGCCGGCTTCCGCGAGCGTGGGCACATCGGGCAATTGCGGCGAACGCGCCGTGCCGGTCACGGCGAGCGCGCGCAGCTTCCCGGCGCGGATGTGCCCGAGCATGCCGGCCAGCCCCGGGATCGAAACCTTGACCACGCCGGAGAGAAGATCGGTGGTCGCCTG
>Ga0075356_1000106_pt1 | contig 16147 bp, 11 predicted proteins | sample WestPond_Cattail_FD_120073 | JGI IMG/M metagenome (GOLD analysis project Ga0075356, IMG submission 120073) | Natural and restored wetland microbial communities from the San Francisco Bay, California, USA, that impact long-term carbon... | ecosystem: Environmental > Terrestrial > Soil > Wetlands ... | reverse complement strand
TTCCAGGAGTTCACCAAGTACCAGGCGCACGTGAACAACAACAAGCGCATGGCCGAGTTCACCGCGCGTGCGTTCGACCGCGCGATCCTCGAGATGGGGCCGACGCAGCTGAACATCCCGCGCGACCTGTTCTACGGCGAGATCCAGTGCGAGATCCCCAAGCCGATCCGCATCGAGCGCGGCGCCGGCGGCGAGTCGGCGCTCAATGCGGCGGCCGACCTGATCGCCAGCGCGAAGAACCCGGTGATGATCGCCGGCGGCGGCGTGGTGATGGGCGAGGCCTTCAAGGAGGCCATCGCGCTGGCCGAGCGCATCGGCTGCCCGGTGGTGAACAGCTACCAGCACAACGACTCGTTCCCGGCCAGCCACCCGCAGTGGTGCGGCCCGCTCGGCTACCAGGGCAGCAAGGCCGGCATGCGGCTGATCTCGCAGGCCGACGTGGTGATCGCGCTCGGCACGCGGCTCGGTCCCTTCGGCACGCTGCCGCAGTACGGCATGGACTACTGGCCCAAGAACGCCAAGCTGATCCAGATCGACGCCGACGCCAAGATGATCGGCCTGGTGAAGAAGTGCGACGTCGGCATCTGCGGCGATGCCAAGGCGGCGGCGGTTGCGCTGCTGTCGCGGCTGGCCAACCGCACGCTCGCCTGCGACGCCACCAAGACCGAGCGCGCCGCGAAGACCAAGGCCGAGAAGGACGCCTGGGAAAAGGAGCTCGGCGAGTGGACGCACGAGCGCGATGCCTACAGCCTCGACATGATCGAGGAAGCCAAGGGCGAGAAGCCGTTCTCCGGCGGACAGTGGCTGCATCCGCGCCAGGTGCTGCGCGAGCTTGAAAAGGCGATGCCGGCGCACGTGATGCTGTCGACCGACATCGGCAACATCAACTCGATCGCGCACAGCTACCTGCGCTTCCAGGAGCCGCGCAGCTTCTTCGCGCCGATGAGCTTCGGCAACTGCGGCTACGCGCTGCCGACCATCATCGGCGCCAAGGTGGCGGCGCCGCACCGGCCGGCCATCTCTTACGCCGGCGACGGCGCCTGGGGCATGAGCATGAGCGAGATCATGACCTGCGTGCGCCACGACATTCCGGTGACGGCGGTGGTGTTCCACAACCGCCAGTGGGGCGCCGAGAAGAAGAACCAGGTCGACTTCTACAACCGCCGCTTCGTCGCCGGCGAGCTCGACAACGCCAGCTTCGCGGGCATCGCCAAGGCGATGGGCGCCGAGGGCCTGGTGGTCGACTCGCTCGAGGGCGTGGGCAAGGCGCTCAATCGCGCGATCGACCTGCAGATGAACGGCCGCAAGTCGACCGTCATCGAGATCATGTGCACGCGCGAGCTGGGTGATCCGTTCCGCCGCGACGCGCTGGCCAAGCCGATCCGTCTGCTCGACAAGTACAAGGACTACGTCTGAGCGCTGCGCAGTCGTCCCCGGCGGGCGAGCCGCCCGGGCCGGCTGAGCCGACCGTCGGCGGGGCGCACGTCCTGACGCTCAACGCCGGCTCGTCGTCGGTCAAGTACGCGCTGTTCGAACTGCACGGCGCCCCCGGCGAACGCGTGGCCAGCGGCCAGGTCGAGGGGCTGGGCGGCGGCGGGGCCACACATGCCGACGCACTGCGGCAGGTGCTGACGCAGATCGGCGACGCGCGCGTCGTCGCGGTCGGGCATCGCATCGTGCACGGCGGCGTGCACTTCGACGCCCCGGTGCGCATCGACGACGACTCGCTCGCCGCGATGGCCGCGCTCGAGCCGCTGGCACCGCTGCACCAGCCGCACAACCTGGCGGGCGTGCGCGCGGCGATGCAGGCGTTTCCCGACGCGCCGCAGGTCGCCTGCTTCGACACCGCCTTCCACCGCACGATGCCGGCGGTGCACCAGCGCTTCGCGCTGCCGGCCGAGCTACACGACGCCGGCGTGCGGCGCTACGGCTTTCACGGGCTTTCGTACGAATCGATCCACACCCAGCTCGCCGCCCGCGAGCCGGCGCTCGCCGCCGCGCGCGTGGTGGTGGCGCACCTGGGCAACGGCGCCTCGATGTGCGCGATGCTGGCCGGCCGTTCGGTGGCCACGACGATGAGCTTCTCGCCGCTCGACGGGCTGCCGATGGGCACGCGCTGCGGGCGCCTGGACGCCGCCGCGGTGCTGTACCTGCAGCAGCAGCTGGGCATGGCGCCCGAGCGCGTGGCGCAGCTGCTGTACCGCGAGTCGGGCCTGCTCGGCCTGTCGGGTCTGTCGAGCGATCTGCGCTTGCTGCAGAAGTCGTCGTCGCCGGCCGCGCGCGAGGCGATCGAGTACTTCGTCGAGCACGTTCAGGCCGAGGTGGCCGGCATGGCGGCGGCGCTGCGTGGCATCGACGCGCTGGTGTTCACCGGCGGCATCGGCGAGAACGCGCGCGCGGTGCGCGAACACGTGGTGCGCGGCCTGGCCTGGCTCGGACTCGGGCTGGACAACCGCGCGCATGCGGCGCAGGCCGAGCGCATCTCGGCCGCCGACAGCGCGGTGGCGGTGTGGGTGCTGCACACCGACGAGGAGTCGGTGATCGCGCGCCACACCGCGCGCGTGGTGGCGTCGCTGGGGGCTGCGCAGGCCGCAAGCGAGCCGGCGCGATGAGGGCGACATGAAGGTCGGCGAGGCACCCGTCTTCGCCAGCGACGGTGACCGCCGGCGCGCCCACTGGCGCGCGCTGGTGGAGCGTCTGTCGGCGCTGCCGCCCACCGTGCGAGGCCTGCTGTGGACCACGCTGGCCGGTGCGCAGTTCGTGCTGCTGAACGCGTTGATGCGGCTGCTGTCACAGCAGATCGACGTGTTCGAGACGCAATTCCTGCGTTATCTGATGGCCTTGCTGTTGATCCTGCCGCTGGCCTGGCATCGCGGCCTGGCGAACTATCGCCCCAAGCAGATCGGCGGCCAGTTCTGGCGCGGCGGCGTGCACACGGCCGGGCTGTGCCTGTGGTTCATCGCGTTGCCGCGCATCACGCTGGCCGACACCACCGCGATCGGCTTCACGACGCCGCTGTTCATCATGATCGGCGCTTACTTCGTGTTCAAAGAGCCGATGCGCTGGGAGCGCTGGGTCGCCACGCTGGTGGGCTTCGGCGGCGTGCTGATCGTCGTCGGCCCCAAGCTCAACGGGGGTGCGGGGCTCTACAACCTGGTGATGCTGGCGTCCGCGCCGCTGTTCGCCGCGTCGTTCCTGATCACCAAGGCGCTGACGCGCAGCGAGTCGAACGGCGTGATCCTGCTGTGGCAGTCGCTCACCATCAGCGTGTTCAGCCTGCCGCTCGCGCTGACCGGCTGGCAATGGCCCACGGCCTGGCAATGGGCCGGCTTCGCGGTGTGCGGCCTGCTTGGCAGCCTGGCGCACTATTGCCTGACGCGTTCGTTCCGTATCGCCGACATCTCGGCCACGCAGTCGATGAAGTTCCTCGACCTGGTGTGGTCCGCTCTGCTCGGCTGGGCGCTGTTCGCCGACGTGCCGACGCAGTCGACGTTGCTCGGCGGCGCGGTGATCTGCGCCGCCACCATCTGGGTCGCGCGGCGGGAGTCGCGCGGCGCCGTGGGCGGCGTGCAGAATGGCGCTCGATGACCGCCACCGATGTGCGTGAAGACTTCGCAATGAGCCCAGCATGTCGACTGTTCCTGGCACGTTGGTGACATCCACCGACCGCTATGCACGCGTGCATGAGACCGAGCGTGCAACGCTGCGGGCGGGCAGGCCCTGGCGCCCAACCGCCGGCGCCTGGGCCCTGCGTCCTCGCCAACGGCGAGGACCGACACCGTATGAGCCCCGGGCGGGTACCGCCTGCCGCGCTGCGCAGTACTCGATCTGAAAGCGGTCCCCCGCGAGCGGCAAAAACAAGCCAAATGCCCCACTGACATGACCCACACCGCCGATTCACGCTACGCCTGGACGCGCCTGATGCTCACGCTGGCGCTGATGACGATCGGCTCGGCCGGCATGTACGTCGTGTCGGTCGTGTTGCCCGCGGTGCAGGCCGAGTTCGGTGTCGCCCGTGCTGACGCGTCGCTGCCCTACACGCTGCTGATGGTCGGCTTCGGCCTCGGCGGCATCCTGATGGGCAAGCTGGCCGACCGCCATGGCGTGATGGTGCCGCTGCTGATCGGCGCCGCCGGCCTGGGGCTGGGCTTCGTCGGCGCCGGGCTGTCGGGCAACGTGTGGCTGTTCGCCCTCGCGCACGGTATCGGCATCGGCCTGTTCGGCTCGTCGGCGACGTTCGCCCCTCTGGTGGCCGACACCTCGCTGTGGTTCGTGCGCCGGCGCGGCATTGCGGTGGCCATCTGCGCCAGCGGCAACTACCTGGCCGGCGCGATCTGGCCGCCGATCGTGCAGCACTTCGTCGAGACGATCGGCTGGCGCCAGACCTACATCGGCCTCGGCATTTTCTGCGCGGTCACGCTGCCGCTGCTGGCGCAGTGGATGCGGCCGCGCCCGCCGGCCGCCGCGGCGGCGACCAGCAAGGCGCACACCGGCACGCCGAGCGAGCGGCCGTTCGGTCTGTCGCTGGCCGGCGCGCAGGGCTTGCTGTGCGTGGCCGGCGTGGCCTGCTGCGTGGCGATGTCGATGCCGCAGGTGCATATCGTGGCCTACTGCGGCGACCTCGGCTACGGCGCCGCGCGTGGCGCCGAGATGCTGAGCCTGATGCTGGCCTGCGGCATCGTCAGCCGGTTGATCAGCGGCGCCATCTGCGACCGCATCGGCGGGCTGCGCACGCTGCTGCTCGGCTCGGTGCTGCAGGGCGTGGCGCTGTTGCTGTTCCTGCCGTTTAACGGACTGGTGTCGCTTTACGTGATCTCGGCGTTGTTTGGCCTGTTCCAGGGCGGCATCGTGCCGAGCTACGCGATCATCGTGCGCGAGTATTTTCCGCCGGCCGAAGCCGGTGCGCGCGTCGGCACGGTGCTGATGTGCACGCTGTTCGGCATGGCGCTCGGCGGCTGGATGTCGGGCAAGGTGTTCGATCTGACCGGCAGCTACCAGGCCGCGTTCGTCAACGGCATCGGCTGGAACCTGCTCAACCTGTCGATCGTGTTGCTGTTGATGTGGCGCGTGCGCGCCAGCCGGCTTCAGCCGGCCTGAGTGCGCCCGGCAAGCGCGCGCCGGATCGCGTCGAACAGGCTGGTGATCTCGATCGGCTTGGTCAGGTAATCGGCAAAGCCGGCGGCCAGCCCATTGCGGATGTCCGACGGCATCGCGCTGGCGCTGACCGCGATGGCCGGCGTGTCGCGGGTCGGGGCCTCCAGCCGCAGGCGGCGCAGCACCTCGAAGCCGTCCATGTCGGGCAACTGGATGTCGAGCAGGATCAGATCCGGCGCAAGCTCGCGCGCCAGCCGCAGGCCGACGGCCGGATGGGCGGCGTGCACGATGCTCACGCCGGGCAGGCGCGCCAGCATGGCCTCCATGAGGATCGAGTTGACCTGGTTGTCCTCGATGTAGAGCACCCGCGCCGGCCGTTCCAGCAAGGCGGGCCCCGCATGCGGGCCGGCTTGTGCAGTGGCGTGCGCACTTGCCGCGGCGCCACCGCGTGCCACCTGCAGCCGGACCCAGAAACGGCTGCCGGCGCCTAACTCGCTTTCGACGCCGATCGTGCCGCCCATCGCCTCGATCAGGCGGCGGCTGAGGGCCAGGCCGATGCCGCTGCCCTCGACCGTGCCGGCATCGGCACCGAGCCGCTCGAAGGCCATGAACAGGCGCTGCTGCTGCTCGCGCGTCAGGCCGAGGCCGGTGTCGTGCACGCTCAGCTCCAGCTCTGACCCGACGCGGCGGCCGCTGACCCGCACGCTGCCGCCGACGCGGTTGTACTTGATCGCGTTGGCCAGCAGGTTGAGCAGCACCTGCTTGAGCCGCGTACGGTCGGCCATCACCTCGGGCGCCGCCTCGCCGCGCGTGAGGCCCAGCAGCGTGATCGAACGCTCCTGCGCCAGCGGCTGCATCAGTGCAATGCATTCGTCAACCAGCGCGGCCGGTGCCACCGACGCCTGCTCGATCGCCAGGCGGCCGGTCTCGACGCGGCCGAGGTCGAGCACGTCGTTGATCAGGTTCAGCAGGTGGCGGCCGCCGCGCAGGATCTCGTCGACATAACGCCGTTGTTCGGCCGGCAGCGGATGGTGCTCGTCTGACTGCAGCAGCTGGCTGAAGCCGATGATCGCGTTCATCGGCGTGCGCAGTTCGTGCGACATCTGCGACAGGAAGCGCGACTTGGCGCGGTTGGCCGCCTCGGCCTCCTCCTTCGCCGCGGTGAGGGCCTCCTCGGCCAGCTTGCGCTGCGTGATGTCGAGGCCGAACACATAGCAGGTGTAGCGGCCGCCGGGCTGGATCGCGCTGGCCGCATAGCGCAACTCGAGGTCCAGGCGCGCGCGCTCCGGCGTCGCCGGGTAATGGCGCTCCGTGGACGACGCCTGCCCGCGCAGCGACTGCTCGACGCGTGGCAGCAGCTCGAGATATCGCTGCTCGCCGAGCACGTCGCGCACGTGCCGGCCGAGCAGCGAGGAGGGCGACTGCGGCAGCACACGAGCCATCCGCTCGTTGACGTAGCTGTAGCGATGCTCGTGATCGATCGCCGCGATGTAGCCGGGGAAGGCATCGAGCAGGTTTCGCAGCTCGGTCTGGCCCGCCAGCACCGCCTGCATCGCGCGTTCCTCGGCCGTGACATCCCGAAAGCTCCAGACGCGCAGCGTGCCACCGTCATGCGACGCGGGAAAGCAGCGGCGCAGCAGGATGCGACCGTCGCGCAGCTCGAGCCGGTGTTCGGCGTGGCTGTTGCTGGCGACGATGTCCTGGATCAGGCGCACTTCGGCGTCGGCGTCGGCGAACAGGGGCCTGGCGTGCGCGATGATCTGTGCCGGCGTCAGCGTCGCGGCCAGCTCGGGCGCGATGTTCCACATGCGCAGCATGCGCTCGTTGACGAAGCGCACCGGCTGGTCGGGGTCCGCCGCGTCGGAGCAGAAGATCGCGTCGTCGGTCGCATTCAGCGTCAGGCGCAGATGGTTCGCCCCGGTGACCTGCTGTGCGCGTGCCTGCTCCTGCTCGGTGACATCGCGCGTGACCATGACCGCGCAGCGCAGCTCCTGCACGCGCTCGACGAACGGGAAGTAGGTGGTCTCCAGATGGCGCCCCGCCAATCGCAGCGGCGCGCTCTGGTCGCGCACGCGTCGGATCTCCTGGCGCTCGATGCAGTCCCTGAACGCGTGCAGGCGCTCGGGTGTCGCCATCGGGCCCAGCATTTCGTGCACGGTCTTGCCGATCACCTGCTCGCGCGTATGGCCGACGGCGCTGCACCAGGCGTCGTTGACCATTCGAAAGACGCCGTTCTCGTCGACCACGCTGACGAAGTCGGTGATCGAGTTGGTGACGACCTCGAAGGTGTGCAGATCCACCGACGGCACGGCGCCGCCCGGCACCCTGCCCCTGTCGCGCGCAGGCGCGCGCCGCCCTGGCTGATCAGCGTCCCCAGTCAATCCGCATTCCCCCACGCCGATGTTCGCACATCCGCCAGCGGCGGCGACGGCAGGGCGGGGTTAGTCCGGAGCGCGATGCGCGGTGCGGCCGCGCCGTTTGGCCTCGCGCATCAGGCTCTCCAGGCGCTCGGTGATCTCGGCGTCGCGCGGGTCCTGGCTGCGCTCGATCGGCTCGAACGGGCCGTGGAACTCGATCGAGATGCGGGCAAACGGCTTGGGCATGTAGCCACGGTCCCAGGCGGTGTGGAAGAGGATGGCGCGGTCACAGTTGATCGTCGGATAGTAGGTCTGGCAGCCGAGCATGCGTGCCATCTGCAGGACACCCGGCTTGACCTTGTAGATCGGCCCGCGCGGGCCATCGACCGCGAAGCTGCAGTTGTGGGCGCCGCTGCGCACGAGCCGGATCAGCTCTTTCAGGCTGGCGGCCCCGCCGCGGCTCGACGAGCCGGCACAGGTCTTGGCGCCGAGCAGGCCGAGCAGCACCGCCATGATGCGGCCGTCGCGGCTGCGCGAAGCCAGCGTGGCGATGCGATAGCGGCGGATCAGCGGCAGCAGCGCGAACTCGTCGCCATGCCAGTGCGCCAGGATGAACGGCCGGCCGTCGTGCAGCGCCGTGCGCATGCTCTCGGGCTCGTGCAAGGCGATGCGCCAAGTCCACGACAGCGTGCGGTAGCCGAGCCAGATCAGGAATCCGAGGACACGTTCGCGCATCAGCGGGATCTCAATGTCTGGCGCGGCCTGCGCATCATCGGGCCAGCGCCGCGGCGTCGGCGCCGCGCGTCGCGGCGGCCCGGGCGGGCGCTGTCGCGCCGTGGCTGCCGAACAGGCGCTCCATCTCGCGCCGCGTGGCATAGGCGCGCGTGCCGGTGTCGATCGCCACGTCGTCCCAGCTCAGCGTCTGGCCCTGGCGCACCGGCCGTAGCAGCTTGACGTCGTGCGCCAGGCCGAGCGGCAGGCCGCCGATGACCTGCGAGGCGGCGGCCGGCAGCAACTTGCCCCACACGGTGTAGCCGCCTTCGCCGTCGAGCATCTCGCCGGCACGCAGGTCGCGCTTGGCCGTGGCCACGACGTCGGCATGCCAGCCGGTGGCCACGCCGGTGGGCTCGCCGCGCAGCGCGACACTGGCCACCGACACGCCGACCTCCAGGCCGATCAGGTGCCAGCGCTTGTAGAGCGTGAAGTAGCGGCCGCTCGGATCGGTGTGCGCGCCGTATTCCTCGAAGCAGTTCCTGATGTAGTCGGTCTGCGCCTCGACGGTGACCCACACGCCCATGCGGATGTCGTAGCCGATTTTGCGGCCGTCGGCCTCGAGGCAGGAGATTACCTCGACCATGCCCTTGCGCTCGAGCACGCCGCCTTCGCTGCGTGGCCGGGTGACGAACGGGATGTCCTCCACGCTGGCCGGCGGGTAGAGCAGTCCGTTGCTCGGCACGGTCAGGCCGGTGGCGTTGGACACCGCAGTCGATTCGATCGAGGGCTTGGAGCCGTCGAGGAAGCTGTTGAACATCTTCGGGTTCAGCCCGCCGCGCGCCGCCTGCTCCGGCGTCAGGCCCCAGTGCTGCCACACGGTGTCGGGTGTCGACTCGCAGTAGTGCGGCAGCCACTTGTGGCCGCGCCCGGCCGCCACCACCGGGAAGCCGCAGGTGCGCGCCCAGTCGACCAGGTCGCAGATCAACGCCGGCTGGTCTCCGAAGGCCAGCGAGTAGACGACGCCGGCCTCGGCGGCCCGGCGTGCCAGCAGCGGGCCGCAGAACGCGTCGGCCTCGACAGTGACGTTGACCACGTGCTTGCGCTGCGCGAACGCTTCCAGGCAATGGTCGACCGCGGCGATGGGGTTGCCGGTGCATTCGACGATCACGTCGATCGCCGGATGGCGCACCAGCGCCGCCCAGTCGTCGCCGACGTGCGTGTTGCCGTCGCGCAGCGCCGCGTCGAGCGTGGCCGCGCGCGTGCGTTCGTCGGCCCAGCCCACGCGGGCCAGGTTGCGCCGCGCCGCGTCGGGCGACAGGTCGGCGATGCCGACCAGGTGCACGCCCGGCGTGTGCGGCGTCTGCGCCAGGTACATCGAGCCGAACTTGCCGGCGCCGATGAGGCCCACGCGCACCGGTCGGCCGGCGGCGGCACGTTGCTGCAGTTTGCTGTGGAGATTCATGCGAGCGGCTCCTCGAGCCTGGCATTCTCGATCAAGCGCAAGCCTCACCAACGCCGGGTTCGACCCGGCGGATGACGCTCAAGCGGTCCGTCCCCGGTAAAGCCGCTGCCGGCAGCGGCACTGCACTGACCCGCCGACCCACAACTTGCACGAGGTAACGGCGACCGTCGAGCGCACGGACCCAGCCTTTGACGCGCATCAAATCTGGTTCGGCTTGCAGGGCCTGCAGCAGCGCCGCCAGGTCGACCGGCGCCTCGAAGCGGCGTTGCTCATGCGTGAAGCGTTCGTCGGCGCGCGGCAAGGCGGCCATCGTGCGCAGCGGGCGCGGCGCCCAGTCGGGCTCGTCGTCGCCGTCTGTCGGTGCCACTCGCCTGGGCCCGAACATCAGCGCCGGCGACACGGCACCGCGGCTGGCGTCGACCACTGGCGTGGCGGGCCAGTGAGCGGCCAGCCACGCCCGCCGCGCGGCGAGCGCTGCCGCGTCGCACAGGTCGCTCTTGTTCAGCACCAGCCAATCGGCGTCGGCGATCTGCTGGCGCACGATGTCGCCGACATAGCGGTCGGCGGCCAGCGTCTGCATCGTTTCGGCGTCGAGCACCGTGACGACGCCGTCGACGCGCAGTCCGACCGCCAGCCGCGCGCTGCGCGCCACCGCCGCCGGCAGGCCGACGCCGCTGCATTCGATCACCAGCTGCTGCGGCGGCGGTTCACGCCCGAGCACCCGCTGCAGCGTGCCGACGAGATCGGCCCCGAAGCTGCAACAGATGCAGCCGCCGGCCAGCGCCAGCACGTCGCCGTCGGCGCCCTCGATCAGCGCGGCATCGATGCTGACCTCGCCGAAGTCGTTGACCAACACCGCGATGCGCTGGCCGTCGGCATGGCGCAACAGGTGGTTGACCAGCGTGGTCTTGCCGGCGCCCAGGTAGCCGCCGACGACGATCGCCGGCACGGTCGCCTCGATGGTCGACGTCATGCGGCGGGGAACACGCGCCCGCCCTGCACGGTGCCCCAGACGCGTACGTCCTTCAGCGCCGCCGGGTCGACAGTGGTGGGGTCGTCCTCGAGCACGCAGAAGTCGGCCCGCTTGCCGCATTCGATGGAGCCGATCTCGCCGTCGAGCTTGAGCGTGTAGGCCGCGCCCAGCGTGATCGCGCGCAGCGCGTCGGCGACGCCGATGCGCTCGGCCGCGCCGAGCACGTGGCCGGAGGCCGTGCGACGGTTCACCGCACACCAGGCGGTGAACAGCGGCGCCAGCGGCGTGATCGGCGCGTCGCTGTGGATCGCCAGCGGCACGCCTTCGCGCAACGCGGTGGCGCAGGCGTTCATGCGCTCGGCGCGCTCCGGCCCGACGGTGATGGCGCGGTGCTGATCGCCCCAGTAGAAGTGGTGGTTGGCGAACAGGTTGACGCACAGGCCGAGCGCCTTCATGCGCCGGAACTGCGCCGCGTCGGCCAGCTGCACATGCTGCAGCGTGAAGCGGTGGTCGGGGGCCGACTGCGCGGCAAGCGCCTGCGTCATGCAGTCGAGCGCCAGGTCGGTCGCCTCGTCGCCGTTGGTATGGGTGTGCACCTGCACGCCGTGCTGCAGCGCCAGCGCGTAACACTCGCTCATGGCCTCGGGCGCCGTGTACCACAGGCCGTTGCGCGCGCCGTTGAAGTAGCCCGGCCAGCGCAGCCGTGCCGAGAACCCCTGGATCGAGCCGTCGGCGACGACCTTGATGCGGCCCAGGCTCAAGCGCTCGGTGCTGCGCTCGCGCAGCGCCACGGCGCGCGCCACCGCCTCGGCGGGCTTGAGCCCGATCAGCCGCAACAGCGGCACCAGCCGCACCGGGTAGGACGCCTCGCCGGTGATCGCGAGTTGCGTGTCGACCTCGGCGTCGGCCAGCGTGGCGGCCAGATCGGTCGCAGTCGTCACGCCGGCGCGCACGCACAGCTTGCCGAAGGCGCGGATGCCGAACTCGTCGCCCGACAGGAACGATCGGTTCAGCCCGACGTGGTCGAGCACCGGCAGCATCGCCTCGGGGCCCTTCAGCTCGCCGGTGGGCAGGCCATCGTCGCCGAGCGGAAACGCGGGGTGGTCGATGCCGCTGCGCAGGAATCCCGCGCGCTGCAACGCGGCGGTGTTCACGTTGAGGATGTGGCCACTGGCGTGCAGCACGCCGACCGGGCGCGTGGCGCTCACGCGGTCGAGGTCGTGGCGCGTGCAACGCCTGCCGTCGAAGTAGATCGGGTCGAACCCCCAGCCGACGATAGGGGCGTCGTCGGCGCCGCCGGCGCTGGCGCGTTGCAGTTGCGCCACGACCGCATCGAGCGTGGGAGCGCCCGCCCACAGGCGACCGTCGGGATCGCGCAGGTCGAAGTAGCCACAGTAGGTGTAGTGCCACAACGAGCCGGCCATCAGGTGGCTGTGGCCCTCGACCAGCCCGGGCATCAGCACCTGTTCGGCGAAGCGTTCGTCGAGCGTGTGCGCGCCCCAGCCGCGCAGTTCGTCGAGCGCGCCCGCGCCGAGGATGCGGCCGTCGCGCACCGCCACGTGGGTGGCGGCCGGCCGCGACGGGTTCATTGTCAGGATGCGGCGGGCGCGGAAGATGGTGATCGGGTCGGCTGCCATGGGCGCCAGCATAATCCGCACATCACCCGCCCCAGACGCAGGAGTTCCCCATGGGTCATGCCGAACCGCAAGTCGCCGCCACGCTGCAACCTTATTGGATGCCGTTCTCGCCGAACAAGGAGTTCAAGGCCGAGCCGAAGATGTTCAGCCGCGCCAAGGGCATGTACTTCTATACCCCTGAGGGCAAGGAAGTGATCGACGCGTCGGCGGGCCTGTTCTGCGTGGCCGCGGGCCATTGCCGCGAGGAGATCGCGCACGCCGTCTACGAGCAGCTGCAGACGCTCGACTTCACCGCGCCGTTCCTGCGCGCGCACCCGAAGGCGTTCGAGCTTGCAGAGCGCGTCACGCAGTACACCCCGGCCGGGCTGAACCGCGTGTTCTTCACGAACTCGGGCTCCGAGTCGGTCGACACCGCGATGAAGATGGCGCTCGCCTATCACCGCACGAAGGGCCAGGCGCAGCGCCAGTTGTTCGTCGCGCGTGAGCGCGCCTATCACGGCGTCAACATGGGCGGCGTGGCACTCGCCGGCATGGTCAACAACCGCCGCGCCTACGGCGTGGGCCTGGCCGGCGTGTATCACATGCGGCACACGGCGCTGCCTGAAAACAAGTTCGCCAAGGGCCAGCCCGAGCACGGCGCCGATCTGGCCGACGACCTGCAGCGTTTGTGCAACCTGTACGGCGGCGAGAACATCGCGGCAGTGTTCGTCGAGCCGGCCGCCGGCTCGTTCGGCTGCCTGCCGCCGCCCAAGGGCTACCTGAACAAGCTGCGCCAGGTCTGCGACCAACACGGCATCCTGCTGGTGTTCGACGAGGTCATCACCGGCTGGGGCCGCATGGGCGCCAACTTCGGCGCGCAGGCCTTCGGCGTGACGCCCGACCTGCTGACGATGGCCAAGGCCATCACCAACGGCGCGCAGCCGATGGGCGCGGTGGCGGCAAAGCAGGAGATCTACGACACGATCACCAACGCCGGCCCGGCCAAGGGTGTGGAGTTCTTCCACGGCTACACCTACTCGGCCCATCCGGCATCGTGCGCCGCGGGGCTGGCGATGATGGACATCTTTGCCAAGGAGCGGCTGATCGAACGCGCCGCCGCGATGAGCCCGAAGTTCATCGACGCCATCCACGCGCTGCGCGACTGTCCGATCGTCACCGACGTCCGCTCGGTGGGCATGATGGCGGCGGTGGACGTCGCCGTCGACGGCACGCCCGGCGCGCGCGGCCACGAGGCGCAGAAGCGCCTGTACGACGCGGGCCTGAACCTCAAGAGCACGGGCGACGCGCTGATCATTGCGCCGCCGCTGGTGATGGAAGACAAGCACCTCGACGAGATCACCAGCAAACTGCGGCAGGTGCTGCAGAAGCTCTGACACCACGTTGCTCGGTTGAGCAGGCCGTGCCGATGAGTCGGCGTTCGGCTTGTTGTTGACATTGACGGTCCGCTGTGCGCGCCTGCATGAGACCGAGCATGCAAGGCTGCGGGCGGGTACCGCTTGGCGCGATGCGCAGTACTCGGTCTGAAAGCGGTCCCTCGCGAACGGCAGCCAAGGGCCGAAAGCTGCCTTGCGCGGCCTAGGCGTTGGCGCTCAACGGCTGTGCAGTGGCCACATCGAGGCGCTGAGCTCCGGTGTAGCAGATGTAGCGCCCACGCGATGCACGGCCAAACAGTGTCATGCCCAGTCGTTGTGCCAGGTCGTGGCCCATCGCGGTGACGCCGTTGCGCGAGGCGAGGATCGGCACGCCGATGCGCGCCGCCTTCATGACGATTTCGCTGGTCAGGCGGCCGGTCGTGTAGAGCAGCTTGTCGGCGCCGCCGACGTCGTGCATCGCCATCCAGCCGGTGATGGTGTCGACCGCGTTGTGGCGGCCAACGTCCTCGACGAAGAACAGCAGCTCGGTGCCTCGCCACAGCGCCGTGCCGTGCACCGAACCGGCCTGGCGGTGCACGCTCGGCCGCTGGCGCATCGACTCGAGCACGATGTTCAGCGTGTCCTGGTGGATGCGTGCGCTGCGTGCGTCGGGCAGGGTCAGGCTCGGCAGCTCGGCGATCAGGTCACCGAACACCGTGCCCTGGCCGCAGCCGGTGGTAACCACACGACGCGCGGTCTTCGACTCGAGGTCCTCGATGCCGGAACGGGTGTTCACGGCAGCGGCGTCGACGCTCCAGTCGACAGTGATCGACTCGACCTCGGCGGCGTCATGAATCAGGCGCTGGTTGAGCAGGTACCCGAGCACCAGCAACTCGGGACACTGGCCAAGCGTCATTAGCGTGACGAGCTCGCGCTTGTCGACAAACAGCGTCAGCGGCCGCTCGTCGGGGATGTGGATCGTCCGGCGCTCGCCGGCCGCGTCGACCACCTCGATCTCGCGCGTGAGCGGGCAACGCGCTTCAGTCAGCCGGGGTCGCGGGCGAGCAGAACTTTGTGCGACAGTCACGGGTCGTAGTGAACCACAGGTGCGAACCAGGCGCTCACGACATGGTGATAGAAGCCCGACGCGTGACCGGCCTCTTGCTCGCCGGCGGACGCGGCAGCCGGATGGGCGGAGTCGACAAGGGCTTGCAGCTCCATCGCGGCCGGCCGTTGGCTTGGCATGCGATCGAGCGGCTGCGGCCGCAGGTCGGTGCGCTGATCGTCAATGCGAACCGTCACGTCGACGAGTACGCGTCATTCGGTGCGCCCACGGTTGCCGACGCGCAGGCCGACTTCGCCGGCCCGTTGGCCGGCATGCTGGCAGGGCTGTCGCTTTGCCGCACGCCTTTCCTCGTGACGGTGCCCTGCGACACCCCGGCATTTCCGCCTGATCTGGTGCGCCGCCTCGCCGACGCCTTGGACGACACACCCGGTGCGCAGATCGCCATGGCGGCCACGCGCGACGCGCAGGGCGTGCTGCATCGACAGCCGGTGTTCTGCCTGATGGCGGTCAGCCTGCGTGACGATCTGGCGGCGGAGCTGGCACGCGGCGAACGCAAGATCGACCGCTGGGCAGCGCGGCACGGCCTCGCGGAGGTGGCGTTCGACGACGAGGCGGCGTTCTTCAATGTCAATACCCGCGGCGATCTCGATGCGCTCGACAGCTCGTCCCTGGGGTAAGCATGGATACTCGTTTTTTCGGAAGTTGACTGCGGTCAATCGTTTTTCGGCGCGTGAATCTGAGCATAGGCCGGGCTTTCCACCTGTCTCGCGCACGCCGTGTCCATCATGATCACGACAACGGCTGTCAGCCAAGGAGTTCGTATGGTCTCGCTGTCCTCTACTTTCCCGCTCAAGCGGTGGGCCACGATTGCTGCCTTCGCGGGCTCGGTCTTGGCGGCCGGCCCGGCGCTGGCCTGGGAGCCCACCAAGCCGGTGGAATTCATCATTCCTGCGGGCACCGGCGGCGGTGCCGACCAGATGGCGCGTTTCATCCAGGGCGTCGTCGTCAAGCACAAGCTGATGAAGGAGTCGATGGTCGTCGTCAACAAGTCGGGCGGCGCCGGCGCCGAGGGCTTCCTGGCTGTCAAGGAGGCCAAGGGCGACCCGCACAAGATCATCATCACGCTGTCCAACCTGTTCACGACCCCGCTGGCCACCGGGGTGCCCTTCAATTGGAAGGACATGACGCCGGTGTCGATGCTGGCGCTCGACCAGTTCGTGCTGTGGGTCAACGCCGGCACAACCTACAAGACGGCCAAGGATTACATCGACGCCGTCAAGGCTGCCGGCCCCAACAAGATGAAGATGGGCGGCACCGGCTCGAAGCAGGAAGACCAGATCATCACCGTCGGCCTCGAAAAGGCCACCGGCACCAAGTTCATCTACGTGCCCTACAAGGGCGGCGGCGAAGTGGCAGTGCAGTTGGTGGGCAAGCACGTCGACTCCTCGGTCAACAATCCGATCGAGGCCGTCGCGCAGTGGCGAGCGGGCTC
>Ga0075356_1000104_pt1 | contig 16306 bp, 10 predicted proteins | sample WestPond_Cattail_FD_120073 | JGI IMG/M metagenome (GOLD analysis project Ga0075356, IMG submission 120073) | Natural and restored wetland microbial communities from the San Francisco Bay, California, USA, that impact long-term carbon... | ecosystem: Environmental > Terrestrial > Soil > Wetlands ... | reverse complement strand
GGTCGGGCGCCAGCACACGTGTCTGCGCCAGGCGCAACTGCTCGGCGTCGAGCCGGGCCTTCAGCGCGTCGACGCGGGCCAGCGCAGTGCGCTCGGTGGTCAGTGACTGCAGCACCTGCTGCGCGCTGATGACGCCGGTGGGCTTGAGCTCTCGCGCGCGATCGGCATTGGCCCTGGCCTCGTCTGCGCCGGCCTGTGCCTCGGCCAGTGACGCACGCGTCTGCGCCACATCGGCCGCCACGGTGCTGTCGTTCAGGCGCGCCAGCAGCTGTCCACGCTTGACACTGTCGCCGACATTGACCAGAACCTCCGTGAGGCGCAGTCCCACGCCCTCGGCACCGATCACCGCCTCCTGCCAGGCCGTGACGTTGCCGTTGGCGGCCAGCCGCTGCGGCCAGTCGCCGCTTTGCGGCGACACCAGGCTGACGGTCAGCGCAGGCCGTACGGCCGCAGAGGCTGCCGCCGTCGCACCCGGTGCGGCCTTGTCGGCTGCGTGCGCGGTCGGCGCCGAGCCGCATGCGACGCACATGACCGCCACGATGGACAGAAATCGGAGAGTCAGGTGAACCATTCGTGGCGTCATCGTCAACGGGTTTGTCTCGACGGGGATGGGGCGCTCGGCAAGCGGGCCGCGATCGATCCGACCGCTGCGGTCACCGGTGCAGCGGTCAGCCGGCGCGCCGAGCGCCATGTTAGCGAGGGTTGGCTCGCGCGCGGCCGCCGCGGCTCCTGCCGCGATGACGGTAGCTCAGAACAACTCGATGTCGCCGATCTTCTCGCCGTCGACGAGTTCGCCGCGAGCCACCAGTTCGGCATGGTCGGCCACCTGGTTGCGACCGTGGCCCTTGGCCCAATACACTGCCCGGTCGGCCCGCTCGAAGGCGGCGTTGGGATTGTCGGACGGCCGCACGCGGGTGAAACCGACCGATACGGTGATGGTGCCGACCTGCGGAAACAGGTAACGCTCGACGTTGGCGCGCAACCGCTCGAACGCCGCTGCAGCCTGAGAGTCGCCGGCGCATCGCAGCAGCACCACGAACTCCTCGCCACCGAAACGGTACAGGCGGTCGTGGAACCGAAAGGTCGCGCGCATCAGGCGCGACAGCAGCAGCAGCACCTCGTCGCCGATCAGGTGGCCGTGGCGGTCGTTGACGGCCTTGAAATGGTCGATGTCGACCACGCCCAGGTAGGGATCGCGCGCACTTGGGTTGTCGCGCCGCGCTTCGGCGGCGAGTGTCTGCGCCGTGCTCGCCAGCGCGGTGACCTTGTAGAAGGAGTCGTCGAACGTCTTGCGATTGAGCAGCCCGGTCAGGCTGTCGCGCTCGCTGTAGTCGAGCAGGCCCTGCACATTGCGGTAGATGCGCATCATGTTGCTGATCATGCGCAATTGCTCAGCATCGAGGTCGCTCGCACTTTCGATCTCGAGCACGCCGATGACGTCGCGGTCGGTCAGCAGGGGGAAATAGGTCCTGTGCGTGGTGTCGCTGATCTCCAGCGGCTCCTGTTGACGCAGGCACTCCAGGCGCCAGGGGAAGGCGTCGAGCGGGGGCAGCGCCTCGAGCTCGGACCACACCGGATCGGCCTGTGCCGCGATATCGCCCGGGCCCAGGCGCGCGCGGACCAGCCAGCGCTGGTCGGCTTCGTCGCCGACACAATGGCAGATCGCCACCGAGATCGGCCGCAGCAGATCGCGCAACACACCGACGAGCGTGGTGTCCAGGATGTCGCGGTCGCGAAACCCGGTCAGCTCGGCCAGGTGATCAACGACCTGTGACATGTCCGCAGTGTAGGGGCATGGTCCTGTCCCCCCAGGGGCTCGGGCGCTTCAGGCGTTGGTAGAAACTGCGCGCGCGTAGCGCGCCACCAGCGACAGCAGATCCTCTTCGGAATAGGGTTTGCCGAGGTAGTGGTCGACGCCCAGTTCGGCCGCGTAGTCGCGGTGCTTCTGCGCAATCCGCGAGGTGATCATGATGACCGGCAGGTCGGCCAAGCGTGGATCGGACCGCAAGTTGCGCACCAGGTCGAAACCGTCCATGCGCGGCATCTCGATATCCGACAGCAGCACCGCCGGCCGCTCCTCGGCGAGCTTTTCGAGGCCTTCCATCCCATCCTTGGCGAGCGCGACACGATAGCCTTCACGCGCCAGCAGGCGCTGGGTGACGCGGCGCACGGTGAGCGAGTCGTCGACCACGAGGACCAGCGGAGCCAGCGTCTCGGCCTCCTGCGGCGCCACGGGCAGATCGGGGGCCGACAGCGACGCGCGCGTCATCGCCCAGGCACCCTCGCCGTACAGCGTGGCCAACGCGACCGGGTTGTAGATGAGCGCGGGCAGGCCCGAGGGCAGCAGCGTCATGCCGGCCAGGCCCGGCAGCTTCGCCAGCTGCGGCCCGAGGTTCTTGACCACCACTTCCTGGTTGCCGAGCACTTCGTCGATGTGCAGGGCGATGCGTTGGGCCGCGCTGCGGATGATGACGATCGGCTGCGAACGAGTGCCGACCTGCCCGCGCGGACTGGCCTGCAGCAGCGCACCGAGCCAGAAGAACGGCAGACTGCGGTCGTCGAGGCGGAAGGCGCTTGCGCCGTAGGCCTGTTCGATCTCGCTGGGCGCCGCGCGCTTGACGATCTCGACCAGCGTCGACGGCACGGCGACAGTCAACGTGCCGCAACGCAGCATCACCACCTGCGTGACCGCTGTCGTCAGTGGCAGCACCAGACGGAAGCTGGTACCGCGTGCGGCCGCGGTGGCGGTCTCGATGCGGCCGCCCATCGCATTGACGTCGGCGCGCACCACGTCCATGCCGACACCGCGCCCAGCCAATCCGGTCACCGACTCGGCGGTCGTGAACCCGGAGGTGAAGATCAGGTTCGCCAACTCGGCGTCGGTCGGCTTGGCGCCGGCAGGGATCAGCCCCATGGCCAGCCCCTTGGCACGAATGCGCTCGAGGTTCAGGCCGGCACCGTCGTCGCGGAACTCGACGGCGACTTCGTTGCCTTCCTGCGTCACCGTGATGACGATCGAACCTGTCGGGTCCTTGCCGGCGGCGGCACGGGCGTCGGGCGCCTCGATACCGTGGGTGACGCAGTTGCGCAGCAGGTGCTCGAAGGCACCGGTCATCCGGTCAAGCACGCCGCGGTCGATTTCGATCGCGCCGCCGACGATGTCCAGCCGCACCTGCTTGCCGGTCTCCTTGGCGGCCTGGCGCACCAGGCGATAGAGTCGCTCGGACAAGCCCTCGAATTCCACCATGCGCGTACGCAGCAGGTCATCCTGCAGGTCACGCGTCAGGCGGGCCTGCGCGGCCAGCTCGTCTTCGGTCGACTGCAGCGCCCGCTGCAGGCTGCGCTGCACCGTCGCGACGTCGTTGACCGACTCGGCCATCATGCGCGTCAGCTCCTGGAACCGGGTGAACCGGTCCATCTCGAGCGGATCGAACGATTGCGCGGCGGCCTTCGCCGCTTCGATGCGCGAGGCGATCTGCGTCTCGGCCTGCAACTCGATGTCGCGCAACTGGCGACGCAGCCGTTCCAGGTTTTCTGTCAGATCCGACAGCGCGGCCTTCAGCTGGCCGACATCGGACTCGATGCGCGACCGTGTGATGCTGACCTCGCCGGCATGGCTGACGAGCCGATCGAGCAATTGCGAACGCACCCGCACGGCAGACTGCGTGCTGCCCGTGCCCATCGCCTGCTCGGGCGGTGTCGCCGCGGCCACCGCCGTCTTGCTGAAACGGGACCAATCGATCGCGGGCCCGTCGCCGGCAGACCGCGGCGCGACCGTCGCCGGCGCGGACGTCGGAGCGGCAGGAACAGCCTGCACCGAAGGCTCGGCAGGCTTGCCGACGGGAAGCGGCGTTGCGCTCACCGGTTGCAGCGTCACCAGCGGGGCCAACGGAGCCAGATCGCTCACGGGGGAAGTCGGAACCGCCTCCGCGGGAGTCGCTGCGCCCTGGCCATCAAGCGGCATCGGCTGCGAGTGATCGACATCGCCGCTGCGCAGCAGGTCGAAGCGGATCTCGATCGCGTCAACGCGCCCGACCAGACGTTCGACATCGGCGGCCGTGGCATGACCGCGACCGACCAAATGCTCGATCGCCGTCTCCAGCCGGTGCGCCATCTCGCCCAGGCGCATTGCGCCAGCCAGGCGGGCGCCGCCCTTCAAGGTGTGCAGCGTGCGCATGCAGGCGGACGCGGCCGCCGCCTCGCTCGGGCGCCGCACCCAATCGCGCATTCGCGACTGCAGCTGCGGAATCAGCTCCAGTCCTTCTTCCTCGAATATCGGGAACAGCTCGGCATCGATCGCATCGACCGCATCGATGTCGTCTTCGTCGTCCAGTGCGTCGACCCGCACCGCCGGCGCGACGACCGGACGCTGCACCGGGTCGGGCAGTTCGCGCAGCGTGCGCAGTTCGGTGTGGCCGAACTCGGTCAACTGCGGCGCCTGCGTCAACGGCGTGAAGTTCGATCCTGCGCCGGGCAGGCGCGGCGGCACCGATCCGGCCGCAATCGGTTGAGGCGACCGTGGTGCCTCGGCCGGCGGCACCGCAAGATGCTCATGGTCGGCCAGGAAACCCATCAGCTCCGGATCGGGGCTCTTCAGGAACCCGGCGGCGAACTGATGCAGCAGGCGGCGGATCTCTTCGCCGGCGGCCACGAAGAGCTGGGCCTCTTCGCCGATGCCGAAGCCGCGCGCATGTGCACGCGACAGTGCGTGTTCGAGCGAGCGGGCCAGTTGCGACAGGTCGTTGAAGCCCACCGTGGCCGAGTTGCCGGCCAGAGAATGCGCGAGCGCGACGGTGGTCTCGCCGACCGGTCGGTCGAGCTCGTGCGTCCACTCGGCCAGCTCGGTAGCCAGGCGGCGCGACAGCTCGTCTGCCTCGTTGAGGAAAATGTTGAACAGCGGGATCGGGATGCGCAGCGAACCGACGAGCTTGAACTGATCGGCGTCTGCCGTCGGCGCCACCACCGGTGCGGCAGGTTCGTCGATCGACAGGCCGATGAGCTTGGACAGGGCCGGCGTTTCGAGTGCGCCAGGCGCGGAGTCGACATAGGGACCGAGCGCAGCCGGCATCGTCTCCATCGCATCGGGCCGAGTGTCGGGCGCAACCACGTGCGCGGCGGGTGCCGTCAGGTCGGGCAGATCGAGTTCGATCATGCCTGCCGGCGCGACTGACTCAGGCGGCGAAGTCTCGCCGAGCGGCAGCGTCATGACCTCGGTCGCGACATCACCCAACGGAATCGACTGACTCGGCGGCAGGGCGGGCTCATCAACCGCACCACCAAGATCGAGCTCGAAGCTCACCTCGGCCACCGGCGGCACCTCGATCGGTGCAGCTGGCGCGCTGTCGAGCAGCGGCAGCACGACCTCATCGGCCACCGGAAGGTCGAGCACCGGCGCCGGCTTGGCGGCCGCCTCGGGCGTGGGCGCTCGCGGCGCGGTCACCGGAGCCGGCGCGGGCACGGCTGCAATCTGTGGCGGGACCGGCGCGGCGAGCGCGCCCGGGGCGCTCGGCTGCGCATCGGTCAGCGCGATGCGGCGCCGGTCGTTGCGCAGTGAATCCGCCGCGCGTCCGACCGTGCGATGCTGGAACCCCGCCGTCTGGCCCGAGGCAATGCCTTCTATCCAGCGTCCGAGATAGTCGACGGCCTCGCCGCTGAACTCCAGCAGGTCGTGATCGGCCGGTGCGCCTTCGGCCATGCGGGCGTTGTAGAGTTGCTCGCAGCCCCAGGCTGCTTCGCCGAAGTCCTTCAGCCCCACCATGCGCGAGCTGCCCTTCAGCGTGTGGAAGGCGCGACGCACGGAGGTCATCTCGCCCAGATCGGACGGATGGTGCGACAACTGTTTGAGCGCGTCGCGCGCGGTCTGCATCACTTCGCGCGCTTCCTCCAGGAAGATATCGCGCATCTCATGATCGTCTTCGAGTCCCGTCGTGCCCGGCGCGGTCGGTGACGTCGCCTGCGCCGGCACCGCTTTCAGCGGAGCCAGCTGGCTAGGCGCCGCGAGGCCGGCCATCTGGCTGGGCTGAGCGTCGAGCTTCGGATTGACCACGTTGTCCATCGCCTTGGCGATGGCGGCACGGGCCTGCTCCTTCTCGGCATCGCTGCCGGCAGCCTGCAGCGCACGTTGCACTTTGCCGGCCACGCCGGCAACGCCGCGCTGGTCGGCGGCCTCGGCCTGCCGAGTCAGCCGTTCGAGGTCTCGCGACAGTGCATTCACGTCACCATCGCCTGAACGGGCGGCGCGCGCGATGGCCTCGGCCTGCTCGACAAGGCCGCGCTCCATCGCGGGCGGCACCTCGAGCGCACCAAAGCCCGACGGCCGTTGCGCACGGTCCATCACCGAGTGCAGGTTGCCGCCGACCGGATCGAAACGGAACAGCGACTTGGCCATCTGCGGCTGCACGCTGAGCATGTCGATCAGGAAGCTGAGCGCGCCCAGGTTGTCGGCCAGGCGGTCGAACGTGTCGGTCTGAATGCCGGCGGCAGCGTCGGCGTCGGCAGCGATCAGCGCATCGACATCGTCGCGCATGCGCACGACGGCATGCGAAGCATGGTCCTGGCCCAGCACAGACAGCACGCCGCGCATCGACGACAGTTGCGCCGGCACCGGGATCAGCACCTCGCGTTGCGCCGGATTGCGGAAGTACTGATCGATGTGCTTCTCGATCTCGGACAGCGACGCGCGCAGTTCCTGCACCACACTGCCCATGGTCTGCCGGTCGGAGACGCGGCGGTACAGATCCTCCATCCAGACTTCGAGCGCGCCCGGCGGGCGGCCCTGACGCACGTCGTCGATGCGCTGCGCGAGACGACGCACGCGGCCGGCCAGCTCGGGATGATCAAGTTCGACGTCCTCCAGCGAGGCGTCGACGTACAACAGGCCGGTCGCGACTTCCATCGCGAGCTCCGGTGTCACGGTGCCGCCGGCCTGCAGCGTCTGCGCGGCGGCCGTCTGCAGCGACTGCGCCAGCGTGTCGCCTTGCGGATACAGCTTCTGCAGCGACTCGCCGACCAGCGCGAACTGCTCGGGCAGCCCCATCAGGCGCTGATGATCGCCACCAGCGACCGCCGACCAGACCTCCTTGGCGGCAGCCACCCGCTTGCGCGCCTGCGACAGCACGGCCGGATCGAAGCGGCCGAGTCGTGTGCTCTCGTAGTCCTGTGCCACCGTGTGACCGATTTCGAAGGCCTGCCTCACGGCGGCCAGGCGCGAGCCCGCCGCTTGGTCACCGGTCGGCGCCGACTGCGCGCAGAAGAACAACAGATCCTGCGCCAGGCGATCCGACGGATCGGCAGCCTCGCCGGCACGCAGCTGAGCGAGCAGCCGCGAAGCGAGCCGTTTGCCGTAGACGTCGGACTTCAGCAGGCCGCCGGCCTGCGCTTCATAGACGGCGGCCGCCAGGTGCCACAGGGTGGCAAGGCGGTCTCCACTGCCCGCGGCCAGTCCGGCGAACAGATCGCTCATGCGCTGGGCCGCACCGGCGTCGCGCCCGCGCATCAGCGCCAGGGTCTCGGTCTCCAGCTCGGACTGCGTCGCCGCATCTGGGCGCCGCGGTGGCTGCATCGGCATCGCCGGCAGAGTGCGCCACTGCCAGTCCTTGGTCCACAGGTCAGCCGGGTGCACGCGACCGGCACCGGCCAGCTCCTGCAGGGCCCGGTACTGCGGAAACATGGCCAGCGGCGAGATCGATTTGCCGGCCAGCAAACGCGCCAGGTAGTCCAGCAATGCGAACGAGCCGCGCTCGATCGTCTCGACGGCTGCGGGCGTGATGCCGCGGCTACGGGCCGCCAGGCGGGCCACCGCAGTCTCCGAGGCGCGCAGGATCTGCGCCGCCGTCGGCAGGCCGACCAGTTCGAGCGCGCCCGCGCCCTGGTGCAGCTGGGCACGGGCCTGACGCAGGATGGACGGATCGACCGTGTCGACGTCCGATCCGCCGACCGACTCGGCCTCCTTGAGGTAGCGGCGCAGTGACTTGTGAGCCGCCTCGAGCGAGCGGCGCAACTCGTCGTGCACCCAGGCCAGGGCACTGAGGTCGTGGGTCACTTCGTTGTCGCGTGTGACGGGCATGGCACTCGATCGGCGGAGTCGCTGGGACAGCGGGTTTAGGACACCTTGAACCGGGCCACCGATTGCTTCAGCTCCTCGGCGCTGCGCGACAACTCGCGCACCATCTGCGCGGTCGAGCGGGTCCCTTCACCGGTCTGCTCGGTCACCGCAAAGATGTGCTGGATGTTGGCCGCCACCACGTTTGCCGACTTGGCCTCACTGGAGGCCTGCGTCGAGATGTTCTCGATCAGGTCGGACAGCTGCCGCGTCACGCGGTCGATGTCGCCGAGCGCGTTGCCGGCCGTGTCGGACAGTCGTGTTCCGTCGACCACGCCCTGCGTCGAACGTTCCATGGCGGCCACCGCGTCCTGCGTGTCGGTCTGAATCGTGCGCACCAGCGCCGCGATCTGCCGCGTCGCGTCGGCCGACCGTTCGGCCAGCCGCTGCACTTCCTCGGCCACCACCGAGAAGCCGCGGCCTGCGTCGCCAGCCGAGGCGGCCTGGATGGCCGCGTTCAGCGCCAGCACGTTGGTCTGTTCCGTAATGTCGGAAATCAGCTCGGTGATTTCGCCGATCTCCTGCGACGACTCGCCCAGCCGCTTGATCCGCTTGGAGGTCTCCTGGATCTGGTCACGGATCGAGTTCATGCCGCCGATCGTGTTCTGCACCGCGGTCAGGCCCGATTCGGCCGCCTGCAGCGAGCGGCGCGCCACCTGGGCGGTTTCCTGCGCCTGCGACGAAACCTGGTTGATTCGGTTGGCCATCTGCAGCACCGATTCGCCGGTGTCGCGGATCTCCCGCAACTGCTCGGTCGAAGCCGCCAACAGCTCGGTCGACGTCGCCTCCACCTGCTGCGTCGTCTCGGTCACGCGGGCAGCCGTGCCCTGCACCTGGGCCACCAGCGTGCGCAGTTCTTCCACCGTGTAGTTCACCGAATCGGCGATGGCGCCCGTGATGTCCTCGGTCACTGTGGCCTGCTGCGTCAGGTCGCCTTCGGCCACCGTCTGCAGTTCGTTCATCAATCGCAGAATGGCCGCCTGGTTCGCGTCGTTGACGCGCTTGGCTTCCTGCTCCTGCCGCTCGGCCTCGTGGCGCTGGGCTTCGGCCATCTGGGCGCGCTGCGCCTGATCGTGCACGAAGAGTCGCAGGAAGCCGAGGCCGCCGACCACCATCAGCAGCACCGAGAACAGCATCAACCCGAGGTGGACGGCGTTGAAGCCGACCTCGGTGCCGAGTCGCTCCTGCAGCGACTCGAGTCCCTTGCGCAGCGGTTCGCTGTCGTTGAGGATGCTCGACTGCGCATCACGCGCCGTCACCAGCCCCTGCAGGTTGCCCAGAATGGCGCTCGCCTGCGTGCGGGTGTCCTCGTACTGCTTCAGCAGCACGCGCAGCCGCTCCTTGGTCTGCGCATCCTTGGTGCCGGGCAGCCGCAGTTCCGGGTTGCCGTTGTTCAGGCCCTCGGCGATCTCGCGGAACGAGTTCAGGTCCTTGCCGAGCAGGAACACGGCCTCGGAGTTCACGCCCTCGACGGTCAGGAACTCGTTGGCGCTCTTGCCGATGCGCTGGGTCAGCATCACCAGTTGGCCGACCGCCGACAGCTCGGTGGCCGACGCCTCCTGCTGCAGCTTGAGCGAAGACACCGTCTCGGCGGTCTCCAGCAGGTCGGCGGATTGGCGGTTGATCGTGCGCAGCGCCTGACCCACCTGGGTCAGCGTCTTCTGCTGGCCGAGCACCTGGTTGGCGTTGCGTTCGGCTCGGTCGACCAGCGGCAGCAGCGGTTCAATCGTGTCCTGCACCGACGCGGGCGCCGCAGGGACTTCGCCTTCACCATTGCGCAGGCTGCGCACGTTGGTAGCGAGCACGGTGGCGGCTTCCTTCACTTCCGGGAACGCCTGCGGGTTGCCGACGATGGCCTGCGATACCGCCTTGGCCAGACGCTGCGACTGCATCAGGGCCTGACCCACCGCACTGGCCTGACTGGCACCCCGATTGGCGGCGTTGAGCGCGAGCACAGTACCGAGCACGAGGCCGAGCAGACCGATCAGCACGACCACACCGAGGATGCGCTGCTGCTGCGGCAGCGGCTTCTCGCCGATCAGCGGCAGCGCGCTGCCGGTGCTGATCACGCTGTTGGAGAAGTCGCGGGCCTCGTTGAACTCAGGCGCCATCTCCGAAGGCGACGCCTCCGAGATGATCGAACTGTCGTTCTTGGCCTTGGTCGCCGGCGCAGCGTTCATGTCCAGCGTCACGGCGCTGTGCGAACTGGCTGCCTGCTCGTCGCGAGCGCGAGACGACTCGCGGCTGCGCGGCTGCGGCACGACCACCTCGTCGAACGCAGACAACTCGGCAGTGGCAGTTCCACCGTGGCCACGGCCCTTGGTCTTGAATCGTTCCATGAAGCCCATACGAGTCCTCTCGTCTTCGTGCGCCTATACGCTTCTGTCATGCCCCGCGGCGCCGCTAACCGGCGATCCCGAGGAACTGGCCGTCGGCCGCCAGGGCGGACAACTTGATTTCCTGCCACTCGCGCCCGCTGGCATCGCGCCAGCGTGCTCCCGCAAATCCCGGCCGTGCCACGCCGTCGGTACTCACCTGCGTGGTCAGATCGACGTCATGACGCAGGCCGGCCAGACGATCGACCAGCAGCGCGCAGTTGACTGCGAGGCCCGGATTCAAGGCGACCAGCCGGGCGCCCTCGCGCGGCGCATCACCCGGCGCGCGGGCGCGCAGGCCCAAGAAGGCCGCCAGATCGACCACGCCGTGCAAGCCGCCGCGCAGATTGGCCACGCCGGCAAACCACGATTGCGTATGCGGTACCGCCAGGACCGTGCCCGCGTCGAATATCTCGCCCGCTTGCTCGAGCGGGAACAGCATGCCGTGGCCGGCACAGTCCACCGCGAGCCACGAGTGGCCGCGCTGATCGGTCTTGGCAGCCTGCATGCGCTGCGCCAGACGTGCTTGCAGTTCGCGCAGGGCTTCCTTGTTGGCCATTTCGGGCTCTACCTTCAGTCGAAGGCCTTGATCTTGGCGATCAGCTCGTCGGCCACCACCGGCTTGACGACATAGTCGCGCGCACCCTGACGCATGCCCCAGACCTTGTCGGTCTCGAGATTCTTGCTGGTGCACATGATCACCGGCACGTCGGAGAACTGCGGGTCACGGGTGATGGCACGCGTAAGCTGGAAGCCGTTCTGCCCCGGCATCACCACGTCCATCAGAATCAGATCGGGCTTGTCCTCGCCGAGCCGACGCATTGCCTCTTCGCCGTTCTCGGCGGTGCGCACGTTGTAGCCGCGCTTGGCCAGAAGGTCCGACAGGTGATGCAACTCGGTCTTCGAGTCGTCCACCAGCAGAATTTTCTTGATCGTCATCTCGGAATCCTCCAGGAGCCTGTCGTGCGGTAGTTCCACTCATCGTCGATGAGGGACCTTAAGCGCCTTGAGCTCCCCGCTCAGCGTAATGACTGAATTGCTCCACTGCGCGCAGCAACTGTTCCTTGGTGAAGGGTTTTGTCAGGTATTCCTCGGAACCCACCATGCGCCCGCGAGCCTTGTCGAACAAACCGTCTTTGGACGACAACATGATGATCGGCACGTGGGCGAAGCGCGGATTGCGCTTGATGATCGCGCAGGTCTGGTAGCCGTCAAGGCGGGGCATCAGGATGTCGCAGAAGATCAAGCGGGGATCGTGGTCGTTGACCTTGGCCAGCGCGTCGAACCCGTCCTCAGCCAGCACGACCTCATAGCCGCCCTGCCGCAGAAAGATTTCCGCGCTGCGGCGAATCGTATTGCTGTCGTCGATGACCAGGACCTTCGGCGCGGCGCTTTGCTGCACAACGTGTTCCACGAACGGCACTCCTCGGGGGCTGTGCGAACCGGCGCGGAGACCAAGCTCCGGCACCGCCGCCGTTTCAGATCTGCATCATCTCGAAATCTTCCTTGCGTGCACCGCATTCCGGGCATGTCCAGTTCATCGGCACATCGCTCCATGCGGTTCCCGGCGCAAGACCGTGTTCTGGGTCACCGGCAGCTTCATCGTAGATCCAGCCGCAGATCAGGCACATCCAGGTGCGCGGTTCAGTCACGTCGATCGAGTCGGGTCACTACAATGATGAACCATTGTATCCACGCGTATTGGCGAAAAGCCAAGGCCGCGTAGACACCTACGCAACATTCTTCACATTCCTCTAGAGGTTCGTCAGCGACGATTTGCGACGACCTCAGAGGCCCTAATCGGACCTTCGATGACCCCGCAAAATCCGCCGGGCGACACGCCTGCCGACACCCCGGCCGAGGCCGCGCCGGAGTCGCCCGCGCCCGCCAGCGTGATGACGTTCAACGCGGCCGACGCCTGCGGTGCGGGTGGCATCGCGGGCGACGTGGCGACGCTGGCGGCCATGGGCGCACACGCGCTGCCGGTCACCACCTCGATCCTGATCCGCGACAGCGCGGAGGTGTTCGATCAGCATGCGATCGATCCCGACGCGATTGCCGAGCAGGCGCGCACGGTGCTCGAGGACATCTCGATCACCGGGTGGAAGGTCGGCTTCCTCGGCAGCGCAGAGGGTGTGAGCACGGTGGCCGAGATCCTGTCGGACTATCCGGACGTGCCGCTGGTGTCCTACCTGCCCAACCTGGGCTGGCTGGACGACGACGGCAGCGCGCAGTACCTCGAGGCGTTCCGCGAGTTGATCCTGCCGGCCACCGAGGTGCTGGTGGGCAACCACAAGACGCTGACGGACTTCCTGCTGCCCGAGTGGGACTCCGACCGCCCGGCCTCGCCACGCGAGCTGGCCGTCGCTGCCGGCGAACACGGCACCCGTTTCGTGCTCGTCACCGGAATCATGCTGCCGGCCAAGGGCACCGAGCAGTTCATCGACAACGTGCTGGCATCGCCGCAGGGCGCACTCACCGGCGAGAAGTTCGAGATGTTCGATGCAGCGTTCGTCGGCGCGGGCGACACGCTGTCGGCGGCATTGACCGCCCTGCTCGCCTCCGGCAGTGAGGTACAGGCCGCCGTCGGCGAGGCGCTCGCCTTCATGGACCAGAGCCTCGACGCGGGATTCCGCCCCGGCATGGGCAGCGTGCTGCCGGATCGCTTCTTCTGGGCGCAACCGCCGGCGGGTGAAGAAGACGAAGCTGCAACCGCCGCGGCCGGCGAGCCGCAGCCCGAGCCCGAACCGGCCGATGCCAAGGCCAAAGGAGCGCAGCGCCGTGTCCACTAACGCCTCGCTGTTCGAACGCGCCCAGCGCGTCATTCCCGGCGGCGTCAATTCGCCGGTGCGCGCCTTCCGCGCGGTGGGCGGCACGCCCCGCTTCATCGCGCGCGCCGAAGGCGCCTACATGTGGGACGCCGAGGGCAAGCGCTACATCGACTACATCGGCTCCTGGGGTCCGATGATCCTTGGCCATGGTCACGCAGCCGTGCTCGATGCGGTTCGCCAGGCGGTGTCCGAGGGCCTCAGCTTCGGTGCCCCGACCGAGCGCGAGATCGAGCTGGCCGAGACGATCATCGCGCTGGTACCCAGCGTCGAACAGGTCCGGCTCGTCAGCTCCGGCACCGAGGCTGGCATGAGCGCGATCCGGCTGGCGCGCGGTGCCACCGGGCGCAGCCGCATCATCAAGTTCGAAGGCTGCTACCACGGCCATGCCGATGCATTGCTGGTCAAGGCCGGCTCGGGGCTCGCCACCTTCGGCCACCCGACCAGCGCGGGTGTGCCGCCCGAGGTGGTGCAGCACACGCTGGTGCTCGAGTACAACAGCCTGGAGCAGCTGGAGGCCGCCTTCGCGCAGCATGGTCGCGAGCTCGCCTGCGTGATGATCGAACCGATCGCCGGCAACATGAACTTCGTGCGCGCCAGCGTCCCGTTCATGAAGCGCCTGCGCGAGCTGTGTACGCAGCATGGCGCGCTGCTGGTGTTCGACGAGGTGATGACGGGTTTCCGCGTCGCCCTCGGCGGCGCACAGAGTCTGTACGCCAAGGCCATTCCCGGTTTCCGCCCCGACATCAGCGTGTTCGGCAAGGTCATCGGTGGGGGCATGCCGCTGGCCGCCTTCGGCACCACGCGCGACATCATGAAGCACCTGGCGCCGCTGGGGCCGGTGTACCAGGCCGGCACGCTGAGCGGCAACCCGGTGGCCACCGCCTGTGGCCTGGCCACGTTGCGCGAGATCGCGCGGCCAGGCTTCTTCGAGACGCTGTCCGCACGTACGCGACGGCTCGTCGATGGCCTGGCGGCGGCGGCACGCGAGGTGGGTGTGGACTTCGCCGGCGATTGCGAAGGCGGGATGTTCGGCTTCTTCTTCCTGCCGCAGCTGCCCCGGCACTACGCGGCCGTGATGGCCAGCGACAAGGAACGCTTCAACCGCTTCTTCCATGCGATGCTGGATCGCGGTGTCTATCTGGCGCCGGCGCTGTACGAGGCTGGCTTCGTGAGCGCGGCACATTCCGATGCCGACGTGTCGGCCACCGTGCAGGCGGCACGCGACGCCTTTGCCGCCTGAGCGGACAACCCGGCCCCTGGTCAGGCTGGCGACGAGCGCAGCCCGTAGGCCTTGCCGGCCATCCACAGGAACTCGGCGCGCAGCACCGGGTCGCCCCTTTCGCCGTGAAAGGCGAAGCCGAGCACGGCCAGATGGGTGCCGGCCTTGATCTCGTCGACCTGCCAGGCCTGCAAGCGCGTCAGCGGCGCCAGCTCGATTTCCCACACCTTGTCCTTGCGCGTAGGCAGCTGGGCCCGCGCCAGCAGCTTGGCGCCGTCGACCGGCGCGCTTTGCGCCGGCAGCGGGCGTTTCGCCAAGTCGGCCGGCAGCTGCAAGTCACCACGCAGTTCGAGGCCGATCTCGGCATGTGGGTTGCGCCACGACACCTTGCGCGCGGTGCCTTCGAGGTACAGGGGCCTGTTCTGATCGAAACTGCTCCAGCCATGGTGGGCCCAGGCTGGCAGAGTGGCGATCCAGGGAGCGGACAGGATCAATCGACGGCGTCGCATGCTTCCTCCTGATCGTGCGTCATTGATAGGCAATCCAGCGGCCGCAGATGATCACCGCTGACCAAAGACCCAGTGAGAGTACGGTCTGCGCCCGAGCCCAGCCGTCGAGCCTCCCCAGACCGTCACGCGCGTGGAACAGCGCCGCATTGGTACCCGCCAGCAGTAGCAGCCCCATCTTGACCACGAAAGCCCGGTTGGCGAGCAGCTCGCCGGGCTGGCTGGCGAACATCAGCGTGCCCGAGAGTGCCGCGACGCCGAAACCGGCGGTCGCCAAGGTCAGCGACAACCGCGCCAGTGCGCGCACCGGCAGCTCGGCAGCGCGACCCCAGACGCGCAGCTCGAACGCGACGAGATTGCCCACCACCAGCGCCACGCCGACGAGATGCACCGATTCGAGCGCCGGATAGGCCCAGGGATGGCCCGCGATCCAGGCCAGCCCCGTGCCATCACGCAGCAGCTCCGACATCGCGCGACCTTACCCGATGTGCCGTGGCACCCGGCACACTAAAGCCGGCGCGACCGACCGGCTGCGAAGCGGCAGCTTCCTACAATCGCGGCGATGCATATCCACATCCTCGGCATCTGCGGCACCTTCATGGGAGGGCTGGCGGCCATCGCGCGCGAGGCCGGTCACCGCGTAACGGGCTGCGACGCCAACGTCTACCCGCCGATGAGCGACCAGCTGCGCGCACTCGGCATCGACCTGATCGAAGGCTACACCGCTGACCAGCTTGCGCTCAAGCCCGATCTGTTCGTGATCGGCAACGTGGTCACGCGCGGCAATCCATTGATCGAGGCGCTGCTCGACGCCGGCGCAGCCTACACCAGCGGGCCGCAGTGGCTGGCCGACCACGTGCTGCAAGGGCGCCACGTGCTGGCGGTCGCCGGCACGCACGGCAAGACGACGACAACATCGATGCTTGCGTGGATCCTGCAGTCCGCGAGCCTCGAACCCGGCTTCCTGATCGGTGGCGTGCCGCAGAACTTCGGCATCTCGGCGCGCATCGGCGCGAGCCGCTTCTTCGTAATCGAGGCCGACGAGTACGACACCGCATTCTTCGACAAGCGCAGCAAGTTCGTGCATTACCGGCCGCGCACGGCCATCCTGAACAATCTGGAGCTCGATCACGCCGACATCTTTGCCGACCTGGCGGCGATCGAGACGCAGTTCCATCACCTGGTGCGCACCGTGCCCTCGCAGGGCCGGCTGGTCGTCAATGCGCGCGAGGAGTCGCTCGCGCGCGTGCTCGAACGCGGTTGCTGGAGCGAGG
>Ga0075356_1000103_pt1 | contig 16439 bp, 15 predicted proteins | sample WestPond_Cattail_FD_120073 | JGI IMG/M metagenome (GOLD analysis project Ga0075356, IMG submission 120073) | Natural and restored wetland microbial communities from the San Francisco Bay, California, USA, that impact long-term carbon... | ecosystem: Environmental > Terrestrial > Soil > Wetlands ... | reverse complement strand
TCTGGTAGGGCGTGGGCACTGATCGCGGCGCTTGTGCTGTCGGGAGTGCCTGTAGTCGTACCCACGCTGCGCAGTGATTTCCCACCAGGGATCGCGCTCTCGATTCTGGGCACCCTTGCCGGCGCAGTGCTCGTCGTGCGCTGCGGCCTGGCGGCGGCCCTTCGAGGCGAGTCTGCATCACTATTCGCGGGCTTCGCGTGGGGTCTGCTCGCTGCCGGCGCGATTAGCGGAGTCATTGGGTTGCTCCAGGTGTTCGTCCCGGAATGGACGGGCGGCGATCTCATCGCGCGGTCTGGCTTGCCAGGACGCGCGGTCGGCAATCTGCGGCAGCCAAACCATCTCGCTAGTCTGCTCGTGTGGTCGATCATCGCAGCGATCGGCCTTTTCGAGACTCGGCGGCTGAGCCGAATGAGTTGCTCGCTGCTCTGCGCGTTTCTCACGCTCGCCGTGGTCTTGAGTGGCTCCCGAACTGGAGCACTCGGTCTGCTTGTCCTTGCGGGATGGGGTTTGTGTGACCGACGCCTGTCGTTGCCGTCTCGATTTCTTCTAGGCGCGATTCCGGTGTTCTATGCGGCTTCGTGGACGGCTATGTGGATCTGGGCGCACGCCGGAGGACACACTTTTGGTGCGGAAGGCCGGATGAGTTTCAGCTCGAGCAGTGACATCTCGAGTTCGCGCTTCGCAATCTGGTCGAACGCCTGGCAAATGGCGATCCGCGAGCCGCTGCTGGGCGTTGGCATTGGGGAGTTCAACCTGGCGTGGACCCTGTCGCAGTTCCCCGATCGGCCCGTCGCGTTCTTCGATCACACGCATAACCTTCCACTCCAGCTTGTCGTCGAGCTCGGCTTTCCGCTGGCAGCGGTGGTGCTCGGCCTGCTGCTGGCAGCGCTGCTTCAGGCCTTCCGCCGTTCGTGGCAGGCCGACGGCGACCAAGGCACGGCGCAGCGCACCGCATTCATGCTGGTGACGATGATCTCCCTGCATAGTCTGCTGGAGTACCCGCTCTGGTACGCATATTTTCTGCTCCCAGCGTCCTATGCGTGGGGCTTCTCACTGGCGCGACCGGCAACGAACCTACAGGCGCGCACCGCTGCAACCGCGGGCACCCGCGGGCTGTGGCCGAGCGTTGCCATCGGTCTGACCATGACCATCGGAGCATCTGCCGCTGTCCTCGACTATTACCGCATCGCCATCATCTACGAGCCGCCCACCAACGCCGCCCCGCTCGAGGAACGCATCGCCCTCGGCCAGCGCAGCCTGCTGTTCGGGCACCACGCTGACTACGCTGCCGCCACGGCCTTCGGCGAGCCGAGGGCGCCGCTGTCGGAGTCGCAGGCGCTGGCGTTCAAGCGCGCGCCGCACCACTTGCTCGACATCCGGCTGATGATCGCCTGGTCGCAGGCGCTGGTGGCTCAGGGCGAGGTGGACAAAGCGCGCTGGCTGGCGGCGCGCATCCGCGAGTTCCGTAATCCCGGCGCCGACGAGTACTTCGAGCCGTGTGCCAACCCCACCGAGGCGGCTCATGCATTCCAGTGCCAGGCGCCGCAGCGCACCTACCACTGGCGCGAGTTCGTGTCGCGCTGAGCTGCAGAGCCCGACGCTATGGCGTCGGCGCGGCCACCCAGTCGCCGCTCTTGCCGCCGCGCTTCTCGAGCAGCCGGATGTCGCCCATCACCATGCCCCGGTCGACGGCCTTGCACATGTCGTAAACCGTCAGCAGCCCGATCTGCACCGCGGTGAGCGCCTCCATCTCGACCCCCGTGCGGCCCAGCGTCTCGACCTGCGCGCTGCAGTGCACGGCCGACGATGCGGCGTCGATCTCGAAGTCGACTGCGACATGCGTGATCGGCAACGGGTGACACAGCGGCACCAACTCGGCGGTGCGCTTGGTGGCCTGGATCGCCGCCACGCGGGCGATGCCGATGACATCGCCTTTCTTCGCCTGGCCGCTCGCGATCAGCGCCAGCGTGGCCGGCTGCATGCGGATGGTGCCGCGCGCCCGTGCGACGCGGTGAGTCGGCGCCTTGCCGGCAACATCGACCATGTGGGCCTGGCCTTCGGCGTCGAAGTGGGTCAGCGGGGAAGGCTCGGCGGCGGACATCGGCAGAAACACAAGGGCAACAGGCCGGTGCGATCATAGAGGCAATGATGTGCCATCGAGGTGGGCGCGCCCACCGTCTCGTCTGCGCAGCGCTCGCCGCGTCGCTGCTCGCCGCGTCACCGCTGCTGCCGGCCCAGGTGCGCCTGCCGTCTCTCGGCGAGTCGGCGTCCGACGAGTTGACGGTCTCGGCCGAAAAGCGCTTGGGCGATCAGGTCATGCGCGACATCCGGCGTGACCCCGACTACCTTGACGACCCCGTGCTCCTCGACTACCTGCAGACGGTCTGGCGGCCGCTGGTGGCGGCGGCCCGCCAGCGCGGCGACCTGACAGCCGACGTCGACGCGCTGTTCGCCTGGGAGGCGTTCCTGGTGCGCGACCGCAGCGTCAATGCGTTCGCGCTGCCCGGCGGCTACGTCGGCGTTCATCTGGCGCTGATTGCGCTGACGAGCTCGTCCGACGAACTGGCCTCGGTGCTAGCACACGAGTTGTCGCACGTGACCCAGCGCCACATCGCGCGCAGCATCACCACCGGGCAGCGGCAGGGGCTTCTGGCGATGGCCGGTCTGATCCTGGGTGTCCTGGCAGCAAGCCGCAGCCATAGTCCCGATGCGGCGCAGGCGGCCATCGTCGGCAGCCAGGCGGCCGCGGCACAGGGGCAGCTCAACTTCTCGCGCGACATGGAGCGCGAGGCCGATCGCATCGGCCTGGGTGTGCTCGGGCAGGCCGGCTTCGCGCCTGCCGGCATGGCGCTGATGTTCGAGAAACTCGACCAGGCCAACCGGCTCAACGACAGCGGCGCCTACCCTTACCTGCGCAGTCATCCGCTGACGACCGAGCGCGTGTCCGAAGCGCGTGCGCGCGCCGGCTCCACGCCGGTCGCCTCGTCGGGTCCGTCGCGCCTCGAGCACCAGCTGATGCAGTCGCGCTCCCGCGTGCTGATGGATCCGTCGGTGCAAGCGCGGCGACGCCTGCAGGATCTCGATGGCGAGGCCAACGGCGCTACCGGCAAGGACCGGCTGCCCGCGCTCTATGCGAGTGCGCTGGCGTCGCTGGTGTTGCGCGACTTCACCCGGGCGGAGCGCGCGTGGAACGATGGCCAGCGTCTGGGTGTCGCTGCCGGCGCAACTGCCGATGCGCGGGCCTGGCGCGACTGGACGCTGCTCGGCGCCGAGCTGTCGCTGGCGCAGGGCGATGCCGCGACGGCGGCGCGCCGGCTGGCCGCCTTGGCCGACGAGCGCGGACGGCCGCTCCTGCTGCTGCGTGCCCAGCTGGCGGTAGCGAGTGGCGACAGCGAGTCCATCAAGCGCCAGGCCGAGGCGCTGCAGGCCTGGGTGTCCGAGCAGCGGCAGGACGCGCTGGCGTGGACGGCGTTGGCGCAATGCGCCGAACGGCTCGGCCTCAACCTGCGCGCCGTGCGTGCGCAGGCCGAATCGCATGCAGCGCTCGGTGATCTCTCCGGCGCGATCGAGCGCCTGCGCGCCGGGCAGCGCCTCGCGCGCAGCGGCGCGGCGGGACAGGACTTCATCGAGGCGTCAATCATTGACGCGCGCCTGCGCGACCTGGAGGCGCAGCGCCGACAGCTGATGGCCGATCTGCGCGGTAATCGGCAGACGCGCGAGCCCGAGTAGGCGGGGCCCTGCGCCGGCGCCGAGGGTCAGGTCGGCGTACGGCTGAAGATGCGTTCGACCGCCACGTCGATCACCATGCCGGCAAGGCTGTAGATGATCGAGCCGATCAGCGCCGCACCGAAGCCGGCCACGTTGAAGCCTTCGCCGAGCACCGAGGCGGCGGCCCAGAACATCAGCGCGTTGATCACGAACAAGAACAGGCACAGTGTCAGCAGCGTGACCGGCAGTGTGAGCAGCACCAGCAGCGGCCGCACGAGGGTGTTGAACAGGCCCAGCACGAGCGCCGCGATCAGCGCCGCCGAGTAGCTCGCTACGGTGACACCGGCATACACCTGCGGCACCAACAGGAGCGCTGCGGCCAGCAGGAACCAACGAACGAGCAGCTTCATGACGAGCAGCATACATCCGTGTCGAGCGGCCTTCGAGGGCGCATCCGAGGGGCGCGCGTGATGCGCGGCGACGACAAAAACGCGCGCTACGAGGGAAGAAAGTGCGTTCTACGAGGGAAAAACGCTTCTCAGCGCTGAAACCTCGCGGTACTATCGCGCCCGCAGGGATCACGAGAGAAACGAGAGTTCATGCGACTCTCACCCGTACCCCGGCACATCAACAACTCACGTGATGGAGAGATTCAAAATGGCAACTGCGAAGAAGGCTGCGAAGAAGGCAGCAAAGAAGGCCCCGGCCAAGAAGGCCGCGAAGAAGGCAGCGCCGGCCAAGAAGGCCGCGAAGAAGGCGCCGGCCAAGAAGGCCGCGCCGGCCAAGAAGAAGGCTCCGGCCAAGAAGGCCGCGGCCAAGAAGAAGGCCCCTGCCAAGAAGCGCACCCCGAACGCCGCCTTCATGAAGGCCATGACGCCGAGCCCGGCGCTGGCAGCGGTCATCGGCGACAAGGCGATGCCCCGCACCGAGGTGACGAAGAAGGTGTGGGAGTACATCAAGAAGAACGGCCTGCAGGACAAGGTCAAGCGCACGATGATCAACGCCGATGCCAAGCTGAAGGAGATCTTCAAGCAGGCTCAGGTGTCGATGTTCGAGATGACCAAGCTGATCAATGCGCACCTGAAGTGATTGCCCCGGCGGGCTGCATAGCCCGCGCGGTGCATCAGGAAGGCCGGCTCTGCCGGCCTTTTTCATTGGTGGGCCGGCCGGCCGACGCAAGACCGCCCGACCGTGCCTTGAACGGTGCCTACGTGCCCGCGAGTCCAAGCCGGCGCGCCAGGAAGTCCAGCCGATCCTGGCCCCAGAACAGCTCGCCATCGACCACGTAGGTCGGCGCGCCGAACACGCCCGCGTCGATGGCGCGCTGCGTATTGGCCTCGTAGCGCGCTTGCGTGGTGGCCGACGCGGCGTCCTGCAGGCGGGTGGCGGGCAGGCCTTGCTCGGCCACCAGCGCGGCCAGCGTGGTGGCGTCGGCGATGTCGCGCTCCTGCACCCACACTGCGCGCAGCAAGGCGCCGGTGAGGCGCAGGGCCGCATCGGCACCGTCGGCGAGCTCGGTCGCGACGATCAGCTGGGCGGCCGGTTCGGCGGCCACCGGAAAGTACCGCGGCTGCAGTGTCAACGGCAGCTTCAGATGGCCGCTGAAGCGTCGCAGTTCGACCAGCCGGTAGGCCTGGCGCTGCGGCGCCCGCTTGGGCAGCGGCAGTCCGCCCGACAGCGGGAAGACGCGGCCGTAGTCGGTCGGCAGCACTTCCACCTGAGCGACGGCGGCGCGTGCCAGCGCGCAGAAGCGCTCATGGCCCAGGTAGGTCCAGGGCGACTGAGGAGCAAAGTAATACTGGATCTGCATGGCTGAGCACTCGCGCGAGGGATGGGCGAACGATACCCGCCCGCCGGCGCGCCTGCCGTCAGTCGGCCAACACCCCGCGCAGAAAGCGGCCGGTGTAGCTGTCGGACTGCGCCGCCACGGCCTCCGGCGTGCCCGCCGCCACGATCTGCCCGCCGCCCGCGCCACCCTCCGGACCGAGGTCGATCACCCAATCGGCCGTCTTGATCACGTCGAGGTTGTGCTCGATCACGACGATGGTGTTGCCGGCGTCGCGCAGCTGGTGCAGCACGCGCAGCAGCAGGTCGATGTCGGCGAAGTGCAGCCCGGTGGTCGGCTCGTCCAAGATGTACAGCGTGCGGCCGGTATCGCGCTTGGAGAGCTCGAGCGCCAGCTTCACGCGCTGGGCCTCGCCGCCGGACAGGGTGGTGGCGCTCTGGCCCAGGCGCACGTAGCCGAGGCCGACGTCGAGCAGCGTCTTCAGCTTGCGCGCCAGCGCCGGCACCGCCGCAAAGAAGGCATGTGCCTCTTCGACCGTCAGGTCGAGCACCTGGCTGATGTTGAGGCCCTTGTAGAGGATCTCCAGCGTCTCGCGGTTGTAGCGCAGCCCCCGGCAGCTGTCGCAGGGCACGTACACGTCGGGAAGGAAGTGCATCTCCACCTTCAACACCCCATCGCCTTGGCAGGCCTCGCAGCGGCCGCCGGCGACGTTGAAGCTGAAGCGACCGGCACCGTAGCCGCGCTCGCGCGCTGCCGGCATCTCGGCGAACAGCTCGCGGATCGGCGTGAACAGCCCCGTGTAGGTGGCCGGGTTGCTGCGCGGCGTGCGGCCGATCGGGCTCTGGTCGACGTCGATCACCTTGTCGAAGGCTTCCAGTCCCTCGACCGCCTCGTGCGGCGCCGGCTCGAGATGGCTCTGGTAGAGATGGCGTGCGACGGCGGCGTAGAGCGTGTCGTTGACCAACGTACTCTTGCCCGAGCCCGACACGCCGGTGACGCACGTGAACAGGCCGACCGGGATTTCCGCCGTCACGTTGCGCAGGTTGTTGCCGCGCGCGCCGCTCACGCGCAGGCACAGGCCCAGCGCACCCATCGTCGCGCCGGGGCCTTCGAGCAGCGACGCACGCTGCCACGGCGTGCGTCGCGACGGCACCGCGATGCGCAGCCGCCGCGCCAGGTAGCGGCCGGTCAGCGACTCGTCGCAGGCGGCGATCTGCGCCGGCGTGCCTTGCGCGATGACGCGGCCGCCGTGCACACCGGCGCCGGGCCCGAGGTCGACGCAGTGGTCGGCGGCGCGGATCATGTCTTCGTCGTGCTCGACCACCAGCACGCTGTTGCCCAGGTCGCGCAGGTGGCGCAGCGTGCCGATCAGGCGCGCGTTGTCACGCTGGTGCAGCCCGATGCTCGGCTCGTCGAGCACGTACATCACGCCGGTCAGTCCCGAGCCGATCTGCGAAGCCAGCCGGATGCGCTGCGCCTCGCCGCCCGACAGCGTGTCGGCGCTGCGGTCCAGGCTCAGGTAGTTGAGGCCCACGTCGTTGAGAAACTGCAGCCGTGCGCGAATCTCGCGCACCACCTTGTCGGCGATCTCGGCCTTGGCGCCCACCAACGTCAGTGTCTCGAAATACCGCAGCGCTTGCGCCAGCGTGACGCCTTCGATCTGGTAGATCGCCTGCGCCGACGAACCGTCGGCCGCCTGCAGCAGCACGTGGCGCGCCTCGCGCCGCAGCCGAGTGCCCTCGCACTGCGTGCAGGGCTTGGCGGCCTGGTAACGCGCCAGGTCCTCGCGTACCGCCACCGAGTCGGTCTCGCGAAAGCGCCTCTCGAAGTTGGGGATGATGCCCTCGAAGGGATGCCAGCGCTTGACTGTGCGGGCCCGGCCCTTGGCACCCTCGGCCTGGTACACGAAGGCGATTTCCTGCGTGCCCGAGCCGTACAGCAGCACCTGCCGGGCCGGATCGGGCAGATCCTCGAACGGTGTGTCGATGTCGAACTGGTAGTGCTGGGCCACGCTCTCGAGCATCGAGAACGTATACGCGTTGCGCCGGTCCCAGCCCTTCACAGCACCGGCAGCCAGGCTGAGCGAAGGGAATGCGACCACGCGCTCGGGATCGAACACCGTCACCTGGCCGAGGCCGTCGCATTGCGGGCAGGCACCGACCGGCGAGTTGAACGAGAACAGTCGCGGCTCCAGCTCGGCCAGCGCGTAGTTGCACACCGGGCAGGCGAACTTGTTGGAGAACAGGTGCTCGCGCGGCTTGAGCGGGCGCCCGCCCTCGCCGGGCCCGCCGCCGTCGAGCTCGAGCGCGATGGCGCGGCCGTCGGCGATGCGCAGCGCCGCCTCGAAGCTCTCGGCCAGGCGCTGCTGCAGATCCGGCCGCACGCGCAGGCGGTCGATCACCACGTCGACGTCGTGCTTCTCGGTCTTCTTCAGCTTGGGCAGGTCGGTCGCCTCGTACACCTGAGGTGGAGCGTTGCCGCTGCCGATGCGAAAACGCACGAAGCCCTTGGCCTGCATGTCGGCAAACAAGTCGCCGAATTCACCCTTGCGGTCGCGCGCGACGGGGGCCAGCACCAGCAGGCGTGTCTCCGGCGGCAGGGCTAGCACGGCGTCGACCATCTGGCTGACGTTCTGCGCCTGCAGCGGCAGACGGTGGTCCGGGCAGAACGGCGTGCCGGCGCGGGCGAACAGCAGGCGCAGGTAGTCGTGGATCTCGGTGATCGTGCCGACCGTGGAGCGCGGATTGTGCGAACTGGCCTTCTGCTCGATGCTGATCGCCGGCGACAGGCCCTCGATGACGTCGACGTCGGGCTTGTCCATCAGCTGCAGGAACTGCCGCGCATAGGTCGACAGGCTCTCGACGTAGCGACGCTGGCCTTCGGCGTACAGCGTGTCGAAGGCCAGGCTCGACTTGCCCGAGCCCGACAGGCCGGTGATCACCACCAGCTGGTGTTTCGGGATGTCGAGATCGATGTTCTTCAGGTTGTGCGTGCGCGCGCCGCGCACGCTGAGCGTGGCACTGACCAGCGGCGCCGGCATGGTGGCGGCAGTGGCAACGGACGGAGCGGCGGGGCGGGGCATCTGCGACGGGGCGAATCGGGCGAAACCGACCATCTTAGTCGGCGCTTCCATTCCGGCAGCGCGCCCTCGATGCGCTGTCGCGAAGGGTCAGAATCCGCGCAGGCGCGCCAGGGCTGCCGGTTCCATCGGCGCATAGCGGATGCGGCCGCCGGGTTCGATCCAGCGCAGGCCTTCGCTCTCGATGCGCAGGCGCGCGTGCGGCTGGTCGTCGCGCCACCAGCGCACTTCGGTCGCGGCTTGGCCGTTGCTGACCTCGGCCACGTCGATCCAGCGGCCACGCGCGGCCTGCACCAGCCGCAGCAACCACGCTTGTGCGTCGGCGTCGAACGAGCGCGGCGACGGGGCATCGCCGGGTTGCCAGGTCCAGATCGCCGAACGGGCTGTCGACTCGGCCGTGCTGCGTCGCCACAGCGTCAACGCCGGCGAGGCCGCCGCGCTGGCACCGGTTGCCGACGCGGCGGCACCGAGCTTGGCTGTCGCGGCGGGCGGCGCGTCGGGCAGCGTGCCGGACGGGCCTGGCGAGTCGGCTCGCGCGGCTGCTGCATCGGCTGCCCGTCGCGGTGCGGTCGCCGCCTCTGGCGCGGCTGCAGGAGCCGGCGCGGCCTGCATGCGCGCTTCGTTCGTCGCGGCGCGCGCAGCCGGCACTTCGCGCCGAAGCGCCGACTCGGCTTCGGCCTTCGGCGGCGTGTCGGCAGCCACCGCACTGTCTGGCGTCTTTTCTGTCCGTTTCGGCGCGGCATCGCCGCGTGGCCTTGGCGCAGCACCGCCCTGGCGCGCCTGCTCGGGAGTCCCGGTGCTGCGCGTTGCGGAATCCTGTGCGGGTGGCGCCGGCGGGCTCGTCGTCGCGGGTGGTGCGGGCGCCGGCGCCGGTGGCGCGGCGGGCGCCGTGCTCTCGCTGTGTGCGATCGGACCACCACGCTCGCCCGAGACCGTCGGGCCGGGGAGATCCTGCTCGAACCACAGGCCGAGCACCAGTGCGCCGACCAGACCGGTGGCCAGCGAGCCGGCCCAGCGGGGCGTCAGCAGCCATTGCATGCGCTCGTGCCACGGCACGTGGCGACGTACTGGGGCACGCGGGGCAGCCGCCGGCTCTGACGCGGGTCGCGGATTCAGGTGTACGCGGCGTGCCGCCGCCAGGATGGTCTGGCTGACACCCGACGGCGGCGTCAGCGCGTGATCGGGCGCATGGCGCAGGGCCGCGCGCAGGAATTCGTCGTGCTCCGGCGCGTCGGCTTTCATGGCCTCACCCTCAGGCTGGCGGCATCGAGGTAGGCGCCCATGCAGGTGCGCAGCTTGCTCAATGCGTAGCGCAGTCGGCTCTTCGCTGTCTCGAAGTGGATGCCCAGCGCACGCGAGATCTCGTCGAGCGCGACACCATCCTCGTGGTGCAGCAGGAAGGCGGTCTTCTGCGTCGACGGCAGCTGCTCCAGGCATTCGAGCAGCCGGGCGCCGGCGCGCCGCCAGAACACCTGGTTGTCGATCGCCTCGTCGGGGCGCGGCCAATGGTCCCAGGGCACGCCGTCGGGCTCGAACGGGTCGCCTTCGGTGGGTTCGTCGCCCAGCGGCTGCTCGCGGCCGCTGCGCCGCAGGACGTCGATGGCGCGGTTGTGCGCCAGCGTGAACAGCCAGGTGCGGAACTGAGCGCCTCGCCCGTCGTAGCGCTCCTTCGACTGCAGCACACGCAGCCAGGTGTCCTGGAACACCTCGTCGGCCTGCGCCGCCGCCGTTCGGCCCAGCAGCCGCCGCACGAAGCGGTACAGCGCGGCATGGTGGCGCTGGTACAGCCACTCAAACGCCCGCACATCACCGGCGGCGAAAGCCGCCATCAGGGCGACGTCGTCGTCATCGGCCTGGGCGGCAGCGGGCGGCAAGCGGAGCGCGTCGTTCATCGATCAAGCAGTCTGCCATGTCGGGCGGCCTCCAAGACACCGCCCTCTGACCGTTGTACGTGCCATCTGCCCGGGCGGGGTCAGTCAATGGGCCCGGCGTTACGATGCCATCATGCCGCGCCGCCGTCGCACCTCGTGGTTTCGCCGTGCCGCATCGACCTGGGTGCTGGCGATCGGGCCCGTCGGTTGCGGTGGCGGCCTGTACCTTGGCATCGGCGGGGGCGACAACGACCAGCCGCCGACGGTGGCGCTGGCGGCCAGCGCCAATGAAGGCCTGCCCGGCGCGGTGGTGCGCCTCGTGGCCGCCGCGGCCGACGACTTCGGCGTCGACCAGGTGACATTCCTGCGCCGAGAGGCGAACGGCACCGACACCGTGTTGGCTACCGACACCGCCGAGCCGTACCAGCTCGACATCACGCTGCCGAGCGCGCCGTCCGGCACCGTGCTGCGCTACCTGGCACGTGCACGCGACGACGTGGGCCAGAGCGGCGACAGCGCGGTGCTCGAGATCGTCGTGCGTTGACTCCTGCGGGGACGGCAAACGTCGTCAGGCCGCCTGCAGCACGCGCAGGATTTCGCTGCCGTAGGCCTGCAGCTTCTTGGCGCCGACGCCGCTGATGCCGGCCAGCGCGTCGAGCGAGTCGGGCTGACCGCGCGCCATCTCGGCCAACGTGGCGTCGTGGAACACCACGTAGGCGGGCAGGTTGTGCTCGCGCGCCACCTCGGCGCGCCACGTCTTCAGCGCCAGGAAACGCTGGGCGGCCAGATCGTCCAGCGGCAACGCAGGTGTCTTCGAGCGGCTGCCGCCACGCGCGGCGCGAGCGCGCCGGGTCGGCTCGGCCGGCACACGCAGCAGCAGAGAACCTTCGCCCTTGAGCACGGCGCGCGCCGACTCGGTGAGCTCCAGCGTGTTGTATTCGCCGGCGCTGGCCAGGTGGCCGAGCGCAATCAACTGGCGCAGCACGCCGCGCCACTGTGCCTCCGACAGATCGGCGCCGACGCCGAAGGTCGACAGCTGCTCGTGCCCGTGCTGCTGCGTCTTGTCGGTGACCTTGCCGCGCAGCACGTCTATCAGGTGTCCCGTGCCGAAACTCAGGCCCGAGTGCTGGCGGAAGCGATAGATGCACGACAGCGCCTTGCGCGCGGCTTCGGTGGCGTCCCAGGCCGTTGGCGGCGTCATGCAGTTGTCGCAGTTGCCGCAGGGTTTGCTGGCCTGGCCGAAGTAGCCGAGCAGTCGCACGCGCCGGCAATCGAGCCCTTCGGCCAGCGCCAGCAGCGCGTCGAGCTTGCCGCGCTGCACGCGCTTGAACTCCTCCGCGGCGGGGCTGTCGTCGATCATCCGGCGCTGATTCACCACGTCGGCCAGGCCGTAGGTCATCCAGGCGTCGGCCGGCAGCCCGTCGCGACCGGCGCGTCCGGTCTCCTGGTAGTAGCCCTCGATGTTCTTCGGCAAGTCGAGGTGGGCGACGAAACGCACGTCGGGCTTGTCGATGCCCATGCCGAAGGCGATGGTGGCGACCATCACGATGCCGTCTTCGCGCAGGAAGCGATCCTGGTGGTCCTTGCGCACGGCGGCGTCGAGCCCGGCGTGATAGGCGAGCGCCGCGACACCCTGCTCGCGCAGGAACTCCGCGGTTTCCTCGACCCGCTTGCGGCTCTGGCAATACACGATGCCGGCGTCGCCGTCGTGCTCGTCGCGGATGAAGCGCAGCAGTTGCGTGCGCGGATTGTCTTTCTCGACGATCGTGTAGCGGACGTTCGGCCGGTCGAAGCTGGCGACGAACTGGCGCGCGTCCTGCAACTGCATCCGCTCGAGGATGTCGCGCCGCGTGTGGTGGTCGGCCGTCGCGGTGAGCGCCAGCCGCGGTACGCCGGGAAATCGCTCGTGCAGCACCGACAGTCCGAGGTATTCCTCGCGGAAATCATGACCCCACTGGCTGACGCAGTGCGCCTCGTCGATGGCCACCAGGCTCAGCAGCCCGCGCTCGTGCAAGGACTCGAGCATCCCCAGGAAGCGCGGCGTCAGGATGCGCTCCGGCGCCGCGTACAGCAGCACCAGTCGGCCGGCCAGCAGCTCGCGTTCGATGTGGCGTGCCTCGTCCCCCTCCAGCGTGGAATTGAGGAACGCCGCGTGCACGCCGGTTTCCTCGAGCGCGCCGACCTGGTCGTGCATCAGCGCGATCAACGGGCTCACGACCAGCGTGACGCCGCGCCCCGCCCGATGGCGTGCGATCGCCGGCACCTGGTAGCACAGGCTCTTGCCGCCACCCGTGGGCATCAGCACCAGCGCGTCGCCGCCGCGCAGCACGTGGTCCACCACGGCCGCCTGCTCGCCGCGGAACGCCGCGTAGCCGAACACCTGCTGCAGGATCGCCAGGGCGGCGGGATCAGGATCGGACGCGGAGCGCGGCATGAGCCCACAATGGTAGCGGTTGGCAGCCGAAGCACGCCTCTGGCGTCGTCGGGGCCCGTCTCGACCACTCAAGCCGCCGGATCATTGCCATGCCCAAGACCATCGACGAACTGCGCGCCGAGTTGATCCGCAACGTGCACGACATTGCCCTGCAAAGACAGCAACGCGAGCCGTTCTACGACACGATGTGCGGCGGCGTGTCCGACGGCACGCGCGCCAGCAAGCTCGGCGCCGGCTACGACGTGCTCGCATCGGGCAAGCGCAGCTGCCCCTACCACTATCACCACGCGCAGGAGGAGCTCTTCGTGGTGCTCGAAGGCCAGGGCAGCCTGCGCGTCGACGGGCAGATGGTGCCGGTGCGCGCCGGCGATGTGGTCTTCATTCCGCCGGGTGCGGAGTATCCGCATCAGTTCGTCAACACGTCCGACGCACCGATGAAGTACCTGAGCATCAGCACGCAGGAGCGGCCCGAACTGTGCGTCTACCCCGACTCGGGCAAGTACATGGCCTATGTGAAGGGATATCACGGCATGAACCGACAGGCGGCCAACCTTGACTACTGGGATGGCGAGCCGTAACGGTTGACACCCTGAAGCGGGCCCACTGCCGGGGGAGTGCCCTTCGCCCGTGAGGGCGATGGTCGACCCGGATCGCCTCGCTATGATGACCGGCATTGGGATCGCGGCGGTGGCGGCCCGGCACAGACACTCATCCCCTCTCTCAAGGAGCGCAGTCATGGCATCGGTCAACAAGGTCATCCTGATCGGCAATCTCGGCCGCGACCCGGAGGTGCGTTACACGCCCAACGGCGCTGCGGTGTGCAACGTCAGCGTCGCTACCACCCGCAACTGGAAGAGCAAGGACAGCGGCGAGAAGCAGGAAGAGACCGAATGGCATCGCGTCGTCTTCTACGACCGCCTGGCCGAGATCGCCGGCGAATACCTCAAGAAGGGGCGGCCGATCTACGTCGAAGGCCGTTTGAAGACGCGCAAGTGGCAGGACAAGGAAGGCAAGGACAACTACACGACCGAGATCATCGCCGAGCAGATGCAGATGCTCGGCAGCCGCGAGGGCATGGGCGGCGGCGGTGGCGGCGGCGACGACCATGGCGAGGCGCGCAGCGCGCCGGCACCTCGCGCGCCGGCGAGCAAGCCCGCCGCCAAGAGCGCCACCGGCTTCGATGACATGGACGACGACATCCCGTTCTGATCTTCGTCAGCGGCTGGCGACACCCCGCTGCGGCGGGGTGTTTTGTTTTTCGGGGCGCGCCGCGGCGCGCGACGCACCGGCAGGCTAAGCTTGATACCCCAGACCGTATCTGATACCATACCCTCATGGGTATCAAGTTGACTCTCGGTCTGAAGACTTCAGCGTTGGCGGCAGGGCTGCTTTTCGCGGTAGTGGCCATGGCCGAAACCGTGCCGGTGCTCACCGTGGCGCCGCAGTCGGCTGCTGCGGCCTTCGAGCTGGAGGGCGTGGTGCAGGCGGTCCGCCAGGCCACGCTGTCGGCCCAGGTGGGGGGCAACGTGATCGGCATGCCCGTGAAGGCCGGCGACCGGCTCAAGGCCGGCCAGCTGGTCGCGCGCCTGGACGCACGCGACGCGTTGGCCGCTCTGCAACGCAGCGACGCCGGCGTGGTGCAGACCGACGGCGTGCTTCGCAATGCTCGGCAGGCAGCCGATCGCGCGCGCGAACTGCGCCGCCAGGGCTTCATCAGCCAAGCCGCTCTCGACGCGGCCGAGACCGATCTGTCCACCGCGCAGGCCGGCGCTGAGCAAGCCCGTGCTGCACAGAGGCAGAGCGCGCTGGCCCAGGCCTTCGCGACGCTGACCGCACCGTTCGACGCGCTGGTGCTCGCCACCCACGTCGAAGCCGGCGATCTGGCCTTGCCCGGCCGCGCGGTGGTCACGTTGTACGCGCCCGGCGCTCTGCGCGTGGTGGTGCAGGTGCCCGCTTCGCGCGCGGCCGCGGCGCGCGCGGCGCAACGCGTGAGCGTGCGCTTGCCCGACGGCAGCCAGGCGCGGCCGGCGCAGCAGACCTTCCTGCCGAGCACCGACCCGGTATCGCAGACCGTCGAGCTGCGGCTCGATCTCGACACGCGCAATGCCAGCGGCCTGGTGCCGGGACAGGCCCTCGCGGTGCAGTTCGAGGGCGGTGCCGCGGCTGCCAATGCGCCGTCAGCACGCTGGTTGCCGGGCAGCGCGGTGCTGCAGCGTGGTGAGCTGACCGCCGTATATGTCGTCCAGGGCGATGCGTTCGCGCTGCGCAGCGTGCGCACCGGCGCAGCCGCTGCGGACGGTCGGATACCGGTGTGGGCAGGCATCCAGCCGGGCGAACGCATCGCCGCCGACGCCGTGCGTGCCGGCCTGGCCGGCGCCACGCCGGCTCGCTGAGCCTGCCATGTCCTCGAACCCCGACGCGGCACTCGGCATCTCGGGTCGGCTGGCCCGCGCCTTCCAGGTCAACGCCCTCACGCCGCTGCTGGCATTGGTGATGCTGCTGATGGGCCTGTTCGCCGCGGTGGTCACGCCGCGCGAGGAGGAGCCGCAGATCAACGTCACGATGGCCAACGTCATCGTGGGCTTCCCCGGCGCCTCGAGCACCGACGTACACAACATGGTTGCGCGTCCGGCCGAGCAGGTGCTCAGCCAGATCGCCGGCGTCGAGCACACGAGCTCGGTGTCGCGCACCGGTGTCGCGGTGATGACCGTGCAGTTCAAGGTCGGCGTGCCGCGTACCGAGGCGTTGGTGCGGCTGTACGACGTGCTCAACGCCAACCAGGACTGGCTGCCGCGCGAACTCGGCACCTTGGCGCCGATCGTCAAGCCCAAGGGTATCGACGACGTGCCGATCCTGGCCATCACGCTGTGGCGCCGCGACGCTGCCAGCGCGCTCGAGCTGCAGGGGGTGGCGCACACGCTGGAGACCGAGCTCAAGCGAGTGCCCGGCACGCGCGAAGTGCAGACGCTCGGCGCGCCCGGCCGCGTGCTGCAGGTGGCGCTGGATCCGGCACGCCTGCGTGAGCGCGGAGTGGACGTGGCGCGGCTGCGCGCCACGATCGCGGCGGCCAACCTTGGCATGCCGTCGGGCGCGGTGCTCGAAATGGCGGGCGCCGCAGGCAGCGCGAGAAGCCAGATGCTGGCGGTGCAGACCGGCGAGTTCCTGCGCTCGGCCGACGACCTGGCTGACGTGGTGGTGGGCGTGCAGGCCGGCCGACCGGTGTACCTGCGCGAGGTGGCGCGCATCGAGCCCGCCGCCGCGCAGCCGGGCGCATTCGTGTGGTTCTCCCCTGGAGCGGCCACGGCGGCTTCCGGCACGGCGGCCGGTGGTGTGCACCCCGCGATCACCCTCGCAGTGACCAAGAAGCCCGGCCAGAATGCGGTGGATGTCGCGCGCGCACTGCGCACGCGCCTCGACGAGCTGCGCAACACCGTGCTGCCGGCAGACGTGCAGATGACGGTGACGCGCGACTACGGCGAGACGGCTGCCGACAAGGCCAACAAGCTGATCAGCAAACTCGCCTTCGCCACTGCGTCGGTCATCGTGTTGGTGGGCCTGGCG
>Ga0075356_1000102_pt1 | contig 16596 bp, 12 predicted proteins | sample WestPond_Cattail_FD_120073 | JGI IMG/M metagenome (GOLD analysis project Ga0075356, IMG submission 120073) | Natural and restored wetland microbial communities from the San Francisco Bay, California, USA, that impact long-term carbon... | ecosystem: Environmental > Terrestrial > Soil > Wetlands ... | reverse complement strand
GCACGAACACGAAGCCGCGGTACAGCCGCACGTGGTGCACTTCGTCCATGCCGGTGCGCTCGGGGCAGTCGACGAGGCGGGTGCCTTCGTAGCCGGCCTTGAACGGAATGCCGGCCAATGAGCCGTCGGTGTGATACGTCCACGCGTGGTACGGGCAGCGCAGGAAGCGGCCGGCGTTGCCGCTCTCGGCGCGCACCAGCTTCGCGCCCTTGTGCAGGCAGCGGTTGTAGAGCACCTTCACGCTGCCATCGGCCTGGCGCAGCATCAGCAGCGGCTCGCCGGCGATGTCGGCGCTGTAGAAGTCGCCCGGATTGGGCACCTGGCTGTCATGGCCGAGGAACATCCAGGTGTTGCGGAACAGGTGCTGCTGCTCGAGCGCGAAGATCGCGGGGTCGGTGTAGACGCGGCGGTGCACGCTGTCGGCGCGCACGCTGCCGCGCACGAGGTCGAGGTCGGCGGGGCTCAGAGGCATGGTGGGGTCTGACGGGGGACGAGGATATCGATGGATCGAACGATGGCAACGCGGCTCATGCTGGCCCCCGGCAGCGCGGTGCGGTGCGCGCTCATGCGCCCACCTCGGCCAGCGCGCGCTGCAGCGCCAACCCCTGGTCGTCGGCCAGCGCCGCCCGGCACAGCGTGCGCACGGCCTCGGCCGGCTGCGCGCGGCCGTGCAGGCGCGGCAGCACGGCCACCACGCGCGCAAAGCTGTCGAGCCCGCGGCGGTGCGTGTCGCCATAACCCTTGACCAGGCTCTGCGCCTCGGCCAGCGACAGCGCCAGCGCGGTGTCGCGCGGCGCGGTGTCGGCCACCAGTCGCAGCCAGTCGGCGATGCGCTGTTGCTCGACCGTGTGGCGCAGCGTGCGGCGGCGCCAGCGGCGCAGGCCCGCCAGTGTGCGCAGCAGCAGAAAGCCGCCGAGCGAACTGGTCTGCACGGTGCGGCCGCGGTTCGTCGCCCGGCTCAGCAGCTCGTGCAGCCAGCCGGGCTGCAGCAGACTGCGGCCGAGCGCAGGCGGCAGCAGGTCGGCAACTTCCTCGACCCGCGGGTGGAAGTACTCGACCACCTTGACCACGCCGTCGTCGGCACGGCGTGCCTCGCCGGCCAGGCGCGCAAAGCGCGTGCCGCGCGTCTTCAGGTCGGCGACGCGGATCACGTCGTCGTACGACATCCACAGCGCGAGATGGCGCGCCACCGCGCCTGCGAGTGCGGGCCCGTGGACGACGAAAGGCCGCAGGCGATCGACGTACTCGGTGGCGTAGGCGGCGTCCTGATAGTCGCTCAGACGTTGCACGCCGAACGCGGCCAGGCGCAGCACCTCGGCATCGGTTGACGCACCGAGCCGTGCGCGCACGAAGGCGAGTGCCAGCGCCGCCGGCTCGGCGCTGGCGGCGGCATCGGCGTCGGCAGCACGTGCAGCAGGTGCGGCAGCAGCGGCGGTCGCCGGCCGCTGTGCCAGCGCATGCCCGGCTTCGAACGCGCGCAGGCTGGCCTCGGTGCCGACCCCCGCGTCGCGGATCGTCGCGCGAAAGTCGTCGGCGCCATACGGAAGCGCGCCGGTGGCGGCCAGCGCGCCGAAGAGGGCCGCGCTGACCACGCTGCCGGCCTGCGCCGCAGCGCCCGCAAAGTCGGCCAGCACCACGTGTTGTGCCGCGGCGCGCACGCTGGCGGTGAGCGTGTCGCTGTTCACCCGGCCGTCGCCCATCGCCATCTTCTCGGCGGTGCTGTAGACGCGGCCGCTGGCGGCGATGAAGGTGGTGCGCTCGGCGTCGACCAGGCCGCGCTGCAGTGCACGGCCGGCTTCCATCAGCTCGGAGGCGATCACCACGTCGACATGTCCCGGCACCGGCATCAGCGCCAGCACAGGCTCGGCATCGCCCGGCGCGATGACGTGCGGGAACACTTCGACGTAGTAGATGGTGGCGCCGGTGCGCTGCGCGACACCGGGCACCGAGGTGGTCTGCGCGACGTGGCCGCGCCGCTCGGCCAGTGCGACGATCCAGTCGGCCAGCACGCCGCCGCCTTCGCCGCCCATCGCGAGGATGGCGACCGACAGCGCACGCGGCGTGGCGGTCTGCTGTGTCATGGCGCCAGCGCCTGCAGCTCGGCGGCCAGCCGGCGCGCGGTGCGCGCCTGCAGCCAGGCGATCACGCGCGCCGCCGTGCGCGCACGCCAGCGCTCGAAGCGCCCGGGGTTGTGCACCGTCTGCAGCCGGTAGAACGACGGGCACAGCACCGCGGCGTGCGCGGTCTCGCCGCAGTGGCCGCAGCCGACGCAGCTGTCGATCACCGTGGCCACCGGGTCGCGGCGCAGCGGGTCGGGGTTGTCCTTCACCGTCAGCGACGGGCAGCCCGACAGCCGGATGCACGAATGGTCGCCGGTGCAGGTCTCGGCATCGACGCCGTAGCGCTCCTGCAGCGTACGTTCGCGTGCGGCGATGCGCTCGGCCATCTGCGGCTTCTCGCGGCGCTGGCGGTTGAGCATGCATTCGCTCTGCGCGATCACCACCTTGGGCCCGGTCTCGGTCGTGGTGAGCGCCTCGCGCAGCACGTCGCGCATGCGCGCCAGGTCGTAGGTGCGCGTGATGCGGCGCACCCAGCGCACGCCGACGCCGCGCACCGCCTCCTCGATGGCATGGCCGGTGTCGCGCCGGGTGTCGGTGGTGCGCGACGACAGCACGTCCTGCCCGCCGGTGGCCGCCGAGTAGTTGTTGTCGATCACCACCAGCACGTTGTCGCTGCGGTTGAACACCGCGTTGCCGACTCCGCTGGTCAGCCCGTTGTGCCAGAAGCCGCCGTCGCCCATCAGGCTCAGCGTGCGCTTGCCGCCGCGCAGGCCGTTGAAGGCGCCGGCGCTGGCCCAGCCGAGGCCGTAGCCCATGGTCGACGAGCCGATGTCGAACGGTGGCAGCGAGCCGAAGGTATGGCAGCCGATGTCGCCGGTGACGTGCACCTTGCCGATCTCGCGCTCGACCAGCTTCATCGCGGCAAAGATCGGCCGCTCGGGGCAGCCGGTGCACAGCCCCGGCGGGCGCGGCAGCACGTCGGCCGCGGCCGGGCGGATCGGAATCGTGCGCGGCGGCCCGGTATCGGCGACCCGTTCGCCGTGCTGCGTGAGAAAACGGCGCAGCCCGCTCATCACCTGCTCGGCGGTGTATTCGCCGGCGCGCGGCAGCAGGTCCTTGCCGTGCAAGGCCGTGTCAATGCCGGCGCGGCGCAGGATGGTGTTGATGTTCTGCTCGATGAAGTCGGGCTGGCCCTCCTCGACCAGCAGCACCGCGGTGCGCTTTGCGCAGAAGGCGATCACCTCGTCGTCGACCAGCGGGTAGGTCACGTTGAGCACATACAGCGCGACGCTGCTGCGGCCGAACGCGTCGGCGTGGCCGAGCAGCTCGAGCGCGCGCAGCACGGTGTTGTACAGCCCGCCCTGCAGCACGATGCCCAGTGCGCTGTCGGCCGGACCGAAGGTCTCGTTGAGCCGACGCTCGCGGATGAACTCCACCGCCGCCGGCCAGCGTTGTTCGAGCTTCTGCTTCTCGTGCGCAAAGCTCGCCGGCGGCAGCACGATGCGCGAGACGTCGCGTGCCGGCGCGCGCAGCGCGTCCTCCAGCGTGAAGCTCGGCCGCCGGTTGGCGCGGGCGGCGAAGCGGCCGTAGACGTGGCAGGCGCGGATGCGCAGCTGCAGCATCACCGGCGTGTGGCTGGCCTCCGACAGCTCGAAGCCCTGTTCGACCGCGCGCACGATCGCCGGCAGCTGCGGCCGCGGGTCGAGCAGCCAGACCTGCGACTTCATCGCGAAGGCGTGCGAGCGCTCCTGCATGATGCTGGAGCCCTCGCCGTAGTCCTCGCCGACGATGATCAGCGCGCCGCCGATCACGCCGCCCGAGGCCAGGTTGGCCAGGGCGTCCGACGCGACGTTGGTGCCGACGGTGGCCTTGAAGGTGACCGCGCCACGCAGCGGATAGTTCACCGACGCGGCCAGCGTCGCCGCCGCGGTGGCCTCCGACGTGCTGCTGTCGAAGTGCACGCCCAGTTCGGCCATCAGTTCGGCGCTGTCGGCCAGCACGTCTATCAGGTGCGACACCGGCGCGCCCTGATAGCCGGCCACGTAGGCCACGCCCGACTGCAGCAGCGCCTTGGTCACCGCCAGGATCGCCTCGCCACGGAACTCCTCGCCGTCGCCGAGCCGCAGCTTCTGCACTTCTTGCTTGAACGAGCGTTCGGCCATGGGGCGATTATCGGAGCCGGCGCCACGGCCCGCAGCTATGGCATTCCCGCCGCACGGCGTGGCGGACGGCTGCGATCGATCAAACCGCGACCAGCCGCAGCCGCGTGATCTCCGACGGCGCAAGCAGACGCAGCGGCGGCCCCCAGTAGCCGGTGCCGCGGCTGGTGTAGACCCACAGCTGGCGCAGACGGTGCAGCCCGGCGGTGAACGGCTGCTGCAGCGGCACGAACAGATGGAACGGCCAGAACTGGCCGCCGTGCGTGTGGCCCGACAACTGCAGATCGAAGCCGGCTTCCGCGGCGGCCGCGGCGCTGCGCGGCTGGTGCGCCAGCAGCACGCGCACCGCGGCCTCGGGCGGTGCACCGGCCAACGCACGCCGCGGGTCGCTGCGCTGGTCGGGTGCGAAGTGGTGGGCGCCATAATCGGTCACGCCGGCCAGCACAAGCGCCGCGCCGTCGTGGCGCAGCACCACGTGTTCGTTGTTCAGCACCGTCAGGCCCAGCGTCGCCAGGCAGGCCGTCCACTCGGCGGCGCCGCTGTAGTACTCGTGGTTGCCGGTGACGAAGAAGCTGCCGTGCCGCGAGCGCAGGGCGGCGAGCGGCGCCACGTCGTGCTGCAAGTCGGCGACGCGGCCGTCGACCAGGTCGCCGGTCACCGCCACCGCGTCGGCCTTCAGCCGATTGACCGCGGCGACGATCGCTGCCACGTAGCCCCGCTTGACCGTCGGCCCGACGTGCACGTCGCTGATCTGCGCGATGGTAAAGCCGTGCAGTGCGGCCGGAAGCCCGGCGATCGGCACCTCGACGTTGCGCACGCGGGCGGTCCGCCGCGCGCCGACCAGGCCCACCGCCACGGCCAGCAGCGCCAGCACGGGCACCGCGGCAGCGGTCGGCGGGCCGAGGTTCGCGGCCGAGACCAGCCAGCCGAGCAGCAGCACCCCCTCGCGCAGCAGTGTCAGCACCAGCAGCACCGCGAAGAGCCCGAGCGCCAGCATGCCGGCCCAGCTCCAGCGGTCGGCCACGCGCCGGTCAGTGGCGCGGCGCCCGACGAAGGCGGCCGGAATCAACGCGCTCGACAGGAGCAGCCCGGCGATCAGAGCGACCGCGGCCGCCGCGGGCAGCGCGGTCGCCAGGCGCCAGCCGATGTACAGGTGCAGAAGGGCCAGCAGCCCGATGGCGCGCATCGCAGCCAGATGGCGGTGCTGCGCGGCGATTCAAGCGCAGCCCTACCGCGAGTGCGTCTATACAGGGCCGTCAGTACGACACTTCGTGGCCATCGACGTCGATGCGCACCACCGGCCGTCCGAGCGCGGCGATGGCGGCGCGGGCGAAGGCGCCGCGCAGCGCCTCGTCCTGCTCGAATCCGCGCGGGCCGATCGCGATCGCGATGGCCAGCACCTTGTCGGCCGTGAGTACCTTGCCGCTGGCGCGCAGCGGCTCGCAGTCGTAGGCGATGAATTGCTCGTCGAGCCAGCGGCGCGCCTGGTCGGCAGGCATCGCGGGCGCATCGACCGGCAGGTCGATCGGGATCTCGGTGGTGCCGAACACCAGGGTCAGATGGGAGCGCATGGGCGAACAGTCTAGGGCCTCTTCGTGTCAGCTCTGCCCGCCCTCGACTGGCAGCGACTCGGCGCGCCAGCGCAGCATGCCGCCGGCCAGGTTGGCCACCTTCGCGTGGCCCCCCTTCTGCAGCATCTGCGTGGCCTGCGCCGAGCGGGCACCGGAGCGGCAGACCGCGACGATCGGCCGCGTGCGATCCAATTCGGGCAGGCGCGCCGACAGTTGCGACAGTGGCAGCAGCTGCGCGCCGGGTATGTGGCCGAGCGCGTCGGTGAACTCAGGCGTCTCGCGCACGTCGACGACCTGGATCCGCTGATCCGCCAGCCGCTCGGCCAGCACCGCCGGCTGCATCTCCCACAGGCCGCTGAAGCCGTAGACCAGCGGCGCCCAGTCGGGGTCGCTCGTCGGCAGCTCGCTGCCGGCGGGGCGGCCGCAGCGCAGGTTCGCCGGCACCGCGATGTCCATCAGCTTCGGGTGCGGCAGGCCCAGGTGGTTCATGTAGCCGGCGAAGTCGACCTCGTTCACGTCGCCGCCCAGACGCGGATTGAAGCGCCGCTCCTCGGCGACGCTGGTCACGGTGACGCCGCGGTAGTCGTGCGCCGGGTACAGCAGGCAGTCGGGTGGCAGCGACAGGATCTGCTCGCGCACCGAGTGGAACAGCCGGTTCGGGCTGCCCTGCTGGAAGTCGGTGCGGCCGCAGCCGCGGATCAGCAGTGCGTCGCCGGTGAAGGCCATCGTGTGGTCGTCGAGCACGAAGCTCAGGCAGCCGGCGGTGTGGCCCGGCGTCGCGCGCACCTCCAGCCGGCGCGTGCCGAACGCGACGCGGTCGCCATGGTTCAGCAGCAGATCGGCGCCGCTGGCCCCGGCGGCCGCGGCCAGAGCGATGCGGCTGCCGCAGCGCTGCTGCAGCAGCCAGGCGGCGCTCACGTGGTCGGCATGCACGTGGCTGTCGAGCGTGGCCACGAGGGTCAGATCGAGTTCACGCAGCAGCGCCCGATCCCGCCGCTCGTGCTCGAACACCGGATCGATCAGCACTGCCTGGCCGGCGTCGCCGAGCAGATAGGTGTAGGTCGATGAGGCGGAGTCGAACAGCTGGCGAAAGATCAGCGGCATGTCGCGCGCCGCGCGCAGAACAACGCGCGCAGCGCCACGCATGCTAGCGCGGTCGTGGCGCCGCGACACGTGATTCGGCGATGCCGTGTCAGACCGAGTCCTCGTCAGCCACCGCGATCGCGCGCTCGACGGCTTCGAGCGCACGGCGGCGCACGGCGTCGTCGATCATGCGGGCCGGCTTCTCGCGCATGCCGGCGACGGTGCGCTTGCGCGGCGCCGGCGTCTCGCTGCTGCTCGGCAGCCAGTCGGCGACCAGCGGCGGGCTGTGCCAATACGCCATGAACTCCTGCTCGGCATGCCAGGCGGGCGCCGGCTCGGGAGCGATGCCCTGCCGCGGCAGGATCAGCGTGAGCAAGGCGACGACGGCCATGCCGGCCGGCGCCAGCCGGAAGCCGCCGCGGCGCGGCCGCGCCGATGCCGGCAATCCCGCGCCCGGCGGACGGCGCGCAGTGCTGATCGCCCCGCTCGGCCGGACCGATGAGGGTGTGGTCGGCCGTACGATGATCTGCGGCTGCGATGTCGGGACGGCGGCGGGTGCCGGCACGAGGTCGTCGAAGGCTCGGCACTCGGCGACGCGCAGCAGCGGCCTTGGTTGGGACCAGTCATCCGGCGTGCGCAGCAGCCCCAGGCGATGCACCAGCCGGCCGGCACGCGGATGCCCGGTCAGCACGACGAACGGCACCGCCAGCGACAGTGGCAGCAGCATTGGCGCCAGCGCAATCATCGCCGTGCGCCGCAGCAGCCCCACGCCGGCGAGCAGCGGCAGCAGCACCAGCGTGCCGACGCGCCGCGCCGCGTCGCTCCAAGCCGGCGCCTCGGCACCGCGCGGTGGCGACTTCCATTCCAGCTTGAGGCCGGTGAGCGCGCCCAGCACGTAGGCGCAATGCGCCAGCATGCGCAGCGGCGCCTGCAGCGACGACATCACCAGCTCCAGCAGCGCGCCAAGTGCGAGGCGTGGCACGCCACCAAAGGCCGCGGCCTCGCCGCGCGCCACCAGCGCGAACGCACTCAGCACGCGCGGCAGCAGCAGCAGCACCAGCGTCAACAGCCAGAGTGGCACGTCGGTCGCGCTGTGGCCGCCGGCGCCGAAACCAAGCGCGATGAACAGGAGCCACAGCGGCGCGACGCCATACGACAGCGCGCCGACCGCGAACATCGCGCGGTGCGCCCCGCGCCAGCCCGGCTCGGCCACCAGACGCAGGTTCTGCAGGTTGCCCTGACACCAGCGACGGTCGCGCTGCAGCTCGTCGAGCAGGTTGGCAGGCGCTTGCTCCCAGCTGCCGCCGAGCTGCGGCACCAGCCACACCTCATAGCCGGCGCGGCCCATCAGCGCGGCCTCGACGAAGTCGTGCGACAGGATCTCGCCGGCCAGACCGCCGCGGCCGGGCAGTCGCGCCAGGCCGCAATGGCGCATGAACGGCTCGACCCGCAGGATCGCGTTGTGGCCCCAGTAGTGCGCATCGCCGAGCTGCCACCAGGCCATGCCGAGCGCGAACAGGCGGCCGGTGACGCGGCTGGCGAACTGCTGCGCGCGCGCATGCAGCGTGCCCGGGTTGGCCACCTGAGGCAATGTCTGGATGATGCCGGCGCGCGGCTGCTGCTCCATCAGCCGGACCAGCTGCACCAGCGTGTCGCCGCTCATCGTGCTGTCGGCATCGAGCACGACCATGTAGCGGTAGCGGCGCCCCCAGCGCCGGCAGAAGTCGGCCACGTTGCCGGCCTTGCGCTTGACGCGGCGCCGGCGCCAGCGGTAGAACAGGCGCCCGCTGCCGTCGGCCGGCTCGCCGAGCATCGTGCACAGGCGCTGCCAGGCCCGCTGTTCGGCCGCGCGCAGCGCCGGGTCGGCGGTGTCGGACAGCACGTACACATCGAACAGCTTGAGCGCGCCGGTGGCCGCCAGCGATTCGCAGGTGGCGCGCAGACCCGCAAAGACTGCCGCAATGTCTTCATTGCAGATCGGCATCACGATCGCGGTGCGGGCAGCCGGATCGATCGGGCCGTGCGGCTCGCGCAGCGCCGGCGCGAAACGGTCGCCGCGCCAGGCCACCCAGGCGCCCATCAGCGCGGTGGCGCAACCGACGCCGACCCAGGCGAACAGCAGCGTCATCAGCGCGGTGGTGGCCCACCACAGGGCATCGGGATCGACCGGTCCGGCCTCGATGCGAAGCGCAGCCGCGCCGCCAGCCATGAGCGCGACCAGCACCAGCAGCACCGCGCGGCGGCGCCGGGCAGCGGCATGCCATGGCCGCGGCGGCCGCGCCGTGCAGGGCCAGCCCTGGCCGGGCCACAGCGCGAACAGCAGGCCGCGCCAGAAACCGAACCAGGGCGAGGGCGTCATCGCACCACGCTGCAGAGACGGGCCCGTACGGGCCCGGTCGGACGAAGGGGCAAGGGGGATCATGGCTTTCACTCCGGAGCCAACGCATGGGCCCAGGTTTCGGACAGGGTGCGCGTACCGCTGCGCAGGAAGACACGCAACTCGACCGGCTGCTGCGGGTCGATGCGCTCGAAGTCGACGGTGACCCGCCAGCCCTTCAGCGCGCTGTTGGGGTGGGCGATGACGCGCAGCCCGCGCACGTTGGTGTTCGCGCTCGCGACGGCCTCGACATCGTCCTCGCCCAGACCCTCGAGCGCCGGGCCGGCGAAGTCGATGTGGTATTGAGTGTGGCCGGCCGGGATGGCGGTTTCGCGATAGCCGTGGCCGCGACGGCTCTGCACCACCCATGCGCCGGGTGGCAGCGGCTGCCGCTCGGACACCGACAGTCGCCAGGCGAACTCCATCGCCTGGCCGGGTGGCGCCAGGCGCTCCGGGAACCACCAGGCACCGATGTTGTCGTGCGTTTCATTGGGCGTGTTGAACTGCAGCAGCTCGACGCGGCCTGGCCCCCAGTCGCCGAGCGGTTCGACCCAGGCGCTCGGTCGCATCTCGTAGTGCGCCTCGAGGTCGTGGTAACTGGTGAAGGCGCGGTCACGCTGCATCAGCCCGAAGCCGCGCAGCGAGGCCATCGCGAAGCTGGTGACGAACACCTTGCCCGGGTTGGTGAGCGGCCGCCACAGCCACTCGCCGCTGCCGCTGGCCACCTGCAGGCCATCGGAATCGTGCACTTCGGGGCGGTAGTCGTCGGCCATCGGTTGCGTTTCACCGGCAAGAAACATGCTCGTCAGCGGCGCGATGCCGAGTCGCGCCACCTGCTCGCGCAGGGTCACCCGGGCGCGCACGTCGATCGTGGTGGCGGCGCCCGGCCGCAGCACGAAGCCGTACGCGCCGGTGACCCGGGGCGATTCCAGCAGCGCATAGAAACGCACCTCGCGGTCGCCCGGTTTAGGGCGCTCCATCCAGAACGTTGTGAAGGCCGGGAATTCCTCGGCGGCCCCGCCCACCGTGTCGACCGCGAGGCCGCGTGCCGATACGCCGTAGCGCAGGCCGGGCGCGACGAGGCGAAAGTAGCTGGCACCGAGGAAGGCACTCACTTCGTCGCTGCGCCTCGGTTTGTCAATCCAGCGGTTCAGCCGCCAGCCGGCGGCACCGGCGCTGGCGCCGTTCTCGAAGGCCTCGGCGGGGATGCGCAGCGGGCGCACCTTGTCGCCCGCCACCTCATACATCGTCAATGGCCGCGTGAAGCCACGGCCGAGCGGAAAGTATTGCAACTCGAACGGCGTGCCACCACCGCGCCAGGTGGAGTATTCGGGACGGAAACGTTGCTTGCGATAGGCGTCGTAGCTCAGGCCGACCAGCGCCGGATCGGCCGCCGGCGGCTGCCGGTACGGCTCGCGCGCCAGCCGATCGGCTTCGCGCGCGACGTCGTCGAAGCCGAACGCCAGCGCCGGGCTGCCGGCCAGAGTGCAGACGAGCCAGACGAGGGTCGCGCGCCAGTGTCTGCCGGTCATGTGTCGTGAATGCTGCATTGCACCAATCATTATTGCGTTGTGGTTCGGCAGATCAAGGTGGTCAACGCCCCTTTGGCAACCGAATGCGTGCAGCCGGGGTCGTCGCCGACGGCCCGGCGAGCCGTTGACCGACGAGCCGTCGCAACGTTCCGACCTCGGCGCCGGGCCACAGGGCAACCCGCGCGCCGTCTTGCGGCGGCCCCCGCCGGCGGCCGGGCTAACCCCTTGTCAAAGCGACCTGCGCTTGAGCAGCGGCTTCGCCGCAGCAGCCACTCGGCGAACGAGACCGCCGGGACCCGCCGCGACGTGGTGCAGGCGCGTCACCGTCGGGGTGCGCGACGCGCCTGCCTGCGCACGATTCGCCTGCGCGGCGTAGTCGCTGGCGGCTCGCTGCGCCGCATCGCGAGGGGTTTGGGCGTTCGGCCACGGTGGTCGATCGGCTGCGCGCCGCCAGCGCCGTGCTGTTCGGCAAGACCAATCTCGATCAGTTCGCAACCGGTCTGGTCGGCACGCTCGCCCTATGGCGAGGTGCCCAACACCTGGATCCGGCTTACGTGAGCGGCGGCTCGAGCTCGGGTTCGGCGTCGGTGGTCGCGCAGGGCATGGTGCCGTTCGCGCTCGGCACCGACACCGCGGGCTCCGGTCGTGTGCCGGCCGGCCTGAACAATCAGGTCGGCCTGAAGCCGACGCCGGGCCGCGTGCCGACGGCCGGCGTGCTGCCGGCGTGTCGCACGCTGCACGTGGTGTCGGTGCTCGCGTTGACGGTGGCCGACGCGGCACAGGTGACCGCCCTGATCGAGGGCGTCGACGACGAGCCGCGCTTCAACGTGCCGCCGTTGAATCCTGGCTGGTTCGGGCAGCCGCTGCGACTGGGTGTGCCGAAGACGAGTGGTTGCGACCCAGCGCTCGGCTGGCCGACGCGGTGCGGTGGGCGTGCTCGATAAGCAGTTCCACGGCCTGCTGGTGCAGGCCAGCGGCAACCGCGAGATCACCGAGCGCATCCGCATCATCCGCCGGCTCGGTTTGACCAAGCCTGCGCGGGTGGAGGCCACCTACGACGAGCATGCGCGCATCGTGCGCGCCGTCACGCGGCGCCGTGCCGACGAGGCGGCGCGGCTACTGCGCGCGCACATCGAGCAGAGCAAGCTCGAAGTGCGCCACATCACGCTCGACATGCTGCACCGCGCGCGGCAGCGCGCCTGAACCGTCCGGCGCGTCAGCGCTGCGTCACTCGAAGGCGCCTTGTCAAGTCCCGCGTGCTGCCAGGCACAAGGCTGGTGCGCGCGCAGCCGCCAGCAGGGCGCCAAGTTGTCCCCAGCGTCGGTGGACAAGCTTGTGAGCAATTGGCGCGCACCCCGCTGCAGAGCGCGCCAGTGCTGGATGTCAACAGGCCTGCTGCATCAGCGGGCAGCCTGCGGCATCGACGCGACAGACGGTATGTCGGGGCGGCGCGGCCGCCTTCAGGGCCGGCCCGGAGAGACGTCGCGCGGGCGACACCTACACTGCGGCCCACTTGATCCTCGACCCTGGCGTCGACGGCATTCAAATCAACGCCTGCTGGAGGACTTCCGGATGATTCGACTCGTTGCCTCGACCTTCGCCGCGCTCGCGCTCGCCGTCACGTCGATCGCCGGCCACGCGCAGGCCTTTCCGTCGAAGCCGATCCGGCTGATCTGCCCGTTCCCGCCCGCCGGCTCGGTGGACATCGCGTCCCGCGCGATCGCCGGCGAGCTGAGCAAGATCCTTGGCCAGCCGGTCACGGTCGACAACCGGCCCGGTGCCGGCGGCAACCTGGGCGGCGCCGAGGCCGCACGCTCGGCGCCGGACGGCTACACGCTGTTCATGACCACCAGCGGCATCAACGCGATCAACCCCGCGCTGTACGCCAAGATGCCGTTCGATCCGATCAAGGACCTGACGCCGGTGGTCGCGCTGGTGTCGCTGTCGAACGTGCTCGCCGTGCATCCCTCGGTGAAAGCCAACTCGGTGGCCGAGCTGACGGCGCTGGCCAAGGCCGAGCCCGGCAAGATGACCTACGCGTCGTCGGGCAGCGGCACCAGCATCCATATGTCGGCCGAGATGTTCAAGCACCTGGCCAAGGTCGACATCTTGCACATTCCCTACAAGGGCAGCGCACCGGCGATCACCGACCTGCTCGGCGGCCAGGTGATGATGATGTTCGACAACATCCCGTCTGCGCTGCCGCACATCAAGGCCGGCAAGCTGCGCGCGCTGGCCGTCACCGGCGCGAAGCGTGACCCGCTGCTGCCCGACGTGCCGACGGTGGCCGAGGCTGGCGTTGCGGGCTACGAGTCGGGCGTCTGGTTCGGCCTGGCGGTGCCCGCCGGCACGCCGAAGGACGTGATCACCAGGCTCAACGAGGCGGCGGTCAAAGGCACCGGCTCGCCCGAGTTCATCAAACGCATGACCGAGCAGGGCTACACCATCATTGCCAGCACGCCCGACCAGATGGCCGAGATGAACAAGGCCGAGACCGCGCGCTGGGGCCCGATCGTCAAGGCGTCGGGCGCGAAGGCCGATTGAGCGGAACCACCCCCTACGCGCTCCGCGCGCCCTCTCCAGGGGGCCTCGCCGGTGGACCGGCGAATCCGCATCCACGGCGTGCGCCGGGTGAGTGGGAAACTGCCCACTTTGCGAAAGCCATCGACTGTGGTTGCTCTCCCACCGGTCGGCGGCCTACAGTGCGCCGGTGAGCGCCGTCCCATCACCCAGCCTGCTCGACAGCATCACGGCGTTCTGCCGCCGCTCGGGCATGGCCGAGTCGACCTTCGGGCGGCGTGCGGTCAATGACGGCAAGCTGGTCTCGCGCCTGCGCCTGGGCGCGCGTATCACGCCGGAGACGCTGGCGCGGCTGAACGACTACCTGCTCGCGCAGGGCGCCGCGACCGCGGGCAAGGCCCCGCCCGAGTTGATGCCGCTGGTGCGCGCCACCGACCGGCCGCCAGCGCCCGGCGCGACGGCCGCACGGGCCGAACCGCCGGGCCGCAACTTCCGCTTCTTCGACAACCGGCAGAAGTACCTGCTGTTCGTCACCACCTGCAGCGAGAAGGACGTGGTGGCGCGCCGCGTCGGCCTCGAGCTTGGCCACATCCACCCGCGGCCGCCGGCGCTGCGCTTGTTCGACGCCGGAATGGGCGACGGCACCGTGCTGACCAGCGTGATGCGCGAGATGCACCGGCGCTTTCCGACAATGCCGTTTTACGTCGTCGGCAAGGAGATCAGCCTGGAGGACGTGCGGCTGTCGCTGCACAAGATGGCCGATCGCTTCTTCGAGCACCCGTCCACCGCGCTGGTCGTCACCAACATGTACTACGCCGAGGCGCCCTGGCTGACGCCGCGCGCATTGCCGGCGGCCACCTCGATGGTGTGGAAGGAGGTGGCGCTCAGCGGCACCACCGCGCACGAGTTCAACGAACAGATCGGCGCGCTCGACAAGTTCCTCGCCACCCACTGGCAGGCGCGCCACAGCCCGAAGACCGGCAACCCGATCTACGAGCGCCCGGTGGTGCTGGTGATCTATCGCGACGACTACCGCTTCCTGCTCGATGCCACGCTGCCGCGCCAGGGGCAGGCGCGGGCCGACTTCGACCTGGTGATCGCCTCGCAGCCGTACCGCGCGTGCGTCAGCGCCGAGTTCAAGGCGCAGAAGGTCATCACGCCGCTGGTGCGCGCGCTCGGCGCCGGCGGTCGGTTGCTCGGCATCCACTCGTGCGGCAACGACCCCGGCCTCGAGATCGTGCAGGAGGTGTGGCCCGGCGAGCAGCCGTTCGTCACCTCGCGCCACGACGTGCTGCGCGCGGTAAAGCACGAGCTCGGCAAGGACGCGCGGCGCTACAACTTCAATGCCTATGCCGACAATCGAGCGGTGTTCCGCTACGACATGCACACGCTGCCGAGCGAGGTGTCGTCGGCGATCGGCACCTCCACGCTGTTCGCCGCCTGGAACGCCGCGGTCTACGTGGCGCAGATCGACGACGAGCGGCTCGCGCAGGTGATCGGCCAGCGGCGGTATCTCGACGCCACCGCCGAGGTGCTCAAGCGACACGGCAGCCTGTGGTTCCTCGACGAATCCTATGTGGTTTCACGCAAACGGGAATGAGCTGACATGCCCCGGCAACTAGGGTCCGCTGCCGGCGAGCGGCCGGCGCACGAGACCTTGGCCGAGCTGCTCGACAACGCGTCGATCGAGGTCACGCTGCGCGAGGCGCCGGCGCTGGCCGAGGCAGCGGGCCTGCTGGCCGCCGGCACCTGCGTCTACGTGCCCTCGCTGCCGGCGCGCCCGCTCACGCTGTCGTTGCCGCTGCTGGCCGACATCCATGCCCGCGGGCTCGATCCGGTGCCGCATGTCGCGGCGCGGCGGCTGCCGGCGCGTGCCGAGCTGGTGAGTTTTCTGGCGCAGGTGGTGGCGCAGCACGGCGTGCACCGCGTGATGCTGATCGGCGGCGACGAGGACCGGCCGCTCGGCCCCTGGCGCGACAGCGTCGAGCTGCTCGCCAGCGGCGTGCTGCAGGAGGCCGGCTTGCGCGAGATCGGCATCGCGGTCTATCCGGAGGGGCATCCGAAGATCACGCAGGACGACCTGTGGCGCGCGTTCGACGCCAAGCTGCAGCTGGCCGCGCAGCAGGGTCTGGGCGTCTACGCGATCACCCAGTTCAGCTTCGCGCCCGAGCGCATCGTCGCGCTCGGCGCCGAGCTGCTGCAGCGCGCGCCGCAGCTGCCGGTGTACATCGGCATGCCGGGCCCGAGCGACCCGCTGCAGCTGCTGCGTTATGCGCAGCGCTGCGGCGTGGGCGTGGCACGGCGCGCGCTGTCGACGCTGGGCACGCAAATCGCCAAGCTGATGTCGCATACCGAGCCGTCCGACCAGCTGGCGGCGGCCACACGCTACGCGCAGAGCCACCCCAACGTGGTCGGCGTGCACCTGTTCAGCTTCGGCGGCGTGGTGCGCACGGCGCGCTGGATCCGCCAGCGCGCGGGTGCGGGCCTCTAGCCCGCCGCCCGGCGCAGCGCCTGGCGCAGGTCTGCCAGCAGATCGTCGGGGTGCTCCAGCCCGACCGACAGCCGGATCAGGCCCTCGTCGACGCCGAAGCGCTGCCGCATCTCGGCGCTGACGCCGCTGTGCGTGGTCGACGCCGGATGGCACACCAGCGTCTCGGTGCCGCCCAGGCTGACGGCCGACTTCATCAACTGCAGCGCGTCGATGACCCGGAACGCCGCCGCGCGGCCGCCCGGCACCACGAACGAGAAGGTCGAGCCGGCACCCGAGCAGTAGCGCCGGTAGATGCGCTGCTGCTGCGCGTCGGTGACCAGCTCGGGGTGGTTGACCTTGATCGGCAAATCGGCATGGGCGGCGAGCCCCTTGGCAATACGGCTCGCCGAATCGGCGGCGTAGCGCATGCGCAGCTCCAGCGTCTCGAGCGAGCGCGCCAGCATCCAGCACGTGTGCGGGTCGAGCTGCGAGCCGGTGGCGCTGCGCACGGCGCGGACCGCATCGACCACGGCCTTGCTGCCGGCCACCGCGCCGGCGACCAGATCACTGTGGCCGCCGACGTACTTGGTCAACGAGTACACGCACAGGTCCACGCCATGCGTGCAGGGCTGGCAGAACACCGGGCCGAGCATCGTGTTGTCGCAGACGACCAGTGGGCGCATGGGCGCCTTGGCTGCATGCCGGTCCACTGCCTGGCGCACCACCTCGAAGTCGATCAGGTCGTTGGTCGGGTTGCTCGGCGACTCGACGTAGACCATCGCCACGCGGCCACGCTGCGCGGCCTCGCTGAGGCACTGCTGCAT
>Ga0075356_1000101_pt1 | contig 16659 bp, 12 predicted proteins | sample WestPond_Cattail_FD_120073 | JGI IMG/M metagenome (GOLD analysis project Ga0075356, IMG submission 120073) | Natural and restored wetland microbial communities from the San Francisco Bay, California, USA, that impact long-term carbon... | ecosystem: Environmental > Terrestrial > Soil > Wetlands ... | reverse complement strand
AGAGCAGTGTCGGCAGTGCGGCAACGGAAGGCGAGGAACTATGAGCGCCGACATCCCCCCTTGAACCGATGGACCGGCCCGTTGCAGCGCCCATTCCGCGAAATGCCACACGGCCCTATTCACACGGCCCACCAGCGCTGGCCGAAGCGCTCGCGCGCGAAGTCGACGAAGGCCGACACCTTCGACGGCACCAGCGTCGGCGACGGGTAGACGGCGTGGATCTCCTGCTCGGGCAGCGACCAGGCCGCCAGCAGCGGGGTCAGTTGCTTGTCGCGCACCGAATCGTGCGCCACGTACCACGGCAACGCCGCAACGCCGAGTCCGGCGCGGGCGGCGGCGAGCAGGGCCGACAGGTTGTTCGAGCGCAGCGGGCCCTTCACCGGAACCAACAGCGCCTTGCGCGCGTCACCGCCGCTGAAGTGCCAGCGATCGTCGCCCTGCACCGAGCTGTAGATGAGGGCGTCGTGGCCGGGCAGATCGGCGGGCGTGGCCGGCGTGCCGCGCTGCTTCAGGTACGCCGCCGAGGCCACCACCACCCACGGGTTGACCCCGAGGAAGCGCGCGCCGAGCGACGAGTCGGCCAGGCGGCCCATGCGGATCGCCAGGTCGATGCCTTGCTCGACCAGGTTGACGTAACGATCGTCGAAGCTCAGGTCGAGCTGCAGCTCAGGGTGCTGGCGCATGAACTGCAGCGCCAGCGGCGTCATCACGCGGCGGCCGAACGCCACCGAGGTGCTGATGCGCAGCGTGCCCTGCATGCGCTGCTGCATCAGCGCGGCCAGGTTGTCGGCCTCCTCGAGCTGGCGCGCGATCAGCTTGCACTTGTCGTAGTAGGCCGAGCCAACCTCGGTCGGTGTCACGCCGCGTGTGCTGCGGTGCAAGAGCCGGGCACCGAGGCGCTGCTCCAGTGCCGCGACATGCTTGGTCGCGGTGGGCTGCGCCAGGCCGAGGTCGGCCGAGGCTTTGCTGAACGAGCCGGTCTCGACGACCCGGATGTACAGCAACAGGCTGGTCACGCGATCCATGGGCGAACTGTAGGCCCAAGCCGGGGCGGGACCTGCTGAACGAGGCGCCCACTGCCGTGTCCATGCCGGGCCCAAGGCCTTTGACTTTCGCGTGACCTTGGGTACACCATGGGATTTCGTGAAGGGACCTCGATGGCGCGACTGTGGATGTTGCTGGCCTGGCTGCCGCTGGTCGTCACCCTTCCGGTGTCGCGCACGCGGCGCAGTTTCGTGCTCGGCCTGTGTGGCATGTCGGCCGTGCTGGCCGCCGTGGCGCTGATCGGCTGGTCGTTCGACCGCGTCGAGCTGACGCGCTGGGTGGTCGAGTTGCCGACCATGAAGCCGAATACCGCGTTCAGCGTGCTCGCACTGTGCCTTGCGCTGGCGCCGCTCGGGCTGGAGCCACCCGATCTGGCGGCCCGCGTGCTGGCCTGGTCGCCCTTGATCGCGATCGGCCTGATGGGTGCCACGGTGTTCGAGCACCTGACGCTCGTCGACCTGGGCATCGATCAGTGGCTGCTGGCCGACCGCAGCACGCCGGCTTTGGCGAATCCAGGCCGCACCGCAGGGGCGGCGGCCGTCGCGCTGACGATGCTCGGCCTGGCGCTGCTGCCCGGAGCGGCACTGCTGCGGCGCAGCCGCGTGGTGGCGGCGATGCTGGCTTTCGTGATCGGCTACGTGGCCTCGGTGGGCCTGCTGCTCGAGGTGCGCTGGGCGGTCGGCATCGGCGCCGGATTCGCCGGACTGTCGCTGCCCACCGCGGCCTGCATCGTGATGCTGAGCGCCAGCGCGCTGAGCCTGCTGCAGTGGGCGCCCGCCTCCCGTGCACAGGATGCGACCGCCAGTGCCGGCGCGCGGTTCCTGCGGGGTGCGTTGCCGGTGGCCATGGTGCTGCCGGCGGCCGTGATGTGGCTGCAGCACATTGCCAACGAGCGCGGATGGTGGGATGACAGCGCGGGCATGGTGGCCGCGGTGGCGCTGCTGGCGCTCCTGCTGTGGGCGCTGGTGGTGCGCTCCGCACGTTGGATCGACGGCCTGGAGTCGGAGTTGCGCAGAAGCCATGCGTTGCTGGAGGAGCGCGTGCGCGAGCGCACCGCGGACCTGGCCGACTCCAGCGCGCGTTTGCGCGCGAGCGAGGTACGCCTCGCCGGCGTGGTGGAAAGCGCATCCACCGCGATCATTGCGCTCGACGCCGACTTCCGCATCATCACGTTCAATCACGAGGCCGAGCGCGTGTTCGGCGTCAGCTCGCGCGAGATGCTGGGCCACACGCTCGATCGGCTGCTGCCGCATCGGGCGCGCGCCGGGCATGCGCAGTCTCTGCAGCGTTTCGCGCGCACCGGCGACACCGTGCGCCGCATGGGCGGCGAGGCGCAGCTGCACGGGCTGCGCGCCGACGGCACCGAGTTTCCGATCGCGGCGTCGATCTCGCGGGTGGCGCTGCCGCAGGGGGCGCTCTTCACCGTCGTGCTGCGCGACCTGACCGAAGCACTCGCGCTGCAGGCCGAACGCACGGCGCGCGAGGCCGCCGAGATGGCGAGCCGCAGCAAGTCGCAGCTGCTGTCGCACGTGAGCCACGAGTTGCGCACGCCGCTCAATGCCGTGCTCGGCTTCGCGCAGCTGATGCGGCACAACATCGAGCGCCATCCCGGCGCGGGCGGGCGCCTGGATTACCTGGAACACATCGAGTCGGCGAGCCGACAGCTCGACCGGCTGATCGCCGACCTGCTCGACCTGAGTCGCGCCGAGGTCGGTGCCATGGCGCTGCGGCTGCAGCCGGTGGATGCCGCCCAGGTGCTGCGGCAGGCGATGGCGATGATCGAGCCGCAGGCCATGCAGCAGCGCATCGAGCTCGTCGCGGCGGCGGCCGACGGGCCGACCCTGGCGATGGCCGACGAGCGACGCTTGCTGCAGGTGATGACCAATTTGCTCAGCAACGCCGTCAAGTACACCGCACCCGGCGGCAGCGCCCGCGTCGCGCTGCGCGACGACGGCGACCACGTGGTGCTGGACGTGGTCGACTCCGGCGTGGGCATGTCCGACGACCAGCTCGCGCATCTGTTCGAGCCGTTCAACCGGCTCGGCCGCGAGACCGGTTCGGTGCCGGGCAGCGGCATCGGGCTGGCGCTGAGCCGCCAGCTGGTGCTGGCGATGGACGGCCGCATCGAGGTGGCGAGCCGGCCCGGGCAAGGCAGCCGCTTCACCGTGCGGCTGCCCAGTGCCGCCGCCCGCCTGGCGCCGCCCCTGTCGCCACTGAAGGCACCGCAGGCGTCGGCGTCGCTCGATCCGGCGGCACCGGATTCCGCCGCGGAATAGCAGTTATCGCCGGGCGGCTCTTCTGCCGCGCGCGCTGCGCCCGCACCATGCGGGCCTGGACGACAGGAGTGCAACGATGGCCAAGATGAAGGCGGCGATGGCCGCAGTGCTGGTGATGGAGAAGGAAGGCGTGACGCAGGCCTTCGGCGTGCCCGGCGCGGCGATCAACCCGCTGTACGCGCAGCTGCGCGAGCGCCAGTCGATCGCCCACGTGCTGGCGCGCCATGTCGAAGGCGCCTCGCACATGGCCGAGGGCTACACGCGGGCCAAGGCCGGCAACATCGGCGTGTGCATCGGCACGTCGGGGCCGGCCGGCACCGACATGATCACCGGCCTCTATTCGGCGCAGGCCGATTCGATCCCGATCCTGTGCATCACCGGCCAGGCGCCACGCGCGCGGATGCACAAGGAGGACTTCCAGGCGGTCGACATTGCCAGCATCGCCAAGCCGGTGACCAAGTGGGCCACCACCGTGCTCGAGCCGGCGCAGGTGCCGCGCGCGTTCCAGCAGGCCTTCCACCTGATGCGCTCGGGCCGCCCGGGCCCCGTGCTGCTGGATCTGCCGTTCGACGTGCAGATGGCCGAGATCGAGTTCGACATCGACACCTATGAGCCGCTGGCGGTCTACAAGCCGACGGCCAGCCGCAAGCAGATCGAGAAGGTACTTGACATGCTCGACGGCGCGGCGAAGCCGCTGATCGTCGCCGGCGGCGGCATCATCAATGCCGATGCGTCGGACCTGCTGGTGCAGTTCGCCGAGATCACCGGCATCCCGGTGATCCCCACGCTGATGGGCTGGGGCGCGATCCCCGACAACCACGATCTGATGGCCGGCATGTGCGGGCTGCAGACCAGCCACCGCTACGGCAACGCCAACATGCTGGCGAGCGACTTCGTGCTCGGCATCGGCAACCGCTGGGCCAATCGCCACACCGGCTCGCCCGAGGTGTATTGCAAGGGCCGCAAGTTCATTCACATCGACATCGAGCCGACGCAGATCGGCCGCGTGTTCGCACCCGACTACGGGATCGTGTCGGACGCCAAGGCGGCGCTGCAGGTGCTGGTCGAGGTGGCGCGCGAGCGCCGGACGACCAGGCGGCTACCCGACCGCAGCGCCTGGGCCGCCGAATGCCAGGGCCGCAAACGCTCGCTGCAATACCTGCGCAAGACCAACTTCGACGATGTGCCGATGAAGCCGCAGCGTGTCTACCAATGCATGGTCAACGCTTTCGGTCAAGACGTCTGCTACGTGTCGACGATCGGCCTGAGCCAGATCGCCGCGGCGCAGTTCCTGCACGTCTACAAGCCGCGCCACTGGATCAACTGCGGCCAGGCCGGCCCGCTCGGCTGGACGGTGCCGGCGGCGCTCGGCGTGCGTGCGGCCGACCCGACGCGGCGCATCGTGGCCCTCTCGGGCGACTACGACTTCCAGTTCATGCTCGAGGAGCTGGCAGTGGGCGCGCAATTCAAGCTGCCGTACATCCACATCGTCGTCAACAACAGCTACCTGGGCCTGATCCGCCAGTCGCAGCGCGGCTTCAGCATGGACTATTGTGTGCAGCTCGGCTTCGACAACATCAACGTGAATGCCGATGGCGACTCGCCGATCAAGGGCTACGGCGTCGATCACGTCAAGGTGGTCGAGGGCCTGGGCTGCAAGGCGATCCGCGTCACGCGCCAGGAGGAGATGCGCCCGGCGATCGACCAGGCCGAGGCCTGGATGGCGTTGTACAAGGTGCCGGTGGTGATCGAGGTGATCCTCGAGCGCGTGACCAACATCGCGATGGGCACCGAGATCGACAACGTGGTTGAATTCGAGGAACTCGCCAGCGGCAAGGCCGACGTGCCGACCGCCGTGGCCCTGCTCGATTGACAATCCCCCCCGGCAGAGCCGGTTGCGCGGCGGCCACGAGATGGCGGCGCGCGGATGCACTGAAAGGACAAGCTCGATGCCAAAGTTCGCCGCCAATCTGACGATGCTGTTCAACGAGGTGCCGTTCCTCGACCGCTTCGAGCGTGCCGCCAAGGCCGGCTTCACCGCGGTGGAGTTCCTGTTCCCGTACGCCTATCCGGCGCAGGAGCTCAAGGCGCGGCTGCAGGCCAATGGCCTGCAGCTGGTGCTGCACAACCTGCCGCCCGGCAACTGGGACGGCGGCGAGCGCGGCATCGCCTGCCTGCCCGACCGGGTGGAGGAGTTCCGCCGGGGCGTCGTCCAGGGCATCGAATACGGCACGGCGCTCGGCGCGCCGCAGCTCAACTGCCTGGCCGGCAAGGTGTCCCAAGGCGCCGACGCGGCGGAACTGCGCCGCACCTTCGTCGCCAACCTGCGCTACGCGGCGGCCGAGCTGCAGAAGGCCGGGCTCAAACTGCTGATCGAGCCGATCAACTACTACGACATCCCCGGCTTCTACCTGAACACCACCGCGCAGGCGCTGTCGATACTCGACGAGGTGGGCAGCGACAACGCGTACGTGCAGTACGACATCTACCACGCGCAGCGCATGGAAGGCGAGCTGGCCGCCACGATGCAGAAGCACCTGCCGCGCATCGCGCACATGCAGCTGGCCGACAACCCGGGCCGCAACGAGCCCGGCACCGGCGAGATCAACTACGCGTTCCTGTTCGCCCACCTGGACCGTATCGGCTACGGCGGCTGGATCGGCTGCGAGTACAAACCCGCGGGCCTCACCGAAGCGGGTCTCGGCTGGCGCCAGCGTCTCGCACAATGACCGTCCTCGCACAAGGAACACGCGCATGACCACGCAACCTCTGAAGGTCGGCTTCATCGGCCTGGGCATCATGGGCGCGCCGATGGCGCTGCGCCTGCAGGCCGCCGGCCACCCGCTGTTCGTCGCCACACGCAGCAAGGTGCGCCCCGAGATCGCCGAGAGCGGCATGACGATCTGCACCAGCGCGCGCGGCGTCGCCGAGCGCGCCGACATCGTGATCACGATGGTGCCCGACACGCCCGACGTCGAGAAGGTGCTGTTCGGCAAGGACGGCGTGGCCGAGGGTCTGTCGAAGAGCAAGCTCGTCATCGACATGAGCTCGATCTCGCCGATCGCCACCAAGGAGTTCGCCCAGCGCATCAATGCGCTCGGCTGCGACTACCTCGACGCGCCGGTGTCCGGCGGCGAGGTGGGCGCCAAGGCCGGCACGCTGACCATCATGATCGGCGGCTCCGAGGCCGCATTCGAGCGCGCGAAGCCGCTCTTCGAGGCGATGGGCAAGAACATCACGCTCGTCGGCCCCAACGGCGCGGGGCAGACCACCAAGGTGGCCAACCAGATCATCGTGGCGCTCAACATCGCCGCGGTCGGCGAGGCGCTGGTGTTCGCCAGCAAGGCCGGCGCCGACCCGGCCAAGGTGCGCCAGGCGCTGATGGGCGGCTTCGCGGCCAGCCGCATCCTCGAGGTGCATGGTGAGCGCATGATCAAGCGCACCTTCAACCCGGGCTTCCGCATCGCGCTGCATCAGAAGGATCTGAACCTCGCGCTGCAGGGCGCCAAGGCGCTCGGCGTCGCGCTGCCCAACACCGCGAGCACCGCGCAGACCATGCAGGCCTGCGCCGCGCAGGGCTGGGACCAGCTCGACCACTCGGCGCTGGTGAAGGCGCTGGAGCTGATGGCGGCGCATCCGGTCGCGAAGGACTGACCGGCGCGTGGTCGCCGATCCGCGGGCCTTCCTGCGTGCGTTGTACGACGCGGCGGTCGCGCGCGCCCAGCCGCGCGAGGTGATCGGCCCTTTCCTGCCGGCGCCGCCCGATCCACGCCGCGGCCGCACGCTGGTGCTCGGCGCCGGCAAGGCCGGCGGCGCGATGGCGCACGCGGTGGATGCGCTGTGGCCCCAGGACGCCCCGCTGTCGGGCCTGGTGGTCACGCGCTACGACCACGTGCCGCCGGCGTACAAGGCCAGGCCCGGTCGCATCGAGGTCGTCGAGGCCTCGCATCCGGTGCCCGACGCCGCCGGCCGCGACGCGGCGCGCCGCATCCTCGAACTGCCGCAGGGGCTCACTGCCGACGACCTGGTGCTGTGCCTCGTGTCAGGCGGTGCGTCGGCGTTGCTGAGCCTGCCCGCTCCAGGGCTCACGCTGCAGGACAAGCAGGCCGTCAACAAGGCGCTGCTGGCCAACGGCGCGGCGATCGACGAGATGAATTGCGTGCGCAAGCACCTGTCGGCCATCAAGGGTGGCCGGCTGGCGGCGCGCTGCGCGCCAGCACGCGTAGTCACGCTGCTGATCAGCGACGTGCCGGGCGACGACCCGTCGGTGATCGGCAGCGGCCCGACCGTGCCCGACGCCACCACCTGCGCCGATGCGCTGCGCATTCTGGCGCGCTACGGCATCACGCTGCCGGCGGCAGCGAAGGCGGGGCTCGACAGCGCCGAATTCGAGACGCCCAAGCCCGGCGATCCGCGCTTCGCCGGGCACGCCGTGCACCTGATTGCGACGCCGCAGCAGAGCCTGGAGGCCGTGGCGGCGCTGGCGCGAGAGCATGGCGTGGAGGCACACATCCTCAGCGACGAGATCGAAGGCGAGAGCCGCGAGGTCGGCAAGGTGCACGCCGCGCTCGCGCGCGCGGTGGCGCGCCGCGGCACGCCGTTCGCCAAGCCGTGCGTGATCATTTCCGGTGGGGAAACAACGGTGACCGTGAAGTCCAAGGGCGGCCCGTCCGATCCATCGCGGCCCTCGCCGGGCCGCGGGGGCAGGGCCGGCGAGTTCCTGCTCGGCTGCGCGATCGCGCTGCAGGCTGAGCTCGGCGTGCACGTGCTGGCAGCCGACACCGACGGCATCGACGGCGTCGAGCACAACGCCGGCGCGATCGTCACGCTCGACACGTTGGCGCGCGCGGCACGCGCTGGCCTGAAGGCCAGCGACTACCTCGACCGCAACGACGCGTTCAGCTTCTTTGATCGCCTGGGCGACCTGGTGGTGCCGGGCCCGACATTTACCAACGTCAACGACTTTCGGGCTTTGTTGATCGCGTGACCCCGCTGCGGGCGGATTGGTCCGGCGAGCCGCCCGCCGCGATGCGACGCGTTGCCCCCGGCGAGCATCAGCCCGCGCTGCGTTCGAGGCCGGCACCCGACTCGACGACGATGCGACGCACCTCGCTCGGCAGGAACGGCTTCTCGATCACCGGCCGGCCGCTGTCGTTGACGAAGTCGCGCAGCGTCGACGACAGCGTGTCGCCGGTGACGAACACCACGCGGCCGGCCAGCCGCGGCCAGCGCCGCTCGATCTCCTGGTACAGCGCGCGCCCGTCGAGATCGGGCATGCGCATGTCGGTGAGGATCACGTCGAAGCGCTGCGCCGCGATGCGATCGAGCGCCTGGCGACCAGAGCCGACGGCGACTACCCGATGCCCGGCGCCGACCAGGATCTGCAACAGCGTCTCGCGGATCTCCGCCTCGTCGTCGACGATCAGCACCGAACGCCGATGCGGGTTCGCAGGCACCAGCGTTTCGGTCGCCGTGCCGATCGTGCCCACATCACCGACCGGCAGCGTGATCGTGAAGACCGCACCGCCCGTGGCCGGGCAGTCGACCGTGAGCGTGCCGCCATGGGCCTCGACGATGCCCAGGCTCACCGCCAGGCCGACGCCGGTGCCGATGCCGGTCGGCTTGGTGGTGAAGTAGGGCTCGAACACGCGCGCGCGCAGGTGCGCCGGAATGCCGGGTCCGTTGTCGGCGACCGTGATGCACACGCGGTCTTCATCGGCCGCGTAGCGCGTGGCCACGCGGACGCGCCGCGGCGCGGGCTGGTCCTGCAGCGCCTGCTGCGCGTTGATCACCAGGTTGAGCAGCACCTGGTGCAGCTGGTCGGCATCACCGACGATCAGCGGGATGTCGTGCGCGAGCGCCTGCGTCACCTCGATGCTGCTGGTGCGCACGGCATAGGCGGTCATGTCGAGCGCCGCGCTGACGACCTCGTTGATCGCCACCGGCCCTTGCTCGGGCTGCTGCTGGCGCGCCATGCCGAGGAAGGTGCGCACGATGCGCGCGCAGCGTTCGGCCGCGGTGCGGATCTTCACCGCCACCGCGCGTGCCGCCGGGTCGCCTTGCTCCTCGAGCAGCACCGCGCGTGCCACCACCACCGACAGCGGGTTGTTGAGTTCGTGCGCCACGCCGGCCAGCAGCGAGCCCAGCGCCGCCAGCTTCTCGCGTTGGTAGATCGATTCGCGCTGACGCGTCAATTCCTCGGCGGAGCGCTTCTTTTCGGTGATATCGGTGGATATGCCGCACACGGCGTAGGCCGCGCCAGCGGCGTCGTGCAACGGGAACTTGATCGAGATGTAGGTGTGCAGTCCGTCGTCGAGCGGCGCGACCTCCTCGAATTCGATCGGTTCGTTGCGCTCCAGCACCAGCAGGTCGTTGGCGCGCAGCGCCTGGGCACTGGCCTGCGGCAGGATCTCGCTCTCGGTCTTGCCCAGCACATCGGCCTGCGGCAGATGGAACAGGTGCTCCCACTGCCGGTTGACGAAGAGGAAGCGGCCCTGCGTGTCCTTGACCGAGACGACGGCGGTGGTGTTGTTGAGGATCTGCTGCAGCCGCGCCTCGCTGTTCTCCAGCGCCTGCTGCACGCGCGCGCGTTCGGCGATGTCCTGCCGCAGCCGCAGCTGCGTGGTCGCCACGTCGCGAGCCATCTCGTCGAATGCGCGCCCCAGGCGACCCAGTTCGTCATGGCCCTTCAGGCCGCTGCGTGCGCCCAGGTCACCGGCGGCCAGCTGCTCGGCGGCGCGCACCAGCCGGGCCGTGCGCCGCGTCAGCAGGAAGTGGAAGGCCAGCCACATCGCCAGCGCGAGCGCCGTCACCCAGCCGGCCCAGTACAGCGACTGCTGGATGACCTGCGCGCGCGCCTCGGCCTTCGGCCGGTGCAGGTCGTAGGCCAGGAAGAGGGTGCCGCTGCGCGACGGGCGCAGCTGCTCGCGCTCGCGGCCCATCAGGATGCCGGCGTAACCCACCAGGTTGCCGTCGGCCGGATCGACACCCAGGCGGGCACGGCGTTCCCGGATGGCGCCGGACGCCTGCTCGAAGTCGAACTTCGGCAGCACGTCGGCCACGGGGCGGCCGAGCCAGGCCCGGCGCGTCGCCGCCACCACGGTGTCGCGCTCGTCGGCCAGCACGACCAGCAGGATGTCGTGGTTGTGCGCCAGCACCGCGATCTCGTGCTGCGCGACGACCAGGTCACCCTTGAGCGCCAGGTACTCCAGCGTGCTCTGCAGGCGCGACATCTCCTGTACCACGCGCTTGCGGATGTCTTCCTCGGCGGTGCGCTCGGCGCGCGGCACGTGGTACAGCAAGTTCACCGCGCTCAGCATCGCGGCGAAGGCCAGCAGCATGAGGGGAACCGTGACCTTCAGCGATGTCGACAGGTGCGGCATCACGGGTGTCACGGAGGCAGGCCGGCCAGCGGTTGCGGTGCGAGCACCGCTTCGATCTCCACCGGGCTGCGCAACAGCTTGGCATCGAGCATCAGGCTCATGAGCCGGCGGCCGGTCGTCGCCAACCCTGGCGTCGGGCCGGCCAGCAAACGCAGGTTCTCTTCCTTCGACGGGATGTGCAGACCCTTCAGCGCGGCCTCGAACTGCTCGCCGCTGGTCTGTTGTCGCACGCCCATGCGCCGCGCCGCGTCCCTGGGCTCGCGGTGCAGGTAGTCGATCGCCTTGAACCAGCCGGTGAGAAGCGCCTGCACGGCCTGCGGCTGCTGCTCGAGCACGTTGGCCCGCACGGCGACCAGGTCAACGATCTCGCCGGGGATCTGCGTGCTGTCGAACAGCGTCTTCGCGCCGGCGCGCAGCAGCTGGGCGCGGTAGGGGTCGAACGTCACCGCGGCGTCGACCAGCCCCTTGTCGAACGCACTCGGCTGCTCGTTGGACTCCATGTGCACGACATTGACGTCGCTCGCCTGCATGCCGTTGAGCGCCAGTGCGCGGCTCAGCACATAGGCGCCGAGCGCGCCGCTCTCCACCGCCACCGGCTTGCCCTGCAGGTCCTTCATCGTGCGCATGCCGGCGCGGCCGACCACCACGTCGGCGCCGTGCGACACGTCGACCGCCAGGATCACGCGCGGCTTCAGTCCGTCGGCGGCCAGGCCGAACAACTCGTCCAGGCTGATCACCATGCCGTCGATCGCCTGGTTGCGAAACGCGCGCAGCACTTCGCTGGCCGACGGGTACTCGACCAGCTGCACGGTCTTGGGATCGAGGTGGCCGAGCTCGCGCGCCAGGTACAGCGGCTCGCTGCCGATCCATACGTTGGTGCCGATGCGCAGCGTGGGCTCCGTCTCGCGCGTGCAGCCGGCCAGCGCCAGCAGCAACGCCAGCCAGAGCCACGGGTACGCAAGCGCGTAAGGCCGCGGTCGCAGGTTCATGGTGGGCTCGCTGTTTTTCACTGTCCATCGGGCACGAACACGTAGCCCGCGTTGCGCAAGGTCTTGATGAACTGCGGGTGCTCCGGGTCCGGCTCGACCTTGCGGCGCAGCCGCATGATGCGCAGGTCCACGCTGCGGTCGTAAGGGTCCCAGTCGCGCTGCTGCGTCGCGTTGAGGATCCGTTCGCGCGACAGTGGGCGGTTCGGTTGTGCCGCCAGCGCCTTGAGCAGGTCGAACTCCAGCGGCGACATCGGCACCTCGGCGCCGTGTTCGTCTGTGAGGCGCTGGGCACTCAGGTCGAGCACGCAGCGCCCGATGCGCACACGCTCGGCGCCGATCTCGGCGCGGCCGGCCGGCGAGGTGCGGCGCAGCACGCTCTTCACGCGCGCGAGCAACTCGCGCGGGTCGAACGGCTTGGCCACGTAGTCGTCGGCGCCCATCTCGAGGCCCACGATGCGGTCGACCACCGTCGCGGCCGAGGTGAGCATGACGATGGCGAGCTTGGCATGCCGCTCCCGCAGGTGGCGCGCCAGGCTCAGGCCGTCCTCGCCCGGCATGTGGATGTCGATCAGGGCCAGGTCGATCGCGTGCTTGCCCGCCAGCGCGCGCGCCGCCTCGGCGCCGTCGGCGCCGAGCGCGGCGTAGCCATGGGCCTGGAAGTACTCCTGGACGACGTCGCGCACGTCGGTCTCGTCGTCGACGACCAGGATGGTGGCTTTGGGGTTGGTGGACATGCGAGTGGGCTGTCGAACGGGCTCTGCTCCGTGCCGGCGGTGCGAAGAATAAGTCGACTTCGTCGTCAGGCGGGGCCCGCCGGACGGCGCTGAAACAAACGAAACAAGAACGACCCGCGGCTGATGCAGAGCTGATGCACCCCACTCCTAGAGTGACTGCACCCCCACCGCACACCAACACGGAGCCGCCACATGTTGTTGAACCTCTCCCTGCTGGGCAGCCTGAGCTGGCCATGGATCCTCTGGACATTGCGCCAACGCTGTCAAGCGTGGGCGCGGCTGTTCGACAGCGCGGGCCGCCGCGCTCGATCTGACATCGGCCCGCGCCGCCGCGATGAATGACCCCACCGCGCACGCGCCCATCACGACCTCGCACCCGACCTTCATCGACACGGAGCCAAGCATGACGACACTTCACTACCTCACGCTGGACAAGAGCGTCCAGACCCTGCATAGCGCCGACATCGACACCTTCGCCCGCCAGATCAGCGGCGGCGTGCTGACACGCGCCGACGCGTCGTACGACGATGCGCGCAAGGTCTGGAACGGCACCGTCGACCGCCGGCCGGCGCTGATCGCGCGCTGCTTGCAGACCGGCGATGTGCAGGCAGCCGTGCGCTTTGCCGCCACCCGCCACATGCTGATCAGCGTGCGCGGCGGCGGCCACCACATCGCCGGCAATGCCGTCGCCGAAGGCGGTCTGATGATCGACCTGTCGGCCATGCGCGACATCCGCATCGACGCGGCGCGGCGCACCGCGCTGGTCGGTCCGGGCGCGCTGCTCGCCGACTTCGACCGCGAGGCGCAGGCGCACGGGCTGGCCACGCCGCTGGGCATCAACTCCACCACCGGTGTCGCCGGCCTCACGCTCGGCGGCGGCTTCGGCTGGTTGACGCGGCGCCACGGCATGACGATCGACAACCTGCTGGGCGCCACCGTCGTCACCGCCGACGGGGCGTTGCGCTTCGCCTCGGCCCAGTCGGAACCCGAGCTGTTCTGGGCGCTGCGCGGCGGCGGCGGAAACTTCGGCGTGGTGACCTCGTTCGAGTTCCGGTTGCATCCGGTCGGCCCCGAGGTCTACGCGGGGCTGGTGGTCTATCCGTTCGCGCAGGCGCGCCAGGTGCTGCGGGCGTGGCGCGACTTCACCATGCAGGCGCCCGACGAGCTGAGCGTGTGGGCGGTGCTGCGCAAGGCGCCGCCGCTGCCGTTCCTGCCGGCGTCGGCGCACGGCACCGAGGTGGTGGTGCTGCCGCTGGTCTACAGCGGCGACGTCGCCGCCGGTGAGCGAGCGGTCGCGCCTGTGCTGCGCTTCGGCGATCCGCTCGGGGTCGCGGTCGGCCCGACGCCCTACGCCGGCTTCCAGCAGGCGTTCGATCCGCTGCTGACCGCCGGCGGTCGCAACTACTGGAAGTCCAACAACTTCAGCCGCTTCAGCGATGCGGCGATCGATCTGGTCATCGAGTCGGCGGGCCGCCTGCCCGGACCCGAGTGCGAGATCTTCGTCGCGCAGCTCGGCGGTGCGATGGCGCGTGTGAAACCCGACGCGACGGCCTTCGTCGGCCGCGACGCGCACTACATCATGAACGTGCACGGGCGCTGGTCCGACACCGGCGACGACGAACGCGTGCGCGCCTGGGCACGACAGGCGTTCCAGGACGCCGCGCCGCACGCCACCGGCAGCGGCTACGTCAACTTCCTGACCGAGGATGAAGCCGAGCGCGTGGCCGCCAGCTACGGCGCGAACCACGCGCGCCTGCAGGCCGTGAAACACCGCTTCGACCCGGACAACCTGTTCCGCATGAATCTCAACATCACGCCGGCCGCGATACCGGTGGCACAGGCATCGACATGATCACTTCATCCCTCGACTTCCACGGCAACCGGGTCACCGGCGCGACGCCCGCCGCGCTGGAGGCCTACCAGCAGGCGCTTGCCGCGGTGCTCGGCTGGCGCCGAGGCGCCGACAGGCGTCTCGAGCAGGCGATCGGCGATGCCCCGGGCTTCGTGATGGCGCACGTGATGCGGGCCTATCTGCTGCTGTGCAGCCGCGACCCGCAACGCGTGCGCTCGGCGCGCACGGTGCTGCAGGCCGCCGCGGCGCTGCCTGCCGACGAGCACGAGGATGGCCACCGCGCGGTGGTCGCCGCCACGCTGGCCGACGACTACGGGCGCGCGCGCTCGCTGCTCGGCGGCCTGTTGGAGCGGCAACCGCGCGATGCACTGGCGCTGCATGTGGCGCACTCGTTCGACTATGCCGTCGGCGACGTCGTCGGCATGAGCCAACGGGTGGCCGCCGCGCTGCCCGCCTGGTCGCGCGAGCTGCCCGGTTGCCACGCCGTGCTGTCGATGCATGCTTTCGGACTGGTGGAGAACGGCGAGCTCCATCGCGCCGAACAGGTGGCGCGCGACGCGCTGCAGCTGAACCCGGCCGACGCCCGAGCGCACCATGTGATGGCGCACGTCTTCGAGACGGCCGAGCGCCCCGACGCCGGCGTGCACTGGCTTCACGAGCACCTGTCGCACTGGAGCCTCGACACCAGCGTCGCGACACATGGCTGGTGGCATCTGGCGCTGTTCCGCCTGGCGCAGGGCGAGGTCGACGCGGCGCTGCATCTGTACGACCAACGCGTGCGCGCCGGCCACACCGCCGAGATGGCCGACCTGATCGACGCCGCGGCGCTGCTGTGGCGGGTCGAGTTGCGCGGCGGCGATGCCGGCCGGCGCTGGCGCGAACTGGCCGACGCCTGGGCGCCGCACATCGACGATGCGTTCTGCAGCTTCAGCGACGTGCACGCGATGCTCGCCTTCGTCGGCGCACGGCAGTGGGACCGCGCACAACGGCTCGAACTCGCGCTCGCGTCGGCGCAGCTGCGGCCGACCCGCCATGGCCACACCACCAGCCAGCTCGGCCTGCCGGCCTGCCGCGCGCTGATGGCCTTTGGCCGAGGCGAGCACGCGCGCGCAATCAGCCTGCTCGGCAGCCTGCCGGCGCAGGTGCACCGACTGGGCGGCAGCCATGCGCAGCGCGACGTGCTGCACCTGACGCTGTTGCAGGCGGTCGAACGGGTGCGCCGGCCGCAGCGCCGCGTGACCCGGGCCCCGCTGGCGGCCGCCGCGCAGGTCGGGCGCCAGTTCGGCCAGCTGCTGGCGCATGGCGTCGCGCCACCCCACGCGCAGGGGGCGACATGAGGCGCCTGTTGACCATTGCGTGCGTCGTCATCGCCGCTGCCGGCTGCGCTTTCCTGCGGGCTCTCGCGCCACCGAGCGCGGCGGCAGCCGCGAGCCCGACGGACAGGCGGCCTGGGCCAGCAGCGACTACGCCGTCGTCGGCTCGCTGGTCGCGCCCAGCGAATACCTCGAGGCCGTCGTGACGCTGCGCTGAGCGCTCAGCGCAGCGGCTGCAGCGTGATTGGGCGCAGCGGCGGCTGTCGCCCCGGCACGACGGTGTGCCGCGAGCGGTAAGGCGAATGCCCGTCGGCGACGATCGACAGTTCGTATTCGCCGGCCGGCAGGCCGACGAATGAAAACTGCGCACGGTAGGCGCCATCGCGGCCGTGCAGGTAGCGCCACACCAGGTCGTCGTCGCCGTCGCGACGCGGCACCAGCGTGCGCCTCCCGCCCTCGCCGACCAGTGTGATCTCGCGGATCATCACGCCGGCATGCGGCGGCTGGTAGCTGCCGGCCGGGTTGTCGCCTGCGCCGACCTCGGCACCGACATAGCCGCTCAGCGCGCCCTGCGGCGTCAGGCGGAAGCGCAGTGCGGCGTCCGCGCCGGCAACGACGCGCACGCGTTGCGTGGCGGGCTCGGTGCGGAACGCCGAGGCCACCAGCGCGGCGTCGTACGTGCCGGGCGGTATCGGCGCGACACGACGGCCCGAGTCGCCGGCCGTCAGCGCGACGACCAGGCTGGCCTGCGGCGCCGAAGGCGCCGGGGCATCCGCCGGCGCGGGATACAGCAGCAGCGTCGGCAACGGGCGCGGCGTACCGACCGGTCCGTCGAGATCGAAGTTGACGACGAGCTGTCCTGGTGGCGGCGCGTTGGCACGCGCCTGCAGCAGGGTGTCGGTCACCAGCGTGAGCTGCCGCATCACCTGCGGCGAACTCAGGATGCCGACGTGGTCTTCGTCGAAGCCGAACACCATCTTTGCTTCAGCCTGCGCGGCGTCGCGCAGCTGGCTCGCCAGCGTGACGGTGCCGTCGTTGTTGGGCCGCAGCATGCTGTAGCCGCCCTTGT
>Ga0075356_1000100_pt1 | contig 16824 bp, 13 predicted proteins | sample WestPond_Cattail_FD_120073 | JGI IMG/M metagenome (GOLD analysis project Ga0075356, IMG submission 120073) | Natural and restored wetland microbial communities from the San Francisco Bay, California, USA, that impact long-term carbon... | ecosystem: Environmental > Terrestrial > Soil > Wetlands ... | reverse complement strand
GGCACGTCATACGGTATCGCGCCGGTCTCCTGCGCAACGCGCGACACATGCTGCGCCGGTACGTAGAGGAAATCGGGGCTCTCGTCGATGAATCGCGACACCAGCCACGGACACGCAATGCGGTCGATCTTCGGACGTTCGCGGGTGACCCACTTCATGACGCGGCTCCCTTTCCGGGTGCCGGCACCGCAACATGACCGGCGGTCTTCCACGCCGAGATGCCGCCGTCGAGATGGCGCGCGTCGAGCCCCATCGCACGCAGCGCCGCCGTGAGGCCCTGGCTGATCTCGTGGCCATGCGCGCAATAGACGACGACCGGCCGGCCGTTGGGCACCTCGTCCTTCCAGTCGAGCCAACGCGCCGGGTCGAGCCAGCGACTGCCGGCGATGTCGGTGCCGTCGGCCGCCCGCGCCTGCGCGCGCCGCACGTCGATCAATTCGAAGCCGAAGCCGGCGGATTGCCACAGCGCGAGTTCGGCTACGGTGATGATGCCCATGGGTCGATCTCCTACTTCAGCAGGTGGACGGCTAGCCCGACGACGGCACAACCGACGATGACTTCGATGACGCCGCGCTTGAAGCGCAGGAGCGCCACGGCCGCCAGCAGCGCAATCACCGCCGACACCGCATCGAAGGGCCCTTGCAACCCCTGCGGCCACAACACGTGGTAGCCGAAGAAGAGCGCCAGGTTCAGGATCACGCCGACCACCGCGGCGGTGACCGCGGTCAGCGGGCCGGTGAACTTCAGATCGTCGTGCGTCGACTCCACCAGCGGACCACCCGCCAGGATGAAGACGAACGACGGCAGGAAGGTGAACCACGTCACCACCGTGGCGGCTACGGCGCCGGCCAGCCAGCGCTGCTCGGCGCCGAACAGCGCGGCGAGCTCCGGGCTCTGCCAGCCGCCGACGAATCCGACGAAGGCCACCACCATGATCAACGGGCCGGGCGTGGTTTCGCCGAGTGCGAGGCCGTCGATCATCTGCGCCGGCGTGAGCCAGCCGTGGTGCACGACCGCACCCTGGTACACATAGGGCAGCACGGCATACGCGCCGCCGAACGTGAGCAGCGCGGCCTTGGTGAAGAACCAGCCCATCTGCGCCAGCGTGCCGTGCGCGCCCTGCAGCGCCACCAGCAGCGCCATCGGTGCGAGCCACAGCGCGACGCCGACACCCAGCACCGCGACCAGCCGCGCCGCCCTGAAGCGCGCATGCGCCGGCGTGGGCGTCGTGTCGTCGATCAGCGCCGGACCGTACGACGCTTTCGCGGCGCCGTGCGCGCCGCCGGCGCGAAAGCGCTCGGGTGCCATGCGCCCGCCGATGTAGCCGACCAGCCCGGCGCCCAGCACGATCAGCGGGAACGGCAGGTTGAGCGCGAAGATCGCCACGAACGCGGCGGCCGCAATGGCCCACAGCACGCCGTTCTTCAGCGCCCGCGAGCCGATGCGATGCGCCGCGTGCACGACGATCGCCGTCACGGCCGGCTTGATGCCGTAGAACAGGCCCGCCACCAGCGGCTGGTTTCCGAACGCCATGTAGATCCACGACAGCGCGACCAGGATCAGCAGCGACGGCAGCACGAACAGGCCACCGGCGACGATGCCGCCCCACGAGCGATGCATCAGCCAGCCGATATAGGTGGCCAGTTGCTGCGCCTCCGGGCCCGGCAGCAGCATGCAGTAGTTGAGCGCGTGCAGGAAGCGCCGCTCGCTGATCCAGCGCCGGCGTTCGACCAGTTCGGTGTGCATCACCGCGATCTGCCCGGCCGGCCCGCCGAAGCTGATGAAGCCGAGCTTGAGCCAGAAGGCGAAGGCCTCGCCGAAGCTCACGCGGTCGGGCCGCGTCGCCTCGGCTGTCACCGGCGAAGAGCCGACGTGTGCGTCGCCGGCGCTCATGCCGCGGCCTCCTTCTCGAACGCGGCCAGCAGGCCCTCGAACACGCCATTGGCCACCAGTACCAGCTGGTCATCGTCGCCGATCGAGTCGCGCATGCCGGCCAGCACGCGCTCGATGCCGGCCGCCTCGGGCGGCTGCACGCCGCCGACATCGAGTCCATGCACCAGCGCACCGAGCCGCAACAGAGCCGGCGTCTCCAGGCCGAAGCTTGCCAGCAGCGTCTCGAAGGTGACGCGCGCGCCAACATGGCTGAACGCAGCGCCGTCGAAGTCAAAGCCGATCGCCTTCTTCGGGCAGTCGGCTGGGGACTTGAGCCACAGGAACCGCGCCTGCTCGTCGACGAAGCGGCGGATCAGCCAGGCGCTGGCCAGCCGGTCGACCCAGGGCCGACGCCGCGTCGCCCAGACACGGCCGCGGTACTGCTGCGCAGGCAGCCGGGCAATGCGCTGCGGCTGGCGCATGGCGTGCGGCTCGTCGGGCGCGATCAGCTGCATCGTGTCGGCCTCCAGCTCGCTCACCGCGGCCTGCGCTTGCCGCTGCGCCTCGCCGGCGAAGAAGTCGATCGCCTGCAGCTGGTCGAGCGCCTTGCGCAGCTTGCGGGCCTGCCGCAGCCCCTCGGCTGCGGTGTCGGCACCGAGGCCGGCCCGGCACGACGCCACGTCGGCCAGCAGGCGCGCGTAGTCGTCACCGCGATCGAACAGGGCCTGATAACCATCGTGCTCGGTCGCCAGCAGATGGGCGTCGCCGCCCTGCGCCTTCACGTCGGCGGCAACGTCGGCCAGCACCTGCACATGGCTGGCGCGATCCGGCAGCAGGTAGACACCATCGCGCAGCACGGCGGCGCCCGCGCTCTTGAGCGCCCGCCAGGCCCGCATGCGGGCGGTGGCATTCTGGGTGGGCAGCGAGAGGATCAGCAGGCGCCAGTTCATTTGTATCGTATACTACACGCTTGTTGATATCGCTACAACATCTTCAGGGCTGCTTCAGTGCGCCAAATCGACACAGCGTCAGATGGCCAATCCGCGATCGACCCAGGACCGGGCACGCGGTGTCGCCTGCGCACGTCAGGCCCGCTCCATTCGCGCGAACTTCGCGCAAACGATAGGCGGCGCGGTGCACCTGTTCACTAGAGTGGCGGTCGGTTCCTCGCTGCGCGGCATGCCGCGCGTCGAGCCACACGACAAAACAGATCCAGGAGATTCACCATGCAAGCCCGCCCCCCTTTCAGATGGCGCTGCGTCGCCGCCGCGGCGCTCGCCGCCTGTCCTGCGCTTGGGATCGCGCAGTCCGACGCGCCGACGGTCGTCGTCACCGGCACCCGGCTGCCGGCCAGCGCCACCGGCCTGGCGCAGAACGTGACGGTGATCGACCAGAAGGAGATCCAGCAGACCAACCCTGCCCGCATCGAGGACATCCTGGCGCGGGTGACAGGTGCCTATGTCGATTCGGCGGGCCAGGCGGGCGGCTTCGCGTCGCTGTACATGCGCGGCGCCGAGAACAGCCACCTGCTCATCATGCTCGACGGCGTGAAACTCAACGACCCGACCACCACGCGGGGCAGCGCCTACGACCTGAGCTCGATCGACATCAATCAGATCGACCGCATCGAGGTGCTGCGCGGCCCGGCGTCGGCGGTCTACGGCGGCGAGGCGCTGGCCGGCGTGGTACACATCATCACCAAGCGCGCCACGCAGAACGGCCTGGCCGGCAGCGGCTATGTGGCCGCCGGTGGCGACCACCATCGCAAGATCGGCGCCTCGGTCGGCTTCGGCCAGCAGAACGTGCAGGCACAGATCACCGCCGGCAGCAGCCAGGACGGCACCAGCGACAGCGACGGCGGCAAGCTGCGCCTGGACAGCGTGTCGGGCTCGGTGCGCTTCATGCCCGGTGCCGGGCTCGACGGTGAAGTGTTCGCCAGCCATGTGCGGCGCAAGAGCGAGGCCTTCCCCGACGACAGTGGCGGCGCGCGGTTGGCCGTCAACCGCGCCAAGACGCTGCGCGACTCCACCGACCAGGCGCTCGGCGCCAAGCTCGGCTGGGGCGACCCGCGCACCGTGCGAGTCGCCGGCAGCGTGACACTGTTCGACCGCGAGGAACACGCCGACAACGCATTCGTCGACGGCGGCGTGCGCTTCCCGGTGCCGCCGTTCGTCAGCGACACGAGCATGCGGCGCACCAACGCGGTGGTCACCGCCACGCACGAATACGGCGATCGCGCCAGCATCGTCGCCGGCGTCGAGCACCAGATCGAGGACGGCGACCTGACGAGCGTGGGCGACTTCTTCGGTGCCGGCTCGCCGCAGACGCTGACCTTCGCTCTGAAGCGCAAGACCAACGCCGTGTTCGTCGAGGGCCGCATCAAGCTCGGCGGCGGCGTGGCGCTGCAGATCGGCGCGCGCCACGACAAGGTCGAAGGCATCTCGGCGGTCGACACGCCGCACCTGGGCGCGGTATGGGACCTGCCCAACGGCGCCACCACGCTGAAGGCCAGCTACGGCAAGGGCTTCAAGCCGCCGAGCTTCTTTGCGCTCGGCTTCCCGATCGGCGGCAACCCCGACCTGCGCCCCGAGCGCAGCAAGAACGGCGAGATCACCGCGGTGCACCGACTCGACAACGCGGGCACCTCGGTGCAGGTGAGCGTGTTCAAGATCGAGTACAAGGACCTGGTCGACTTCGACGGCGCCACGTTCACCAACATCAATCGCGGCACCATCGTGGTCAAGGGCATCGAGCCGGAGCTCAAGTGGCGCGTGATCGACCGCGTACGCCTGCAGCTCGGTGCCACGCTGCTCAACATCGACGTGCGCGACGGCCTGCAGCCGCTGCGCAACCGGCCCGAGACCAAGGCCGCTGCCAGTGTCGTCTACGACATCAGCGCACGCGAGTCGGTGTTCATCGGCCTCAACCACACCGGCAAGTACCTCGACCGATCCAACCCGACCGGCGACATCGACATGCCGGCGTATTCGGTGGTCGACGCCGGCTGGGGCATGAGCTACGGTGCGTTCCGCCTCAAGGTGTCGATCGACAACCTGTTCGACAAGCAGTACGAGCAGTTCGTCGGCTTCCCGGCGCAGGGCCGACGGCTGCGTGCGGAGCTGCGCGGCTCGTTCTGAAGCCGGTACACGGCGCGCCGGCGCCGTTGACCGAGCGACCGGTCCTTAGTACGCTGCCCGGGTGATCAGACGTCGACACACGATTGCCGCGACGCTGGGGGTCTGTGCGCTGCAGGCCCCCTTTGCCGGGCTCGCGCAGAGCACCCGTGTGCCACGTGTGGGCTGGATCTCGCTTGGCAGCTCCGCCGTCACGTCGCCTTTCCTCAGCGCGTTTCGACAGGGCATGCGCGACCGCGGCTATGCCGAGGGCAGGAACGTCGTCATCGACGCCCGGCTCGCCGATGGTTCTCGTGATCGGGCCGACGAGATGGTCGCGGACCTCGTCCGATCGAAGGTGGACGTCATCGTCACCCAGGGCGGCGCCTTGCGAAGCGCGATTCGCCACGCCGGTGCCACGCCGGTCGTCATGGGCTACAGCGGTGATCCGGTGCAGGCGGGCTTTGTTGACAGCCTTGCCCGGCCGGGAGGCACTCGAACCGGCATGAGCTTCCTGGCGCTCGAACTCGTCGGCAAGCGGCTCGAGATCCTGGGGCAGGTGCTGCCCGCCAAGCCCAAGGTCGCGATAGTTGCCGACCCCGACCATCCCGGCGAGTCCACCGAGTACCAGAGCTCACGGCTCGCCGCCCGAGGCCTCGGCATGACGCTCGGGTACTTTCCGGTGCGCGATGTGAAGGAACTCGACAGCGCTTTGAACGCGATGGCCGACGACGGCACGCAAGCCATCGTTGCCTTCCCGGATGCGTTCACGCTCGATCAGCGCGAACGCATCGCGGCCTTCGGTCTGAAGCACCGGCTGCCCACGGCCTCGGGCTGGAGCGCCTACGCCGACAGCGGCTTCCTGCTCGCCTACGGCCCCAATCTCAACGATTCCTATGCCCATCTGGCGGGCTACGTCGACAAGATCCTCAAGGGCGCGAAGCCGGCCGATCTGCCGGTCGAACTGCCGGTGTCGGTCGAGTTCGTGATCAACACCGGCACCGCGAAGGCGATCGGCGTGAAGCTGCCTCAGACGATGCTGCTGCGCGCGAACAGAACCGTCGAGTGAGGAAGCGGCGCGGCTAGCGGCGTCGGTACGCGCTCAGCAGCGCCACCACCAGCACCGCCAGCGCGATCATCAGGCCCATGCCCTCGCGCGCCGTCTCCTCCTGCATCCACACGGCCTTCTGCCAGAAGTTCGGCATCTTCGGCCAGTAGTACCAGACGAGGCCCGCCCACGCCGCGATGCTGGCCCATAGCCAGCCGAGCCACTGCACCGACTGGAACACGCGACGCCGGTATCCGGCCATGAAGGCCCAGAACGCCGGCACCAGGTAGTACACCACCCACAGCCACCAGTCGGGGTCGTTGTACTGCACGGCGGTGAAGCCGAGCATCGTCACCAAAGTCAGCGTATTCAGCAATCTCAGCATCGGCGCGCTCCGCGACAGCCCGTCGCGATTGTGAGGCCCGCCGCGTCAGGGCGAGAAGCTGTCGCTCTTGACGTAGGCCACCACCGCCATCCGCTGTTGCAGGCTGAACACGGCCTTCCACGGCGGCATGCCCTTGAAGCCGTAGGTCACCCGGTCGTAGACGAAGTCGGGGGTGTAGCTGCCGGGTTTGAGCTTCGGTGCCTTGCCGGGATAGGCCGAGTTGCCGTGGCAGTGGCGGCATTGCTCCTGCCAAACGGCCTTGCCGGCCTCGACGTTGGCGGCGCTACTCAGGAACGACGGTTCGAACTTCGGCGGCGGCTCCTCCTCGGCCGGCGCAGGAGCCGAGGCCTGGGCCAGCGCGCCCAGCGCGGCCAGCGTCGCCGCTCCGGCGACGAATGCACGCAGCGCGACGCGGTGATCAGCGGGTTGCATGTGTGGACTCCATGGGTGCGTGTCGTTGACGAGTGTGCCCAATCACAAAAAAAACCGCCACCGCGGTGCAAGCACCCCGGTGGCGATGTGCGATTTCGAGCTACTGCGTGATCTTGTAGATCGTGTCCAGCGAGCCGTTCGGCCCGGTGGTGATCGACGTCAGCACGTAGACCTCGCCGGCGGCGTCCTGCGCGAACGCCAGCACGTAGGGCAGTTTGCCCTGCATGTTGGTGACCTGCGCCACGTCCATCGTCCACTTGCCGTCGCTGCCCTTCGTGCCGATGAAGATCTGGCCGTCCATCTCGGCGAAGCTCTTGCTCCAGTCGCCGAAGATGTACTTGCCCTTCAGGCCTGCCGCCGCGCCGCGATGGACATAGCCGCCCGTCACCGAGATGCCCTTGCAGCCGTTGGGCTTGGCCGTGCAGTTGTTGTACTCGATGATGGCGGGCGTGATGCCGGCCTTGTCGCAGTTGGCCGGGTGATCGTCAGGCTTCAGGTAGTCGAAGCAGCGCATCATGCCCTCGACCCGGCGCCAGCCCATGTTCTGGCCCTTGCCGATCAGCTTGATCGTCTCGTAGCTGTTCTGCTGCACGTCGCCGCAATACAGCTCGGCGGTGTTGCTGCCCATGTCGAACGAGCAGCGCCACGGATTGCGCACACCGTAGGCCCAGATCTCCGGGTTGGCGTCACGCTTGCCGACGAAAGGGTTGTCCGGCGGAATGCCGTAGGGCTTGCCGGCCGTGCGCTTGTCGACGTCGATGCGCAGGATCTTGCCGAGGTTGATCGTCAGATCCTGGCCGTTGCCGATGGCCGGGTTGTGGCCGATGCCCCAGTCGTTGGCGTAGCCGCCGTCGCCCGTGGAGATGAAGAGCATCCCATCGGGGCCGAAGCCGATCCAGTGGCCGTTGTGGTTGAACTGCGGCCAGCTGTTGCTCATGATGCGGCGCGCGCTGCTCGGATCGGCCGTGTTCTTGTCGGTCGACGACACCGTGTACTCCTCGACCACGTTGCTGTGGTCGTACCACAGCATCTGGCCCAGGTCGGACTGGTAGTCGAGATGCGCGCTGTAGGACACGTAGAACTTACCGTTGTCCTTGAACTTCGGATGGAACGCGAGGCCCAGCAGGCCGCGCTCGTCGAAGTCGTGGAACAGCGTCTTGATCTTGCTGCGGATGTCGAGGAACGGCGTGGCGCCGAGCTTGCCGCCTTCGAGGATCTTGATGCGGCCGTTCTGTTCGATGATGAACATGCGGCTGTCACCCGGGGGCTGCACCATCGCCAGGGGCGTGTTGATGCCGCTCACCACCTTCTCGAGCTTGATTTGCGTTTGGGCCATCGACGGCGCACTAGCCCACGCCAACAGCGCGGCCACCGCGATCGATGCACCCAGCTTCAGTGCTTTCATGTGTCTCCTCCAGCGTTGTGGAAAAACTGCCTGCTCGCCGGCCGTTGCCGGTCCGGTGTCCCCACCCGCTTGCGCGATGCGCCCGCTGGCGATGGGAGAAGGCGCAGTGTAGGCACATGCCCGAGACGCTTCAATGGATGTTTGATGTGGATCGTCCTGTGTGTTCACCGGCCTACGCGGGTTTGTCTGGACCCGATCGGACCAATCGCTCCAATCAGGTACAGGGTCCGTGGGTACGCCGGAACTCGCGCGGTGTCATCGCCGCCGGATCGGCGAACAGACCGCGCCCTGCCGCGCGGGCGGCGCGCTCTTCGGCCGCGTACGGCCCCGGGTGCGAGCGCCAGCGGTAACTCCACGCCAGCCCTTCGCGCACCAGTTGCGCACCGATGTCGATGTTGTCGCGCATCAGGCGTCCGAGCTGTCGGCCATGCTCGTCGTGCGGCCCTTCGACAACCCGCACCCGGCGATCCAGCACCAGCTCGCGCAGGCGGTCACGCGATGGCTCGCCCCACGGCTGGCAGCGCTCGGGTGCGTCGATGCCCTGCACGCGCACCTTGATCGGCCGGCCGCCGCCCTGCGGCCGTATCCACAAGGTGTCGCCGTCGCTGACGCGGGTGACCACCCCCTGCAGCGCCAGGCAGGACCCACCCGCCAGCTGCAAGGCCAGCGCGACCATCACGTGAGCAAGCGCCTTCACAGGCCGAGCACCACCGACTCGAACTTGCCGCCTGCGACGATGCACCTCATGCGGTGACCTTGCGGGCCCGGCGCGGCGGCGACGCCGGCGGCGGTGCGTCGAGCACGGCCTGCGCCTCCTTCAGCATGCGCGCCAGCCGGTCGGCGAGCTTCTGCGTCGTCAGCTGCTCGCGGAAGCGCTCGACCATCAGCGCGAGCGCGAACGGGCTCGGCGCACGCAGCGTGACCGCCTCGACGCGCTGGCCGCGCATGCGCTTCAGGCTGGCGCGCAGGCGCCGCAGGTCGAGCTCCTGCGCCAGCACCTCGGCCTCGGCCTGGCCAAGCAGCAGGTTGTCGGGGTCGTACTGGCGGAACACCTCGTAGAACAGGCTCGAGCTCGCCTGCAGCTGGCGCGTGCTCTTCGGCGCGCCGGGGTAGCCGGTGAAGACGAGCCCCGCCACGCGCGCGATCTCGCGGAAGCGCCGCTGCGCCAGCTCGCTGCTGTTCAGGCTGGCCAGCACGTCGTGCAGCAGTTCGACCTCGTCGAGCACGCGCTGATCGAGCAGCGGGGCGGCGTCGAGCGGCTCGGCCGCCAGCAGCTCGAAGCCGTAGTCGTTGACCGCCAGGCTGAAGGTGTTGGGCGCACTGCGCGCGAGCCGCCAGGCGATCAGGCTCGCCAGCCCCAGGTGCACATAACGGCCGGCGAACGGATAGACGAAGACGTGAAAGCCCTCGCGCGAGCTGAACTGCTCGATCAGCAGCGTGTCGGGCGTCGGCAGCCGCGACAGGCGCTGCTGTGCGTCGAGCATCGGCCGCGCCGCCTGCAGCTCGGGCTCGAAGAAGTCGCCCTGCCGCGCCGATTGCAGCACCGCCAGAGTGGCATCGGCCAGCTCGCTCGACAACGGCATCTTGCCGCCGGCCCAGGCCGGCACGATGCCAGTCTTCTTGGTCGCTTTGCGCACGAAGGCGGCCATGTCCTGCGTGCGCACGTACTCGAGCACGCGGCCGGCGAAGACGAAGTGGTCGCCCTTCTTCAGACGCGCGATGAAGCCCTCTTCGATCTGGCCGATGCTGCCGCCGGAAAGCCATTTGACGAGCATCGACGACTCGCTGACGATCGTGCCCACCTGCAGCCGATGGCGCATCGCGATGCCGCGGTCGGGCACACGGAACATGCCGTCGTCGCCCTCGACCACGCGGTGGTACTGCGGGTACGCCTTCAGGCTCGAGCCGCCGCGGGTGACGAAGTCGAGCGCCCAGCGGAACTCGGTGCGCGTGAGTTCGCGGTAGCTGTAGGCACTGCGCACCTCATCGAACAGCTCGTCGGCGCGAAAGCCGCCGGCCAGCGCCATGCTCACCAGGTGCTGCACCAGCACGTCGAGCGGCTTGTCGGGCGCGAAGCGCTTCTCGATCTGTCGCGCCAGCGCGGCGCGGCGTGCCGCCGCCGCCTCGACCAGCTCGAGCGTGTGCGTCGGCACCATCGTCACGCGGCTGGCGCGGCCGGGCTGGTGGCCGGAGCGGCCGGCGCGCTGCAGCAAGCGTGCCACGCCCTTGGCCGAGCCGATCTGCAGCACCCGCTCCACCGGCAGGAAGTCGACGCCGAGGTCGAGCGACGAGGTCGCCACCACCGCCTTCAGCGTGCCCGCCTTCAGCCCCGCCTCGACCCACTCACGCGTGCCCCTGTCGAGCGAGCCGTGGTGCAACGCGATCTGCCCGGCCCACTCGGGCCGCGCGCGCAGCAGCATCTGGTACCAGATCTCGGCCTGCGAGCGCACGTTGGTGAAGACCAGCGTCGGCCCGCTGCGCTCGATCTCGTCGACCACCGGCTGCTCCATCTGCGCGCCCAGGTGCCCGGCCCACGAGAAGCGGCCGGGGTCAGCCGGCAGCAGCGTGTCGATGACCAGCGGCTTGTCGATACGGCCCTGCACCAGGGCGCCGTCGTCACCGGCCAGCAACGTGCGCATCGCTTCGTCCAGATTGCCCAGCGTGGCCGACAGGCCCCAGACCTTGAGCGCCGGGTTCCAGCGCTTCAACCGCGCCAGCGCGAGCTGCACCTGCACACCGCGCTTGTTGCCGATCATCTCGTGCCACTCGTCGACGATCACCGTGTCCACGCGGCCCAGGCGCTCGTGCGCATCGGCGCGCGTCAGCAGCAGCGTGAACGACTCGGGCGTGGTCACGAGCGCCTGCGGCAGCTTGCGGTCCTGCTTCGCGCGCTCGCCCGCCGGCGTGTCGCCGGTGCGCAGCCCCACGCTCCAGCCCGGTGCTCGCTCGGGCAGCGGGAGCGCCAGTGCGCGCATCGTGTCGGCGGCCAGTGCGCGCATCGGCGTCAACCACAGCGCCTGCAGGCCGGTGTCGGCCGGCCGGGCACGGTCGAGCACGCCCATCCACACCGCGTAGGTCTTGCCACTGCCGGTGGTGGCGTGCAGCAGCCCGCTGCGGCCGGCCGCCATCGCCGCCCAGACATCGCGCTGGAACTGGAAGGGTTGCCAGCCGAGGCGGGCGAACCAGCCCTCGGCGTCGACGCCATGCGCGCTCATGGACCATTATTGGTGCGTCCGACGATGGGGCCGCCCTGCCGTGTCTTGAGCAGAGTCAAGAGCAAGCGGCCGATCGCACTGCAACATCGCTGCATGGACGAACGCGACGCGCCACCCGTGTTCAGCGCGCACGGCCTGACCAAGCTGTATCGCACCGGCGAAGTCGAGGTGCGCGCGCTGAGCGGCGTGGATCTGGACATCCGGCGCGGCGAGTTCATCGTGCTGCTGGGTCCATCGGGCAGTGGCAAGTCGACGCTGCTCAACATCCTGGGCGGGCTCGACATCCCCACCACCGGCGAAGTGCGCTTCGGCGAACACCGGCTCGATGGCGCCAGCGAGGCTGAGCTCACCCGCTACCGCCGCGAGCACGTCGGCTTCGTGTTCCAGTTCTACAACCTGATCCCGAGCCTCACGGTGCGCGAGAACGTGGCGCTGGTGACCGACATCGTCGAGCACCCGATGTCGGTCGACGAGGCGATCGACCGCGTCGGCCTGACGCCGCGCCGCGACCATTTTCCGGCCCAGCTGTCGGGCGGCGAGCAGCAGCGCGTGGCGATCGCGCGCGCGATCGTCAAGCAGCCCGACGTGCTGCTGTGCGACGAGCCCACCGGCGCTCTCGACTACCAGACCGGCAAGCTGGTGCTCGAGGTGATCGAGCGCATCAACCGCGAGCTCGGCACCACCGCGATCGTGATCACGCACAACGCCGCGATCGCCGGCATGGCCGACCGTGTGATCCGCCTCGGCGACGGCCGCGTGCTGAGCGTCGAGGCCAATGCGCACAAGGTGTCGCCGTCGGAGCTGTCGTGGTGAGGGTGTCGTGAAAGCCCTCGACCGCAAGCTGCTGCGCGACCTGCGGCTGATGTGGAGCCAGGCGCTGACGATCGCACTGGTGGTGGCCAGCGGCGTCGGCGCTTTTCTCACGTCGTTGTCGGCCGTCGACTCGCTGGCGCTCGCGCGCGACCGGTTCTACGCGCAGGGGCGGTTCGCCGATGTGTTCGCCGGCATCAAGCGCGCGCCGCGCGCGCAGGCCGAACTGCTGCGTGCCACGCCGGGCGTGGCCGACGTGCAGACCACGATCGAGCAGATCGTGCGCATCGAGGTCGAGGGCCTGACCGACCCGATCATCGGGCAGTTGATCGGCGTGGACCTGCGCGACGCTCCGCGCATGAACCTGGTGACGCTGCGCGCGGGCCGCCCGCTCGGGAGTGCGGCCAGTCAGTCGCGCGTCGGCGGCGAGATCGATGCGCTCGTGTCGGTCGGCTTCGCACAGGCGCACCGCCTGCTGCCCGGCTCCGGTGTGGTGGCGCAGATCAACGGCAAGCGGCGCACGCTGCGCGTCGTCGGCATCGCGTTGTCGCCGGAGTTCATCTTCGCCGGCATGTTCGGCATGCCCGATCTGCGCGGGTTCGGCGTGTTCTGGATCGACCAGGAAGCCCTCGCCGCAGCCTACGACATGGACGGCGCCTTCAACCGCGTCGCGGTCAAGCTCGCGCCGAACGCCTCCGAGCAAGCGGTGATCGACGCGCTGCAGCAGCGCCTCAGCCCCTGGGGAGGGCGCCTCGCCCATGGCCGCAAGGATCAGAACTCGCATGCGATGCTCGACAACGAGATCAACGAGCAGCGTGTTCTCGGCACCGTGCTGCCGTCGATCTTCCTCGGCGTGGCGGCCTTCCTGCTCAACGTGGTGGTCTCGCGGCTGGTGTCCACGCAGCGCGAACAGATCGCCGCACTCAAGGCGCTCGGCTATGCCAACCGGGCCATCGGCGCGCACTACCTGAAGCTGGTGCTGGCCATCGTGGCTGCCGGCCTGGCGCTCGGCGTCTTCATTGGCGACAGGGTCGGCACCTACCTGACCCGCCTGTACGCCGAGTTCTTCTTCTTCCCGAGCTTCGAGCACCGCATCGCCCCGGCCCTGCTGTTCATTGCGTTCGGCATCACGATGGCCACCGCCGTTGTCGGCACGCTGAACGCCATCTTCGCGACGGTGCGGCTTGCACCGGCCGAGGCCATGCGCCCGCCTGCGCCGGGGCGCTACCAGCGCACCTTGGCCGAGCGCCTGGGCATCACCATGCTGTCGCCGGCGCTGCGCATGATCCTGCGCAACCTGGAGCGACGGCCGCTGCGCAGCGCGCTCTCGGTCACCGGTGTGGCCGCCTCGGTGGCGATCGTGGTCATGGGCAATTTCTTCCGCGACGCGATCGACTACATCGTCGACTCCCAGTTCAATGTCGGCATGCGCAGCGACGTGATCGTCTGGCTCGCCGATCCCGCGCCCGCGCACGCACGGCACGAACTGGCACGGCTGCCCGGCGTGACCCAGGTCGAGTCCGGACGGGACGTGCAGGTGCGCTTCACCAACGGCCATCGCAGTGAACGGGCCATGATCCGCGGCCATCCCTCGCACGCGCAGCTGACCCGCATCGTCGACGTCGACAACCGCGAGGCCTCGAAGCTCGACGACGACGGCCTGGTGATGAGCGACCGCCTGGCCCACAAGCTCGGCCTGCGCCGCGGCGACAGCGTCGCCGTCGAGTTCCTCGAGGGCCGACAGCGCACGGTCACCGTGCGGCTGAGCGCGACGGTGCGCGACATGATGGGCCTGAACACCTACATGGAGCAGCACGCACTGAACCGGCTGCTGCAGGAGGACACGTTGGCGAACTGGTTCTCGCTGGCGGTCGAGCGCGGCCGCGAGGGCACGCTGCTCGAGGCGACCAAGTCGATGCCGCGCGTGGTGGGCGCATTCAGCAAGGCCACGCTGCTGCGCAACATGCAGGAGATCAGCGCGCGCAACGTGCGCATCATGAGCACCATCCTGACGTCACTGGCCGTCGTGATCGCGATCGGCGTGGTCTACAACAACGCACGCATCGCGCTGGCCGAGCGCACCTGGGAACTCGCCTCGCTGCGGGTGCTCGGCTTCACGCGCGCCGAGGTCTCGGCGCTGCTGCTGGGCGAGATGGCGCTGGTGATCGCGATCGCCTTGCCGATCGGCATGGTGCTCGGCAACGCGCTGGTGCATTCGATCGTCGGACTGCTGGCGAGCGACCAGTTCCAGTTCCCCGTGGTGATCCGTGCGCGCACCTACGCCTGGGCGTCGATCGTCGTCCTGGTGGCCGGCATCGGCAGCGCACTGATCGTGCGCCGACGGATCGACCGGCTCGACATGGTGGCCGCATTGAAGACAAGGGAGTGACACACGAAATGCAAGGAAGAACCTGGATCACTCTCGGCGCCACCGCGACCGTTGCCGGGCTGGCCATGGCCTGGGCGTTCGCGCCGCGGCCGGCCGACGTGGAGCTGGCCCGCGCGTCCGTCGGCCCCTTCGAGCAGACGATCGACGAGGACGGCAAGACGCGGCTGACCGACCGCTACGTGGTGTCGGCGCCGCTGGCCGGACGGCTGGCGCGCATCACGCTGCGCGAAGGCGATGCGGTGGCCGCCGACACGGCGGTCGCCACGCTGACGCCGATGCTGGCGCCGATGCTCGACGAGCGGACCGCCCGCGAGCTGGCGGCCCGGGTCGAGGCGGCGCAAGCGGGCGTGGCACGCGCGGGCCTGCGCATCGAGCGCGCCAAGGTGGCGCTGGAACAGGCGCAGCTCGAACTGAAGCGCAGCGAACAGCTGTCGCAGCAGGGCTTCGTCGCGCCGACCAAGCTCGACAACGATCGCCTGGGTGTCACCGCGGCGCGGCGCGAAGTCGAGTCGGCCACCGAGGACCATCACGTGGCAGGCCACGAGCTCGAAGTCGCCCGCGCCGCGCTGTCGGCCTCCCGGTCAGGACCCGCGGGCGGACGCGCCTTCGCCGTGCGCTCGCCGGTGGCCGGCCGCGTGCTGCGCCTGACGCAGACGAGCGAGACCATCGTGCCGCTCGGTGCGCCGCTGCTCGAGATCGGTGACACCGCACGGCTGGAGATCGTGGCCGAGTTGCTGACCACCGACGCGCTGCGCGCGCTGCCGGGCAGCCCCGTGCGCATCGAGCGCTGGGGCGGACCCGGCACCCTGGAAGGCAGTGTCCGGATGGTGGAACCGGCGGCGTTCACCAAGATCTCGGCGCTCGGCGTCGAGGAGCAGCGCGTCAACGTCCGCATCGACCTGACCAGCCCGCGCGAGCAGTGGCGCGCACTTGGCGACGGCTTCCGCGTGGGCGTGCGCATCGTCGTGCTGGCGCAGCCGCAGGCGCTGCAGGTGCCGGTCAGCGCGGTGTTCCCCAAGCCCGACGGCGGCATGGCCGTCTTCGTGCTCGACGGCGGCCGCGCCCGGCTGACCGCCGTGGACATCGGCGCACGCAACGGCACGCAGGCCTGGGTAAAGAGCGGCCTGGCCGACGGCGCGACCGTGATCGTCTATCCGAGCGCCGCAGTCAGCGACGGCGCGCGGGTGCGCGCGCGTGCCGTCTGAGCGCGCGCGCGACGAACCGGTGCTTGGCCCACTCGGTAAGCCCGATGTAGGCCACGACGATCAGCAGCGATGCAGCCAGCAACGCAGGTGGCAACGGCACAAAGCCGAACACCGCGGCCATCGCCCCGCTGTACGGCAACCACAACGCGAGCGCGAACACGCCGACGGTGGATCCCGCCAGCAGCCGGCCCGGCCGACTGCGCCAGGCCACGCGCCTGGTGCGCAGCACCAACACGACCGCGAGTTCGGTGAGCACCGACACGACGAACCACGCCGTCTGGAAAAGCGCCACGCCGGCGGCGAACACCCACAGCAGCACGGCGAACGTGACGAGGTCGAACAGGCTGCTGATCAAGCCGAACACCAGCATGAAGCGGCGCACCTCGGCGATGTTCCAGCGTTGCGGCTTGTGCAGGTGTTCGGCATCGACGCTGTCGGTGCTGATTGCCATCGACGGCAGATCGGACAGAAAATTGTTGAGCAGGATCTGCTTCGGCGCCAGCGGCAGGAACGGCAGCAGCGGCGCGGCCAGCGCCATGCTGATCATGTTGCCGAAGTTGGCGCTGGTGGTGATGGAGATGTACTTCAGCGTGTTGGCGAACGCGCGCCGCCCTTCCTGCACGCCGCGGCGCAGCACGTCGAGGTCGCTGCGCAGCAGCACGACGTCCGCGCTCTCGCGCGCCACGTCGGTGGCGCCATCCACCGAGATGCCGACGTCGGCGGCGTGCAGTGCCGGCGCATCGTTGATGCCATCACCGAGGAAGCCCACCGCATGGCCGCCGTGCTGCAGCGCGCGCACGATGCGCTCCTTCTGCTGCGGGTCGATCTCGGCGAACAGGTCGACGCGCGGCGCGCGATGCCACAGCGCCTCGTCGCGCATCGCGGCGATCTCGCCGCCGGTGAGCAGCTGCCGATGGTCGAGCCCGACGCGCTCAGCCAGGTGGGCGGCG
>Ga0075356_1000099_pt1 | contig 16860 bp, 14 predicted proteins | sample WestPond_Cattail_FD_120073 | JGI IMG/M metagenome (GOLD analysis project Ga0075356, IMG submission 120073) | Natural and restored wetland microbial communities from the San Francisco Bay, California, USA, that impact long-term carbon... | ecosystem: Environmental > Terrestrial > Soil > Wetlands ... | reverse complement strand
TGGTAGCGGTTGGCATGCGAACGCTCGGCCTTGGCCAGCGTCTCAAACCAATCGGCGATTTCGTCGAAGCCTTCGGCGCGCGCCGTCTTGGCCATGCCGGGGTACATGTCGGTGTACTCGTGCGTCTCGCCGGCCACGGCGGCCTTCAGGTTCTGCCGGCTGTTGCCGATGGGCAGCCCGGTGGCCGGGTCGCCCGAGCCGTTCTCCAGGAACTCGAGGTGACCATGGGCGTGGCCCGTCTCGCCCTCGGCGGTGGAGCGGAACAGCGCCGCCACGTCGTTCTGGCCTTCCACGTCGGCCTTGTTGGCGAAATACAGGTAGCGACGATTGGCCTGAGATTCGCCCGCGAAGGCGTCCTTCAGGTTCTGCTCGGTCTTCGATCCTTTCAATGCCATCTCAACGCTCCTCGTGCAAAGGTGGAATCCACGTGTCGCGCGCCTTGTCTCGTGCGGCGACTGCCCTACCCTAACAGGCACTACCCCGTCAGGCCAATACAAAGACTCAATGCAGCAAATTTACTGCCGCTATGCCGACCGTGCCGTTGCACGGGTCAATGCAGGTTGAGCAGGCGCAGCGCCAGTTCATGCAGCCGGCCATCGGGCTCGGCCAGGCCGTGCACCACATCGAAGTGGTTGCGCCCGGGCACCGTCTCGCATATCGGCACCGACGTCGGCCCCCATTGATCGCGGATCAGCTGGTTCTGGCGCAGGAATTCGTCACTCTCGTCGAGCCCGACCACCGTGAACAGCGTGCCGGCCTTGGGCCGCGGAAAGAACGCGGGGCTCAAGCGCCGCACCGAGGCCGGCGTGAGGCGCAGATCACCCTGCAGGAACGGCGTCAGCCGGATCGGATCGAGGTCGTACAGGCCGGAGATCGACAATGCGCCGCCGACCAGATTGGCCGGCAGGTCGTCACCCACCTCGCGCCAGCGGCACGACAGCATCATCGCCGCCAGATGCCCGCCGGCCGAGTGGCCGGCGACGGCGATGCGCGCCGGATCGCCCTGGTGCTCGGTCGCATGGCGCCAAACCCAGGCCAACGCGCGCGTCAGCTGCAGCGCGATCGTCTCCATCGTCACCGCCGGGCACAGCGCGTAGTTCACTACCACCACCGCCGCCCCGGACTGCACGAAGGCGGGCGCGACGAAGGAGAAATCGCTCTTGTCCAGCGATCGCCAATAGCCGCCGTGGATGAACACCAGCACCGGCGAGCCGGGCATGGCGGCCGGAAAGACATCGAGCGTCTCGCCGGGCTGGTCGCCATAGGCCAGGTCGAGCCGGCCCGGCAGCCGTTCGCGGGCGAGCGCCGACGACTCGCTCCAGCGCTTGAAGATCTGCGCGTGATCAGGAACGCGCGCCCGGTTGTTGTATTGGGCATCGAGCCAGGCGGCATCGTTCTGGACCATGGGGTTCTCCGGATTAAGGTCGGGCAGGTGATCGGGTGGCCGCGGCGCTGCACGGCGCAGGCCGCGCGCTTTCTGTCCCGGGCCGGGTGGCTCGGGGAGGCGAACGATACTGCTAAAATTGCCGGCTCATCGTGGGGACGTAGCTCAGCTGGGAGAGCGTCGCGTTCGCAATGCGAAGGTCGGGAGTTCGATCCTCCTCGTCTCCACCAAGTGCATCGCCGGCAGCGCGCCGGTTGTCCCGGGGCTCGCCCATGCCGTTGCCGGGCCGCTCGGCGCGGCAACGACTATGTCCGCCCGAGCGCCATCGCCAACTCGGCCTTCAGGCTGTCCGGGTCGCGGAAGATCGATGCCACTGCCCGAACCCGGCCGTCCTTGCGGTAGCGCAGCAGGCAGTCGCGCGACGCGATCTCGCCGTCGACCTCGATCGCGTCCCACGCCTGGGCATGCCCCACGTAGTTGATCGACACGTCGTAGTGCTGGCTCCAGAAGAACGGCACGGCGTCGAAGGGCGTGGGAATGCCGAGCATGTTGAGTGCCGCGGTCTGGCCCTGTCGTTGGGCGACGACCCAGTGCTCGACGCGGATCGGCTCGCCGGTGTGCGGATCAGGCCAGCGCGCGATGTCGCCGGCGGCATAGACGCCCTTCGCGCTGGTCTCGAGGTACGCGTCGACGGCCACGCCGCGGTCGATCCTCAGGCCGGCGCCTTCGGCGAGGGCGAGCCGCGGCCGCACGCCGACCCCTGCCACCACCAGGTCGGCCTCGATCGTGCCGCCACTTTTCAGGACGACGCGCCGGGAGTCGATCGACGTGGCCGAATCGCGCAGATGGAAGACGACGCCATGCTCCTCGTGCAGCGCCCGCACGAAGTCGCCCAGCGCAGGGCCGAGCACACGTTCCAGCGGCCGCTCGTCGGGCGCAACCACGTGCACCTCGAGCCCGCGCGCGCGCAACGACGCCGCCACCTCCAGCCCGATGAAGCTCGCACCCATCACCACCGCTCGGCGAGCCGATCGCGCCTGCCCGATGATCGCGCGGCTGTCGGCGAGCGACCGCAGCGTGTGCACGTGGGGCAGTTCCATGCCGGGCAACGGCAGGCGCAGCGGCTCGCAGCCGGTGGCGATGAGCAGGCGGTCGTAGCCCAAGCGGCCTCCGTCGTCGAGCACGACCTCGCGCGCCGGCACGTCCAGCCGTGCCACGGCAGTGCCCAGGCGCACGTCGATGCGGCGTTCGGCGTAGAAGCTGTCGGGCTGCAGCGGCACCCAGTCTTCCGGCGCGTTGCCGGCCAGGTAGTCCTTCGACAGGTTCGGCCGGTCCACCGGCGCTGACGCCTCCTGGCCGATCATGGTCAGCTCTCCCCCGAAACCTTCCCGCCTCAGCCGCTCGGCCGCCGCGAAACCGGCCGCGCCGCCGCCGACGATCACGATGCGGCGCAGCGTCGCGTCGCGTCCGTCGGCCGGCTGGCCCATGCGTCCGGTCGGCGCTTCGACCTTCCTGCCGAGCACGTAGACCTTGCCGTCACGCAGTTCGGTCACCCAGCAGCCGACCGGGTTGATCGCCGGCGCATGCAGTGCCTCGCCCGTGCGCAGGCTGAAGCAGGCGTGGTGCCACGGGCAGCGCACCGTGTCATCCACCATCAGCCCGTCTACCAGCGGCGCGTGGTAGTGCGAGCACGTGGCGCCGATGGCATGGAACTCGCGGCCACGGCGGGCCAGCAACACCGCGTCGTCGCCGACGTGCCCGACCAGCATGCCCGGGTCGGCGAGCGAGTCGACGAAGACGCCTTGCCTCAGGTCGGGTCCGGGATCGGCGGTCGGTTCGCTCATGGTTCGTCTCCCGCAGTCGACGCCGCGACACGCTTGCCGCGCGCCGGCGTGCAGTCACGCGCCCCGAACGGGGCACCGTCAAGCGCGCATCGTGCGCGTCACGGGCCGCCCTGCTCGCCAGCAGGGTCAACGGGGGCGGATGGCGGCGGGGCGTCGGTCGTCTCCGGGGCACCGCCCCGCGGGGTCAGCGGCAGGCGCAACTCGAATTCGCTGCCGCGGCCGGGGCCCTCGCTGCGCGCCTCGATCGTGCCACCGTGCATCGCCAGCAGCCGCCGGGCCAGGGACAGGCCGATGCCCTGGCCGCCCTGCGCCCGGTTGAGCGCCGATTCGACCTGGCCGAACATCTCGAAGATCTGCTCCAGGTGTTCACCGGCGATGCCGATGCCGTTGTCGGTGACCGTGACCGCGACCTCATCGCCCTCGGCTCGGGCGCGCAGCGCGATCGTGCCCCGGGGCGGCGTGTACTTGGCGGCATTGATCAACACGTTGGAGAACACCTGCGCCAGACGCGTCAGGTCGCCGTCGAGCAGTAGCGGCTGGGCCGGAATTTGCACGGTCAGCGTATGGCCGGCGGCATCAATCACCGGCTGTGCGATCTCCAGCGCGTTGTCGACTACGGTGCCGAGCTGCAGCGTCTGCCGTCGCAGCTGCAACTGATCGCGACTGATGCGCGACACATCGAGCAGGTCATCGAGCAGATGGGCCATGCGGCCGGCCTGCCGGTCGATGACGTCGTGGCACCAGGCGGTGCGCGGGTCGCCGGGTGCGGCGCGGCGCAGGACACCGATCGCGTTGCGGATCGGCGCGAGCGGATTGCGCAGCTCGTGCGCCAATGTCGCGATGAAGCGGTCCTTCTTGCGGTCGGCGTCGCGCAGCACCTGCTCGGCCTGCTTGCGTTCGGCAATGTCCATCACGATGCCGAAACTGCGCACCGGCCGCCCCTGCGTGTCGTAGTCGGCATGGCCGAGCATCGCGAGCCAGGCATCTTCGCCGTTGCGTCGGACGCGGAATTCGATCCGGCTCGGGCGATGCTCGGCGATCGCCTCGGTCCGGGCGCGCCAGAAGGGGGCCCGATCGTCGGGATGAATCAGCTCGAGCACGCCGTCGACCGTCGGCACGAACTCCTCCGCGCTGACGCCGGACAACGCGTACGTCTGCGGCGACCACCACAGCACACCGGTGCGCATGTCGAGGTCGAACGCCCCCATCTGGCCCGCGCTGAAGGCCAGCGTCAGGCGTTCGCGCTCGACGCGCAGCGCCAGCTCGGCCTGCTTGACATCCGTCGTATCGGCCATGATGCTGACGAGGTGAAGCGCGCGCCCATCGGGCTCGCGCGCGACCACCAGGCCGCGGCCGGACAGCCATAGCGTGGCGCCGTCGGGGCGCACGATCCGGTACTCGGCCGGGAATGAGTCCATCCGGTTGGCCAGCTCGCGGTAGTCCAGCGCCAGATGGCGGTCGTCCGGATGCAGCGCCGCCACGTACTCGTCGTTGTCGCCGCCGACCCGGCCGACCCTGCCGGGCAGCTCGATGCCGAAAAGCGCCATGCCCTCCTTCGACCACAGCCGCGTGCCGGCGCGGAAGTCGGTTTCCCACGAGCCCATGCGGCCGGCCTGCAGCGCCGAGCGAAAACGCTCTTCGCTCTCGCGCAGCGCCGCGTCGGCGCGTTCGCGTTCGGTGACGTCGGTGCCGAGCACGAAGATGCCCGACACCCGGCCCGCTCCGTCCTTGATCGGCTGGTAGACGAAGTCCAGCCGATGCCGGCGCTCCGGGCCGGCGGCCGTGGCCGGCTTGACGTAGTCGACACCGTGGGCGCTGTAGGCCTGCCCGGTGATGAAGACGCGGTCGAGCAACGCCACGAAGCCTTGCTCGACGGTTTCGGGCAGCGCTTCGGCCACCGTACGGCCCACCACGTCGCGCCCGCCGGTCAGCTGCGTGTAGAGCGGATTGACGACCTCGAACCGGTGCTGCGGCCCGTCCAGCAGCGCCATGAAGGCCGGCGCCTGATCGAACAGCTGAGCCAGCCGGTCGCGCTCGTCGGCCAGTTGGCGCGCGGCGAGCACCTGCTGGGTGGTCTCGCTGCAGACCACGAGCACGCCGCCCACGCCGCCGGGGGCCGTCTCGTCGTCGATCGGGCTGTAGCTGTAGGTCCAGTAGACGTCCTCGAGCCGGCCATGGCGCGTGATCGGCACCAGCGCATCGACGTGCCAGGTGGCGCCGCGGCCCGCCATCACCTGCTCGATCTGCGGGCCGATGATCGGCCAGATTTCGTCCCATACCTCGCGTGCGGGTCGACCCAGCGACCGCGGGTGGCGCTCGGGGCCGATCGACTCGCGGTAGGCGTCGTTGTACAGGCAGGCGCCCTGCGGCCCCCAGAACACGTACATCGGGTGGCCGGTGTTGAGCATCAGGCGCACCGCCATGCGCAGCGACTGCGGCCAGCGCGATGGCGGCCCGAGGGACGAACCCGCCCAGTCGTGCGAGCGCATCAGCGCACCCATCTCACCACCGCCGGCCAGGAAGTCGTGGCCAACCCAATCCACCGCAAGCGGAAGAACGGTACTGGGGGGCGGCCTGTTCATGTGCGGTCTGTTCGCCTCGGTTGTCGAGCTTAACTGAGTGACCCGCGGGCGCGCTGCCCGACCCTCCCCCCGGCACGCCCCGGCTGACACAATCGGCCGATGAAACTCACCTTCTTCGCCCGACCCGTCGTCGCGCTGGCGACCGCCACGGCCGTCTGCGCCACGGCGCAGACCCCTGCTCCCGCCGCCACGGCGCCGCGCGAGCGCAGCGAGATACCGGCCGAGTTCCGCTGGGACTTCAGCGCCATCTATCCAGACTGGAACGCCTGGGAAGCCGGCATGCGCGACATGGAGGCCAAGGCCGATGCGTTCGCTGCGCTCAAAGGCACGCTGAAGAACGGGCCGGACGCCGTGCTCAAGGCCTACCGCGCCTTCGACGACATCGGCAAGCTGCAGTACCGCTTGTATCGGTATCCGCAGCTGCAGCGCGACGTCGACACGCGCGACCAGGCCGTGGCGGGGCGATTCCAGCGTGTGGGCGCGCTGTTCGCGAAGTTCGAGACGGCCACCGCGTGGTTCACGCCCGAGCTGCTGCAGGTGCCGCAGGCCACGATGCGCGGCTGGATCGAGCAGGCGCCGGCGCTCGGCCCCTACCGCTTTCCGATCCTCGAGGCGTATCGCCGCGAGGCGCATGTGCTCGACGAGAAGGGCGAGCGGCTGCTGTCGCTCGCCAGCCGGTTCAACGACTCGCCGCGCGAGACCTATGCCGAACTGAGCACGTCGGACATCAAGTTCCCGACCGTCACGCTAGCCGACGGCCGCAGCGTCACGCTGTCGCCAGGCAACTACTTCGCGCTGCTCGAAGGCAACCGCAACCAGGCCGACCGCGCCAAGGCGGCGGCGGCCCACGTGGGTACCTATGCGACGACGGCCCACACCTATGCGGCCCTCTACAACGGCGTGCTGCAGCGCGACTGGTTCATCGCCCAGGCGCGCAATTTCCCGACGACGCTCGACGCCGCGCTGCACAGCGACGCCGTGCCGAGGCAAGTGGTGCAGACGCTGGTCGACGCCACACGCGCCGGCACCGCGCCGCTGCAACGCTACATGCGGCTGCGCAAGAAGCTGCTCGGCCTGCAGACCTACCACCCCTACGACGGCTCGCTGCCGATCTTCAAGAGCGACAAGACCTACCCCTATGCAACGGCCCGCGAACTGGCGCTGGCCTCGGTGGCGCCGCTCGGCGCGGAATACGGCGAGCGTTACCGTCGCTTCGTCGGCGGCGGGCGCATCGACGTGTACGAGAACCCGGGCAAGCGCAGCGGCGCCTACAGCGCCGGCGTGTACGGCGTCGGCCCCTATCTGCTGCTGAACTACAACGACACGCTCGACTCGGTGTTCACGCTCGCGCACGAGGCCGGCCACGCGATGCACACGGTCCTGTCGTACGAGAACCAGCCGTTCTCCACCTCCGACTACACGATATTCGTCGCCGAGGTCGCCTCGACGACCAACGAGCGCTTCCTGCTCGAGGAGTTGCTGCGCCGGACCAGCGACGCGAAGGAGCGCTTCCTGCTGCTGCAGCACGCGGCCGACGCGATCGTCGGCACCTTCTACACGCAGGTGCTGTTCGCCGACTTCGAGCTGCGGGCGCATCAACGGGTCGAGCGCGGCGAGCCCATCACGACCGAGGTGCTCAACAAGCTCTATGGCGAGACGGCACGCTCGTACTACGGCGATGCGGTCACGTTCGACCCGTTCTACGAGGTGACCTGGGCGCGCATCTCGCACTTCTTCAATTCGCCCTACTACGTCTATCAGTACGCCACCTGCTTCGCCTCGTCGGCACGGCTGTTCGACGCCATGACGACCGGTTCGCCCGAGTCGCGCAAGGCCGCCACCGAGCGCTACCTCACGCTGCTCAAGAGCGGCGGCAACGACAACCCGATGCGGCAGCTGCAGCAGGCCGGCGTCGACCTGACGCAGCGTGCCACGGTGCAGGCGGTGATCGACCAGCTCGACTCGCTGGTCACGCGCATGGAGGCGGAGGCGCAAAAGCTCCGCTGACGCGGCGTCGCCCACGCTCGCCCTGGGGCATCGGCCCACCCCGCGGCGGCCGCACGCGGCTGCGGCTATCCTTGGGGCCAATGCCGAGCGTGCTGACCGTCACCGATCTCTGCAAGACCTACGCCTCCGGTTTCCAGGCGCTCAAGCACGTCGATCTGGAGATCCGCCGCGGCGAGATCCTGGCGCTGCTGGGCCCCAACGGCGCCGGCAAGACCACGCTGATCAGCATCGTCTGCGGCATCGTCAACCCGAGCTCGGGCAGCGTCGTCGTCGATGGCCACGACATCCAGCGCGACTACCGAGCCGCGCGTTCGCTGATCGGCCTGGTGCCGCAGGAGCTGACCACCGATGCCTTCGAATCGGTGTGGAACACCGTGTCGTTCAGTCGCGGCCTGTTCGGCAAGGCGCCCGATCCGACCCACATCGAGTCCGTGCTGCGTGACCTGTCGCTGTGGGACAAGAAAGACAACAAGGTGATGACGCTGTCGGGCGGCATGAAGCGCCGACTGCTGATCGCCAAGGCGCTCTCGCACGAACCGCGCATCCTGTTCCTCGACGAGCCGACCGCCGGAGTCGACGTCGAACTACGACGCGACATGTGGCAGCTGGTGCGGCGACTGCGCGACACCGGCGTGACGATCATCCTGACGACCCACTACATCGAAGAGGCCGAGGAGATGGCCGACCGCATCGGCGTGATCAGCAAGGGTGAGCTGATCCTGGTGGAAGACAAGTCGGAGCTGATGCGCAAGCTCGGCCGCAAGCAGCTGACGCTGCAGCTATCACAAGCGCTCGGGCAGCTGCCCGCCGCACTGCAGCCGCACGACCTGCGGCTGTCGGCCGACGGCACCGAACTCACCTACACCTATGACGCGCAGGGCCCGCGCATCGGCATCGTCGAGCTGCTCAAGGACCTGGCCGACGCCGGCATCCGCTTCAAGGACTTGAACACCACGCAGAGCTCGCTGGAGGACATCTTCGTCAGCCTGGTGCACCGCGAGCGCGAGGTCGCGCGATGAATCTGCATGCGGTGCGCGCCATCTATGCCTTCGAGATGGCGCGCACGTTTCGCACGCTGATGCAGAGCATCGTCTCGCCGGTGATTTCGACCTCGCTGTACTTCGTGGTCTTCGGCGCCGCCATCGGCTCGCGCATCCAGGAGGTGCAGGGCATCAGCTACGGCGCCTTCATCGTGCCGGGCCTGGTGATGCTGTCGCTGCTGACGCAGAGCATCTCCAACGCCTCGTTCGGCATCTACTTTCCCAAGTTCACCGGCACCATCTACGAGCTGCTGTCGGCGCCGGTGTCGTTCTGGGAGATCGTGATCGCCTATGTCGGCGCGGCGGCCACCAAGTCGATCGTGCTCGGGCTGATCATCCTGGCCACTGCGGCGCTGTTCGTGCCGCTGCGCATCGAGCATCCGGCGTGGATGCTGCTGTTCCTGCTGCTGACCTCGGTGACCTTCAGCCTGATCGGCTTCATCATCGGCATCTGGGCCGACGGCTTCGAGAAGCTGCAGGTGGTGCCGCTGCTGATCGTCACGCCGCTCACGTTCCTCGGCGGCAGTTTCTATTCGATCGACATGCTGCCGCCGGTCTGGCAGACGGTGGCGCTGTTCAACCCGGTGGTCTATCTGGTGAGCGGCTTTCGCTGGAGCTTCTACGGCCTGGCCGACGTCGCGGTGGGCATCAGCCTGGGCATGACAGCGTTGTTTCTCGCCCTCTCGCTGGCGATCGTGGCCTGGATCTTCCGCACGGGATACCGGCTCAAGGCCTGACGCGGGTGCGGCGGGCGGTGCCGGTGCGCCCAGGGCATGCCGCTTGCTGCGCGTTCGCTCACCTTATCCGTGTGCGCAAGGAGCTGCCATGCCATCGACCAGATCCCGAACCGAACGCACCACCTCCGGCGCCGAACACCCGGATCGGCAGCGCATCGACGCAGACAAACCCGGCGACGTGGAACACTGGGCCGCGCAACTGGGCGTGCCGCCCGGCGCGCTGCGGTCGGCCATCCAGCGCGTCGGCACCGATGTCGACAAGATCAAGGACGAACTCGCCGCCGGTTCGGCCGGCCGGCAGCAGGACGGCTGAGCGCTGCATCGCCCTGCTGACCACCGCATCGTGGACAGCTGGCTCGACGCGCTGCAGTGGCCGGCGATGGTCGTGACGCTGGTCGCCGCATGGCTGGTCGCCTCGCAGAGCGCGCGTCGCCGCAGCGCGGGCTTCTGGTGCTTCATCGCGAGCAACGCCCTGTGGGTCGCGTGGGGCTGGCACGATCACGCTTTCGCGCTGATCACCTTGCAGCTCGGCCTGCTCGCACTGAATCTGCGTGGCGCCAGCAAGAACAAGCGGCCCGACGGCGATGCCGGCGAGCCGGCGGATTGAAAGCGGGCTGACGCCCGGCGCCCGTCCACGCACGCCGCCTGACCGAGACCAAATGCCGGCGGCCAGCGGGCACAGGCTGCGGGTATCATCGGCGCGTCATCGGGGAGTAGCCGCTCTTCATTTCATCGAAGAGGCTTGCGTCAACATGCTTGGCCGACCGGCCATGGTGCAAGCGGTTTCCTGGCCTGGCAAGACCTTTGACCACGATGCCTTCGCATGGGCCGGAGAGATGTCGTGGTCGATCGTCAACCTTCCGGCCCCGGACTCTCGATGGAATCCCTCTTCGTCTCTACAGGTGTCGTGGCGCTGGCCGAGGTGGGCGACAAGACGCAGCTGCTCGCGTTCATCCTGGCGGCGCGCTTCAAGAGGCCGCTGCCCATCATCGCGGGCATCCTGCTGGCCACGCTGGTCAACCACGGCCTGGCCGGTGCGCTCGGCGCCTGGATCACCTCGGCCGTCAGTCCCGCGATGCTGCGCTGGGTGCTCGGCCTGTCGTTCATCGGCATGGCCGCGTGGACACTGATTCCCGACCGGATCGAGGACGAGGAAACCCAGGTGGCGCGCCGCTTCGGCGTCTTCGGTGCGACGCTGATCACCTTCTTCCTTGCCGAGATGGGCGACAAGACGCAGATCGCCACCGTGGCAATGGCGGCGCACTACGGCACGCCGCTGGTGGTGGTGATCGGCACCACGCTCGGCATGTTGATCGCCGACGTGCCCGCGGTGTTCGTCGGCGAGAAGCTGTCGGCGCGCATCCCGATGAAGCTGGTGCACGGCATCGCCGCGGCCATCTTCGCGGCGCTCGGCGTGGCCACGCTGCTCGGCGCCGGCGCGAGTTTCGGGCTCTGACGACCGCGCCAGGATAAGCTGCGCGTTCAGCTGCAGGAGACACGCACCATGGACGGGTTCGTCGGGTGGCCGGAGGACCTCGCTGCGCGTTACCGCCGCGAGGGGCTGTGGGAGGGCGTGACGATCGCCGACATGGTCGACCGCACCGCGCGCCGCCTGCCCGCCAAGGTGGCGGTGATCCAGGGCGAGCGACGCCTGACTTATCGCGATATGGTCGAGGCCTCCCGACGCCTGGCGCTCGGCCTGGCCAGGCTCGGCATCTCGCGTGGCGACCGCGTGGTCATGCAACTGCCCAACACGATCGACTTCGTGCACACCTACCTGGCGCTCAACCGCATCGGCGCCATCCCGGTGATGGCGCTGCGCGCACACCGGCAGGCCGAGGTGCGGCACTTTCTGCGCGCCTCGGGGGCGGTGGCCTGCATCGTGCCCGATGTCATCGGCAGCTTTGACTATCGCGACATGGCGCTCGGCCTGCAGGCCGAGTTCGCCGCGCTGCGGCATGTGGTCGTCGCCGGCAACCCTGCGCCGGGACAAGTGGCGCTGGCCTCGTTGTTCGAGACGGCCTCGCCGCCAGCGCAGATGGAGCGCGAGTTCGCCGCGCGTCGCCCTGTCCCGGGCGACGTCGCCACCATGCTGCTGTCGGGCGGCACCACGTCGATGTCCAAGCTGATCCCGCGCACCCACGACGACTACGTGCTCAATGCACGGGCGTGCGGCGCGGTGGCCGGCTTCGGCGAACAGACCGTGTTCATGGCCATCCTGCCGCTTGGCCACAACTACAACCTCGCCTCGCCCGGCATGCTGGGCACCTTTTACTACGGCGGCACGATGGTGCTGGCCGCCAGCGGCGCTGCCGACGAGGTGTTCGCGCTGGTCGCGCGCGAGCGTGTGACCCTGATCGCCGCGGTGGTGCCGCTGATCACTGCCTGGCTCAACTCCGACATGCCGCAGCGCTTCGACCTGGCGTCGCTGCAGGTCGTGCAGAACGGCGGTGCGAGGCTGGCCCCCGAGCTGCGCCGGCGGCTGCGGCAGCAGTTGGGCTGCACGCCGCAAGAGGTGTACGGCACCGCCGAGGGCCTGATCAACATGACACGGCTCGACGACCCCGACGACTTGCTGCTCGAGAGCTCGGGCGCGCCGGTGTGCGAGGCCGATGAGATCCGCGTGATCGACGACGACGACCGCGACGTGCCCGACGGCATGCCGGGCGAACTGGTGACGCGCGGCCCGTACACGATCCGCGGCTACTACGACGCGCCGCACAAGAATGCCGAGGCTTTTCTGCCCGGGGGCTGGTACCGCATGGGCGACATCGTGCGCAAGCGCGACCGCTACGTGGTCACCGAAGGCCGCCGCAAGGACCTGATCAATCGCGGCGGCGAGAAGATCTCGTGCGAGGAAGTCGAGAACCTGATCTTCGCCCATCCCAAGGTCCTCGCGGTGGCATTGGTGGCGATGCCCGACCCGGTGTTCGGCGAGAAGGCCTGCGCCTTCGTGATCCCCAAAGACGGGCAGACGCTCGATCTGCCCGAGCTGGTGGCCTTCCTGCGCCAGCAGCACATCGCAAGCTTCAAGCTGCCCGAGCGGCTGGAGCTGGTGAGCGCGTTTCCGCAGAGTCCCGTGGGCAAGATCATGAAACGGGAGTTGCGCGAACGACTGGTCGCGCAGGAGCGCACACCCCAGAGGCACTGACGGCCGCACCGCCCCGCAAGGCGGTGCGGTCGATCGGGGCGCTGGTCGATCGTCGTGGTCACAACGGCGACATATCGTTGCCACTTCTTCTGGACTTGAAAGGACGCGACGATGCCCCGACTGCGTGTCAACTGCTTCACCCTCTCGCTCGACGGCTTCGGCGCCGGCGCCGAGCAGAGCCTGGCCAGACCGCTCGGCGTCGGCGGCGAGGATCTGCACCGATGGATGGTCGGCACGCGCACCTTTCGGCGCATGGTGCTCGGCCAGGATGGCGGCAGCACGGGCGTCGACGACCACTTCGCCGCGCGCAGTTTCGCCGGTGTCGGTGCATGGATCCTCGGCCGCCACATGTTCAGCCCGTCGCGCGGGCCGTGGCCCGACGACGGCTGGCAAGGCTGGTGGGGCGACGAGCCGCCGTACCGCGTCCCGGTCTACGTGCTGACGCAGCATGCGCGGGACCCGATCCCGATGAAGGGCGGCACGACGTTTCACTTCGTCACCGATGGCATCGAGTCGGCAACCGCGCAGGCCCGGGCCGCTGCCGGCAGCCGCGACGTGCGCATCGGCGGCGGCGTGGCGACGATCCGGCAGTACATGCGCGAGCGCCTGGTCGACGAACTGCACCTGGCCATCTCGCCGGTGCTGCTCGGGCGCGGCGAGCGTCTGTTCGAAGGGGTCGACGCGCGGCAGCTCGGTTACTCGGTGACCGAGCACGTCGCCACCGCGCAGGCGACGCACGTGGTACTCACGCGCAGTAGCTGACGCACGGTTCCTCGCCACGGCTTGTTGATGCGGGTGAAACCCGGCGCGGATATCCTTGCCCGCGACGCAGATTCGGCTTGGCCTGAAGCGAACGATCGACTATGTTGGCGTCATGCGCCGCGGTGGCGCAGCCGATGGATGACATGACCCACACACTTGCTTCTACCGATAGTCCGCGTGCCGTGGCCGAAGTGCTGGCGCTGGTGGTGGCCGTGCAGCCGGACTGCACCGAAGCGCAAGCCCGCATGCTGCACGAGCTCGATGCCTATCGGCGCATCGGCATGCCCGAGCCCGAGTTCAACCGCCTGGTCGAGCACTTCCGGCAGGCGGCCTTGGCCGAGCACGGTTACCCGCATCTCGACGACCTGACCTTGATCGACGAGTTGCTCGACAGCGTGCATCACGAGAAGCACCGTCTGCTGCTGTGCCGCATGACGAGTTGCCTGATCACCGTGGACGGCCGCATCGACGATTTCGAGCGCACGCTGTACGACCGCATGCTGCTGCGCTGGGGCTACACGCGCACGAGCGTCTCGCGCGCGATCCTCGCCGAGCACATGCAGTGAGCGGCGGCGCGGCCTGACGACCCCGATCGCCGGGGGCTCAATGATCCTCGAGCCGCGTGACGGTGTCTTCGGCCAGCGAGCCGGTATCGGGGTCCAGCCAGTTGGTGAGGCCGAGTTCCTGCTCGGCCTCGGCCAGGCTTTCGCCGGGTTCGACGCCGTCGTCGGCCGATTCGTCCATGTCGGCAAGCGCCGCCTCGATCGACTCGTAGGGGCCGAATTCCTGGTGTCCGTCCAGCGCGATCCAGTGGTAACCGTCAGGACGCTGCACGATGCGTTGCAAGCGCTCGTCGCCGTCGCCGCCGGCCTCGCCGTCGTCGCCTGCGTCGGATGGATCGCGCTGCTCGGTCATGGTGTCCGCCTTCTCCACCGCCACTGGACGTGGCGTGTCTCGATATTAGGCCGGGCGTTGGGGCTGCGCTTGCGAACCATCAACGTCGCCAAGGGCTAGGCCCGCTACCGAGGCGGGTCTGCGATGATGTTCGACTGGATCGAGCCCTGGGCACACGCCGCGCTGGCATGGGACATCCAGCTGGTCTCGCACTCGGGCCCGATGGCCTGGATGCAGCGCCGCGACCGCCGCCTGTGCGAGATGCTGACGTTCGCCGCCTCACACTCGGCCTTCTATGCCGATGCGCCGCCCGCGGCGGCGGACGAGGCAGCGCTGCACTGGCTGGCGCGCTGGCCGGTCTTGCGCAAGCCCGAGCTGATGCGCCGCTTCGACGACTGCCTGACCGATCGCTCGATCACGCTGGCTGCCCTGCGGTCGTTCATGGCCGACCCGTCGTGCATCGGCAGCCTCTACGACGGCCGCGTGATGGCATGGGAAAGCTCCGGCAGTTCAGGAACGCCGGGCGTATTCGTGCACGATGCGCGAGCCCTGCGTGTGTACGACCAGCTCGAGAGCCTGCGCCGGCCGCCGGCGGCGATCGTGGTCGGGCCGATCGCATTCGTCGGTGCGACGCAGGGCCACTTTGCCAGCGTCTGCACGATCGAGCGGCTGCGCCGGCTCACTCCGCTGACGGCGGCGTGCATGCGGTCCTTCTCGTTCATGCAGCCGGTCGCGCGGCTCGTCGACCAGCTCAATGCATATCGTCCGTCGGTGCTGGCGAGTTATCCCAGCACGGCAAGCCTGCTCGCCGACGAACAACGGGCCGGCCGCCTGGCGATCCACCCGCTGTCGATCTGGACCGGCGGCGAGACACTGACGCCCGCGGTGCGCCGCCAGGTGGAACAGACCTTCGACGCGCCGGTGGTCGACAGCTATGGCGCGTCGGAGTTTCTCGCGATCGGTTGCCAGTGCCGTTGCGGCGCGATGCATCTCAACGCCGACTGGGTGGTCCTCGAACCGGTGGACGCGCAGATGCGTCCGGTCGCGGCCGGTGCATTCGGCGCGACGACACTGCTGACCAACCTGGCCAACCGTCTGCAGCCGCTGATCCGCTACGACATCGGCGACCGCGTGCGCATCGATCCGCAGCCCTGCGCGTGCGGATCGCCGCTGCCGGTCATCGAAGTCCAGGGGAGATGCGACGACAGCCTGCTGTTGCGCACAGCGGGCGGTCGCTCGGTCAGCCTGCCTCCGCTGGCCCTGGTGGGGCTGCTGGAAAACGATGCCGGCGTGTTCGACTTCCAGCTCGTCCAGTGTGGCGCCAACCGGTTGCGGCTCGACCTGCACGCCGACGGCGGCGGCAGCCAGCGGCAGTGGCGCCAGGCACGGACCGTGCTGCGAAGTTATCTGCACGCCCACGGCCTCGACAACGTGCAGCTCACCCATCGCTGCGGCGTCCCGCAGGTGCCGGGCCGCAGCGGCAAGCTGCGGCGCGTCGTTGCCCGTCCGCGCGCGTGAGTCGCGGGCCTGCGCCGCGACGAGCGGCGGCCGCTCAGTCCCGCCGGATCGCCACCAGCTCCGCCTTTTCGCGGCCAGGCGGCTCGACGCGGCCGGTGCGCACAGCAAACTCGGACTCGAACCGGACGACTCGGCCGAGCACCGGCGAATACCAGACACGTGCCTCCAGCATCAGCTGGAACTGCGCTCGCAGGCCCGTGCCCCTGTAGTCGATGCGTTGCACCTTCAGGTCGCCGAACGGTGTCGGCTCGACTTCGTCGGACACCATCTGCCCCTGCAGGTCGAAATCGCCCGAGCAAGATCCGCTCGGCGCCTTGTATTGCACGTTCCAGCGCATGCCCAGCATCATGTCGGGTCGGCCCCAGCCGCCGGGCGGCGCGCAACTGTCCAGATCGCCGGCCAGCGGCGTGCGATTGCTGACCACCGAGCCGTCGATGCGCTCGACACGACCGCCCTGGTTGAAGATGACCTGGTCACCCTCGATCCGGTCGACCGAATACGTCACCTCCCGTGCATTGCTGGTGTACAGATCGGTCACCCGATACACCACCTGGTCGCCGCGCTTGAGCGCAGGAACCTTCTGCACCGTGGTGGCAGCCGCTGCCGCAGCGGTCGCGGCAGCGCCGCCAGAGGCCGCGGTACCGATACGAGGCACCGAGGTGCCGGTGTAGCTCAAGCTGGACAGCTCGCCCTTCGCGGTGATCATGCCTTCGATGCTCAACACGACGCGGCCGACCAGCAGCCCCATGCCGATGGAGCTGCGCACGTAATGTGTCTGCCCCTCCACGACCTGGATGTCGACGTTCGAGGTCACCTCCGTCGACGCGCTGGCCGCGTGCTTGCCGGGCGACGCGTCGACGTAGAAGAAGCCGCCAGGCTTGGACTGACCCACCACCTGGCCGTCAAGCCGGATCTCGGGCTGCACGGCGGCGCCGACGATC
>Ga0075356_1000098_pt1 | contig 17134 bp, 14 predicted proteins | sample WestPond_Cattail_FD_120073 | JGI IMG/M metagenome (GOLD analysis project Ga0075356, IMG submission 120073) | Natural and restored wetland microbial communities from the San Francisco Bay, California, USA, that impact long-term carbon... | ecosystem: Environmental > Terrestrial > Soil > Wetlands ... | reverse complement strand
GCCGCAGCAGCGCCGGCAGGCCGCCGGCGGCGTGGAAATCCTCCATGTAGTTCTGGCCGACCGGCTTCAGGTCGGTCAGGACAGGCGTGGTGCGGCCGATCTTGTCCAGTTCGTCCAGGCTCATCTCGATGCCGACGCGACCGGCGATGGCGGCCAGGTGGATCACCGCGTTGGTCGAGCCGCCGATCGCGGCCAGCGTCTTGATCGCGTTCTCGAACGCCTCGCGCGTGAGGATCTTCGACAGTAGTTGGTCCTCGTGCACCATGTCGACGATGCGCCGGCCGGCGTTGCGGGCGATCACGTTGCGCCGCCCGTCGACTGCCGGGTACGCCGCGTTGCCGGGCAGGCCGACGCCGAGTGCCTCGACCATGCTGGCCATCGTGCTGGCCGTGCCCATCGTCATGCAATGGCCGTGGCTCCTGTGCATGCAGCTCTCGGCCTCGAGAAAGTCCTTTAGCCGCAGCGTGCCGGCGCGCACCTGCTCGCTCATCTGCCAGACACCGGTGCCCGAACCGAGCTCCTGGCCGCGCCACTTGCCGTTGAGCATCGGCCCGCCCGAGACGCCGATGGTCGGCAGGTCGGCGCTGGCGGCACCCATCATCAAGCTGGGTGTGGTCTTGTCGCAGCCCATCAGCAGCACGACTCCGTCCATCGGATTGCCGCGGATGCTTTCCTCGACGTCCATGCTGGCGAGGTTTCGGTACAGCATCGCGGTCGGCCGCAGCAGCACCTCACCGAGGCTCATCACCGGGAACTCGAGCGGAAAGCCGCCTGCCTCGTAGACGCCGATCTTCACCTGCTCGGCCAGCGTGCGGAAATGGCTGTTGCAGGGGTTCATCTCGCTGAACGTGTTGCAGATGCCGATCACCGGCCGGCCGTCGAACTGGTCGTCGGGGATGCCCTTGCCTTTGAGCCAGCTGCGATAGGCGAAGCCATCGCGGTCCTGGCGGCCGAACCACTGGTGGCTGCGGAGTTGTTCGGGCTTCTTGCGGGGCTTGGGGCTGGTCATGATGGGCTGTGCGATGAAGAGGGTGAAGGTGCCCGCCGGCGGGCCGGCGCTGCGCGGTGGGAAAGAGCGTGCCCCGATGGTATGCGGTCACCGCGTCCGCGGCGCGGACTCTCGGGGAAAGCACGGGCCCGGCACGCCACCCGGGACCTCGGGACCTCATGCACCTCGCGGCACCTCACGCCCGCATCGCGCATCCGCGCCGCGCGCCGGCGCGACGCCAGCCCGCCACGGCACTCGCACGCTTAGACTAGCAAGCAGCACTGTTCACCATCGCCCGGACCACGGGGCGACTCACCGCCGGGACCGCCCATGATCGACGCCAACACCTTTCGCCTCGACGGCCGCATCGCCCTCGTCACCGGCTCGTCCACCGGCATCGGCCTCGCGTTGGCGCGTGGCCTGGGCCAGGCCGGTGCCACCGTGGTGCTCAACGCGCGCCAGGCCCCGCGCCTGCGCGAAGCCGCCGCGGCTCTGCGCAGCGAGGGGCTGTCGACGCACGAGCGCGCGTTCGACGTCACCGACGTGGCGGCCGTCGGGGCGGCAGTGGCGTCGATCGAGGCCGAGGTCGGGCCGATCGACGTGCTGGTGAACAACGCCGGCATGACCCGGCGCGGCGCCTTTCACGAACTCACCCATGCCGACTGGCAGTCGGTGATGCACACCAACGTCGACAGCGCGTTCGTTGTCGGCCAGGCCGTGGCGCGGCGCATGGTGGCTCGCGGGCGCGGCCGCATCATCAACATCTGCTCGGTGATGAGCGAGGTCGGCCGCCCCGGCACCTCGGCCTACACCGCCAGCAAGGGCGCGCTGAAGATGCTGACCAAGGGCATGGCGGTCGACCTGGCGCCGCACGGCATCACCGTCAACGGCATCGGTCCCGGCTACTTCAAGACCGAGCTCACCTCGGGGCTGGTCGCCGACGACAAGTTCAACAGCTGGCTGATCAATCGCACGCCCGCGCGGCGCTGGGGTAACGTGGAGGAGCTGGCGCCGGCGGCCGTGTTCCTGGCCAGCGACGCGGCGGCCTTCATCAACGGGCACATCCTCTACATCGACGGCGCGATCACCGCGACACTCTGACCACCGTGGCCACGCCCATGACGACCTTCAAGCAGACGATCCTGTACACCGACCACGACGGCCTGGCGCGCTGGCGCGAGCAGGCCATTGCGCTCACCGAAGGCAAGCCGCAGGCGCGGCTTTCGCCGCTGAGGCCCAGCGGCGGACTGCAGCTGCGCGAGAGCCCGGTCGGTTTTCGCAGCGAGTTCCACTGCACCGAGACGCCGCAGTGGGTGTTCATCCTGCGCGGCCAAATGGAGATCGGCCTGCGCGACGGCAGCTCGCGCGTGTTCGGTCCCGGCGAGCACTTCTTCTCCGACGACCGTGTGCCGGCGGGCCAGGCGTTCGACCCGCAGCGCCATGGGCACTGGAGCCGACAGCTCGGCGACGAGCCGCTGGTGACGGCGTTCGTGCGCGGCTGAAGGATGCCGTTGCGACGGGTGGCGGCTGCGCTGGCGGTGTTCGCCGCCGGCTTCGCCCTCGGCGGCTACCTGTTCAGCGAGACGCGCGCGCGCGACGTGCTGCCCTTCAAGCCCTGCGAGGAGCGCTGCTACAAGGCGCAGGAGGTCGCCGGCCTGATCGCTTCGGTGGCGATCCTGCGCGCGTCCGCCCTGGTGCCGGCCGTCGTGCTCGAATCCGACAACTGTCTGGCCGTGCGCCACCCGCGGCCGGAGGCGCGCATCCACTACGTGTTGTTCCCCAAGCACGACACCCGCAACATCGCCACGCTGTCGGCCGACGACGCGCCCTACGTGATGGCCTGCTTCGCGATGGTGCGCGAGCTGGTGGTGCGCGACCGGCTGCAGTCGTACCGCGTGCTGACCAACGGGCCGGCGCTGCAGGACGTCGCGTACCTGCACTTCCACCTGATCGGCCGCTGACGGCTCGTCAGTCGGCGCCGGCCGGCGCGGCCACCTCGCGCGTGGTCACCGGACCCTTGCCGCTGAAGCGGTCGAGCGCGAGGTAGATCACCGGCGTGATGTACAGCGTCACCGCCTGCGAGAACACCAGCCCGCCGACGACGGCCAGGCCGAGCGGCTGGCGCAGCTCGGCACCGGCGCCGATGCCGAGCGCGATCGGCACAGCGCCCATCATCGCGGCCAGCGTGGTCATCATGATCGGCCGGAAGCGCAGCACGCAGGCCTCGCGGATCGCCTGTTGCGGCGTCATGCCCCGGTGGCGCTGCGCGTCGAGCGCGAAGTCGATCATCATGATCGCGTTCTTCTTGACGATGCCGATCAGCAGCAGGATGCCGATGGTGGCGATCAGCGTCAGGTCCTGGCCGAACAGCATCAACGTGCCGAGCGCCCCCACCGCGGCCGACGGCAGCCCGGCAAGGATGGTGATCGGGTGGATGTAGCTCTCGTACAGCACGCCCAGCAGCACGTAGATGACCAGCAGCGCGGCGATGATCAGGATCGCCTGGCTGCCCTGCGAGCTCTTGAACACCGCGGCGTCGCCGCCATAGGAGCTGATGATGGAGCCGGGCATGCGCAGCGACTCGCGCTCGCGGTCGATCCACGCGGTGGCGTCGCCGAGTGCCACCTCGGGCGCCAGGTTGAACGAGATCGTCACCGCCTGCAGCTGGCCGACGTGATTGATCGACGTCGGCCCGACCGTGCGCTCCACCGTGGCAAAGCTCGACAACGGCACCAGCGCGCCGCTGCTGGAGCGCACGTAGATGCCGTTCAGCGCGCGCTCGTCCTGCTTGGCCTCGGGCGTGACCTCCATGATCACCTGATAGCTGTCGGTCGGCAGGTAGATCGTCGACACCTGGCGCTCGCCGAACGCGCTGTACAGCGCCGTGCGCACCGACTCGATCGACAGGCCGAGCGTGTTGGCGCGGTCGCGGTCGATGCGCAGCTGCGCCTGCAGCCCGCGCAGCTGCGCGTCGCTGGTCACGTCGCGGAACATCTTGTCGGCGCGCATGCGATCCTGCATGCGCACGGCCCAGTCGTACAGCTCGTCGGCGCGCACACTCTGCAGGATGTACTGGTAGCGCGCTTTGCTCTGCCGGCCGCCGAGCTGCAGGTTCTGGATCGGTCGCATGAACACGTTGATGCCCGCGACCTCGCGCGTCTTGCGGCGCAGGTCCTCGATGATCTGGCGCATCGGCGCGCGCTCCGCGCGCGGCTTCAGGTTGATGAACATGCGGCCGCTGTTCTGCGCACCCAGGCCGCCGTTGAACGAGCTGACGGATGCCACGTTCGAGTCGGCGCGCACGATCGCCGCCACGCGCTCCTGCAGCCGCACCATCTCGGGAAACGAGGTGTCCTCGGCCGCCTCGGTCGACACCGTGATCTGGCCGATGTCCTCCTCCGGGAAGAAGCCCTTCGGGATGACGACGAACAACCACGCCGTGGCCACGAAGGTCAGCAGCGCGACGGCCATCACCCAGCGCCGGTGCCGCAGCGCAGCGTCGAGCGTGCGGGTGTAGAGCGCCAGCGTGGCGTCGAATGCGTGTCCGAACGATCGCACGAGCGCGTTGGGACGCTTCTTGTGCGCGTCGTCGGTGAGAAAGCGGCTGGCCAGCATCGGCACCAGCGTCAGCGAGACGAAGGCCGACACCAGGATCGACAGCCCGACGACGACGGCGAATTCGTGGAACAGCAGCCCGATCACGCCGGGCATGAAGAAGATCGGGATGAACACCGCGACCAGCGAGGTCGAGATCGAGATGATGGTGAAGCCCACCTCGCGCGAGCCGCGCAGCGCCGCCTGGAACGGCGACTCGCCCTTCTCGACGTGGCGGATGATGTTCTCCAGCATCACGATCGCGTCGTCGACGACCAGGCCCACGGCCAGCGTGAGGCCGAGCAGCGACACGTTGTCGAGGCTGTAGTTCAGGCCCCACAGCAGCGCGACGGCACCGACCAGCGACACCGGCAGCGAGAGCGTGGGAATCACGGTGGCCACGAATCGGCGCAGGAACAGGAAGATCACCAGCACCACCAGCGCAATGGTGCCCATCAGCGTGAGCGACACGTCGTGCAGCGCGTCGCGGATCGACACCGAGCGGTCGTTCACCGGCGTCAGGTTGATCGAATGCGGCAGCTGGTGGCGCAGCTCGGGCAGCTGGGCCCTCACCGCGTCGACCACGCGAACAGTGTTGGCGCCCGGCTGGCGCAGCACGGCCAGGGTGATCGAGTTCTCGCCGTTCAGCGTCGCCCAGGTCTTGATGATCTCGACGCTGTCCTCGACCTGCGCCACGTCGCGCAGGCGCACCGGGTTTCCGCCGCGGTTGCTGACGATCAGCTCGGCGAAGTCGGCCGCGTTCTTCAGCTGGCGGTTGGCCTGCAGCGTCAGCGTCTGCCGCGGCCCCTCGAGCGTGCCGACCGGCGTGTTGACGTTGGCCGAGCGCAGTGCGGCGCTCAGTTCGTCGAGGCCGATGTTGCGCGCGGCCAGCGCGTCGGGCATTACGCGCACGCGCACCGCGAAGCGCTTGGCGCCGAAGATGTTGACCTGCGCCACGCCCTCGATGGTGGACAGGCCCGGCACGATCAGGTGCTCGGCGAAGTCCTGCAGGTCCGACGGCGGCATCGACGGCGAGGTCATCGCGATCAGCAGCACCGGCGCATCGGCGGGGTTGACCTTGCGGTACGACGGCGGCACCAGCATGTCCTGCGGCAGCGAGCGCTGCGCCCGCAGCAGCGCCGCCTGCACGTCGACCGAGGCCGCGTCGATGTTGCGGCTTTCCTCGAATTCGAGCGTCAACGAGGTCGCGCCGATCGTGCTCGACGAGCTGATCACCTTGAGCGCGGCGATCGTCTGGAACTGCTTTTCCAGCGGCAGCGCCACCGAAGTGGCCATCGTCTCCGGGCTGGCGCCGGGTAGCGACGCGAACACGTTGATCACCGGCGTGTCGTAGCTCGGCAGCGCGGCCACCGGGATGCTGCGGTAGCCGATCACGCCGGCCAGCACGATGGCTGCGTTGAGCAGCACCGTCATCACCGGACGCCGGATGAACAGCTCGGACAAGTTCATGGCTGCACGCTCCTGTCGCGCGGCATGCCGCCGCTGGCCGACCCGCTGGCGCCGGGGCCGCCGCGGGCCGCGCCCGAGGCACCACCAGCCGGCCGTCCAGCCGCTTCGCGCGCGCGCTCGATCACCGGCACGTTAGGTCGCAGGTTCTGTCGCCCATCGAGCACGATGCGATCGCCGGGCTTGACGCCGGTGACGGCCGCCTCGTCGCCCTGGGCCTGGACCACCTTGACCGGCCGCATCGCGGCCAGGCCGCCCTCGACTGCGTAGACGATCGTGCCGCGCGCGGTCTGGATGATCGCGGCCTGCGGCACCACCACCGCGTCGGTCAGCGTGCGCACGGTCATCGCGACGTCGAGGAACGCGCCCGGCCAGAGCTTGCGTTCCTTGTTGTCGAACACGGCCTTGACCTTCACCGTCCCCGAGCCGGCATCGATGGCGTTGTCGACGAACTGCAGCCGGCCCTTCATGTCGCCGCCGCGGTCGGGCAGCGAGGCGCTCACCGCGGCGCCGCCGCCCTGCAGCGCACCGAGCGCGTCGCCGAGGTGGCGCTGCGGCAGGCTGAAGGCCACCGCGATCGGGTCGAGCTGGGTGATCGTCACCAGCACGGTGGTATTGGCCTGCACCGAGCTGCCGGGGAACACGTTGATCGCGCCGGCGCGGCCCGCGCTCGGTGCGACGATGCGGGCATAACCGAGTGCCACGCGGGCTGCGTCGACGGCGGCGCGGTCGGCGCTGACCAGCGCCGCCTGCGAATCGGCCAATGCCTGCGCGGCGTCGACCGCGCCCTGCGAGATGAAGTTCTGCGCCAGCAGCTCGCGGCTGCGCGCCAGCTGGCGCCGCGCGTCGGCCAGCGCCACCTCGTCCTTGGCCATCTGCGCGCGCGCCTTGGCCACGTTGGCTTCGTCGGTGCGTGAGTCGAGCGTGAAGAGCGGCTCGCCGGCCCGCACGAACTGGCCTTCCTTGATGTGCACGCGCGTCACCACGCTGGTCACCTGCGCGCGCACGTCCACGCTGGCCAGCGGCGCCACGGTGCCGGTGGCCGACAGCAGCACCGGCAGGTCGCGCTTGACCGCGCGCACGGTGGTCACCGTCACCGGCGCGCCGGCGTTCGCCGGTACCGACGCGCCGCCTGATGCCGCCGGTGCCGCGGCGTTGGCAGTCGACGCCGCGCCAACGGCGGCGTTGCCGGCTGGCGTCGACGGCGGTGGATCGCCGCCGCGGCAGGCCGCGAGCGAGAGGGTCGCCACCACGGTGCAGATGGCGACGAAGGCGGACGGCGGCGAAGGCAGCATGGTGATCGGATGGAAGGCGGGTGTGGGGCGGGTGGCCGTGCAGGTGCTCAGGCCGCGGGAAACGCGATGCGCAGCACATCGAGCCCGGCGTGCAGCGCGCTCAGCTGGTCGACGCTCAGCGCCGACAGCGCGCGGCGGAATTCGTCGCGCGCACCGGCGCGGATGACCTGCAGCTGTGTGCGTCCGGCGGCCGTGAGGTGCAGATGCGAGCGGCGCCGGTCACGTGCCGGTGTGGACGGCCGCACGACGCCGGAGCGCACCAGCCGGTCGACCATGGCCGAGGCGGTGGGCATCGTCACGCCCAGGAAGGTGGCGACCGCGCCGATCGTGCAGCCGGGCTCATGGGCGATGAAGTTCAGGCAGCGGAATTGCGGCACCGACAGCTGTTCGCCGACATGGTGGCGCATCGCCATGCGCAGCGCGTCCATCACCCGCGGCACGGTGTCGAGCACTGCGTCTGCACAGGCGGCGACGTCGAGCACCGGCGTCGCGCCGGCGCGCGCCGCGACGCGGGCGTCGGCTCTCGCGTCGCGCGTCGGAGGTGCTTCGAGCAGGGGCGGGGCGGTGGCGGACATCAGCGGTTCATTACTTAGTCGACCTAAGCATCTGGCGCAGCATAACGGGCGGCCCGGGCTTGACGGGCCGGGAGCTTCCCTACATCCTCCGTGCGCGCGGGGGTTTCTTGGCCGTGATGGCGTACGCTGGGCGCCTTTGCTGCATTCCGAAGGACTGCGGCCATGGATCTGTCCCGCTTTGCGCGCCGCCGCTACACCGAGGGCGCGACGCCGATCGAGCCGGCGCCGCGCTTCTCGGCTGCATTGGCGGCCACCTGCCCCAGCGGGCGCGGCCCCGCGGTGTGGATCAAGCGCGACGACTTGCTCGGACCGTTCCGGGCGACAACAAGACGCGCAAGCTCTGGTCGCCGATGCGCTGGCCGACGGCGCCGACACGCTGATCACCTGCGGTGCGCCGCAATCGAATCACTGCCGCATCACGCTGGCGGCGGCGGTGAGGGAGGGGTTGAACTGCCGCTTCGTGATGGAGGAGCGTGTGCCCGCCGACGAGCGCGTGCTGTTCCTGCACACGGGAGGACTGCCGTCGCTGTTTGCGTACGAACGCGAGGCGCTCGGGCAGGTCGACGTGGCGCGTGAGCGGCCAGCCAACGCGGCCGCGGGTTCACTTCTTCTTGCGGCCGTTGAGCGCGCGATAGGCGCGGATCACCTGGCTGTCATCGGCCTTGCCGTGGCCGAGGCCCGACGCGGCGAGGAACATCTGCATCGCCGCCGACGCCAGCGGCAGTCCCTGGCGCTCCTGCTTGCCCTGGTCGAGCACGATGCCGAGGTCCTTGACGAAGATGTCGACCGCGCTGGTGACCGGCGGCTCGTCCTGCATCATGCGCGGCACGCGGTCGCCGAACATCCAGCTGTTGCCGGCCGACACGGAGATGATCTGGTGCATCGTCTCCAACGACACGCCGGCCCGCTCGGCGACATGCATTGCCTCGGCAGCAGCGGCGATGTGCACGCCGCACAGCAACTGGTTGATCATCTTCGCGGTCGAGCCGAGGCCGGCCTCGCGGCCGACATCGAAGATGCGCTGGCCCACCGCCTCGAGCACCGGCCGCGCGCGCGTGATCGTGTCTTCGGCGCCCGACACCATGATCGTCAGCGCACCGGCGCTGGCACCCTTGATGCCGCCGGATACCGGTGCGTCGAGCATCGCAAGGCCCATGCCGGCCAGCCGCTCGGCGGTGCGCCGGGCCTGCGCCGGCGCCTGCGTGCAGGCGGCGACCACGAGCGCGCCCTTCGGCAGTGCCGCCGCCGCGCCACCGTCGAACAGCACGCTCTCGGCCTGGTCGCCCGACACGACCATCAGCCACAGCAGGTCGGCGCCGCGCGCGCAGTCGGCCGCGCTCGCCGCTGCATGGCCGCCGGCAGCCACCAGCGCCGAGGTGGCGCCGTCGCGCACGTCGAAGCCGAGCACTGCGTGGCCGGCCTTCACGAGGTTGAGCGCCATCGGGGCACCCATGGCTCCCAGGCCGACGAAGCCGATCTTCATCGATCCGCCCCGAAGCGCCTGCGGCGCCTCCCCACCAGGGGGGCGCCGCCAGCCGACCGGGGAAGCCGGATCTGCGGCGGCCGCCTGGCTTGGCCGCTGCCGAGCCGCCATCGCACCGCGCCGGCGGGTGGGAGCGTCGTCATCATTCCTTAACAGAGCCGGTCATGCCGGAGACGTAGTACTCGACGAAGAACGAGTAGATGAATGCCACCGGCAGCGAGCCGAGGAGGGCGCCGGCCATCAGCGAGCCCCAGTGGTAGACGTCGCCCTCCACCAACTCGGTGACCACGCCGACCGGCACCGTCTTCACCTCCGAAGACGACACGAAGGTCAGCGCGTAGATGAACTCGTTCCACGACAGTGTGAACGCGAAGATGCCGGCACTGATGAGCCCCGGCACCGCCAGCGGCAGCACGATCTTGGTGAGGATCTGCCAGCGCGTCGCGCCGTCGATCAGCGCGCATTCCTCCAGCTCGAACGGGATCGAGCGGAAGTAGCCCATCAGCAGCCAGGTGCAAAAGGGGATCAGGAAGGTGGGGTAGGTCAGGATCAGCGCCCATCGCGTGTCGAACAGGCCCAGCTGGTAGACGATGGCCGCCAGCGGAATGAACAGGATCGACGGCGGCACCAGGTAGGCCAGGAAGATCGACAACCCCACCTGTTTGGCGCCCGAGAAGCGCAACCGCTCGATCGCATAGGCTGCCATCACCGAGGCGGCCAGCGAGAAGAAGGTGGCGACCACCGATACCACCACGGTGTTCCACAGCCACTCGGGGTACGCGGTGTCGAACAGCAGCTTCTTGATGTGCGCCAGCGTCGGGTTGATCACCCAGAACGGATTGCCCTCGCGCGACAACAGTTCCTCGTTCGGCTTGAACGTGGTGATCGCCATCCAGTAGAACGGGAACAGCAACACGAACAGGAAGACCGCGAGCGGCAGGTAGACCGTGAACAGCTTGCGCCTGCGCGACTCCAGGAAGTCCATGCCGACGATGGTGTCCGCGACTGGTGTCGTGCTCATTTCGCCACCCTTTCGCGAAGCGTTTCAAGCGGACGCCGCGGATCCGGCTTTGCCGGGCCACCGGTGCCGCCACAGGCTCCTAAGGAGCCACTTCGTGGCTCTCGGGGGAGGCGGTCGCCAAGCCGCTTCGGGCGGGGCGTCATTTATCGGTGCCGCCTTGTTGCCAGGCGCGACGCTGCAGTCCGTAGTAGCTGAACAGGATGGCACCGAGCAGGAACGGCACCATCGCGATCGAGATTGCCGCACCCTCGCCGAGGGCGCCGCCGGAAATCGCGCGCTGGAAGCTCAGCGTGGCCATCAGGTGCGTCGCATTGAGCGGGCCACCGCGCGTGATCACGTAGATCAGCTGGAAGTCGGTGAAGGTGAACAGCACCGAGAACGTCATCACCACCGCGATGATCGGTGTCAGCAGCGGCAGGGTGACGTGGCGGAACTGCTGCCAGCGCGTCGCGCCGTCGATCGCCGAAGCCTCGTAGTACGACGGCGAGATGGTCTGCAGCCCTGCCAGCAGCGTGATCGCCACGAACGGCACGCCGCGCCAGATGTTGGCTGAGATCACCGACAGCCGCGCGTTCCAGGGGTCGCCGAGGAAGTCGATATAGGTGTCGATCCAACCCATCTTCACCAGCGCCCAGCTGATGATCGAGAACTGCGCGTCGAAGATCCACCAGAAGGCGATCGCCGACAGCGCGGTCGGCACGATGTACGGCAGCAGGATCACCGCCCGGAAGAAGGACTTGACGCGGATGTTGCGGTTGAGCAGCAGCGCCAGCCAGAGGCCGAGCGCGAACTTGATGATGCTGGCGACCACCGTGTAGAACAGCGTGTTGAACAGCGCCAGGCGGGTGACCGAGTCGCCCCACAGGAACGCGTAGTTCTCCAGGCCGATCCACTCGCCGGCGCGGCCGATCTTGGCGTCGGTGAAGCCCAGCCAGAAGCCCAGGCCGAGCGGGTAGGTCAGAAAGATCAGCAGCAGCACCGCCGCCGGGAGCATGAACAAGGCTCCCAGGGCACTGCGGCTGTTCTGCAGCTTCTCGAGCATGACCTAGACGGGTTGATCCATCGAGCGGACGCCGCGGATCCGGCTCTGCAAGTCCGCTGGCGCCGCCCCCCAGGGGGGGCGGCGGCCGCAGGCCGCTCCGGGGGGGATCACTATCACACCTTGTAGTAGCGCTCGGCGCGCTTCTGGGCGCGCTCCATGGCTTCCTTGGGCGTCTTCGACCCGCTGATGCCTTCGGCCACCATGTTGATGACGATGAAGTCGGCCGCGGCGCCCGCCGACGCGTAGCCGAGCTTGCCGGCATAACCCGCCGGGCGCATGTTCTTCACGGCGTCGCGGTACGGCGTGTTCTTGGGGTCGACGGTCCAGATCGGCAGCTTGGCAAAACCCTCGAGCGGCGTCGCGATATAGGCCTGCGCACCGGTGAGCCAGGGGCCGAACTGCTCGCCTTCCATCATGAACTGCAGGAACGCCTTGGCCGCCTGTGGGTACTTGGTGTACTTCATGATCATCTGATTGAAGAAGATGGTCGACTCGGTGGACACGCCGACCGGCCCGATCGGGTATACGGCGTGCTGGATGTCGGTGGCCATCTCCTTGAGCTTCGGATCGGGCGAGTTCTTCGCCGCGACGTAGATCGAGATGCCGTTGTTGGTGACCGAGATCTGGCCGTCGAGGAAGGCCTTGTTGTTGTTCGGGTCGAGCCATGACAGCGTGCCCGGCACGAAGGTGGCGTAGAGCTCCTTGCCGTACTCGAGCGCCTTCAGCGTCTCCGGGCTGTCGATCACGACCTTGTTGTTCTGGTCGACCAGCTTGCCGCCGAACGACCAGATGAGCCAGTTGCACCACAGGCCATCGCCGGTGGCATTGCCCAGCGCCATGCCACCCGGCGTGCCCTTTTCCTTGAGGGCCTTCATCATCTTCAGGAAGGTGTCGGTGTCCTTCGGGAAACTGTCGAAGCCGGCCGCCTTCACATGGCTTTCGCGGTAGACCATCATCGCGCCAGCGGCGCCAAGCGGCAGCCCGATCCACTTCTTGCCGTCGGGCTTCAGGAAGGCCGGGCCGGCCGGGTACCAGCCGCCGTACTTCTTGCCGATGTACTCGGCCAGGTCGGTGACGTCGAGCAGCTTGTCCGGATACAGGTTGGCGTCGTCGTTGGTCGACAGGATGATGTCGGGCCCGGCGCCGGTGTTCGCCGCCACGGCGGCCTTCGGCCGCACGTCTTCCCAGCCTTCGTTGTCGACGCGCACCTCGATGCCGGTCTTCTCAGTGAACTTCTTGACGTTGACCATGTAGGCGTCGATGTCGCCCTGCACGAAGCGGCTCCAGCGCAGCACCCGCAGCTTGGCGCCCTTCTCGGGTTTGAAGTTCAGCGATTGGGCGTGCACGGCCGGGGCGAACAGCGTGCTCGCGCCCAGGGCGGTGCCGGCGGCGACGCCCGCGGTGCCCTCGAGAAACTTGCGGCGGTTGAAGTCTTGGCTCATCGGAGGTCTCCTTGTCGTGGTGAGGTGGTGCGCTGCGGGGAGGGAGGCACCGGAAAAAACGTAGGGGCTTCAGTCGACCGTCAGTCGCTTGCCGCTGCCGGCGTCGAACAGGTGGGTGTGACTCATGTCCGGCTGCAGGTGGATGGTGCTGCCGGGCTTGAAGTCGTGGCGCTCACGGAACACGATCGACATCTCGGTGTCGTGGTGGCGGCACGAGACGAAGGTGTCGGCGCCGGTCGGCTCGACCACCGCCACCTGCACGCCGATGCCGCCGTCGCCCACCAGGCTCAGGTGCTCGGGCCGTGTGCCGAAGATGACCGACTGGCCGTCGCCGCCGCCGGCCAGTGGCGGTGCGGTCACGCGCGTGCCGCCGGCCAGCTCCACCGTGGCGCCGCTGCTGTTGCGCCGCAGGGTGCCGGGCAGGAAGTTCATCGCTGGCGAGCCGATGAAGCCGGCGACGAACAGGTTGGTCGGGTGGTCGTACAGCTGCAGCGGGCTGCCGGTCTGCTCGATGTAGCCATCGCGCATGACGACGATCTGGTCGCCCATGGTCATGGCCTCGATCTGGTCGTGCGTGACGTAGATCGAGGTCGTCTCCAGACGCTGGTGCAGCTCCTTGATCTCGGTGCGCATCGCCACGCGCAGCTTGGCGTCGAGGTTGGACAGCGGCTCGTCGAACAGGAACACCTGCGGGTCGCGCACGATCGCCCGGCCCATCGCCACGCGCTGGCGCTGGCCGCCCGACAGCTGGCGCGGAAAACGCTGCAGCAGCTCGGTCAGGCCCAGGATCTCGGCCGCGCGCTGCACTTTCTGGTCGATCTCGGCAGAGCTCTTCTTGGCCAGCATCAGCGAGAAGGCCATGTTGTCGCGCACCGTCATGTGCGGATACAACGCGTAGTTCTGGAACACCATCGCGATGTCGCGTTCCTTCGGCGGCATCTGGTTGACCACCGTGTCGCCGATGCGCACTTCGCCGGCCGAGATGTTCTCCAACCCCGCGATCATGCGCAGCAGGGTGCTCTTGCCGCAGCCCGACGGGCCGACCAGCACGGTGAACGAACCGTCGGCAATGTCGATGCTCACGCCGTGCAGCACCTCGACCTCGCCGAAGCGCTTTTTCACCGATTGAATATGCACGCTGGCCATAGGGAGATGACGATGCGGGCGGCACCGGAGCGGGAAACCGCCCGGACGATACGCGCCGCACGCGCGCCTGTACTCTAGGAAATACCCGTTGGGGCGCCGCCAAGTTGTCTGATAACCTGATGACCATGTCGAGCGCCTCGGCTTCCATGCTGGCGCGCGCCGCGGTGCTGCGCGGCGGCGTCGAGCCGCTGGTGGCCGACCGCCTGTCGGATCGGCTGGCGCGCCGTCTGATGCAGCAGATCGAGGGCGGCGCGCTCAAGCCGGGCGACCGCCTGCCCACCGAGGCGCAGCTCGCCGCCACCCATGGCGTGTCGCGCTCGGTGGTGCGCGAGGCGGTGCACCAGGTCAAGTCGCGCGGCTTGCTGCGCTCGCGCCAGGGCTCGGGTGTCTACGTGGAGCTGCCGTCGCCGCACCAGGCGCTGGCCTTCGACGCGTCGGTGCTCGAGTCGCTGGAGGCGGTGGTGCAGGTGGTCGAGCTGCGCCGCGTGCTCGAGGGCGAGATGGCAGCGCTGGCCGCGCAGCGCATCACGCGCACGCAGCTCGTCGGCCTGCGCCGCGCTCTGGCGGCAATCGATTCGGCCAGCGAGTCCGGCGCCGACGCGGTGGCCGAGGACTTGAGCTTCCATCGCGCCATCGGCGAGGCAACCGGCAACCCGCAGTTCAGCCGCATGCTGGCCTTCCTGGAGCAGTACCTGCGCGAGGCGATGCGCGTCACGCGCGGCAACGAGGCGCGCAGCGCCGACTGGATGCAGCAGGTGCGCGGCGAGCACCGCGCGATCTACGACGCCATTGCAGCGGGCGACGCCGCAGCGGCGCGGCGCGCGGCCGTCGCACATCTGCAGCACGCCGAGGTGCGGCTGCACGAGGGCGGCCTGGTCGGCGCGCGGCGGCGCCCGCGCGTGCCGACCGCGTCGCCGCGTGTACGTCGAAAGTGAGCCTTCATGGCCAATGAATCCTCTGCGATCCTCGGCGTCGTGGCCGACGATTTCACCGGCGCGACCGACGTGGCCAGCATGCTGGTGCGCGCCGGCATGCGCACCGTGCAGGTGATCGGCGTGCCCGAGGGGCCGCCGCCGGCCGGCGCCGACGCGGTGGTGGTGGCGCTGAAATCGCGCACCACGCCGGCAGCCGACGCGGTGCAGGAGTCGCTGGCCGCGTTGCGCTGGCTGCGGGCGGCCGGCGCGCGGCAGTTCTACTTCAAGTACTGCTCCACCTTCGACTCCACCGCGCAGGGCAACATCGGCCCGGTGGCCGAGGCGATGATGGACAGCCTCGGCACCGACTTCACGATCGCGTGCCCGGCCTTTCCGGAAAACGGGCGCACCATCTTCCGCGGCCACCTGTTCGTCGGCGACCAGCTGCTGTCGGACTCTGGCATGCGCGACCATCCGTTGACGCCGATGACCGATGCCAATCTGGTGCGCGTGCTGCAGGCGCAGAGCCGCGGCAAGGTCGGGTTGCTGCGCTATGACACGCTGCGTGCCGGCGTCGACGCCACGCGGGCCCGCATGGCGGCGCTGCGCGCCGAGGGCGTGCGGCTGGCGGTGGCCGACGCGGTCGACAACGACGACCTGCGCACGCTGGCCGAGGCCTGCGCCGAGCTGCCGCTGCTGACCGCCGGCTCCGGCGTCGCACTCGGCCTGCCGGCGCTGTATGCGCGCCAGGGTTGGCTGGCGCTCGACGCCCAGGCGGCCGCGCTCGACAGCGTGGGCGGCAACGCCTGTGTTCTGTCGGGCTCGTGCTCGGTGGCCACGAACGGCCAGGTGGCGCGCTGGCGCGACGCCGGTCGGCCGCTGTGGCAGATCGAGGCGCTCGCACTCGCCCGCGGCGAGCCCGTGGTGGCGCAGGTGCAGCAATGGGCGCGTCCGCTGTTGGCGCAGGGGATGCCGGTGCTGGTCAGCGCGACCGCCGCGCCCGAGGCGCTGCGCGCGGTGCAGGCCGAGCTCGGCGTCGCGCGCGCCGGTCAGCTGGTCGAGCATGCGCTGGCCGACGTCGCTTCCGGGCTGGTGGCGGCCGGCGTGCGGCGGCTGGTGGTCGCGGGCGGCGAGACCTCCGGCGCGGTCGTGCAGGCCTTGGGTGTGCGCACGCTTCGCATCGGGCCGGCGATCTGCTCCGGTGTGCCTTGGACACAGGCCGATGGCCGGTCGCTGAAACTGGCGCTGAAGAGCGGCAATTTCGGTGGTCCCGACTTCTTTGCCGAGGCGCTGGCGCACGAGGGCGGTCGATGAACGAAGCGGAGCTGCGCCAGGAGATCTGCCGCGTCGGCAGGAGCCTGTTCGAGCGCGGGCTGGTGGCCGGCACCGCCGGCAACATCAGCGTGCGGCTGCCCGACAACGCCGGCTTCCTGATCACGCCCACCGACGCCTGCCTCGGTTTTCTGCAGCCCGACCAGCTGGCGCACGTGAATCCACAAGGCGAGCAGGTGGCCGGCGAGCGGGCCAGCAAGACCTTGACGCTGCACCGTCGCATCTACGCCGCGGACCCGGCCGCGCACTGCGTGCTGCATACGCACTCGACCCATCTGGTGGCGCTCACGCTGCAGGGCGCCTGGTCGGCCGATGACGTGTTGCCGCCGATCACGCCGTACTACGTGATGAAGGTCGGCCATGTGCCGCTGATCTCGTACTGCCGTCCCGGCAGCCCCGAGATGGCCGCGCGAGTCGTGCTGGCGATCGACAAGGCACGCGCCGCCGGCCGCACGGTGCGCGCGGTGCTGCACGAGCGGCTCGGCCCCAATGTGTGGCACGCATCGCCGGCCGCGGCGATGGCCACGCTGGAGGAGCTGGAGGAGACCGCGCGCCTGTGGCTGATGGGCCCGACCCGCCCGCAGCCGCTGAGCGCCACGCAGCTCGACGAGTTGGCGCAGGCCTTCGGCACGCGCTGGTAGCCGCCTCGAGCACTCGCGATGCCGCGTTTTGCCGCCAACCTGTCGTTGATGTACGCCGAGCGGCCGTTCCTCGATCGCTTCGCTGCGGCGGCGGCCGATGGCTTTGCTGCCGTGGAGTGCCAGTTTCCCTATGCCGAGCCGGCCGCCGCGATCGCGCAGCGGCTGGCCGAGCATGGCCTGTGCCAGGTGCTGAT
>Ga0075356_1000097_pt1 | contig 17143 bp, 16 predicted proteins | sample WestPond_Cattail_FD_120073 | JGI IMG/M metagenome (GOLD analysis project Ga0075356, IMG submission 120073) | Natural and restored wetland microbial communities from the San Francisco Bay, California, USA, that impact long-term carbon... | ecosystem: Environmental > Terrestrial > Soil > Wetlands ... | reverse complement strand
GCTGCCCGCACTGACACGGCTGCGTCCGAGGGCCTGCTGCGGCCGGCACTCGCGCTCTTCGTCGTGCTTTCGCTGATCACCGGGCTGGCCTATCCACTGCTCGTCACCGGTGTCGCGCAGCTCGTGTTCCCGCAGCAGGCCAACGGCAGCCTGATCGTGCGCGACGGCCAGGTGATCGGCTCCGAACTGATCGGCCAGCCGTTCGGCGAGCCAAAGTACTTCTGGAGCCGCCCGTCGGCGACGGCACCGATGGCCTATAACGCCGGCTCGTCGGGTGGCTCGAACCTGGGCCCGACCCACCCGGCGCTCACCGATGCCGTGAAGGCGCGCATCGAGGCGCTGCGCGCGGCCGACCCGGGCAACACGACGCCAGTGCCGGTCGACCTGGTCACCGCCTCGGCCAGCGGCCTGGACCCGCACATCAGCCGTGCGGCCGCCGACTATCAGGCGGCGCGTGTGGCCCGCGTCCGCGGTCTGGCCCCCGAGGCCGTGCGTGCGCTGGTCGAGCGCCACACGGACGGCCCATGGCTCGGCTTCCTGGGCGAGCCGCGCGTCAACGTGCTGGCCCTCAACCTGGCGCTCGACGCGGCCGCCGGCCAGGCCGCGCGTTGAGCGCATGGCGGCAGACCTGCGGGGCGTGATCGGCGCACTGGCGGCGCTGCTGCTGCCACTGTTGCTGGCCGGCTGGCTGCTCGGCCTGGACGAACGCCGCGAACGAAGACGCCGTCGCCGACAGGTGGCCGATTCTCATGGGAAGATGCCGCGTTGACGAGGAGCCGCGCGCATCATGCTGATCAACTGCGTTGCCTACCAGGAGGGCCGCAAGCAGGCCGACATCGCGGTCGAAGCCATTGGCGAGTGGCTGCGCAAGCCGGGCTGCTTTGTCTGGGTCGCGTTGCGCGATGCCACCGATGGCGAGCTGCACCAGATGCAGCACGAGTTCGGCCTGCACGAGCTGGCGGTCGAGGATGCCCGCCACGGCCACCAGCGGCCGAAGATCGAGGAGTACGGCGACATCGTCTTCGTGGTGATGCAGCAGCTCGCAATGGATCATGGCGAGGTGCAGGTCGGCGAGGTGGCCATCTTCGTCGGCGCGAACTTCGTGCTGTCGGTGCGCAACCGCAGCCCGCAGGGCTTTCTCGGCGTGCGCGAGCGCTGCGAGCGCGAGCCGCACCTGCTGCGCCACGGCGCCGGCTTCGTGTTCTACGCGCTGATGGACGCGGTGGTCGACCGCTACTTTCCGCTGCTCGACGAGTTCGAGACCGAGCTCGACGAGATCGAGTCGCAGATCTTCCAGCGCGGCGCCGCGCGCGGGAACATCGAGCGGCTCTATGCGCTGAAGCGCCGCGCCACCGTGCTGCGCCACGCCGTCGCGCCGCTGCTCGAGGTGGCGGGCAAGCTGCACGGCGGCCGCGTGCCGGCGGTGTGCGCGCAGACGCAGGAGTACTTCCGCGATGTGCACGACCACCTGGCGCGCATCAACCTGTCGATCGACGCGATGCGCGACACCATCGGCACTGCGATCCAGGTGAACATGTCGACGGTGACGATCGAGGAATCCGAAACCACCAAGCGGCTGGCCGCCTGGGCCGCGATCTTCGCCGTCTCGACGGCGCTGGCCGGCATCTGGGGCATGAACTTCGAGCACATGCCTGAACTGAAGTGGACCTACGGCTACCCGCTGGCGCTGGGCATCATCGCGGGCGCCGGCGGCCTGCTGTTCTGGCGCTTCCGTCGGGCCGGGTGGTTGTGACCGGGTTGGTGGTCGCTGGCGCGACGCGCGGTCGACCGACGAGGCGCTGAAGTGACCGATGAGCGCCCCGACCCCGATGCGCTGCTGCGCCAGGTGCAGGCCGACGAGGCGCGCGCGCGGCGCGGCCGGCTGAAGATCTTCTTCGGCGCCTCGGCCGGCGTCGGCAAGACCTACGCGATGCTGGCTGGCGGGCGCGCGGCGTTGACTGCCGGCACGGCACTGCGCGTGGGCCTGGTCGAGACGCATGGCCGTGCCGACACCGAAGCGATGGTCGGTGACCTGCCGCGGTTGCCGTTGAAGGAGGTGCCCTACCGCGACCGCGTGCTGCGCGAGTTCGATCTCGACGCGGCACTGGTCTTCGGCGCGCAACATGCCGACGCACTGTTGCTGCTCGACGAACTGGCGCACAGCAATGCGGCCGGCTCGCGACACCCCAAACGCTGGCAGGACGTCGAGGAGCTGCTGGCCGCCGGCATCGACGTGTGGACGACGATGAACGTGCAACACCTGGAGAGCCTGAACGACATCGTCAGCGGCATCACCGGCGTCCGCGTCTGGGAGACGGTGCCCGACCGCATCTTCGACGAGGCGGACGAGGTGGTCGTGGTCGACCTGCCGCCCGACGAGTTGCTGCAGCGGCTCAAGGCGGGCAAGGTCTACCTCGCGCCGCAGGCGGAGCGGGCGGCGGCCAATTTCTTCCGCAAGGGCAACCTGCTCGCGTTGCGTGAACTGGCACTGCGCCGCACGGCCGACCGCGTCGACGACGAGATGCAGGCCTATCGCCGCCAGAGCACCGTGCAGCGCGTATGGCCCAACCGCGAGGCGCTGCTCGCCTGCGTGGGGCCGGGCGAGCATGGCGAGAAGGTGGTGCGCAGCTGCGCGCGACTGGCCGCGCAGGGGGAGGTCGACTGGCACGCGGTGTTCGTCGAGACGCCGGCATTGCAGCGTCTGTCCGACTCGCGCCGCCAGCATCCGCTGCGGGTGCTCAAGCTCGCGCAGGAACTCGGTGCCACCGCCGCCACGCTGTCGGCGCCCGAGGCGGCTGCTGCACTGGTTCGTTATGCCCGCGAGCACAACCTGGTGCGGCTGGTGATTGGGCGCCACCGGCGGCGCTGGCCGTGGCAGCGCTCGCTCGCCGAACGGCTGACCGACCTGGGCGACGACCTCGACGTGCTGCAGGTCGCCTTGCCGGGTTCGCCGTTCCGTGCCGGCGCGGCCGGTGCTGCGGACGAGCGGGCGGCCGAGCCGTTGCCGTGGCGCAACTATCTGGCGGCAGTAGCGGTCTGCGCGGCCACCGCACTGGCGGCGTCGCCACTGGTCGACTGGCTTGAGCTCAGCAACATCGTCATGCTGTTCCTGCTGGCGATCGTCGGCGTGGCGATGCGGTTCGGCCGCGGGCCCGCGGTGCTGGCCGCCTTTGTCGGCGTGGCGCTGTTCGACTTCTTCTTCGTCCCGCCACGATTCACCTTCGCGGTCAGCGATGCCCAGTACCTGATCACGTTCGCGGTGATGCTGGTGGTGGCGTTGGTGATCGGCCAGCTCACCGCAGGGCTGAAGACGCAGGCCGAAGCCGCCACGCAGCGCGAGCACGGCGTGCGCAGCTTGTATGCGATGTCGCGCGATCTGGGCGCCGCACTGATGCCCGAGCAGGTGGCCGAGATCGGTGCGCGCTTCCTCGCTGCCGAGTTCGGCGCCAGGAGCGCGCTGCTGGTGCCCGACGCCCTTGACCGGCTGCAGGCGTTGCCGGGCGCCACGGCCACGGTCGACGCGGGCGTCGCGCGGTGGGCCTTCGACCGCGGCGAGGCCGCCGGCCGCGGCACCGACACGCTGCCGGCCAGCCCCTGCCTGGTGTTGCCGCTGAAGGCGCCGATGCGCCTGCGCGGCGTGCTGGCCATCGAACCGGCAGCCGGCGACCGCGAACTCGGCCCCGAGCCGCGGCGGCTGCTCGACACCTGCGCGTCGCTGCTGGCGATCTCGCTGGAGCGCATCCACTACATCGAGGTGGCGCAGTCGAGCACTCTGCAGATCGAGTCGGAGCGGCTGCGCAACTCGCTGCTGTCGGCGATCTCGCACGACCTGCGCACGCCGCTGGCCGCGCTGGTCGGCCTGGCCGATACGCTGCAGCTCACCCAGCCGGCGCCCACCGAGGCACAGCGCGAGATCATGCGGTCGATCCGCCAGTCGGCGATGCGCATGAGCACGCTGGTCAACAATCTGCTCGACATGGCGCGCCTGGAGTCCGGCGCGGTGCAGCTCAACCGGCAGTGGCAACCGCTCGAAGAGGTGGTCGGCAGTGCGCTGGCCAGCTGCGCGCCGCTGCTGGCCGGCCGCAAGCTCCGGGTCCAGCTGGCCGATGACCTGCCGCTGCTGCACCTGGACTCGGTGCTGATCGAGCGCGTGCTGGTCAATCTGCTGGAGAACGCGGCCAAGTACACCCCGGGCGGCAGCCCGATCGATATCATCGGCATCCTGCACGGTGACCGGGTCGCGCTGTCGGTGCAGGACCACGGCCCCGGCCTGCCCAAGGGGCGCGAGGAGGCCATCTTCGAGAAGTTCGAGCGCGGCACGAAGGAGAGCGCCACCGCCGGCGTCGGTCTCGGCCTGGCGATCTGTCGCGCGATCGTGCAGGCGCATGGCGGCACCGTCGTGGGTGTGACGCGTGACGATGGCGGGGCGCGTTTCACGGTCACTCTGCCGGTCGGCGAGCCGCCGCGCGACGCCGGCGACGGCGTCGCGCTGGCCGAGCCGCTGCGAAAGGTGCAGACGCCTTGATGACCGAACTGCGCGCGCGCGTGCTGGTGGTCGAGGACGACGCCGACATCCGGCGTTTCGTGCGCCTGGCGCTCGAGGCCGAGGGGCACGAGGCGTTCGAGGCCGACGGCGTGCGGCGCGGCCTGCTCGACGCCGGCACGCGGCGGCCCGACCTGGTGGTGCTCGACCTCGGCCTGCCCGACGGCGACGGCGTGGACTTCATCCGCGCGCTGCGCACCTGGTCGGCCGCGCCGGTGATCGTGCTGTCGTCACGCAGCGCCGAGGCCGACAAGATCGCCGCGCTCGATGCGGGTGCCGACGACTATCTGGTCAAGCCCTTTGGCGCCGGTGAGTTGATGGCGCGTGTGCGCGCGCAGCTGCGCCGCCATGCCCTGGCCGCCGGCAGCGAGCCAGGCGCCGACGCGACGCTGCAGTTCGGCGATGTGCACGTCGACCTGGCGCGCCGCATGGTCGAGCGCGCCGGCGAGCCGCTGCACCTGACGCCGATCGAGTACCGCCTGCTCACGCATCTGGCGAGCCAGCCCGACCGCGTGGTCACGCACCGCCAGCTGCTGAAGGCCGTGTGGGGCCCAGGACACCAGGAGGACACGCACTACGTGCGCGTGCACATGGCCAACCTGCGCAAGAAGATCGAGTCCGATCCGTCGATGCCGCGGCACCTGGTCACCGAGGCAGGCGTGGGCTATCGCTTCGTGCGCTGACGTCAGTCGGTCGCGCTGGGTGCGCGACTGAGCTCGTTGTTGGCCGTCACCAGCGTACGCAGCATGCGCATGAACTGCTTGCGTTCAGCCCGGGGCAGCGGCGCCAGGATGCGTTCCTGCGCCCGCAGCATCGCGGGCACCACCTCGGCCAAGTACTTGCGACCTTCTGCCGTCGCGGTCAGCAGGCGGACCCGGCGGTCGTCGGGCGACGCATTGCGCTGCACCAGCCCACGCGCCTCGAGCCGGTCGACGACGCCGGCGACGGTGGAGGTGTCCAGGCCGATCGACCGGGCCAGCGTGCGCTGGTCGATGCCCGGGCGATCGTTGACGACCTGCAGCGCCGCGAACTGCACCGGCGTCACGCCGGTGCTCTCGGTTTCCTGCAGGAAGATGGCCACCGCGATCTGGTGCAGCCGGCGGATGTGATGCCCCGGCAGTTCATCGAGGTCGATCGGTGAAGCGGCGGACGGTCTGGCGGGCGCGGCGCACATGGATGGGTACAAACCCTCATCGGAGGTCTTCATTGTGCCACTACACTGATCATCAGCATACGCACGATCAGTGTGCTACGGTTTGGAGTGGTGCTCACCATGACTTCGACTTCCACGACATCTCCGGTGCTCGTCGCCGGCGGCGGCATCGGCGGCCTGGCCGCGGCGCTGGCCCTGGTGCGCCAGGGCTTCCGGGTCCAGGTCTTCGAGCAGGCGCCGCAGATCGGCGAGATCGGTGCCGGCATCCAGCTCGGGCCCAACGCCTTCCATGCCTTCGATGCGCTCGGCGTCGGCGAGAAGGCGCGCGGCCGCGCGGTCTACACCGAATGCATGGTGATGCACGACGCCATCGACGAGTCGCTGGTCGGCCGCATCGAGACCGGCGAGGCCTTCCGCCGCCGCTTTCGCAACCCGTACGCGGTGATCCACCGGGTCGACATCCACAACTCGCTGCTCGAAGGCGCGCAGGACACCGGCCGGGTCGAATTCTTCACCCACACGCGCATCGAGCGGGTCGAGCAGGACGGCGCCCGCGTCACCGCGATCGATCAGAACGGCAAGCGCTGGACCGGCCAGGCGCTGATCGGCGCCGACGGCGGCAAGTCGGTGGTGCGGGCGCAGTACGTCAACGACCCGCCGCGCGTGACCGGCCATGTGGTGTACCGCGCGGTGATCGACAGGGCCGAGTTTCCCGAGAACCTGCGCTGGAACGCCGCCAGCCTGTGGGCCGGCCCCAAGTGCCATCTGGTGCACTACCCGCTGCGCGGCGGCGAGCAGTACAACGTGGTCGTCACCTTCCACAGCCGCCAGCCCGAGGAGTGGGGCGTCACCGACGGCTCGAAAGAGGAAGTGCAGAGCTACTTCCAGGGCATTGCCGCCAAGCCGCGGCAGCTGATCGACCTGCCCAAGAGCTGGCGACGGTGGGCCACGGCCGATCGCGAGCCGATCGCCGACTGGGTGCACGGCCGCGCCACCATCCTGGGTGACGCCGCCCACCCGACCACGCAGTACATGGCCCAGGGCGCCTGCATGGCACTGGAAGACGCGGTCACGCTGGGCGAGGCTCTGCGCGTGCACGGCAATGATTGGGGCAAGGCGCTGCAGCTCTACCGGGATTCGCGCGTCGCGCGCACCGCCCGCATCGTGCTGTCGGGCCGCGAGATGGGCCGGCTGTACCACGCCATGGGCGTCGAACGCCTGGTGCGCAACTCGCTGTGGAAGGGCCGCTCGCAGGAGCGCTTTTATGACGCGATGGAGTGGCTCTACGGCTGGAACGTCGAGAATTGTCTCGCCCCATGATCACCGAAGCGGTCTGGCGACCGCTTGCCCCTCAAGGGGGCGCCGCCAGCGGACCGGCAAGGCCGGATCCGCGGCGATCGCTGGATTGCGTTGATGACTGCGGAGATTTGACTATGCATGAACTCGGCCGCCTGGAAGACCTGCCCGCCGACTACGTGGCGGACTTGCGCGAGCTGAACCTGGTGCCGCTGTGGCCCAGCCTGCGCGCGGTGCTGCCGCCGGGCAAGCCGCGGCCCAGCACCCAGCCCACCTGCTGGCACTACGAGTCGCTGCGCCCGCTGCTCATGAGGGCCGGCGAGCTGACCCCGATGGAGAAGGCCGAACGCCGCGTGCTGGTGCTGGCCAATCCCGGCCACGGCCTTGACAACATGAAGGCCAGCTCGGCCATTTATCTCGGCATGCAGCTGCTGCTGCCTGGCGAATGGGCGCCGAGCCACCGCCACACCCCCAATGCCGTGCGCATGGTGGTCGAAGGCACCGGTGCCTGGACCACGGTGGAGGGCGAGAAGTGCCCGATGAGCCGCGGCGACCTGATCCTCACGCCCACCGGCCTTTGGCACGAGCACGGCCACGACGGCAGCGAACCCGTGGTGTGGCTCGACGTGCTGGACCTGCCGATCGTCTACTACCTCGAGGCGTCGTATGCCATCGAAGGCAAGCGCCAGCCGGTGACGCCGGGCCGCGGCGACCGCGCCTATGCCCGCGGCGGCCTGCTGCCCACCCCCGTGTTCGGCCGCAGTGGCAAGGCCTATCCGATGCTGCGCTACCCGTGGGCCGACGCGCGCGCGGCGCTCGAGTCCCTGGCTGCCGACCAGCCAGCGCTCGAACACGTGCAGCTCACCTACGTGAACCCCGAAACCGGCGACGACGCGCTGAACATCCTGGGCTTCCACGCGCTGATGCTGCGGCCCGGGCAGTCGCTGCAATTGCCGGCGCGCTCACCGGCCAGCGTTTTCCACGTCATCGTGGGCGGCGCCGACGTGCAGATCGCACAGCAGCGCTTCACGCTCGCCGAGGCCGACACCTGCTGCGCACCGGGCTACACGCCGATCACGCTGGTGAACCGCCGCGCCGATGCGCCGAGCTTCGTGTTCGTGGCCGACGAGAGCCCGCTGCATCGCAAGCTGGGTGTCTACGAGACCCGCGGCTGACGGGGCAGTTCCTCAGGCGCGCGCCTGTTCGCCTCAGGGCAGCGCAGTGCTGCTGCAACCGGCGGTGGCGAATAGCGGCGCAGTCCCGGCAGGTCGAGCACCGTCACACCGCCGAACTCGACGCGCAGCAGGCCTTCGCGTTCCAGCAGGTGCAGCGTCTCGTTCGTGCGCTGGCGCGACACGGCCGAAAGCAGCCCGATCTCTTCCTGACTCAACTGCACGTGGTTGCCCGCGCTGGGATACAGATCGGCGTCGAACAGGCTCGCCAGGCAACGCGCGATCCGCGCATCCGGCCCGAGCAGGCGGTCGTACTCGACCAGGCCGATGAAGAGGCTCAGTCGTGCGTTGATGTGCTGCAGCAGGAAGCGGTTGAACGCCAGGTTGGTCGAGAGCAGGCGCTCGAACGTAGGGCGCGGCACGCAGGCCAGGCGCGTGTTGCGCACCGCCACGCCGTCGTAGCGCCACCGGCTGCCCGCCTTCAGCAGCGTGCCCTCGCCCGCCCAGCCGCCCGCGGTGACGCCCGTGAAGGTGGAGTGCTTGCCGTCGGGCTGTGACACCGACATCTTCACCAGGCCCTCGATGACGCCGACCCAGTGCTCGGCCGGATCACCGCAGCGCATGGCGTAACCGCCGACCGCGACCTTGCGCTCGCGCGTCTCCCGCACCACCCGGTCCAACTCGTCGGGCGTGAGCGCGTTCGCCCACAGACTGGCACGCAGCGTGGTCTCCAACGAAGGCATGGCTTCTCCAGGTCCGCCCGGGTGCGGAGGAATCTGCGTTGTACGCAGCGCCGGCCCTGTCGGATGAGACGCCGTCGCCGAGTCGGAAGACGCCGCTTTCGCTTGTCGAACGTCAGGCTTGTCGTCGGGACGACAACACCCTGTGCCTACGCACGGCATCGTCCTGGCACCGCCGAAGACCACAGGAGACACACATGACCGCCAAGTCGTCGCGCCCCGACACCCGCGAGGGCCCGGCCGGCGCCCTCGTCAGCCGCCGCAGCCTGCTCGGCTCGGCCATGTCGGCGCCCGTGATGGGCGCGGTCGCTGGCGCGGGACTGGCCACGCCGCAACGGGCCCACGCCGTGCCGCTGCCGCTGACGCCTGCCGATACGGTGGACTACTACGACGTCGCCGATTCCATCGTGCAGACGAGCGCCCTGACGATGCCGCTGGTCGACATCAAGCTCGGTAGCGACGGCGTCTATACGCTGGCTGTGCCGCGGCTGGAGAGCGGCACCGGCATCGCCACGGCGCTGGCGATGATGGTGGCCGAACAGGCTCAGGTGCCGCTGGCAAAGGTGCGTGTCACATCCGCGGATGCCACGCCAGAGCTGATCTACAACCAGATCACCGGCGGCTCGTCGTCGGTGCGCTGCTTCGAGCCGTTCATCCCGGCGCTGGTAGCCAAGGCGCGCGCGCTGGCCGGGTTGCCGCCGACCACCAGTGCGCCGAGCAATCCGGCGCAGTACCAGGTGCTCGGCAAGCGCGTGAGCAAGCTCGACGCACTGGACATCGTGACCGGCCGCAAGAAGTTCACCATGGATCAGGCCGTCCCGGGTGCCAAGCCGACGATGCTGCGCATGCCCACCCAGATCCGCGGTGGGGTGGCCAGCGTCAACAACATAGCGGTGGTGCAGGGCATGCCGGGCGTGATCGCCGTGGTCGTGGTACCGCCGGGCGGGACCGTCGTGCCGCGTCAGGTGGGGGTGGCCGTGATGGCCGAGACCTTCGGCCAGGCGTGGGATGCCTGCCGGGCGCTGGACATTTCGTGGACCAGCGGCACCAACCAGGGCCAGACCGACGCGTCGGTGTTCGGCACGCTGCGTGCTGCCATTCCGCCGCTGCTGCCGGCCGGGTTGGGGCAGATGGTGATCGACGCCGAATTCACTTTCGCGCCGGCCACACACTGTCCGCTCGAAGTGGAGTGCGCCATCGCCGACGTGCGGCCCGGCTCCTGCGAGATCTGGGCCGGCCTGCAGACGCCCATCGTCGCCACGCAGGCCATCGCACTCGACCTGGGATTGCTGCCGGCACAGGTGAAGACACACGTCATTCCGAGCGGTGGCTCGTTTGGGCGGCGCCTGTTCTGGGACCCGGTGCAGGTGGCTGCCTATGTGTCGCAGCAGGCCGGCCGGCCCTGCAAGCTGATGTACCACCGCGCCGACGACATCCGCCATACCCGGTTGCGGCCGCCACAGGTGCACAAGGTGCGCGCGACGATGCTGCCGCCGACGCTGCTGCTGCCGGGCAACGTGGTGAGCTACCAGCAGAGCATCGGCATCGTCCGCCTGGATGCGCGCCACGGCTATGGCGAGATCGGCACCGCCCTCGGCGGCTCGTTGCCGCCGATGGTGGCGCAGACCGTCGGCAACCTGGGCTACGAGCAGTTCTTCTTCAAGACGATGGTGAGCTCGCCCTACAACTTCGGCATCTCGGCCAAGCTGCTGTTCCCCGTGGCGCTCGACTGGAACACGGTGTCGTATCGCTCGGTGCACATCAACCCGGCCCGCACGGTCGAGGAGGTGGTCTGCGACGAGATGGCCGCCCGGCTCGGCAAGGATCCAGTCGCGTTCCGCATGGAGTTCCTGCGGCTGCCGCGGGCCAAGGCGGTGCTGCAGCGCTGTGTCAGCGCGGCCCAGTGGGGCAAGGCCATGCCGGCAGGCTTCGCGCAAGGCGTCGGCGTGCACATGGAGTCGCGCTCCTTCTCGGCGTGCATCGTCGAGCTCGACGGTCGCGACGCCGACAACGCCAAGGTCACCAAGGTCACGCTGGTCATCGACGTCGGCAAGCCGATCAGCCCGTCGGGCATCGAGCAGCAGTGCCTGGGTGGCATTGCCGAAGCGGTGTCGCTCGTGCTCAACGCCGGGCTGACCATCAAGGACGGCCTGCCGCAGGAGACCAGCTACAACCAGTACCGTTTCGCGAAGATGCGCGACTTTCCGAAGGACGTGCAGATCATCATCATGCCCAATGCCGGCGATCCGATCGCCGGCATGGGCGAAGTGGCGATGTCGGCCCCCTCGGGCGCCATTGCGAACGCCTACCGGCGCGCGACAGGCCGCACGCCGCGCAACTTTCCCCTCAATGCACGAGCCGCGTTCACGGCCACGCCGCCGGGGCAACTGCCGCCGCCCGCCACCCAGACCGCCTGAAGGAGAGACCGCATGCCCACCTACAGCTTCACCGTGAACCAGCAGCCCGTGACGGTTGACGCGCCGGCCGACCTGGCAGTGCTCTGGGTGTTGCGCGACCAGCTCGGCATCACCGGCCCCAAGTACGGCTGCGGCGTCAACGCGTGCAAGGCCTGCACCTGTCTCGTCAACGGCAAGGCCGAGACCACGTGCTCGATCAAGGTCTCGGCGATCCAGGGCAAGAACATCACGACGATCGAGGGCTTGGCCAACGGGGACGCGCTGCACCCGGTGCAGCAGGCCTGGCTCGACCTCGACGTGCCGCAGTGCGGCTTCTGCCAGCCAGGGCAGATCATGGCCGCAGTGGATCTCTTGACCCGCACGAAGAACCCGACCGACGCCGACATCGACGCGATCGAGAACATGTGCCGCTGCGGCACCTACGTCCGCATCCGCAAGGCCATTCGCGTCGCGGCTTCGAAGATGCCGTGAGCGGTGGGATTTCTGCGATAGACCGATCCTCGAACCCTTGGTGAGGGGTAGTGCCACGCTGGCCACGTGCCGGCCGGGGCGATGCATGCTCCCTACAATGCCCGCTGACCCCGGGAGCAGCCGTGATCGTCGAACGCATCTGGACCGGCAACGCGTACCGCAACTTCAACTACCTGATCGCCTGCCGCGAGACCGGCGAGGCGCTGGCGATCGACCCGCTCGACCATGGCCAATGCCTGCAGGTAGCCAAGAAGAACGGTTGGCGCATCACGCAGATCCTCAACACCCACGAGCACCACGACCACACCGGCGGCAACGCGGCCGTGGTGGCCGCCACTGGCGCGAAGGTGATCGCGCACCACAAAGCCGGCGGCAAGATCGACGGCATGGACCGAGGCGTGAAGGCCGGCGACGTAATCAAGGTCGGCAAGACGGTTGAACTCGAGTGCCTGGATACGCCGGGCCACACCATGTGCCACATCTGCCTGCGCGCGCACGGCGAGCGCAACGCGATCTTCTCCGGCGACACGCTGTTCAACGCGGGCGCCGGCAACTGCCACAACGGCGGCGACCCGAACCTGCTGTACGCCACCTTTGTCGACCAGCTGGCCCGGCTGCCGGCCGACACCCAGGTCTACCCAGGGCACGACTACATCGAGAACAACCTGAAGTTCACGCTGTCACGCGAGCCCGACAACGCCGACGCGAAGGCGCTGCTGCCGCAGGTAATGGGGCACGATCCGGCCCGCAGCATCGTCACCACGCTGGCCGACGAGAAGCGCTTCAACGCCTTCTTCCGCCTCACCAGCGCGAGCGTGATCGCCCGGCTGCGCGAGGCGTTTCCCGATCTGCCAGAAGCGCCGGACGCGAAGACCGTGTTCGTCAAGCTGCGCGAGCTGCGCAACAGCTGGTGATCGACAGGGACTGAAGAAGTGGAGGGTGGCGTGTACAAGCTGCATGGGTTCAGCCAGTCCGGCAATACCTTCAAGGTGGCATTCGCGCTGCGCGCGATGGGCCTGCCGTTCGAGACGGTGTTCGTCGACTTCATGGCCGGCGTTACCCGCACGGGCGAGTGGCGCGAGTCGCTCAACCCGATGGGCGAGATCCCGGTGCTCGACGATGGACCGCGCCGGCTCACGCAGTCGGGTGTGATCCTCACCTATCTTGCCGACAAGCACGGCGCCTTCGGCGGTGCCGATGCCGACGCACGGCTCGAGGTGCTGCGCTGGCTCTTCTTCGACAACCACAAGTTCACCAGCTACTTCGCGAGCTATCGCTTCAACAAGTCGTTCGGTCCGAGCGCACCCGACCCGGCGGTGATGAACTGGCTGCGCGGCCGCATCGACAACGCATTCGGCATCGTCGACAAGCATCTGAGCACCGGCCGGCCCTTCCTGGTCGGCGGGCAGCCGACGATCGCCGACTTCTCGCTCAGCGGCTACCTGTTCTACCCGGTGGCCGAGAGCGGCATCGACATCGCCGAGCGCTTTGCGCACCTGGCGGCCTGGGTCGGCCGGCTGCGCGCGCTGCCCTATTGGAGCGACCCGTATCAGGTGCTGCCCGGTGCGGTGATCGCACCGCGCTGGTAGCGGCCACCATGCCGATCGCCGAATCCGATCCGCGCGTCTTCTTCGCCGCCGAGCGCACGCTGCTGGCCTGGCTGCGCACCGGGCTGGCCATCCTGGCGATCGGCTTCCTGGTGGCGCGATTCGGCCTCTTCGTGCAGCTGCTGGCGATGCAGACCCCATTGCAGGCGGCGCATGGCACTCGCTCGTCGGCATGGTCGGCCGGCCTGGGCATCGCGTTCGTGCTGCTCGGTTCGCTGGCGATCGCGATCGCTGCCGTCCAGCACGGCCGCCTCGTCGCCACGCTGACGACGCCCGACCTGCCGCCGGCGTACTCGCGTCACATGGCGGTGGTGCTGTCGTTCGGTGTGGCCGGGCTCGGCATCGTGCTGGCGCTGTATCTGCTGCTGACCGGGCGCTAGACGCGCGTACTCCGCGGCGGCGAGCCGGACGGGAACGCCATTCACGCTCGCCGCATCCAATGCGGTAACACCGATGCCCATGGCAGCCGAAGCCTCCCTCAGCCCCACAGCGGCGCACGCACGTGTCAGCTCGTCGGTCGCCGACGCCGAGCTGGTGGCGCGCGCCGTGAGCGGGGACGGTATCGCCTTCGAAGCCATCATGCGCCGCCACAACCGGCTGCTCTTTCGCACGGCGCGCAGCATTGTGAAGAGTGACGCCGACGCCGAGGATGCGCTGCAGGAGGCCTACGTGCGGGCCTGGCGTTCGCTGGCGCAGTTCCGCGCCGAGTCCCGCTTGTCGACCTGGCTCGTGCGCATCGTGATGAACGAGTCGCTCGGCCGGTTGCGCCGGCGTGGTGCCCAGATCATTCCTCTGGAGGCGTCGATGGCCGAGCCCGAAGTTCCGCCAGAGGAGCATGTCGCCGACGACGAAGACCGGCGGCCCGACCGCATGGCGATGCGCGGCGAGATGCGCCGCCTGATGGAGTTGCACATCGACGCGTTGCCCGAGGTGTTTCGCACGGTTTTCATGCTGCGCGCGGTGGAGGAGCTGAGCGTGGAGGAGGTCGCCAGCGCACTGGGCCTGCCCGAGGCCACCGTGCGCACCCGCTTCTTTCGTGCACGTGCGCTCCTGCGCGCGGCGTTGTCGCGCGACACCGACATGGCGCTGAGCGATGCGTTCGCGTTCGACGGATTACGCTGCGACCGCATCGTGGCCCGTGTCCTGGGGCGTCTGGATCTGGAACACCCGGTGGTCCGGGTCTGACTCCGGCTGGTCGCGCCGGACCACGCGGGAACGCCGCTGACGCGCGCTCCATCGAATGGGCTCCTGCACCCACTGCGAACGGAGTCCTCCATGTCGTTCTTCCAGATGTCCTCATCGGTTGCCGCGCGGCGACTGTTCCTCGGCGGCTCCGGCCTGGTCTTGTCCGGCGCCGCTATCGCGCTCCTCGCCCGGCGGGACGCACTGGCCGCCCAGTCCGACTCGGGCACGGCCGACGTGCAGATCCTCAATACGGCGCTGGCCGCTGAGCTGGAAGCGATCGCCGCCTACCAGCTCGGCGCCGAGAGCAAGCTGCTCATGCAGCCGGCGCTGGGCCTGGCGATGACGTTTCAGGGCCAACACAAGGAGCACGCCGACTTCCTGGCCAAGACGGTCGAGAAGCTCGGCGGCAAGCCGGTGCAGGCCAAGGCGACGTACAACTTCCCGGCCGAACAGCTGAAGTCGCAGGCCGACGTACTTGGTTTCGCGGCCAAGCTGGAGCAAGGTGCCGTCAGCGCCTACCTCGGCGCGGTGCCGTTGTTCGGCAACCGCGACCTGGCCAAGGCGGCCGCGAGCATCCTCGGCGATGAGGCGATGCACTGGGCCGTGCTACGGCAGGCGCTCGGACAACCGCCGGTGCCGTCGGCCTTCGTGGCATGAAAGTCAGCGGCGCGCTCCGGGCGGGATTGCTCGCGACAGGCGCGTGGACAGGCATTGCGATGGCGGCACCCGATGCGCGGCGCGGCGAGGCGCTCTACGGCCGCTGCATGGCCTGCCATGCGCTGGCATACGACCGTGTCGGTCCGCGCCACTGCGGCTTGTTCGGTCGCCGGGCCGGCAGCGTGCAGGGCTTCGAGTACTCCGAGGTGATGAAGCGATCGAGCATCGTCTGGGACGAGCGCACGCTGTCGACGTTTCTCGCCGCGCCGCAGGCGACGATGCCCGGCACCACGATGACCTATGACGGCGTGCCCGATCCCCAGGAGCGGGCCGATCTGATCGCCTATCTGCAGCAGGCCAGTCGATCGCCTGACTGCGTGAGGTAACGGCCAGCTGTCGCCGTGCCGTCGCGAGAGCGCGCAGCTATTCGATGACGCGGGTCGCCTGCAGCAGCAGCGATCGCGGCAGATCGATGCCGAGCGTGCGCGCGGTGCGCCGATTGACGACCAGATCGAATGTGTTGGCCTGCTCGACCGGAATACCGGCCGGGTCAGCGCCCTTGACGACGCGATCGGCCAGTGCCGCCGCCCGAACGAAGAGTGCTCTGAAATCGGTGCCGTAAGACAGCAGCATGCCGGCCTCGACATACTCGGACGCGCCGAACATCGCCGCGATTCGGTGTTGCAGCGCAAGCGCGGCGAGTTGCTCGCGCCACTTGAAGAACAGCACGTCGGGTACGTTGATGACCGCCTTGGCGCTGCCGTCTGACATGCGCTTGAAGGCTGCGCCGAAATCATCGGCGCCTGCAATCGGCGCTCGGATCACGCCGATCCCCAGCTCATGCGCGGCACGTTCGGTCAGGTCGAGAGCGGCCTTGGCCGAATCGCCGTCGCGGTAGACAACGGCGACGGTCTTGAGGTTCGGCAACGCCTCCTTCAGCAGCGACATGCGCTTGGCATTGAGCTCCCAGTTCAGCACCGAGAAGCCGGTGGCCCGTCCGCCCGGCGAGCGCAGCGATTTGACAAGACCGATGCCGACGGGATCGAAACCGAGCGCGAAGACCACCGGCACCGCAGCGCCCGCGGCCAACGCGTCGCGCGCAAGGATGTCCGTGGCGCACACGAGCACGATCGGCTTGATGGCCATGAGCTCCTTCACGGCCGCGGGAACGCGCGCCGGGTCGGTGGCGTAACGAACTTCGAGCGAGAGGTTCTTGCCGGCGACGTAGCCCAGGCCGCGCAGCGCGCCCGTGAACGCGGTCTCGAGGTGCGCACTGCTGGTGCTGGTGCCGAGATAGGCGATCCGCTGGATCCCGCCCGCTGCCTGCCCGCGCGATGCCGTCGGCCAGGTCGCGACGCAAGTCGCGCCGAGGAAGAACGCCCGGCGCCGGGTCATCGCACGCGCTCCAGCCCGCAATCTGAAGATGCCATCGCGGACTCCTCCATGACCGACCCACGGCGCCGGCATTATGGACGCGCCCGTGGTGTGCCGCGTAAGCAGGTCCGCAGCGTTGGCGGGCATGCACTGGGTCTGAGTCGCGTCAACTCGGGCGCGGCGGGTTTGCGGCATCGTGATGCATCGAAGCGACCGAGGTCTGCGATGCGCCATTGCCAGTCCCCATGTTCCGTCGATGGCGGCCGGTTGTTCGTTGGCGCCGCCATGCTCGTCGCCGGCGCAGCGGTGCTGCTCCCGGCTTTCGCCGCCGACGTGGCGTCGGCGCCAGCGTCGCCGACGGTCCGATCACCCGGCGTGCCGGTGACGGTGACGCCGGAGATGACAGGCGCCGGCATCGTCTCCAGTGGGGTCGCGCTGCCGGCCATTCCGCCGGTCACCGGCGACCGCAGGAGCCCGGTGCCGTCGTGGGGCAAACCGCTGCCCTATCCGATCGTCATCGCCGACCGG
>Ga0075356_1000096_pt1 | contig 17274 bp, 33 predicted proteins | sample WestPond_Cattail_FD_120073 | JGI IMG/M metagenome (GOLD analysis project Ga0075356, IMG submission 120073) | Natural and restored wetland microbial communities from the San Francisco Bay, California, USA, that impact long-term carbon... | ecosystem: Environmental > Terrestrial > Soil > Wetlands ... | reverse complement strand
TCCAGAAATGCGAAAGCCCGGTCGATCCCCGGGCTTCAGCGGCAACTGTCGACATTCTGGGGTCGGAAATTACTCCCATCGTCAAACAGATTGCAAGCCCCTTGATCACGTTCAAAATATTTCCGTCAGGACCGGGCGCGCATCAGGAACCGATTCAGAACGCCGTTTCCTTCGAATAATCCGCGCAGGTAATACAGCCCGTGGCGCAGCCTTTTCGGGACTTCGTCTTCATGGCGCAGGGTGCATTTCAGGGCGATGACTTGATTCGGCTGGGGCGTCCGGTAGTACAGCGACAGCAGCTTCGGAAGGTTTCCTGGGGCGTGCAAGACGCATTGATCGACGATCATCGCCAGGTCTTCAGGCAATGGCGGCGGCTTGCTGGCGACCGTATCGGCCCAGGGCGCAGGCGCACCGCCAGACACCGATACGGCCCAGCGTTGCAGGATGCGATCGACCACGCGGATTTCGTCTTCGAATGCCATCAGCCGATTTCCGCTATTTGAATCGTCGCCCAGGTAACGGCCCCGACAATCGCCAGACATGCGGCGATCAGCTGCGCGGACTTTTTCGCCACTTCTTTTTCCCCTGCCATATGAAGGGCAACGGACGGACCGAAAGCGATCCCCAGAAAGAACAGAACGAGGATGATCCACGCCGCGGCCAGCTTCAAGTCGTCAGTCATTGGTCGTATTCACCTGGCGGCTTGAATGGCTGATATCGATCAGGATCGACGCACATACGATCCGCTTCGTCGTGGCAGGCTTGTCGGAAGTCCAGCAGCCTGCGCACCATTTGCCGGAACCATTGCCGGACCGAATTTATTCTGCCCATTATCGATTCCCCTTCGATTCAGCAGTCGAAGCAGATCCGCGATCGCTTCGCCATTCTTCACCATCGTCTGATCGGCTCGAAGGACTGTCCATCCCAGTTCCGCCGCGGCGTTGTACTTGCGCATATCTTCGCGATAGCCGTCGGGCGTCGAATGCCGGCCAGTGCAGACGACCTTCCCGCCGATGTTCTGCACGCGCAGCCCTTCGATTTCGAAAGCGATGCGGTGTTCGCGGTTCGCGAAGTCGAAGCGCCAATTCCGCGCCAGGGCTTCAAGGGCGAACCGATGTTCGCGGATCCAGCCCTTCAGCCCGTGCGCCTTCAGCTGGAATTCGAACAGATCCGCATCCGGGGATGCGATCGCCTTCGCCTTGACGTTCGCAGCTGGGATCGACAGCAGCGCGCGGACTAGCGGCGGCAGATCGATCGGCGTCAGCCCTGGCAGGGCGCGCTTCGTGTAGTGACGCCGGGTCAAAACCAGCGCCGCCAGAATGATCGCTGCGCCGTCCGGATCTGCGTCGTGTCGATTTCGTCGCTTGCGTAAGATTCCGGGTCGCTGGGTCGTTCCAGCTTTTCGATTCTTCGTTTCGATCGAAGGGCTTCGCCGTGCAGCGTGAGCGTGTCAGTAGTCAGGCGAACGATTTCCCGATTGTGCAGTTCTGACGCTTCCAGCGACGCGCGCAGAAGAACTTTCATTTCCGCCAGGCTGGCGCGGACTGCATGATCGCGTTCGACCAGCTGTCGCATGATCAGCTGCGACGGCGTGCGTTTCTTCGCCTTCCGATTCTTCTTCGGTGCCGGGCCCATTACTTCGACCCGCCCTTCATTCCCCAGATTCCGCAAAGCGGCTTTTGCGCCAGTACCATCAGCCGGGCGGCGCCGCGTATCCATGTCTTCGGAAGCAGAATTTGCGGATAAGCGGCTTCGATGTTTTCCCGCGCGCGTCGGTATCGCGTAAACGATTCTGAAGGGGTGATGATCCGACCGTTGCGCGCCCTGGCGTGCCAGCTGAATCCGCCGGCCCTGTCCTTCCAGACTTCGATTTTGAATGCTTTCATTGTGAGCCCCATGTCCAGATTGCTTTGACCTGATCCCATATCCAGCGATAGAACAGCCCGGCAGCGAAGCCCGATCCCATTCCGACCAGCAGCGTCAGCAGCCCGTCGGAAACCTGCGGCGGATCTTCGCGATTCATGCCGCCGCCTTGTTGCGCAGGATCGGCGCGTCCTTCGTGGCGATGTACTGGTAAGCCCGCGCGGCTTCTTCGCAGCGCCGCTTCGCCCGTTCGTGCATCTGTGCCGATCTGCCGGTCTGCATGTCTTCGGTCGTCAGTTCGTCCAGCAGCTGCCGAAGCGATTCACCCAGCGACGCGCGAAGCTGCACGACATGCGCGGCGAAACTTCCCGGATGCAAGCCCAGCTGATAAGCGACTTCGTGAACGATCACTGATCGCCAGAAGTCCCGCACATGGTTCGCCACGTGCTGCCCGTCTGCCGGCGGATCCATTTCAGGCGGACGCATCATCGCGGGGCGCGGGAATCTGTCGTCCTTCCCGACGTTCGCGATGAACGATTCGATCTTCGCCTTCACGATTTCGAACGGCACATGGCGAAGCGACTTCCACCATGCATCGACAAGTTCTTCGGTGAAGGGTCGGTCCATCGTGGCGCACAGACGCGCAAGCACTTTGCGAAATCCTTCGGTGTCCGTCATCGAATCCATGCCCTATCCCCCTATCGCTGGCCGAAGTCGCGCCCTGGCGGCGGCTTCGTCTTCCGGGTCCGGCGTCCAGTTGTGACCCGTGGCTTTCTTCCCCCGGTCCGGGACCGCCAGGATCGGGAACGGCCCGCGCCAGTGCCGGGACGGCCCGAAGAACTTCGCCGGATTCATGACGAACTGCGATCCGGAATTCCCAGCTGCTTCCTGCTGCTTCGCGTATGCCTGCACCGATGCGATCAGGAAATCCGACGTCGTAAGCCCGTCCCCGACCAGAATTTCGATTCCCCTTCCGGCCATCATGTCTTCGGCTTCCGTCGTCGGGCGCGGATAGATCGGTTTCAGCAGCCGGCGCCAGAAGGCGACCCCGTCGAAGATATCCGCCGGTGTTCCACGTGGAACCATGCAGCCAGGGTCCGGGGTCTGGGCTTCGATCGATGATTGACCGCCCGGATCGCGCGCGCGTCCTGATCCATCCGATCCATCCGATCCTAAAGATCCATCCGATCCATCCGATCCCCGACGATTCATCGTCGATGCGTCGCTGATCAATCGTCGATCGATCGTCGAATTCGATCCCTGGGGTGCTGGATAGTGACTTTTCTTCGGCCGATCAATGCGCTGGTGATTGCGCCAGCCTGTTAATTCATACAGGTCGCCGTGACCTTCGGCCTGATAGATAAACGCCAGCCCATTCGACGAACATTCGTCGATCCATCGTCGAACCATCGTCGAATCGACGTCGTCGCCGCCGAAGATCGACGCCTTCAGACGCCTGGGATCGGCGGTCCCGCGGCCTTCGTCGTCGGCCTGCGTGATCAATCCGATGAACAGCAGGCGCGCGGAATGGGTCAGGTTCATGACCTGCGGCGACAGCCATAATTCGGGCTTGATCGAACGGATACGCGCCATCAGCAAGACCGCCCGGCAGCGATCCGGTCGACCCTGTCATGCCAGGCTGTCACGTGCGTCCGGAAGCTTTCCGGCGTCAGGTCGTGTTCGATCACGACGATCGCGTCGACCGTCTTGTCCGGCCCGACGCCCAGGTCGAATTCGATCACGTCGAAACTGGTTTCCGCCCTATTTCCCCGGCGCGCCGCGTGTTCTGCGTAGCTATGGACTGTCACGCTGCTTCCCCTTGTTCGACGAATTGAACGACCGCCCCAGCCGGCAGCGGATACAGATCCGGGCGCAGCACGTGGCGACTTACCCCGGTGATCAGTTCCAGCTGAAGGACGCGCCCTTCCGGGATTCCGTCCTTGTGCCAGCGGCCGACCGCCTGGGTCGTGATGCCCAGCAGCTGCGCCAGCTGGGCTTGATTCTTCCCCGTCGCGCGAAGGGTCACGGATAGGGCACTTGAAGGATCTTTCTGAAAGGGTTTAGGCATAGGCAGGGACCATAAACCCGCCCGCCAGAAGAATGCAAGCGTTTTGCGACTTGCGTCACGATATAGCGCCTTCCCGGCACTGTACGGGTGTACAGCTGAGAGAACTGGGAAACGGATCACACTTCCCAGCTTTACTTCCGCGCTGTCTGGGTTTACTTTGAAGCCTCAATCGCAAGGAGATACAGCGACCATGAAGACCCCAGACCTTTCGACCTTGACCGACGAACAGATCCTGAAATTGCTTACAGCCGCCGATAGCGTGCATGTCTGCCGCGTCGTGGCCGAAGCCCTGCTGGATCCGGTCGATCCTGAAGCCGCGGTGATCCAGTTCATAGCCCAGCATCGCGGCCAGATCGCCGCCAACAGCGCCAGCCAGAAGTTTTACAACGGCGACAGCGGGGACGCCCTGATCTTCCGCATGTGCCGCGGGCATTCGGACGCATGGCCGAACAGCAGCCACAGGACCGCTGCAGCCCGCCGGCACGCCTTCAATGCTTCGGACCCGGGGATCGACCCGGTCATCGAATACCGCGCCCGGGCGCAGGCTGGCGGCCTGTGAGCCGCCGTTATACGACGGACCGCGAAATCGAAGCGGCGCTGGCTGAATCGGCCCGGACCTTCTTCGTCTGCCAGCGCGATTATCTGGTTCGTGGCGCTGAATGGCACTGGTCCGATCTGGACTTCCGTCATGACGGATATCCCACGGTAGAAGCAGCCCGGGCCCGGATCGCCGGACTGAAGCCAGATCGATTCCAGCGGGCTTTTCGGATCCTGAAGGTTACGACCGCCCGCATCGAAGAAGTCGTCACAGATACATGAACGCCCCGATGAATGTACTAATCGGATGCGAAGAATCCGGCGCGCTGCGCGACGCCTTTCACGCGGTCGGCTGCAATTCGTGGTCGTGTGACACGAAGTCCGGTCGCGGGCAGACGCTGGGGAATTGGTATCCGGACCACTATCCGCCCGGCCATCGATTGCACGACATGCGCCAGCATCATCAGGTCGACATTCTGGAATTATTTTCCGGGCGCGTCGCGCATTGCATGGCGCTTGAAGGTCAGGGGCTGCGCTGGGATCTGATGATTGCTCATCCACCCTGCACGTTCTTCAGCGTCAGCGGCGCATGGGCTTTTAAGGACGGACCCTATCATCAGAAGGTAAAGCCCGGCACGAAGACCGGCGCCAATCGCCGCCAGGCGCAGCGCGAAGCGTTGGAATTTGTGCTGGCGCTTTGGAATGCCCCGGCCGATCGCATCTGCATCGAAAATCCCGTCGGGATGCTGTCGACGTTATGGCGCAAGCCAGACCAGATCATTCAGCCGTATCAGTTCGGGGATAACGCCAGCAAAGCGACCTGTTTATGGCTGAAGAATCTTCCCCAGCTGCGCCCGACGTCGTTCTTTCCGCCCCGCTGGGTCTGCTGCGGGCTCGAGATTCCCGAAAGCGTCGGCAAGTACGGCTGCCCGAATTGCAACGGCGAAGACGGGCCGGCATTGCCGCGCTGGGGAAATCAGACCAATAGCGGGCAGAACAATCTATCCCCTTCGGATGATCGGGCCGCTGAACGCGCGGTCACGTACCCAGGGATAGCCCGCGCAATGGCCGACCAATGGGGCGCGCTGAATCCAGCAGCCGTGAAGGCGGCGTCATGATGCCCCGCGCGATCGTGCTGCACTTGCTGCAGCTGGCCGAAGACAAGGCGGAAGAACTGTCGCGCGCATACCGCTATGCGAAGTCCACATGCGGGGCGGAAGATCCGCACGTCCTGCACTACCTGCAGCAGATACACGAAAATAATCAGGCGATCGTCGCCCTGAAGAATGAAGGAACACACTGATGAAACGCTTCACGCTTGCGATCGGAATCGCGCTGCTGGCGCTTTGGATCGTCTTCAATGTTCACGAAATGGCGCAGCGGGCCCGGGTGCAGACGGCTGCACAGTTGCCATGATCCCCGTCCGCATCGCCCCCATGACCTTCGCCGATCGCAGGACGAAGGAACAGATCGGCCAGGATTCGGCGCGACTTCAGGAACGCGCGGATCTTCGTCTTGAACAGGAATGGCGACGGCGCATCGCCGACAATGAACGCCGGCGCCTGGACGCGAAGGTCATCCGTCTTACCGATCGGCGGCCGTCGTGCTGATCGTCACCCGCAAGCCAGGGCAGAAGATCATGGTCGGCGACGACGTGACGGTCATCTTTTGCGGCTGGGAAAACGGTCACGCGAAGATCGCGATCGATGCGCCGAAGGCGATTCCAGTTCACCGGCGGGAAGTCTACGATCGGATACAGGCAGAAAAGGCGGCGGGGTCCACATGACAACCGACAGCAGTTCGCCGAATCATCTGGCGCCCACGCGCAATCGCCACGCGATCGATCTGGTCGTGAACGCGCCACGCGATCGACCGATTCAGGCGCGCGTGATGCGGGCAGCTGCGGAAGAAATAGATCGACTTCAGACTGAACTGCTGGATGAACGCCGGCGGCATGGCGAAGGTATGGACGCATGGCGGAAGAATGCAGAATGGCACGCCGGGGAAATTCACCGACTTAACGATGAACTGCAGCGATGGAAATTCGAAGCCGGACGCCTGCAAAGTGATCTTGCGATAACGCGCACAAAGCTTCATTGCCATGAAGAAGCCAATATCCGACAGGCGCAGCGGATCAAGGAATTGACGAAGTTATGACCCGCGAATTTTTCGGCAGCGTTATTTTGCTGGCTGGGTTTCTCTATCTGGGATTTTTCGCAGGCTGGCCGATTGCGTTCGGCGTCTTCTTCATGATCTTCGGCGCGTATCTGCAAACTGTTGGAATCGACCGATGAAAGAGCGCCCTATTCTTTTTTCGGCGTCGATGGTGAACGCCATCCTGGCCGGAACGAAGACCCAGACCCGGCGCATTGTGAAGGCGAAGGGGACGCCCTTCGCGTCGGCGTCTGGCGCCTTCATTGACATGGACGCAAGCGCGCAGCAGATCCGCGCCCTGCCATGCAAGTACGGCGAACCGGGTGATCGTCTATGGGTCCGTGAAACATGGTATTGCGATCACTTCGACTGCCAGGTCGGACCGTACATTCAGCCGAACGGCTGGGAAGAACTGCTGTACTACAAAGCGCGCGACGACGCCGGCGGCGGGATGACGTGGACCGGATTCAGCGGGGAAAAGATGCGCAATCCCTGGCGCCCGTCGATCCATATGCCGCGCTGGGCTTCGCGGATCACGCTCGAGATTGAAGACGTGCGGGTCGAACGGCTGCAGAAGATCAGCGAAGCGGATGCGACAGCGGAAGGCGCATTCGCCGGCGCGCGCAAGTTCGGGCAGATCCCGATCGAACCGGCCGTCTTCGCCTTCAAGGATCTATGGGAATCGATCCACGGGCCCGGCAGCTGGGCGGCGAATCCCTGGGTATGGGTCGTCTGTTTTCGGCATGTCAAGCCCTGATTTTGAGCCCGGCGCCCGGATCGGGTATATTCCGCCCCACGCCGGCGACGTTTCCGGCCCCGGATTGCCCCGGCCGGCGGGATAGCGCACCCAGACCGGCCGGGGCGGCCCACTACCAGCGACCCCAGGCAGCCCCGCCAACAGGGCCCCAGGATCGCCAGAACAGCTTCCGAAACTGTGACGCACGTCTAGACACATAGGGCGCCATGCCCTATAGTTCATCCACACCCCGGGAATAACCCCGCGGGATCTGCCCAGAAAACTGAGGATCTGAACCATGAAATTCGAAGCCGGCGAGACTTACCAGACGCGCAGCATCTGCGACAGCAACTGCATTTATTCGATCGAAGTCCTGAAGCGCACCGCGAAGACGATCACGGTCCGCGAATGGGATAAGGTCAAGACCCTGCGGGTGTCGATCGGTTACAACGGCGCCGAAATGGTCAAGCCGCATGGTTCCTACAGCATGGCCGCGATCATCGACGCGACTGACGCGGTGCAGCCGACGCCGGCGCCGATCAGCGTTCGCAAGCTGTTCGAAAGCCCGGTCACGAAAGAAGAACTGGCGGCCTTCAAGGCGCGCCGTTCAGCCCCGGCCGTCATCGACCCGATGCAGCTTCCCGGGATGAAGGCGTTCCACGATTCGCAGTTCGCCGGCCAGCTGAAGATCGGGCGCCGTCATACCGTCCGCGTTCTTTCGCTTGAAGATGCCAGCTGCGTTTATCAGCAGCTGCGCGACGAATCTGGCGAAGGCGGAAGCACGTTTCCCGACGGGGAATTGACGATCGGGAATCGAATCTACCGGGTCAGCTATAACGGCAAGGTCTGGGCAAATATGGAATGGAAGTCCGGCGACGCGCCTGCATACAGCCCATATGACGCGGTGCAGTCATGAACCTGTCAGCGATCCAGCTGACCGCGCAAGGCGCCCAGAAGGTCGCGGCGTTCGAAGCCGGACGCACCGCATGGCGCGCGCTGGATCTGAACCGGGACGTTCTGGAATTTCCCCGGGTGAATCCCTACGGTGACGAATACGGGAATCCGATCGCGAAGGCTTTTCGCAGCGGATTCGACGCTGCAGCGCGCCGCGACGGATACACCTATTCGCGCGTGACTGGCGAATATTGCGAAGGCGGCGAAGATGAGACAGACGAATTCCCCGAACCGGGTGATCTGTGAAGCCGGCTTCGCTTATGGGTCGGCTGTCTGACGGGATGCAACGGGACTTTGGGAAAAGGGTCCATGCAGTCCCGGACGGGACGACGGACTACGGTTACGCCCGCGCCCTTTGTGGCGCTGAACCTGGCGGCCGTCGATCATGCGGCTGGGAAGTGCAGTTCACGGCCACGAAGCCGATCAGCTGCCCGCGATGTTTGAAACGGATCGAAAAAGGAAAGACATGCTGAACGCGACAGAACTGCGGGATCTGCTGGGCCGGGCGAACCTGTCCCAGCGCGGCGCGGCGAAGGTGCTGGATATCGACGAAAGGACCATGCGCCGATACTGTGCAGGGCAGATCCAGACGCCGGTCGTCGTCGAACTGGCGCTGAAGCATCTGGTCGCCAATCCAACCGCGGCGGATCAGTTCGCCGGCTGACCTGCGATTTCCCGGGTCTATCACAGACCCAGGGCGGCGATAACCAGCAGGACCAGACCCAACAGCCAGCCGATTATTGTGCTGTTAGGCCCGTCGGAGGGTTTGGTTTGCAGCTGATCCCCGTGCTGTATGGGACCGGGCTCGTTTCGTCAGACGCGGTCGCGCCCAGCGTCATGATCGTCTGCGCGGTGAAGGTGAAATTACCGCAGACCAGCCCAGGGACCACGACCGAAGTCGCCGGAGCCGTGACTCGAACACTTCCAGCGACGGTCGCCGAACCTGGGCGACGCCACTGGATAAAGGTTTCCTTGATATCGCTGGCGGCCAGGGCGGCGCCGTCCGTGTACGTCGTCGGGTGCGACCAGCTTAACGTCGCCGACGTTCCGGCGGCGAAGACTGGCAGCGCGGCCAGAAGAAGCAAAATTCCGATGCGTGCTTTCATGGGGGCGATTCCTTCATGCGTCCTGTATCTGTTTGTCCAGCGCGACGATCCGGTCGACGTCGTCAATGATTTCCTGCGGGGTCGTCGCAATGCCGGCATCAGCGCGGTCCTTCATCGCTTTGGTCAGCGCCTGGAAACGCTGCACGCTGTCGGCGCCAGTTTCCAGCAGGGTCGCGGCGAAGTTCGCGATCGCGGTAACGCCTGGCTGTCCGACCAGCGGGGCGACCATTCCCAGCGTGCGAAGGAATCCTGCTATCAATGCGTAATCAAGTGCCATGATGTTTCGCTTCCTTTATTGCTGCCTTGACCGATTCGATCCGATTCATGACGGTCGTGGTCCATTCGACCAGCTTGTTCGTCGCGACCTGAAGTCTTGCTGCGCCGTTGGGCCCAGCGGCCACCAGTTCAGCGCGCGCGTTTTCGACTTCGATAACCGCGTTCCCTAGTTGCACCGCCGCCAGGGTCGCGTCGCGGCTGGCGGTCTTGATCGCGGCTTTCACCGCGGGCGGGGTCGAAGCATCGGTGACGACCTTCAGCGCGGCCGTCTGCACGATTTCCAGACTGGACAGCGCCACATGCGCCTTATCCAGCGGGGTTTTGGCATATGCCCAGGGATTCGCAGCACATGCCGCCAGCGTGCAGGCGATCAGCAGCATCGGAAAGAAGGATTTGATCGATTTCATGTGAAGGGCGCTCCATTGGAATCTGTCGGCTTTGGGTTTGGCGGTGAAGGATCGTTCGCGCCGCGTTGCCGGGCGAAGAAGTAACTGCCGGCGTCCTTGGACTGGTTCATCGCGCCCGTGGCGATCATGGTCAGCAGACCGATTTCGACCTTGCCGAAGGCATCCCAGAAGACGCAAAGCGATATTGCGATCGCGACGAATACCAGACCATAGAAGAACGCCAGCGCAATTTGCGCGCGCGCCAGCAATAGATCGGTCGAATTCATTTCCATCCCCTTACAGTTCCAGCGTTCCAGCAGTCGGGCGAATGGTCAGGGTGTGGACAGTACCGCGGACCAGAAGATCGCGCAATTGATCCAGCGCCGCACGGGATTCATAAACCCAGGGCTTATTTTGTTCGATGCCGTGACGTTTCCCGACCACACAGCAGCCTTCGATATCGGCCGTGCTGTTCCCCGAATGTATCAGCACCGCGGATCGGCCCCATTTCTGGCCGGCTGGAATGCCCGCCGGCGATCGGTACACACCCAAGCGCGGGTTCACCATGACCCAGACGTCGCGAAACTTCGTTCCGTCGTGCGGCTCGAGCGAATAGATTCCGTCCGGGACGCACGATTCGACCAGCACGCCTTCGCGCCGCTGGCCGCCTGGTCCGTCCGGGTCAGCCTTCCATGATTCTTCCAGCGTTGCGAATCGCTGGTCGCCGACCAGCAGAAACCCCAGCGTCGCTTCGCGCATGTATGCGTGTCGGATCAGTGTCAGATTCACAGGTTCATTTCCTACAGTGTGAACAGATGCCCGGCGCCGTCGGAGTAGAACGATTTGGCGCCATAGGGACCGATATCGATCTGTGTCTGGTCGTCGATCTTCGGCGGTTCCGGGGGAATCGTGGCGGCAGGATAAACCACGACCACGCCAGCAAATCGATTTCCGCCTTCATAGATCACGGCGGCGCTTATGGTCCGGGGCGTTTCCGCTGCGCTCGAGACATGGGAAGCAGCGGAATTCAGAAGGTCGTAGGTATTGCTATTGCTTCCATCCTGCGTGACGCCGGTCCACGAAACGGCGGTGAGCGAAAAATTCTCCCGGTACTGCGCGCCGGCGATGACGATCGCGCCATCAGGGACATTGACGGAAATATCATAGGTCGCGCCAGATCCGCCAGTTCCATAAGCGTTATCGTCGTTCGTCGCGCTGGCCGCGTCGACGTCTTCCATTGCATAGACGTGGATATAGCAGTCCACCATATCGACGTCGGTCGTGACTTCCAGATCAGCAGCGGTGCCAGATGGAACCGCCAGGCTGAAGATCGCGGTCGCCAGCGTATAGTCGCCGATGTTCTGTAGAGAAATCCCATCCCGATCAGCGGATATTCCGTCGATCGTCAGCGCGAAAGACGTGCAGTTCGCCGCCACGAATGCGTGAACGATCACGCCCATGACCCGGCCGGCTGCAGGCGTTCCTATGTCCTGGGCCGCGAAGGTGTGCGCCGGCCCGGTGCTGTAATCCCTGGCGGTGCCGATGTATGTTCTAGATGCCATTGCTATCAATGTACGGGAAAACTGTGACGCCGCCGTTGCTGCTGCCGCCGATTTCATCCTTGACGACTATGATCTTATTCGCGCTCAAGTTCAGCGGCAGATAGACTTCGGAACCGCCGCCGGCCCTGACTCCGATGATCGTATGCCCGGCTTCGAAGTCCGCGTCGGTGTAATACACGGTCGCATCGTTCTGCACGATGTAATTTATACTCGCGCCCCCGCCGTCGACCTGCTGGACAACAAGCCCCCCGCCCTGGGCGAAGGAGCTGATCACGATCTTTCCCGGTCTGGACCTTCTGTCCAGCAGCACGTTCGCGCCGGCCAGCAGCTGCACAGATCCGGGAAGGTCTGCGGTTTCGTCTTCGACCGTGACTATGGAAGCGCGCGAATCAAGGCCGGTGCCGGCCGGCCCTTGTTCGCCCTGGGGACCGATCAATCCGCGCGGCCCGCGCGGCCCTGGGTCGCCCTTGTCGCCCTTCGGACCTTGTTCGCCGGGATCGCCTTTCGGTCCCGGGTCGCCGTTCGTGCCCTGTTCGCCCTGGGGACCGACGTCGCCCTGGTCGCCTTTGTCCCCCTTTTCGCCTTTCGGTCCCGGATCGCCCTTCGGCCCTGGATCCCCAGACGCGCCCGGATCGCCCTTCGGGGCTTTGACCATGCCCAGACGCTTTTCGATTTCCGCGCCGATCGCTTTCAGGACAGCCGCCATTGAAAACGGCGGATCCCGGCGCGGCGGCGGCGAAGTGATCAGCATGATTTAGCGGACGTCAGTTCCGGGCTTCTGACATGCCGGCAGGGGATAGGACTGGTGCGTCGGGGAATATCGAATGTAATCGACCTGCAGCTTGTCGATCGTGTTTATGATTGTGTTTCGCGAACTTTGGTTCGTCGTGTCGCAAAGTATTTGAACCTGCGCTCTTATTTCCTGCGCCAGCGACAGCGATGCGGCGATGTTCGACGATTTCTTCAGTTCGTCAAAATCAGCTGCGCGCGCGAAGGGCGTCGACAGTCCAGCGAATCCCAGCCAGCCGCAGACCCATAGGATATGAAAGGTCACGAAAGCCACCCAGGCGACGCGCAGCATAACGGACCGCTGCTTCGGTGAAAGCATAAACCCATCCGAAAGCAGCTGAACAGGATCTGGCATTTCCATTCCCCACAGTAAGCCGGAAAAACGTGTCGGAAGTATCCCACGCTGCGCCGCAATGTCACGGGCTCGCCCTATGAATCAGGGAAAGCCGCTGCAGGGGGCGTGAATGTCGCGGTGTAGCGGCAGACGCTGGCGGTCAGCCGGATATCATCGATATAACATAGGGCGGTGTTTCCGGCCGTGCTGCCATTGGCACCGAACTGCAATTGTCGCGCGGCAGACTGGGCGCCGCCGTTCGTCGTGACGGTCGTACTGTCCAGAACGCCGGCGATGAAAAGGCGGAAGGTTGGCGTCGGTGCGGTGTTCTGCCTGGTAATGGCAATATGCTGCCAGACGCCGGCGGTCAGCGATGCGGAAGACGTGAAAGATCCCCAGCTATTGTTTGAAATGATCTTCCCGGACGAATTCATGTAGATATAGCGTTCGGACGGGGCGCCGTTCTGGCACCACGACATGATCGACCGCGTCGCATTCACCGCGTCGGGGTTGTACCAAAATTCGAACGTGAATTCGGTCGTGAACTGAAAGTCGCTTTCGAAGCCGGTCGATCCCCAGGAATTCGTCGCCACGCCCAGGCGCAGCGACGCGGTCCCGAACTTTGGCGACGTCGTCGACAGCGAAGGGGATCCGGACAGATTCGAAAAGGCGTGCGATTTCTGATCCGTGTATGTCGTGGATCCGTTGGTCCCGTCCAGATGCAGCAACGCCTTGACGTTCGCGAAATAGGGATCGTTCGACCCAGACCCGCCCCCGGCCTGGCCGGCAATGATCCCAGCGACCAGACGGCGGTCCAGCTTGCCAGGCGTCCAGATCTTCCCGGACGGCCGGATCAGGTCGCGGCGCGGCAGAAGGATCATGTCGAAGTTTGACCCATGATATCGGCTTCGTCGCTGGCGGTGATTTTGATCGTGACGGTCCCGCCCTGCTTTACCTTCAGTCCGCCGCCGTTGGGCGGGCGAAGCGTGAAGGCGCTGTCCCCTTCAAGCGTCAGATCCCCGCTTCCGACATTGCGCGCGTGATATTCCGCGCCGATCGCATAGCCAGCTGAAGAACTGAAGCTGTACGTCTTCGCGCCGGCGTTCGTGAACCGCGTGTAATTGCCCTTATTCGCAGCGGTTGCCGAATGACTGGTCCCCGAAACCGTAACGATCGGAACGGCGGCCGGCTGGGTCGGATTGATCGTGACGCGAACATTACCGCCGCCCAGAGATTGCACGTCGGCGCCGCTGAACTGGATCCCGGTGACATTCGGAACCGACGTGGCGTTCGACGTCAGATCGCTGATCGTCAGCGTCGACCCGCTGCTGCTTGTGATGACCGTCCACGATCCGCCGTTCGAATCCAGCGCCCAGACGTAAAGGCTGCTGTCGGCCTGGTTCAGAATCAGATTGACTTCGCTGCCGGCGACGTAGGACTGCCAGAAAGCGCCGGCGGAAACATAGCGGACGAGCCGATCGTCGTATCCGACCCAGTCCCCGGTTCCGACCGTGACGATATAGGCGTCGCCGTCAGCGGGGGACGACGGCGGGGATGCGCGGAAGGAAATCACGCGCGCCTGAATCAGCGCGTCGATCACGTTCAGCGCATCGTTCACGCCGGCGGCTGGATCCAGAACGCCTTCGGGGACGTATGGGATTCCGTGGATCGGTGTATCACTCATGACAATGTCACCTCAATCGCTGGGCCCGCGCCCGTCAAGTCGTTCAGTTGCGCGACCGCTACCGTCGGACGGATAAGGTCGCTGGAATAGACTTCGCCGGTGATGTTCACAAGGTCGGCGATGTTCTGCACGAAATAGCGGCTGTCCGCATAACCGCCGACGATTCCGGGATTCGGCAGCGGGAAGGTAAAGGACAGTTCGCCCGATGAACCACCGTAGAAGTCGATGCCCAGACCATTCGATCGGAAGACCCGCGCGCCGTCATATCCCAGTTCATTGATCGTTGGGGCGCCAGTGTGAATAGTTTCAGCCGAATAGACAGCGACCGGCGTCCCGTCGTGCTGATAGACGCCCAGTTCGTGCGTGCCCTGCACGAAGACAAGGTCGTCGGTGACAAGGATATCCAGCGGGAATTCGACGCACGTGAAGCGACTAGTTTCCGTGAAAGATCCCAGATCGATGATCACGATCTTATCGACGCCGCGCGCGCAGACGTAAAGGTCCGTCCCATTGATTGCCACCGCGCCAGGATGATCCCCGGGAAGCGAAAGAGTCCCGATAGTACCCAGAACAGAAAGGCTGAACTTCTTCACCGCGTCGGTGTATGCCATCGAAGCGTAAAGGTAAGTCCCATCGGACGCGATTCCCTGGAAGTCCCCTGGCGCGCCCGTGGCTTCGTGGCTGAATGCTAGGACGGCGCCGATCGTCACGTCGGCCGGATTGATCCGATAGATCTTCGAGCTTCCGCCGGCGGTGTTGATGACAGACACGAAGATCCGCGTTGCGTCGTATACGAATCCGGTGATCCTTCCCGGATTCATGATCGACATTCCGCCGGTGCGGGTGTTGCTGGTCCCACTGAACCGCTGGATCGATGAAATCGTATCGCTGTCGGTCGTGAACTTCGCTCCGTAATAGTCGCCGCTGATCTGCACGACCCGATGAATGCTGAAAAGGTTAGTCCATAGCAGGGCGTCAGGGACAGGGATCCCAGCGGAAAGCGTGCTTATGTTCTGCGTGACTTCATTCAGCAGCGTGTCGATCACGATCGGATCGTTTACATGATCGTCGAAGGTGACGCGATAGCCTTCGAACTTCGCCCCCTGCAGCGCGGACCCGCCGCCGCCCAGGCGCCCCACGCCCTGCCAGGTAATGCGGACCGATGCCCCGTTGCTGTCGGTGAACGGATGGATGACCAGATAACCGACATGGCGTTCCGTCTGGGATTGTCCCGAATAAGTCATCGAAACGATCGTCCCCGTCGACGTCGGCGCTCCCAGGCTGGTCGCCCTGAAGGTCAGCGTCCGCCCGATATCGGTCACGCTGGCCGGGATGAATCCCAGAATGCCGCGCTCGAGCAACACGAACGATTCGCCGGCGACGTGCTGGGTCGGATTCGTGTCCTTGCGACCGCGCAGAAAGTAATCCAGCAGCCATTCGCCTTCGGATGACTGTTCGGCCACGTTGGCGAAGTTGATCAGTTCCCAGCCCGCGCCGACTGATCCGACGGCGGCCAGGTTCGCCCGGGACAGCATCCCGGCCAGCGTCGACGCCTCAAGGTCGACGTCCGGCGTCAGGATCGTCACGGGAAGCTGGTTGACGACGTCCGGGAATTCCTGCGGGTGATCGCCCAGCGTTCCAGACAGTTCGCCGATCGTGGCCGAATTGGTCGCGATCTGGCTATCGATATAGTTCGCGCCGCCGTCATACGACAGTTCGATAAGCGCGCCCTGCCACGCCAGGGACGTCCCAGCGACTGCCACGTAATAGGACAGACCGACGACGTCGTCGACGTCCTTCAGGATCGGGATATCAAGCGGGATGATCAGCGTCGGCCCGACGATCGAAGTCGGCGGCGGTGTCTGCGGCGCCGCCGGGATGCCTTCCACGTCCGACGTGTAAGCGGACTGGCGATCGTAGGACAATTCCAGCGTCTGATATCCGTCGAAGATATCCAGCTTTTCAATTCGCGCCCGCTTGCTGGTTCCTTCTTTCTGAACGATCACAGGATCGCCGACAGCCAGTCCGATGAAGTTATCCGCCACGCTGAAGTGCAGCGTTCCTTTCGCGTTTTCGACCAGAACCTTGTGATTGATCACTACCGCCCGCGCGGCCAGGTCGGCGGTTAGGATCAGCGGCGTCTGAAGGGATGCTTCGCCGATGCTGCGCCGATCGCCGGATCGTTCCGACGTCTGGGCGTCGGTGTTCAATCCGCCGGCGACGTCGTGATAGTTCAGATGCAGGACTCGCGGGACGCTGATCGAATCGTCGCGCTTGTCGTCTGACGTTTCCTGATCGTCGTCGACCATGTCGTCTTCGGTAATCACGGCCACGTGATCGCCGCCCCTGGGGACGAAGACCAGCTTCCCATCGCGCGGCGACAAGTCGAACAGATAGATCTGTCCCATCGCCCGGATCGCTTCCACCGCGGCGTATTGATTCGTAACCGCCAGACCGTAGACGATGCCTTCTTCGACATTGGAACTTTGCTGGATCTGCGTGACGTCGATCGATGACGCTGGCACGCCGGCGCGATCGCAGATCAGGGAAATGATCGTCGACAGCGGTGCGGTCGTGTCGACACTGGCGCCGCTGCCGACCCAGGCGGTCGAAATGGCGACCGGGTAGTCGACGCCATAGACCTTTCCGGAAGGCATCGTCCCGGCCAGGACCGCGGCATTGTAGGCGGCAGTCCAATAGGCAGACGTGTCATGAACGTCCCCGACCGGCATGGTCGGATTCAGCGGGTATTGCGTGACCACGCCGGAAGATTCGTGATAGATCGCCAGACACTTGAAAGATCCGGCGGTCGCAGTCCAGTCGCC
>Ga0075356_1000095_pt1 | contig 17290 bp, 20 predicted proteins | sample WestPond_Cattail_FD_120073 | JGI IMG/M metagenome (GOLD analysis project Ga0075356, IMG submission 120073) | Natural and restored wetland microbial communities from the San Francisco Bay, California, USA, that impact long-term carbon... | ecosystem: Environmental > Terrestrial > Soil > Wetlands ... | reverse complement strand
GCCATCGAGTTCCGTTGGGCCGATGGCGACTACGGCCGCCTGGCTGCGATGGCGGCCGAGCTCGTCCGCCGGCCGGTCGACCTGATCGTCGCCACCGGTGGGCCCCGTGCCGCGCAGGCCGCCAAGGCGGCGACCTCGACGCTGCCGATCGTGTTCACGCTCGGCGGCGATCCGGTCAAGCTCGGTGTGGTGCAAAGCCTGAGTCGGCCCGGCGGCAATGCGACCGGCATCAGCTTCCTCACGGCCGACCTGATGCCCAAGCGCTTCGAGTTGTTGCTCCAGCTGGTGCCGAAGGCGAAGCTGGTGGCCGTGATGGTGAACCCCAACACGCCCTCCGCCGAGGATCAGCTTCGCGGTGCATCGGCAGCCGCGCGCGCTGCAGGAACGCAGCTGCACATCGCGCGAGCGGGGAGCGCAGACGAGATCGACACGGCCTTCGCGGCGCTGATGCGCCCGCCTCCGGACGCGCTGCTGATCGGCACCGACGCGCTCTTCGGCACGCGGCACAAGCAGTTCATCGCGCTGGCTGCGCGCCACGCGCTGCCCGCCGTCTACGAGCAGCGCAACGCCGTCTCCGACGGCGGTCTGATCAGCTACGGCCCGAGCATCACCGACGCCTACGTGCAGACCGGGTCGTATGCCGGCAAGGTGCTCGCCGGCGCCCGGCCGGCCGAGCTGCCGGTGCAGCAACCGACGACCTTCGAGCTCGCGATCAACCTGAAGACAGCCAAGGCACTCGGCCTTGTCATCCCGCAGGCCCTGCTGGTGCGCGCAGACGAACTCGTCGAGTGACGCGCCTGGCGAGAACGCTAGAAGCCGAACAGGTTCGCGCTGCCGACCCCCTCGGGCCAGGTCTCCCGCCCCTCCGCCCAGGCGAGCACGCAGGCACCGAAGGGTGACTTCAGCGTGAAGGTCGCACCCGGCTCGATGACGACGAAGCAGTTGGCATACGCGCGCTGGCCATTGACCTCGATCTCGCCGCCGCGCACCCACAGTTCGATCCAGTCGCCGGCGCGGCAGGCCGGCAGCTCGCTGGTCGGCCGCAGCTGCCACTGCACCATGCGCCGCGTGGTGCCGGTGCCGGCGTAGTCGTAGATCGCCTGCCGGCGCACGCCGGCGATGCCGGTGGCCTGCGGCGCGAGCTCGTCGACCGTCACGTTGATGTCCGGCGGCACGTCGGGATCGGGATTGACGAACTCGCGCTGCGCCGAGCCGGCGTGCACGCCGCTCGGCTCGCCGTCGCGCGGCGGGTACCACACCGGCCCTTCGAGGCGCGCCACCAGCGTCGTGTGCTCGTACGAGATGGCGTCGTGCGTCGAGCCGAGCCGATTGATGCCGACCTGATGCCGCTTGATCGGGCCCTGGTAGTCGGTGAGGCCGCCGTCGAGCACGAAGCTGGTCGCCACGCCGCGGTGCTGGTGCAACGCGCTGCGCACGAACGGCGCGAAGCTCACCAGGCCGAGGAACTCGCCGCGTTCGTCGTCGTTGCGCACCGGCTTGAGTTTGAGTCCGGGGTTGGCGGTGTCCTGCCAGGCCATGGCGCCGGCATCGAATACGTGCACGCGGCCGGCGCGCCCGCGCTGGTACAGGGGCAGCAGACGCTGGGGCTTCATGCGGATGACGGACTGGAGCGCACGGTCTAAGTTAGCAGGCGCGCGGGCACCGCGCCGCGGGAGTTACCCGGTCCGCGGCACTTGACCCGGCGGCCCGGGCAGCCCGCGCATGTACCAGTCGCGGCTGCGGTTGACCAGATGCACCACCAGCAGCATCACAGGCACCTCGATCAGCACGCCGACCACGGTGGCCAACGCGGCGCCGGACTGAAAACCGAACAGGCTGATGGCCGCGGCCACCGCGAGCTCGAAGAAGTTGCTGGCACCGATCAACGCAGACGGGCAGGCCACCGCATGCGACTCGCCGGCGCGGCGGTTGAGCCAGTAGGCCAGGCCTGCGTTGAAGAACACCTGGATCAGGATCGGCACCGCCAGCATCGCGATCACCAGCGGCTGCGCCAGGATCGCTCGGCCCTGGAACGCGAAAAGCAGCACCAGCGTGGCGAGCAGCGCAGACACCGACCACGGCGCCAAGCGCGCCAGTGCCGCGTCGAGCGACGCCGCGCCGCGCCGCAGCAGGGCGCGGCGCCAGGCCTGTGCCAGCACCACCGGGATCACGATGTACAGCACCACCGAGGTGAGCAGCGTGTCCCATGGCACGGTGATGGCCGACATGCCCAGCAGCAGCGCGACGATCGGCGCGAAGGCGAACACCATGATCGTGTCGTTGAGCGCCACCTGCGTCAGCGTGAAGAGCGGATCGCCGCGCGTGAGCCGGCTCCACACGAAGACCATCGCGGTGCACGGCGCCGCCGCCAGCAGGATCAGCCCGGCGACGTAGCTGTCGATCTGCGCGGCAGGCAGCCACGGCGCAAACAGTTGGCGAACGAACAGCCAGGCCAGCAGCGCCATCGTGAAGGGCTTGACCGCCCAGTTGACGAACAGCGTGATGCCGATGCCGCGCCAGTGCCGCCCCACCTGGTGCAACGCACCGAAGTCGACCCGCAACAGCATCGGGATGATCATCACCCAGATCAGCAGGCCCACCGGCAGGTTCACGCGAGCGAGCTCGAGCCGTCCCACCGTCTGCGCGAGCGCAGGCCAGAGCTGGCCGAGCGCGATGCCGGCCACGATGCACAGGCCCACCCACAGGCTCAACCAGCGCTCGAAGAGATTCATCCCGGCCGCCGGCGAAGTGCTGCTGCTGGGCGTCGTCATCGGTCGCGCATGCTAGCGACGGCCGATCTCGACCAGCGCCGTGCGCAGGTCGGCGTCTGCCATCGTCTCGATCGGCAATGCCAGCAGTTGCAGCAACCGATAACCGAGCGCCTGGCGCGTCAGCTCGAAGGCGCTTTGACGTGCCGCCTCGTCGCCTGTGACGCGAGATGGATCCGGGTAGGCCCAGTGCACGCGCACCGGCTGCTCGGCGGCGGCAGAGCGCCACAGCGGGCAGCTCTCGGCCGCGGCGCTGTCGCATACCGTGATCACGATGCGCAATGGCGGCGCAGCCGCCATGGCAAAGGCGTCCCAGCTCTTGCTGCGCAGGCCGGTGGTGTCGACGCCCGCGTCGGCCAGCACGCGCAGGGCCAGCGGATTGACCCGACCGCTCGGTGCGCTGCCCGCGCTGTGGGCTCGCACGTCGCGCTGCAAACGTGCGGCCCAGTGGTTGAGCATGGCCTCGGCGAGCACGCTGCGCGCCGAGTTGTGCGTGCACAGGATCAACGCGTGCGTGGTCACTTGCGTCAGCAGCAGCTGCTGCCGCTGGCGGCGGCCTTCACCGGCACGCCCACCGGCTTGCCGCGCGGTGGACAGCAGGCGGCTGCGCCGGCCGCAGACTCGGCCACGGCTGCCTTGGACTCGCCGAACACCGGTATGTTGCCCAGCGTGTGAAAGTGCTCCCAGGCCACGCCCTGCGGATCGGTGGTCCAGTGCTTCTCGCTGCGCGCGTAGCAGCAGCTCGTCTGGCCCTCGTCGAGCAACGGGCCTTCGGCCGCCGCTGCGCGCGACTTCAGCTGCGCCAGGTCGGCGTCGTTGTCGACCTGGATGCCCAGATGGTCGATGCCCGTACCGCTGCCGCGTGTGGAGATCGCGAAATTCACCGGTGGATCGTCGAGCATCCATTTCGCGTAGTCGCTCTCGTGTCGCGCCGGCTGCGCGGCGAAGAGACGGGAATAGAAGCCGATGCTCTTGTCGAGATCGGCGACATGCAGGTGCACGTGGAAGCGTTTCATGGACGGAGTTCCCTTCAGCAGGTGGTGCAGCCCTTGGCGCCGCGCGCGCCCGCGCGCGACTTGCCCTGGCAGCAGTTGGCGGTGAGAAAGCCGAGCAGCGCATTCATCTGCTCGAACGAGGCGCGGTAGATCAGGAAGCGGCCGTCGCGCTGCTGGCTCACCAGCCGCGCGTGCGTCAGCTCCTTGAGATGGAACGACAACGTGTTGGGCGCAACGTCGAGCGCCTCGCACAGCGCGCCCGGTGTCAAACCGTCGGGCCCGGCCACCACGAGCGCGCGAAAGACGCGCAGCCGCAGTGACTGGGCAAGGGCCGCGAGGGCGACGACGACATCCTGTTGTTCCACATTTCAAGTATTGTCGAATTGTTTAGATCTGTCAAGCCACTCGACGAGCCTGCGTTCGGAATATTCCGAACGCCCGATGGGCGCAAGCCCACCCGGGGTGCATCCGCCGCCGATGGCGGCGCAACGGCCGCACGATGAACATCTGTCGGAGCGCTCCCAGAACAACCACCGGAACCACCATGTCGCCTTGCCCGAACCCACTGCTATCGATTGAGTCGCCGCCATTCGGCCAACTGCATCGTCGCTCGGCATCGATACAGGGCCAGGGCTCGCGCGGTGAGTTGCTGCGCCTGCTCGGTGCCGGCGACGCGCAGGCCGGTGCCGCGGCCGGCGAACCGCTGGCCGAGGCCGAGGTGTGGTGCGTGCGCGCGGGCGCAGCGCTGCTGCACGAGGGGGGACTCGGCGACACCGTCTACCTGGTGCGCTCGGGCAGCCTCAAGTGCATGAAGACGCTCGAGGACGGCTACGAACAGGTGTTCGCGTTCGCGCAGCCCGGCGACCTGCTGGGCTACGAGGCGCTGCACGGGGGCACGCACCCGGCCACGGTGGTGGCACTCGAGCACTCGACCGTCTACGCGCTGCCGCTGGCCCAGTTGCGCGGTGGACTGCCCTGGCTCGACGAGGGGCTGCGCCAGGGCCTGAGCCGGCAGCTCGCCCGTGCGGCCGAAACGGCCGAGTTGATGTCGGCGGTGACGGCCGACGTGCGGCTGGCGCGCTTCATCCTGTGGATGTCGGCGCGCATGGCGCGCATGGGCCAGTCGCCCCGGCGCTTTCACCTGCGCATGGGCCGGCGCGACATCGCCAGCTTTCTGGGCACCGCGCATGAGACCACCAGCCGCTCGTTCACCACGCTGGCCGAGCTCGGGCTGATCGCCGTCGACAACCGCGAGATCGAGATCCTCGACCTTGACGGCCTGAAGATCCGCGCCATGGCCACCCGCGGCGCGAGCACCTCGGTCGACGGGGCCGGCCGGGCGCAGCCGGCGCGCCGGCTGCGCGACAACGTGCGCATCAAGGGCGACACCCGGCCTGCGTTGCGTTGGCTCAACGCTGCAGCGGTGCAAGGGGCCAGCATCGCCAGTGGTGCACTGCCGGCCGCGTTCAGGCCTTCGGCGGCACCGGTTCTCTGATCCCGTATGCCATGAGGAGTGAACAGTCATGAACGATCTACGTGTCAAGGATTTCGCCGATCTCGATTCGTTCGAATCGGCCTTTCGCAACATGCTGCGCCCGTGGCGCGAGATGAAGGTCGACACAGCGCCGCAGATCAAGCTCGACGTCGACGAAGCGGACGCCGAATACCGGGTGACCGCCGAAATTCCCGGCGTGCGCAAGGAGGACATCGACGTGCGCATCGACGGCAACCAGGTCACCATCAGCGCCGAGGTCAAGAAGGACAGCGAGGAAAAGAAGGACGGCCGGGTGTTGCGCAGCGAGCGTCAGTACGGTTTCGCCAGCCGCAGCTTCACGCTGGCCAGTGCGGTCGACGACGGCAAGGCCGACGCCAAGTACGCCAACGGCGTGCTGACGCTCAAGTTGCCCAAGCGCGCGGCCGAGACACGCGGTCGCCTGAAGATCGGTTGAGGGCGGCGGCCGGCGCGCGCCGGTCACGCCGCGACTTGAGCCTCGTCAAGCCCGGCCCGTCCGGGCTTGCTACCGTCTGCGGCGCCTACCCTGCTGCCGCGATGAGCATCCTCCCTGGTCCCGAACGTGCGCTGCGCATCCTGATCGCTGATGACCACGCCGTCGTGCGCGAAGGCCTGAAGCGCCTGCTCGAGAGCTGCTCGCCGAACTGGCAGGTGAGCGAAGCCGGCAGCGGCTTCCAGGCGCTGGAGCTGTTGCGCCGCGAAGCGTTCGATCTGGGCATCTTCGATCTGTCGATGCCGGGCATGAGCGGGCTCGATCTGCTGCGCCGGGTGCGCGCCGAGCCGTGGCGGCTGCCGGTGCTGCTGCTGAGCATGCATGCCGAAGAGCAATATGCACTGCGCGCCTTCAAGGCCGGCGCCAACGGCTACATCACCAAGGACGCGGCCTCGCAGGAGTTGATCGACGCCGTGCGCAAGGTGGCCGCTGGAGGCGTCTTCGTCAGCACCGCGCTGGCCGAGCGCGTGGTGCTGCAGATGAACCACACGATCGACAAGCCGCCGCACGAGCAGCTCAGCGACCGCGAGCTCGACGTGCTGCGCCGGCTGGTGGCTGGACAGCGGCCGACCGAGATCGCGGCGGCGTTGCACCTGTCGGTCAAGACGGTCAGCTCGCACAAGAGCCGCGTGCAGGAGAAGCTCAACCTGCCCACCACCGCTGCGCTGATCCGCTACGGCATGGAGCATGGCCTTGCACCCGCGCCGGTAGGGTCGCAGCCCCCGGCTTGACGCCGGCGTCGCCCACACCATGACGGCCGCCACGCGCTGGCTCGCTCTGGAGTTGCAGCAGCCCGGCCGACCTCTGCAGGCGGTCTGGCGGGAGCGGCTGCCGCAGCCGGCCGCGGGCCAGGCGCGTGTGCGGGTATCGGCGTGCGGCGTCTGCCGCACCGACCTGCACATCGTCGATGGCGAACTGCCCTTTCCCGGCCACCCGGTGGTGCCGGGCCACGAGATCGTCGGCCGCATCGATGCGTTGGGCGCCGGTGTGGTGGGCCTGGCCATCGGCGATCGCGTCGGCGTGCCTTGGCTCGGCCATACCTGCGGCCAGTGCGAGGCCTGCCGAGCCGGCCGCGAGAACCTGTGTACCCGCGCGCGCTTCACCGGCTGGCAGATTGACGGTGGCTACGGCGAATACGCGGTGGCCGACGCACGTTATGTGTTCCGCCTGCCGGCGGCCTATGGCGACGCCGAGGCCGCGCCGCTGCTGTGCGCCGGGCTGATCGGCTGGCGCGCCTATGCGATGGCCGGCCCCGACGTGCAGCGCATCGGTCTGTACGGCTTCGGAGCGGCGGCGCACCTGATCGCACAGGTGGCCACGCAGCAGGGCCGCGAGGTGCTGGCGTTCACCCGGCCCGGCGACAGCGCGGCGCAGGCGCTGGCGCGCGAGCTCGGTGCCACGTGGGCCGGCGGCTCCGACGAGATGCCGCCGCGGCCGCTCGACGCGGCGCTGCTGTTCGCGCCAGTCGGCGCGCTGGTGCCGCAGGCGCTGCAAGCGGTGCGGCCCGGTGGCACCGTGGTGTGCGCTGGCATCCACATGAGCGACATCCCGTCGTTCCCGTACCGCTGGCTGTGGGGCGAGCGGCGCATCGTCTCGGTGGCCAACCTCACGCGCGCCGACGGCGAACGGTTCCTGCAGGTGGCGTCGCAGCTGCGGCTGCGCGTGCACGCCACCTGTTATCCGCTGCAGCAGGCCGGCGCCGCGCTCGACGACCTGCGTGCCGGCCGGGTCGCCGGCGCCGCGGTGCTGACCTGCGGACCCGCTGGCGCGCCGGCATGACGCTCAAGCGTTATCTCACCGGCCTGATCTGGCTGTGCATCGCCCCGCTGCTGCTGCTTGGCAGCTGGCTGGCGGTCGATCAGGTGCTTGGCGTCCTCGCACACTCGCGTGCCGACGCGCAGGCCGCGGTGCGGCGCATCGCGGCCTCGATCGACGAGGATCTGCGCGACCAGATGAACGGACTCAAACTGCTGGCGGACTCGCCGCTGGCTGACGATCCGCAGCATCAGTCGGAGTTCTATCGCGAGGCGCAGGTCTACCAGCGCCACTACGGCGGCCACGTGATCAAGACCGATGCACGCGCCCGTGCCATGTCGTTCAACACGCGGCTGCCCTTCGGCAGTGCCCTGCCGCCACTACCACGACCAGCCGGCCGTGCGGCAGTCGATGTCGCGGCCGACAGTGGCAAGCCCGAGGTCAGCGATGCCTTCGTCGGGCAGACCTCGGGCGTGCCGATGGTCGCGCTCGCGGTACCAGTACAGCGCGACGGCGCGACAGCGTTCTTCCTGGTCAGCACGGTCGAGGTGAGCTGGCTCGAGCAGCACTTGGTGCGTGCCGAACTGCCCGCCGGCAGTGCCGTGACCTTGCGTGACAGCACGGGCAAGGCGATCGCTCGCCACGGCGGCGCCGACGCCGACGGCGGCGAGGCCAGCCCGCGCTTCGGCGCGGCACTCACGGTTGTGCCGTGGACGGTGGACCTCGAGGTCGCGCGCGCCACCTACATCAAGCCGACGCTCGGCGTCGCGGCGGCGGTCAGCGCGGGCCTGGCGCTGATGACGCTCGCCGGCGTGCTCGGCGGCAGCGCGGCGGCCCGCCGCCTCACGCGCGCGATGCGCAAGCTGGTGCCAAGCAGCGGCGCCGACGGCACGGTCACACCCAGATCGGCGATCGAGGAGATCGCCACCGCGCAGGACCTCTTGCTCGATGCCAGCCGAAGACGCGAGCAGGCCGAGACCGAGCGACGACGCGACGAGCAACGCCATCGCCAATCGATGCAGGAGGCGGCGCTGCAGCTGGAGTTCAGCGAGACGCGTTTGCGCGGCATCTTCGACGGTGCCAGCGACGGCATCGTCACCGTCGACGCCGCGCAGAACATCGTGATGGTCAACCGCGCGGCGGCGCGCATGTTCGGCTACGAGCCGGCCGCGTTGATCGGCAAGCCGCTGGACCTGCTGCTGCCCGAGCGCGCCCGGGCGCGGCACCGCCTCGACGTGCAGGCCTTCGCCGAAGCCGACGCGGCGGCGCGGCCGATGGGCCGGGAGCGCCCGCCGGTGCGGGGCCTGCGCGCCGACGGCGAAACGTTCGCGCTCGAGGCGGCGATCTCGTACGTCCATGTCGACGGCCAGCGGCTGTTCACCGCGATCGTGCGCGATATCACAGAGCGCCAGCGCAACGAGGCGCTGATCCGCACGGCCCGGGCCGAACTCGAGGCATCGCATGCCGAGTTGCGCCGACTGGTCGCCGCGCAGGACCAGGTGCAGGAGCAGGAGCGCAAGCGCATCGCCCGCGAGTTGCACGATGACCTGCAGCAGACGCTGGCCGCGATCAAGATGGACGCGCTGGCCATCGGCCAGCAACTGCAGCGCGAGCCGGCGCGGACGGCGCAGGCGGCGCCGATGCTGGCCAAGATCGACGAGTTGGCCACGGCGGCGATCGCCTCGACGCGGCGCATCGTCAACGACCTTCGGCCCCAGATGCTCGAGGACCTCGGCCTGCGCCCGGCGCTGGAGGCGCTGGCCGCCGACTTCAGGCAGCGCACCGGCATCGCCGTCGAATGCGATGCCGGGGACAGCGCCCCCGACGATACCGAAACTGACGGCCACGACGACGCGCTGGCACCGACGGTGGCGACCTGCCTGTACCGTGTGGCGCAGGAGTCGCTCAACAACGTGAGCAAGCACGCCGGCGCGCGACAGGTACGCATCACGCTGACCCACCCGATGGACGGCCGCGTGTGCCTGCGCATCGCCGACGACGGCAACGGCTTTGCGCACAACGGTGCGCGCAAGCGTCGTTCATTCGGGCTGGTCGGCATGGAAGAACGCGTGCATGCCATCGGCGGCGACCTGCATGTCGATGCCGCCCCTGGCCGCGGCACGGTGATCGAGGTGAACGTGTCGACGGCCGGCGAGCCCCCGGTCACCACTTATTGATTGCACTCAGGGCGAGCCGACCGCGGGCCGTGCACGATGGCGCGGCGAAAGGACGCGAGCATGCTCAAAGTGGCCATCATCGACGATTCATTGGAGATCCAACGTGCGTTCGGCGCGCTGCTCGTGTCGCTCGATGGCCTGCAACTTGTCGGTTGCGCCGAGGATCTGGCGGGCGCCGTGCGCCTGATCGACGACCAGCGTCCGGACGTGGTGGTGCTCGACGTCGAGTTGCGCGGCACCGACCGCGGCTACGACGTGCTGCGCCATGTGGCCCGACACCACCCCGGCACGCAAGTCGTGGCGCTGTCCAACTTCGGCTGGCGTGCGATGCGCGACGCCTTCCTGCACGCCGGCGCCAGCGCCTACTTCGACAAATCGAACGAGTTCGTGCAGGCGCGCGACTGGATCGCGAGCCAGCTGCCGGATGCCGCTGCGATACCCGCCCGCCGCCAGCCCACACAGCCGTCTCCTGTCTAGAGCCGCCGCAGAGGCCCGCGCCGGGCGCTACTAGTGCAAGGGTGGTGGGTCCAGATGGTCGCGCAACCAGCTGCCGGCCATGTGCGCCACAGTGTCGAAGGCACCTGGCTCGGAAAACTGCGCGCCGCTCGCGCCGGGAATCGACTCCAGCCGCCGTTTGCCGCGCAGACGGGACAAGGCGGCCCGGTGCGCAACCAGCGACTCGACATCGAGCGCGGCGACCAGCAGCAGCGTGGCCGCGCGCACGCGGGCCAGCACATCCAGCGCCTGCCCGATGTACGCGCTGCAACCCACGACCGCCGTCACCTGATCGGTATGCGCCGCGGCAACACGCAGCGCGGCGGCGGCCGAGGCTTGTGCGCCCAACAGGCCGATCGCGCCAGCACCGATGTCTTCGTGCGCGCTGATCCAGTCAATGGCCTCGTCGAAGCCGATCACCCAGCCGCTGCGTTGCGCATCGGGCGACGCAAACTGTGCGGTCGGGAGCGTCAGCACGATGCGCAGTGTCGACAGGCCGTAGCCGGTGAGCACGCGGCGCAGCGTGATGCCGCGCTCGCCCTCGATGAACGAACCCGGCGCGTCTGTGACGATGACCACGCCACGCGCGTCGGCCGCCTGCTCCAGGTCGCCATGCCAGTTCGCGCCGTCGATCAACACCACGTCAGGGTGCCCCCGATTTCAGCAGCCAGCGGGCACCGCGCCACAGCGACCAGGCGCGGCCGAGCCAACGCAACGCCCGCCGGGGCCGGATCACGACCCACACGGTGACGGCAGCCATCGGCCACTGCGGATGCGCCCGCAACCAGCGCAATCCGTCGAACGCCATGTCGGCCAACGCCAGCGGTGCAGCCAGTTCCTCGGTCTGTCGACCCAGACGTGCGCGCAGCTCGGCGCTGCGCAAGCGCAGCGACTCGCGTCGTCGTTGCAGCGACCACGGATCCGCGCCTTGCCGCATGCGAACGCTCAATCAACGGCGGCCAAGGCGGCGCGGTCGCGGGCGAGCTCCTGCCCACTGGCTGCGAACGCGCCGCCCACGCTGTGCAGTCGACTGCGTGCATGGCGCAGCATCGCGATGCCGGCCAGCGCACAGCCCAAGGCGAGCACGCCGAAGGCGGGCAGGCGGTATTGCTCCTGCAGCAGCAGCATCACGAAGCCGATACCCAGCACCAGCGAAGCCAGCAGCAGCAACAGCGACAGAGCGCCCCACCACAGCGCATCGAAGAGCTTGGCCTTTTCCTGCTCGAGCTCGCAACCCAGCAGCTCCAGCCGCGTCTGCGCGATCTCGAGCACGGTGGACAGCGCCCCGCGCAGCGAGGCGAGCAGCCCGGCGCGGGGCAGGCTCATTGCACCCGGCCACTCAGCGCCGGCTGATCAACAAGCCGGCGATGAGACCGATACCCGCGGCCGCGCCGACGGCCTTCCACGGGTTGTCGTGCACGTACTCATCGGCGGCGTGCCCGGCAGCCTTGGCCTTGTGAACGGCGGCGTCCTGCATCTGCGTGATGCTAGCCTTGGCCTCGTCGATCCGCGTCTGCATGCGCCCGCGCAGTTCCTTGGCCTGCTCGCCGGCCTGACCTGCGGTGACACGCAGCAACTCCTCGGTGTCGGCGATTACGAGCCTCAGATCGGCCATCAGCCTGTCGCGCTGTGCGGTAGTGAGTTCAGGCATTTCAGATGCTCCACTGTGTTCCAGCGAGCAAGTCTGCGGTGAGCAGCGATGAGCCGCGTTGCGTAGCCTCAACGGGACGAATGCGGTGGCCTCGGATTTGCATGGCACTGACACAAGGGCATCAGGTCCATCGTCGCCCCTGTTGATTCACCGCGCGGGAGGAAACCCGCCACTGCTCGCGCAGTGGACGTGCACCGAGCACGCTCAACGCCTCATCGCATTACCGGCCGGGATCTTGGCGAGCAAGCCGGCGCATGCATCGTGCACTCAGCAGGGGTCCTGCGCGGCCATGATCGCCGCGGTTGCTCGGGATGCCGCTGCCGGCGCCGGCGACCAGGCCGGTCGCTCCCGGCGTTGCGAGTCGATCACCGCCATCCAGCGCCCGGACCATGCGGTGGGCTGGCGGTCGCTGCGCAGCACCCAGAAGGTCCGTCCTTCGGCGAGGGCCTCTTCATAGGCCGCATCGAGCACGCCGTGGCGGTCGAGGAACGAGTTCATCGTCGCCGGGATTCGGATACAGCCCTTGGATTCGCGCTGACCCAGTCGGGGCTCGAGCCGCTCGCGGTCGGTGGCGTGCAGTTGCAGCCGCATGGCCTGCTCGCCCGGACTCCAGGCGCGCCGGCCCGTCACCCAGCCAAAATCGAACACCCGCATGCCACGGTCGCCGTAGCCGCGGATGCCGAACTCGTTTCGCGTGCCTTCGGCGCGGAAGTCCGGATGGGCCAGCGAATGCTCGAAGACCCCGAGCGGCGTCTCGAAGTGCTCGAAGCCCGAGGGTCGCCCGGTCGAGGCAGGCGACGCACCCACCAGCCCGACGGCACCTTGAGGTTCGACCCACCAGATCATCGCCGCCTGTACCTCGGCGCTACGATCGACCAGCAGCACGAACTGCGTACGCTGCAGCGGCGCCTCTGCCGCGGCGAGCGCCTGTCGCAACCGCTCGGCGTAGAAGACCTGCTCGTCGGGCGGCAACTGGAGACGGCGGTCGACCTCGCGCTCGAATCGAATCGCCAGGTCGGACGGCTGACGAATCGGCTGCGCTCGTGCGCCGGCGGCAAGCACCTCGATCGCCGCCGCGAAGGCCATCGCCAACCCCCGCGTCAGTGCCCTTGTGCCGGCATGCGGCCGCGCGCCCGAACCACCATCACGTGGCACCGACAGATGCTGCGGCCGGTGTCGGAGAGCGGCAAACGCGACACGCAGTCGACGCGCCGTCACGGGCGCCGCCGCTGTTCTTTCGATGAACCGCTCTCGATCACCGCCACCACCGCGCGCATCTGTTCGGCCAACACGCCAAGCACGTCGTCGATGGCAAGAATGCCGAGCAGCACGCCCTGCGCATCCAACACCGGCACGCGGCGTACGCCGCGCCGCCGCATCCCGGTCAGTACGTCGAGCACGCTGTCGGCTTCGCGCGCGGTAAGCGGGTCGCGGCTCATCACGTCGCCCACCCGCACCAGCGTGGGGTCGACCTCCTTGGCGACGATCGCCGTCACGATGTCGCGGTCGGTCAGCATGCCCACGACGACGCGACCGCGCGGACCCTGCTCAACGATGACCAGGCTGCCTACATGGTGCTCCCGCATCAAGCGAGCCGCTTCGGCCACACCCATTTGCGCCTGCGCGAACACGGTGTCGCGCGTGCACAGCTCGCCGGCGCTCAGGATCGGCAGCATGTCATGTCCCTTTCGGCGGCTTCGTGCCAGTGCGGTTGCGGTCAATAGGCCTCAGGCGCGCCCTGCCCGGCAGGCGACGGCGTCGGCTTCGCTGCAATCAGACAGTCGGTCGTCAGCAACAGGCTGGCGATCGACGAGGCGTTCTGCAGCGCCAGCCGGGTCACCTTGGCCGGGTCGATCACGCCCATCGCGATCAGGTCACCGAACTCGCGTGTGTGCGCATTGAAGCCATAGGCGCCAACGCCGCGCTGCACCTGCTCGAGCACCACCGAGTCCTCCTCGGCGGCGTTGCGCACGATCTGACGCAGCGGCTCCTCGAGCGCGCGCTCGACGATGCGCAGGCCAGCCTGGATATCGAGGTTGGGCTCCTGCAGCGATTGCAGCGCAGACCGGCATCGCACCAGCGCGACGCCGCCACCCGGCACGATGCCTTCATCGACCGCGGCACGCGTGGCGTGCAGCGCGTCCTCGACGCGGATCTTGCGTTCCTTCATCTCGGCCTCGGTGGCGGCACCGACCTTCACCACCGCCACGCCGCCGGCGAGCTTGGACACACGCTGCTCGAGCTGCTCGCGGTCGTACTTTGAGATGCCGCGGTCGTCGATCTGCTGCTTCAGCTGCGCCACGCGTGCGGCGATCGCCTTCGCGTCGCCCGCGCCGCCGACCACCGTGGTGCGGTCCTTGGCCACCTCGATGCGGCGCGCGCGACCCAGATGCTCGAGCGTGACTTTCTCGAGCGTCAGGCCCGTCTGCTCGGTGACGACCACGCCGCCAGTCAGCAGCGCCAGGTCCTCCAGCATCTCGCGGCGGCGGTCGCCGAAGCCCGGCGCGCGCACGGCGCAGCACTTCAGCACGCCGCGCAGGTGGTTGACCACCAGCGTCGCCAGCGCGTCGCCCTCGAGCTCCTCACAGACGATCAGCAGCGGCTGGCCCTGCTTGGCCACCAGCTCCAGCGTGGGCAGCAGGTCCTTCACGGTGCCGATCTTGCGGTCGGCGATCAGGATCAGCGGCTGCTCCAGCGCGGCGATCTGCTTCTCGCCCTGCGTGATGAAGTAGGCTGACAGGAAGCCGCGGTCGAACTGCAGGCCCTCCACCACCTCGAGCTCGCTTGTCACACCGGTGCCGTCCTCGATCGTGATGGCGCCCTCGCGGCCGACCTTGTCCATCGCCTGCGCGATCAGCTCGCCGATCGAGCGGTCGTTGTTGCCGGAGATCGCCGCCACATGCGCGATCTCGGCCGAGCTGCGGCACGGCGCGGCCAGGCGCTTGATCTCGTCGACCACGCACAAGGTGGCGCGCTCGATGCCGCGGCGCACGTCCATCGGGTTCATGCCGGCGGCCACCACCTTCGTGCCCTCGCGCACCATCGCACGCGCCAGCAGCGTGGCGGTGGTGGTGCCGTCGCCGGCCATTTCGCTGGTGCGCACCGCCACCTCGCGCACCATCTGCGCGCCCATGTCCTCGAACGGATCGGCCAGCTCGATCGACTTGGCGACGATGACGCCGGAGTTCACCACCGCCGGCGCGCCGAACTCGCGCTGCAGCAGCACGGTGCGGCCGCGTGGGCCCAGTGTGAGCATCACCGCGTCGGCGAGCGTGTTGACGCCGTCGAGGATCTTGTGGCGAGCCTCCTCGCCGAACAGCAGCATCTTGGCAGCCATGCGTTCAACACCAGAAGGTAATGGTCCTGATGGATGATCCCGCTGCCGCGCCGCCGGCCGTTGAGTTGGCTCAAGACGGCGCCATTCGCGCAGCGCCAGCATTCACCGCCATGCCGTGGACCAGCGCGTACTACCCAGCGTCGATGCGCCACCTGAGCGACGTCGCGCGCGAGAAGGCAATCGCGATCGCCAATGCCTTGCTCAGCGACGGCGACGACGAAGGCAAGGCGATCCGCATCGCGATTGCGCAGGCGCGTCGCTGGGCGCGCGAGCACGGGCTGCCCGAGCGCGACGACGAGGATCGAGCGTGAGAGCCGGGGCGCGTCAGCGCGCGAAGCGAAGCACGCCGTCGTCGAGCCGCCCGAAGCGCAGCGCGAACAGGTCGCTCAGGTAATTCTGATTCAGCTTCCAGGGCTTCTCACGCCCCTGCTTGGGCAGAGCAGCCAGATGGCGCTGGAAGTAGCCCGACGAGAAGTCGACGAACGGGTCACGCGGCATCGCCGCATCGGCCGGCGTGGGCGTGGCCACACGCGCGCCGCAGGCTTGCATGTGGTTGAGCAGGCGGCAGACCCAGCGGCTCGTGAGGTCGGCTTTCAGCGTCCACGACGCGTTGGTGTAGCCGAAGGTCGCCGCCAGGTTGGGCAGCCCGCTGTACATCACGCCCTTGTACGGCACCAGGTCGGCCGGCGTCACCGCGCGGCCGTCCACCGTGGCGGCGGCGCCGGCCATCAGTTGCAGCTCCAGGCCGGTGGCGGTGACGACCACGTCGGCGCTCATCACGCGGCCGCTGGCCAGCCGCACGCCGTCGGCGACGAAGCGGTCGACGGTGTCGGTCACCACCTCGGCTTGCCCGGCGCGCAAGGCCTTGAAGAAGTCCCCGTCGGGCACCAGGCACAGTCGCTGCTCCCACGGGTTGTAGCGCGGCGTGAAATGCGTGGCCACGTCGAAGCCCGGCGGCAGTTGCCGCGCGACGCGGCGGATCAGCGCATCGCGCACCCGTGACGGCCGGCGCCGGCAGAGCTGGAACACGGCGAGCGAAATCAGCACGTTCTTCCATCGCGTCAAGGCGATCGCGGCGCGCTGGGGCAGAACACGCTGCAGGCCCGCCGCCACCGCGTCGCGTGCCGGCAGGCTGACCAGGTAGGTCGGCGAGCGCTGCAGCATCGTGACCTGTGCGCCGCGCTCGGCCAGCGCCGGCACCAGCGTCACCGCGGTGGCGCCACTGCCGATCACCACGACGCGCCGGCCCGCGACGTCCAGATCGTCGGGCCAGGCCTGCGGGTGCACCACGCGGCCACGAAAGTCGGCCACGCCCTCGAACGCCGGCGTGTAGCCGTGGTCGTAGCGGTAGTAGCCCGTGCACAGGTGCAGGAAGCGGCTGCGCAGCACCTGGGCCGGCGCGCCCGGTGCCGAGGGCGCGAAGCTCGCCGTCCAGCACGCATCGGCCGACGACCAGGCGGCGTGCGTCAAACGCAGGCCGTAACGGATGTGCCGATCGAGCCCGTGTTCCCGAACCGTGTCCTGCAGGTAACGCAGGATCGTCGGCGCCTCGGCGATCGCACGGGGGTCGCGCCACGGGCGGAAGGCGAAGCCGAGCGTGAACATGTCGGAGTCCGAGCGCACGCCAGGGTAGCGAAACAGATCCCAGGTGCCGCCGAGCCGCTCGCGGGCCTCTACCACCGCGAAGCGCCGGCCCGGACACAGCGTCTGCAGATGCCAGGCCGCGCTGATGCCGGCGATGCCGGCACCGACCACCAGCACGTCCAGCATCGCGTCGTCGTGGTCAGCCATGGTCGATGCTAGCGCGCATGGGGCGCATCGGTCGCCGGGCCGGTCTGCGCGCGGTAGTCGCGCGGGCTGGCCCCGGTGTGCCGCTTGAAGAAGCGGCAGAAGTACGCCGGATCCTCGAAGCCAAGCTCGAACGCGATGCTCGACACCGGCGCGGCGATGTGCACCAGGCGGCGGCTCGCCTCGCGCACCAGGCGCGCATGCAGCAAGGCCTGCACATTGCGACCGGTCTCGGCGCGCACCAGCCGGTTCAACCGCTCGGCGCTCAGGCCCAGCTGGCGGGCGTAGCGCGCCACCGGCCAGTGCTCGCGGTAGTGG
>Ga0075356_1000094_pt1 | contig 17367 bp, 10 predicted proteins | sample WestPond_Cattail_FD_120073 | JGI IMG/M metagenome (GOLD analysis project Ga0075356, IMG submission 120073) | Natural and restored wetland microbial communities from the San Francisco Bay, California, USA, that impact long-term carbon... | ecosystem: Environmental > Terrestrial > Soil > Wetlands ... | reverse complement strand
GCCTGCTCGTCGACAAACGCCGCCGACAACCGGCTCGCCAGATCCTGCAGCTCATGGGCCAACGCCTGCCCTTGCGGTCGAAGCGCCTCGAGTTCGGATTCACCGTCCAGCTCACGCAGCAGCCGGATAGCCAGCTCGGCCACGCCCGTCGCGCCGACGCTCGCGCTGGCGCCAGCCAGCGAATGAACGGCACCGCGCCACAGTCTCCGCTCGTTTGAGCGTAGCGCCGTCGTCAGGGCAGCATCGCCGTGGCGGTAGAGATCGGCAAATCGACGCAGGACTTTCTCGAGTGTGCCGGTGCCACCGCCGACATGCCGCAACGCGCGGGCCCAATCGATTCCGGGCAGTGTCGCCAGGCGGGCCTGCAGCGCGGCGCCCGCGGCGGGCGAGCGCGCTTCGGCAGTTGCCACACCATCGGGCCGCACGGGCAGCCAGCGCAGCAGCGTGGCGTACAACTGCCCGGGGTCGACGGGCTTGGCCACGTAGTCGTTCATCCCCGCAGCCAGGCAGGCCAGGCGATCTTCGTCGAAGGCATTGGCCGTCGTCGCGACGATCGCGGTGCCGAGGCCCGCGCGCTGTCGGATGCGGCGCGTCGCCTCGAGTCCGTCGCAGACGGGCATCTGCAAGTCCATGAGGATGATGTCGTAAGGGCGGGCGAGCGCCAGGGCGACCGCACGCTCGCCGTCCTCGGCCACCTCGACTTCGAGGTCCGCGGCTCGCAGCAGTTCTTCGGCCACTTCGCGGCTGACCGGGTTGTCCTCGGCCAGCAGCACCTTCTGCCCGGCGTGACGGGACCGCAGCAGCTTCAGCGCCGTCCTGCCGTCCGCTGGCTGTTCGCGCCCCACATCGGCAAAGGCCTGCGGACGCAGCACGCGCACGAGCGCATCGTGCAGCGCCGAGGGCAAGATCGGCTTGACCAACACGGCGCCGCAGCCGGCCTCTCGCGCGAGCCGCTGCACCTGTGGCTCGTCGAACGCGGTGACCAGGATGCCGGGAGGCATGCCGTCGCCGAGCAGTTCGCGCATCGCGAGCAACGTGGCGATGCCGTCGATTCCGGGCATCCGCCAGTCGACCAACACCACATCGTAGGGGCGCGCGGCGGCGGCTTCGGCGCGCATGCGTTGCAGGGCCTGCGCGCCGCCGGGCTCGGTGTCGACATTCATGCCCAGCACTTCGAGGCGGTCGGCGATGGCGGTCCGCGCCTCCGGCAAGTCGTCCACGACCATGGCGCGCAGCCCCGCCAACGGTATCGGTGCAGCGCGGGTCGTCGCCTCCGCCGCCCGGCCCAGCTGCGCAGTGAACCAGAAGGTGCTGCCGCGACCGGGCTCGCTGTGCACCCCGGCCTCACCCCCCATGAGTCTGGCGATGTGGCGCGTGAGGGCAAGTCCCAGGCCGGTGCCCCCGTGGCGGCGCGAGGCGGATTCATCCACCTGCTGGAAAGGCGCGAACAGCTCGGCCTGGCGAGCCGGCTCGATGCCGGGTCCGGTGTCCTGCACCTCGAAACGCACCCGAACTGCATGGGCGTCGTTCGCCAGCATGACGCCGCGCAGCCGCACCCACCCCTGGTCGGTGAACTTCACCGCGTTGGCCAGCAGGTTGATCAGCGCCTGCGACAGCCGGGTGGCATCGCCGTGCAGATGCGACGGAAGACCATCGGCGTCGAGCACCAGTTCGAGGCCCTTGTCGTGCGCGACGCCGCTGACCATCTGGAAGGCGCCGGACAGCACGTCGCTGAGCGAGAAGTCGGCCTGCGTGAGCACCATCTTCCCGGCCTCGATCTTCGACAGGTCGAGGATGTCGTTGATGACGCTCAGCAGGTGCTTGGCCGCACCATCGATCTTGTCGAGGCGCTCGCGCACGAGCGGATCGCGGGTGTCGCGCAACAGAAGATAGGTCAGGCCGATGATGGCGTTCATTGGCGTGCGAATTTCATGGCTCATGTTGGCCAGGAAGGCGCTCTTGGCGCGGCTGGCCGCATCGGCCTGCTCGGCCCTGCGGACCAGTTCGGCGTTGGCGTCCGCCAACTCGGCGGTGCGCTGGCGGACCTGCGACTCCAGTTCGGCGCGCGAGCGTTGCAGTTGTTCCTCGGCGTCGCGACGGGCCGTGATGTCGAGGTGCAATCCGACGACACCCAAGGGCTCGCCACCAGGCCCGTCGACGCGCACACCGGTGGACTCGGCCCAGAACACGCTACCGTCCTTGCGGCGGTAGCGCACTTCGAAGATCGAGGACTGTCCGCGCTTGGCCTGTTCGTAGCGCTCGGTGCCGAGGCCGACGAAGTCGGACCGCTCGGCATACAGGAAGCTCGGGTCGCGGCCGACCACCTCTTCGGCGCCGTAGCCGAACATCGTCGTGAATGCGCTGTTGACACGGACGATGCGACGCTGTGAGTTCATGAGCACGATGCCATGGGGCATGCGCTCGAAGAGCGTCGTGAAGGTGGCAGCAGTCTCCCAGGATTTCATCGTGGCATCCCGTGCGAGGCCTTCGAGGGAGGTCAGTTCAGCACGACTTGTCGTGCTGAGCAATAACCTCGGTCAAGAATCCGGCCATGTGGTCGGTTCGCCGGCTGCAGACAAGAGCGGCGGGCATTGCCCGAGGGCGTCGCGTCGCGCCGATACACTCACGGGTCCGTCATGCCTCGATCGCCGTGCCACCGGCGCTCGGATCCGGCACGCATCGTGGCCATGTCGAGGTCAACCATGTACAAAAACCTCAGGCGCGCCCTCGTGCGCGCGGCGCTGCTCGCGCTGCCTGGCCTGACCATTCATTCACCTGCCTGGTCGCAGAACGCGCCGCTCAAGGTGGCGTTCGTCTACGTCAGTCCGGTCGGGCAGGCCGGGTGGAGCTATCAGCACGATCTCGGCCGCCAGGCGATGGAGCGAAACCTCGGCGCGCAGGTCAAGACGACCGTCGTCGAGTCGGTGGCCGAGGGGCCCGATGCCGAGCGCGTGATGCGCGACCTGGCTGCCCAGGGCCACAAGCTGATCTTTGCCACCAGCTTCGGCTACCTCGAAGGCGCACTGCGCGTCGCCGCCGAGTACCCGGACGTGCGCTTCGAGCATGCCGGCGGCTACAAGATCGCGCCCAACCTCAACACCTACAACGCGCGCACCTACGAGGCACGCTGGCTTGCCGGTCGGCTGGCCGCGATGAACAGCGCCAGCGGCGTGGCCGGCTATGTGGCGGGGTTCCCGGTGCCCGAGGTGGTGCAGGGCATCAACGCGTTCGCGCTCGGCATGCGCTCGGTGAACCCGAAGGCGAGCGTGCGTGTGGTCTGGCTGCAGAGCTGGTTCGATCCGGCGCGCGAGCGCGACGCTGCGCTCACGCTGGTCCGCCAGGGTGCCGACGTGCTGACCAACCACACCGCGTCACCCGCGGTGGCCCTGGCGGCGCAGGAGCAGGGCGTCAGGCTGCTGGCCAACCAGAGCGACATGTCCGCCTTTGCGCCGAAGGCGCAGCTGGCGGCGGTGACGCCCCAATGGGGCGAGTACTACACGCAGGTGGCGCGTGCGGTGATCGCCGGGACCTGGAAGCCGCAGCCGGTGTGGGGTGGGCTGCGCGAAGGCATGGTGCAGCTGTCGGCGTTGAATCCCGGGCTGCCGGTGGCGCAGGTGGCGGCGGTGAATGCGGCGCGCGCGGCGCTGTTGTCCGGCCAGGCCACCGTCTTCGCCGCGCCGCTGGTCGACAACGCCGGCAAATCGCGGCTGGCCTCGGGTGCGCTCGACGACGAGCGGATCGCGACGATGGACTGGTTCGTGCAGGGCGTCGTCGGCAGCGTGCCGACGTCGAAGTAGCTACCAGTCGGCCGGCAGCACGAAGGCGTCGTTCAGCCGCGTGAAGATGCGGTGGTCGCGCCAGCGGCCACCGTTGAAGAGGTATGCGCGCGCCAGCCCTTCGTCGTGGAAGCCCAGGCGCTGCACCAGCGCGATGCTGCGTGCGTTTTCCGGCCGCACCGCTGCCTGGATGCGGTGCAGGTTCGCCTTCGGGGCAAAGGCGGCCGCGATCACCGCGGCCAGTGCCTCGTGCATCAGGCCGCGGCCCTGCGCCTGCTCGTCGAGGCCGTAGCCGAGGTGGCAGCTGTGGAACGGCCCGCGCAGGATGTTCGACAGCGTGATCTTGCCGATCACGCGGCGTGGTGTGTCGCGCGGCAGCAGCCAGAAGATCCAGCCCAGGCCCGACGCGAACAGCTCGCGCTGCTCGGCCAGCTGGCCGGCGTGGAACGCCGGTTCGCCGTGGCCGGATGGCAGCGGCGGGTCCCACGGCGCAAAGTGCGCCCGGTTGCGCGCAAAGTAGTCGGCCACCACATGGGCCATCGCGGCCTCGCTCGCCCGCAGCCGCAGGCGCGGCGTGTCGATCGTGCGGGCGATGCGCGGTCGGCTCACGCGCATGAGTGTCAATGCGACGGCGGCCTGGCGTCCAGTGCGGCCTGCAGCGCCGGCGCCGGCGCGCCGAACGCGTAGGCGTCCATGCCCAGGCAGCCGTAGGTCAGGCTATCGTGCACGCGCAGCGCCGGGCCTTCGTGGCCAGCGCCCGCCGCCACGTACCAGGGCAGCAGGTGCTCGTCGCTCGGGTGCATCAGCGCCGCATGCGGCGCCTGCGCGCGGTAGTCGAGCAGCGCGGGCCAGTCGGCGGCCGCGCTGCGGGCAGCAAACCAGTCGCGAAAGGCCGCGCTCTGCGGCACCTCGGGTGCGTCGGCCGGCGGGCGCGCCGCGCCGAACACCATGCGCAGGTTGTGCGTGATGCTGCCGCTGGCCAGCACCAGCACGCCTTCGGCGCGCAGCGGTGCCAGCGCCTGGCCGAGCGCGAACAGGCGCGCCGGTGACCAGTCGGGCGGGAAGGCGAGCGGCAGCACCGGCACGTCGACGTCCGGATACGCGAAGCGCAGCGGCACCCAGATGCCGTGGTCGAGACCACCGTGCTCGACCACGTGCGAGGGCAGGCCCGCCTGCGCGAGCAGTGCACCGACGCGCTGGGCCAGCTCCGGTGCGCCGTGTGCGTCGTAACGCAGGCGGTACAGCTCGTCGGGGAACCCGCCGAAATCGTGCACCGTCTCGTGTTCGCGCGCAGCCAGCAGCACCGGCTCGCGTGTCAGCGAGTGGGCCGAGACCGCGACGATCGCGCGCGGTCGCTCGAACGCCCGGTCGAGCGCCGGCCCCAATCGACGCAGGAACGCGCCGGCGGCACCCGGCTCGATGGCGATCATCGGCGAGCCGTGGGAGACGAACACGCTGGGCAGCGGGGCAGGAGTCGATGTCATGGCCGGATTACAGCACCGGCGCATGGCCTTGGGCTTCGAATGGCTTGCACACAGCGTTCGGGTCCACGGGCCTGCGCCCGCGCGGCGGTCAATGTCCGCGCGACGCCCGGGGCTTGCATCTCGTGTACCGTCGCGGCCATGACCGCATCGCCGCCGTTGCCCGTGAACATCCCTGCGCTGGCCTGGCGCCAGCTGGTGCGCGATTTCCGCGCCGGCGAGTTGCGGCTGCTGGTGGTGGCGGTGATGCTCGCCGTCGGTGCGCTCACCGCGGTCGGCTTCTTCGCCGACCGCCTGAACACCGCGCTGGCGCGCGACGCCCGCGCGCTGCTCGGTGGCGACGCCGTGGTGGCGAGCGACCAGCCGGCGCCGCCGGCACTGGCCGAGCAGGCGCGCGCGCTCAAGCTCGCGGTGGCCACCAGCACCAGCTTTCCGAGCATGGCGCGCGCCCCCGAGGCGCGCGGCGGTGCGGCCCGGCTGGTCGCCGTCAAGGCGGTCAGCGATGGTTATCCGCTGCGCGGCGTGCTGCGCCTGCGCGACGCCGACGGCCGCGAGGCCGACCTGGCCGCCGCGCCCGCCCCGGGCCGGCTGTGGGTCGATGCCGCCTTGCTCGACGCATTGGCGCTGCGCATCGGCGACACCTTGCTGCTGGGCGACGCGGCGCTGACGATCGAGCGCGTCATCGTGCTCGAGCCCGACCGCGGCGCCGGCTTCATGAGCTTTGCGCCGCGTGTGATGCTCAACGAGCGTGACCTCGCCGCCACCGGGCTGGTGCAGCCGGCCAGCCGCATCACCTACCGCCTGGCCGTGGCCGGCAATCAGCGCGATGGCGACGCCGCGGTGCGCGAGTTCGTGCGCTGGACCGAAGAGCGCGTCAAGACCGAGCAGCTACGCGGGCTGCGCGTCGAGGCGCTCGAGTCGGGCCGACCCGAGATGCGGCAGACGCTCGACCGCGCGGAGAAGTTCCTCAAGCTCGTCGCCTTGCTGGCTGCGCTGCTGGCCGCGGTGGCGGTGGCGATCGCGGCACGCGGTTTCGCCGAGGCCCATCTCGACGATTGCGCGATGCTGCGGGTGCTGGGGGCGCCGCAGCGCGCGATCGGCTGGACCTACCTGCTCGAGTTCGGCGGCGTCGGCCTGCTGGCCAGCGGCCTGGGCGTGCTGCTCGGGCTGGCGGTGCATTTCGCCTTCGTCTGGTTCCTCGGCAGCCTGCTGCGCGTGACGCTGCCGCCGCCGGGTTTCGCACCGGCGTTGTTCGGCCTCGGCGTGGGCCTGACGCTGCTGGCCTCGTTCGGCCTGCCGCCGGTGCTGCAGCTGGCGCGCGTGCCTCCGCTGCGCGTGATCCGTCGCGACCTCGGCGGCCTGAAGCCGGCGTCGGTGCTGATCCTGGTGGCCGGCGCCGCCGGCTTCGTGGCGCTGATGCTGGCGGCCTCGTCCGACCTCAAGCTCGGCGGGCTGGCGGTCGGCGGCTTCGCGGTCGCGGTGGCCCTGTTCGCCGGCCTGTCGTACCTGGCTGTGCGGGTGCTCAAGTCCGCAGTGCCCGAGTCGCGTGCGCCGCGCTGGCTGGTGCTGGCTACGCGGCAGGTGGCCGCGCGGCCGGCGTTCGCGGTGCTGCAGGTGTCGGCGCTCGGCGTCGGCCTGCTTGCGCTGGCGCTGCTGGTGTTGTTGCGCACCGATCTCATCGCCAGCTGGCGCGCCGCCACGCCGGCCGACGCACCGAACCGCTTCGTGCTCAATCTGCAGCCCGACCAGGCCGAGGCCTTCCAGGCGCGCCTGCGCGAGGCCGGCGTCGGCCGCTTCGACTGGTATCCGATGATCCGCGGCCGGCTCGTCAGCATCAACGGCCAGCCGGTGTCGGCCGACTCGTATGCCGATCAGCGTGCACGCCGGCTGGTCGAGCGTGAGTTCAACCTGAGTCACCAGGCCGAGCCGCCGGCGCACAACGTGGTGGTCGGCGGGCACTGGACGGCCGACGAGGCCGATGCCTTCAGCGTCGAGGAGGGCTTGATGGAGACACTCAAGCTCAAGCTCGGCGACCGCATCGCTTTCGACATGGGCGGCCTGGTTCGCGAGGGCCGCATCACCAGCGTGCGCAAGGTCGACTGGGGCTCCATGCGCGTCAACTTCTTCGTGATGTTCCCGCAGTCGCGCGTCGAGGGGCTGCCGGTCAGCTACATCAGTGCGTTCCGCGCGCCTGTGCGGCCCGGGTTCGACAACGCGCTCGCGCGCGACTTTCCGAACATCACCAACATCGACGTGTCGGCCTCGATCGCCCAGGTGCAGCAGGTGCTCGACCAGGTGATCCGCGCGGTCGAGTTCCTGTTCGCATTCACGCTTGCCACCGGGCTGGTGGTGCTGTTCGCCGCGGTGACGGCCACGCGCGAGGCGCGGGCGCGCGAGTACGCGGTGATGCGCGCACTCGGCGCCGGGTCGCGTCTGCTCGCGCGCGTGCAGCGGGTCGAGCTGCTCGGCGTGGGCGCGCTGGCCGGGCTGCTGGCTTCGGTGGCGGCCATGGCGGTCGGCTCGCTGCTGGCGCGCTACGTGTTCGAGTTCACCTGGAACGTCTCGCCGGTGGTGCCGCTGATCGGCACGCTGGCGGGCGCCGCGCTCGCGCTGGCAGCGGGCTGGTTCGGCCTGCGCGAGGTGCTGCGCCGGCCGGTGGTGGAGACACTGCGGCGCGCCGCGCAGTAGCAGGCGCGTCCGGTCGCCAGCGGCCTAGGCGGCACGCTCCGACTTGAACACGCCGATCGCTTCGGTGAGCCGAGTGGCCTGACTCTTGAGGCCTTCCGCAGCCGCGGCAGATTGCTCGACGAGCGCCGCGTTCTGCTGGGTCATCTGATCGAGATGCCCGACTGCCACGTTGACTTGTCCGATGCCGCTCGACTGCTCGATCGTGGCGTGGCTGATCTCGGTGATGAGGTCGGACACGCGGCGCACCTGATTCACGATGTCGCCCATCGTCTGCCCGGCGTCGTTGGCAAGCCTGCTGCCCGATTCGACCTTTTGCACGCTGTCGCCGATGAGGCTCTTGATCTCGCGTGCGGCCTGCGCGCTCCTCTGGGCCAGCGTGCGCACCTCGGCGGCCACCACCGCGAAGCCTCGGCCCTGCTCGCCGGCACGAGCGGCCTCGACCGCTGCATTGAGGGCCAGGATGTTGGTCTGGAATGCGATGCCGTCGATCACGCCGATGATGTCGTGGATGCGTTTGCTCGAGGCGGTGATGTCGTTCATCGTGCCGACGACTCGGCTCACCACCTCGCCGCCACGGGTCGCGGCAGTGGTCGCCGCAGCGGCCAGTTGCGTGGCCTGGCCCGCCGTATCGGCGTTGGTCTTGACGGTGGCGGTCAACTCTTCGATCGATGCCGCCGTCTGCTGCAGGTTCGACGCGGTCTGTTCTGTGCGCGTGCTCAGGTCGTTGTTGCCTTGCGCGATCTCCGCGCTGGCCGTGCTGACGCCGGTGGCCTGCGCGCTGACATCGTCGACCAGCGAGCGCAGGTTCAGCCCCGCCTGATTGACTGCGCGCTGGATCATGCCGATCTCGTCGACCCGGTTGATATGCAGGCCTTGTCCCGGGCTGCCCGCTGCAACGGCGAGCGCTTGTTTCAGCACCTGCTGCAGCGGCCGGGCGAGCTGGCTCTCCAGCCAGAAGGCCGCGGCCAGCGTGATGGCGACTGCACTGCCGGCGATGAGCGTCCACGCCTCGCGCTCTGCACCCGCCAGGTTCGCGGCCAGGCCCAGCACGCACGGTATCGGCAGCAAGGCAAGACGGATCCGCCAGCGGGCCGGCAAGGTCTGCGGCGCGGAAGTCCAGGCCCACAGACCGGTGCGCACGACGAGCCCCTTGTGGAAGGCTCGTCGTCCCGCGCGCCCTTCACGGAAATCGCGGTACAGCGCCTCGGCGGCCGCGATCTCGCTCGCCTGGGGCTTGGTGCGCACCGACATGTAGCCCATCAGACGGCCCTGACGCACCACGGGCGCGGCGTTGGCGCGTACCCAGTAGTGATCCCCGTTCTTGCGTCGGTTCTTCACCAGCGCCGTCCACGACTGGCCTGCCTTCAGCGTGGCCCACATGTCGGCGAAGGCCTGCGCCGGCATGTCGGGATGGCGAACCAGGTTGTGCGGCTGTCCGATCAGCTCACTGCGATCGAAGCCGCTGATCGCAATGAAGGCGGCGTTGGCATAGGTGATATGGCTCTGGGCGTCGGTCACCGACAGCAGGGTCGCGTCGTCCGGAAAGTCATGGTTGTGTTGCGTGACGGGCAGATTGCGGCGCATGGTGAGTGGCTCCACTTCTTGTTGATGCACACGTGACCGACGCGACAAGCGACTTTCGGCCTGGGTCACATCTTCGCGCCATGATCAGAAATGACTGCGTTCAATTGCGCGGTCAATCCCAGTCAATCCTCTCATTTGCGACGTCTTGCCGCGGAGGGCTTCCCGGGCCGACTTCGCCCAATGCGCGGCGAGCCCCCTGCGACTCAGGGTCGCAGGGGGCTCGCGGGTGGATCAGTCAGGAGGGTCGTTGGTGCTGGGTGGGCAGCGAGGCCGCGCGGGCCTGCCTAGATGCTCGATCGCATCTCAACGGCGGCTGCCGGCTTAGAAGCTTTCCCACTCGCCGTCGGTGCCGGTGCCGGTGCTGGCGCTGGAGGCGGTCTCAGCCGAGGCGGCCGTCGCCGCCGCCTTGGGCAGGCGGGCGACATTGGTCGCACGGTTCGGACCACGCCGGTCGGCTCCGGCCCATACCGCCGGCGCCGAGGGGGCAGCGGCAACGGGTTTCGCTGCGCGGTGCTGCTGCGACGCCCTGCCGGACGTCGGCTTGGCGGCGGCTGTCGAAGACAGGGCCACGCGCGCGGTGGGGGCGGCCGCGGTGGCAGCCACGTGGTCCCCGACCTTGAAGACGGCAACGGCCTGCACGAGCTGCTGCGCCTGCGTGCGCAGGCTTTCGGCGGCGGCGGCGGACTCTTCCACCAGCGCGGCGTTCTGCTGTGTCATCTGGTCGAGCTGGGTCACCGCGTCGTTGACCTGGCCGATGCCCGAGGTCTGCTCGGTGGTGGCCGACGTGATCTCGTTGATCAGGTCACTGACACGCTGAACCTGCTGCACGATGTCGGTCATCGTGCGGCCGGCCTCGCCCACCAGCTGCGAGCCGGCGTCGACCTTCTCGACGCTGGCGCCGATGAGCGACTTGATCTCCTTGGCGGCCTCGGCGCTGCGCTGGGCGAGCGCGCGCACCTCGCCCGCCACCACCGCGAAGCCGCGACCCTGCTCGCCGGCGCGCGCGGCCTCGACCGCGGCGTTGAGCGCCAGGATGTTGGTCTGGAACGCGATGCCGTCGATGGTGCCGATGATCTCGGCGATCTTGCGGCTCGAGTCGGTGATGTCGTTCATCGTCGACACCACGCGGCCGACCACGTCACCGCCCTTGGCGGCGGCCGAGCTGGCTGAAGCAGCCAGCTGCGACGCCTGGCGCGCCGTGTCGGCGTTGTTGCGCACGGTCGCGTTCAACTGCTCCATCGAGGCAGCGGTCTGCTCGAGGTTGGACGCCTGCTCCTCGGTGCGCTGCGACAGGTCCTGGTTGCCGGAGGCGATCTGCGCCGAGCCGGTGGCGATCGAGTCGCTCGACTGACGCACCTGGCCGACCGTGCGCGCCAGGCTGGCCTGCATCTGCGCCATCGCCCCGACGATGCTGGCGTCGGCGCCTGCGGGTACCGTGATCGGCCGAGCGAGGTCGCCCTCGGCGATTGCCTGCGCGATGTCGACCACCTGCTGCGGCTCGCCACCGAGCTGACGAGTCACCGAACGGATGACCAGGGTGCCCAGGCCGATCGAGAGAACCAGTGCGAGAACGACACCGACGCCGATGCCCCAGCGTGTGCGGATGTAGGTGGCCTCGGCCTCTTGAAACAGGTTCTTCGCCTCGCGGATCTGCAGCGCCATCAGGTCGTCGAGCGTCTTGTCGACCTTGGCGTACAGAGCGGGAGCTACTTCAACGCTGATGCGCTGCGCGGTCTTCATGTCACCATTGCGAAGTGCTTCCATCGCCGGCTTGATGGCCCCGGCGAGAAACCTGCCACGCACGTCGACGAACTCGGCTGCGAGCCCTTTCTCCTCGGGAGTGAGGTAGGTGGCCATGTAGGCATCCCACTGCTTGGTGATCGCGTCTGCGTTGGCCTCTATCAACTGCAGCTGCGTGCGGGCTTCCTCGGCAGTGGGGTGCAGCACCGCCGCCGCGACGGCGTTCTGGTTGCGCAGCAACTTGTCGCGCACCTCGGCTAGCTGCTCGATCGGCAAAGTGCGATCCTCGTAGACCGATTTCAATGCCTTCTCGATGCTCGATGCACCAAAGATGCCGGCCGCGCCGACCGCGGCCACCAGCATCGTCAGCACGCCGGCCAAAGCTGCCAAGCGGGTTCTAAGTTTCCAGTTGCGCATTTTCGGCTCCTTGTCGTCTTGTTGCCGCCTTGCCGTCTTTGACCTGATTAACTTGCGGCGTTGATCAACCCCATGTCCGGGCTGCTCATCAGGGCCTCGATGTCCATCAGGATCAGCATGCGTTCGCCGACGCTGGCGATGCCGGTCAGGCAGGCGCTGTCCAGCCCCGTGGTGGCCATCGCCGGTGCCGGGCGGATCGCCTCGGCTGGCAGTTCCATCACGTCGGACACCGAGTCGACGACGGCGCCGACCACGCGACCCTTGACGTTGAGCACGATCACGACGGTGAAGGTGTTGTACTCGGCCGTTTCGCAGCCGAGGCGCACGCGCAGGTCGACGATCGGCACGATCACGCCGCGCAGGTTGACCACGCCCTTCAGGTAGGCCGGCGCGTTGGCGATGCGCGTGGGCGGCTCGTACGAGCGGATCTCCTGCACGCGCAGGATGTCGATGCCGTACTCCTCGCCGCCGAGGCGAAAGGTGAGGTACTCGCCGGCGTGCGCCAGCGTGGCCATGTCCTGCGCGCCCTCTTGCCGCGCGATGTGCTGGCCTTCCTTGATCATTTCCACTTGTGTTCTCCTTGAGCGAAATCGGGTTGCGGGCGGCGGGATGGACCTAGAACGACTCCCACTCGCCGTCAGCGGCCGGGGCGGTCTGCGGCGTCTTCGCCGCGGCGGGCGACGTCGACGCCGCACTGGCGCGCGCGAGACGGGCGGGCGTTTTCGGGGCGGGCGCGGGCGACGCCGTGTCGCGCGCCCTGGCGATGGCCAACGACGCCGCGGTGACGTGCGCCACTGCCGCTGCCGGCGCGGACGCCTTCGACGGCACTGCCGTGCCGGCCGGCGCCGATACGCCCGACGCGCCATCGATCTTGAAGCCGGCCACTGCGACGTTGAGTTTCTGCGCCTGGTCGCGCAGCGACTCGGCCGCGGCCGCGCTCTGCTCGACCAGCGCGGCGTTCTGCTGCGTCATGCGCTCGAGCTCGTTGACCGCGCCGTTGACCTGTTCGATGCCGCTGGTCTGCTCGCCGGCGGCCGCCGAGATCTCGCCGATGATGTCGCTGACACGCTGCACGCCCGAGACGATCTCGTCCATCGACTTGCCGGCGTCCTGCACCAGCTGCGTGCCGGATTCGACCTTGTCCACCGACGCGCCGATCAGCGTCTTGATCTCTCGCGCCGCCTCGGCGCTGCGCTGGGCGAGCGCGCGCACTTCGCCGGCCACCACCGCGAAGCCGCGACCCTGCTCGCCGGCGCGCGCGGCCTCGACCGCGGCATTGAGCGCCAGGATGTTGGTCTGGAACGCGATGCCGTCGATGGTGCCGATGATGTCGGCGATGCGCTTGCTCGACGTCGCGATGTCCTGCATGTTCGACACCACCTGCGTCATCACCTTGCCGCCGCGCTGCGCGGCATCGCTGGCCGAGTGGGCCAGCTGATTGGCCTGGGCGGCGGAGTCGGCGCTCTGGCGCACGTTGCCCGTCAGCTGCGTCATCGACGAGGCGGTGCGCTGCAGGCTGGCGGCGGCCTGCTCGGTGCGCTGGCTCAGGTCCGTGTTGCCGCTGGCCACCTCGGCGCTGGCGCCGCGTATCGAACCGGCGCTGTGCGTCACCTGCGACACCATTTCGCGCAGGTGCTGCACCATGGTCGCTTGCGCCCGCAGCAGCTCGCCGATGTCGTCGTCGCTGTCGTCGTGCTCGACGTGGTCGAGCCAGCCCTCGGCCACGCGGCTGGCGCTGTGCGAGACTCGCCGCACGTCGCGCACGATGCGGCGCTTCAGCACGCTCGACACCACCAGTGCGACGCCGGCAGTTGCCAGCGCCAACACACCCATCAGGATGGTCAGCCACTGGGCGCGTTGGCGCAGCGACTCGGCGGCGCGGGCGTGGTGATCGCGCAAGCTGGTGTAGAGCGAGGCGATCGCCGTCGCCATGCGCTGGTGCTCGGCATCGGCCGTCTGCAGCGCCGCGATGCCGGTGTTGGCGTCGACGCTGCCCATGTCGAGCGCCATGTCGGCGGCCTTCACGAACCGCGTGGCCGCCTCCTGCACCGTCTTGGCCGACGCCGCTGCATCGGCGCTGCCCACGCGCTGGGCGACATCGAGCGCCTTGTCGATCAGGAGTTTGGTTTCCTGCGGCAGCGCCCGGCGCTGCTCGGCCAGCTTGGCCTCGGGCACCGAGGCCACGATCGTCATCGTGCGATACAGAGAACCGAGCTGCCGCGCCAGGCCGGTCTGCGCCAAGTCGAGCATCGCCTCGACTTCGGCCGCCGCCTCCTGCTGCGCCTTGCCCTGGTGGCTGTACTGGTAGAGCAGGCCGGCGGAGCACAGCACGGCGAGCAGCAGCATCGCCGTGGTGATCCACGGACCCAGCATTAGTTTCGTCTGTAGACGCATGAGGTGTCGCCTCTCGAACTGCGGGCGCGGGTTGCTGGCGGCCTACTTGTAGATGCCGCCGCAGACCACGGTGTCGTCGAGCTTCTCGCAGTACATCTGCTTGGGCTCGATCTTCTTGGTCACCGGGTTGGTGAACTTGTAGTCCTGCCAGAAAGTGCCCTTGCTCTGGGCCAGGTCGACGCGCTCCTTGACGAAGGCCTTGCCGTCGACGTCCTTCAGTTCGATCAGGTTCTTGCCCACCATCTTTTCATTGGCGCCATGGGCGCGCACGGTGCCGTCGAGCCCGTAAACCACGAGGTAGAGGTCGCGGTCGACGAACTTGCCGGCCTTGTTGGTGATCTCGGCGTAGCCGGTGTCCTTGCCGCTGCTGCGGATGAAGGCCACGCCCTTCTTGACCATCGCAGTGGCTTCGTCTTTGGTGGCGTTGGCGCCGGCGGCGGCCGCCGAGGCACCGCACAGACCGGCGGCGAGGGCGATGGCGATCGAGTGGAACAGTGCACGCATGGGGAGAACTCCTGAACAAGAGGTTGAATCGCGGGTCGACGGGTAGCGGACGGGAACCTGTCCATCGGCTCTCGACCGATGCGGTGCAACACCTGAGAGGCGGCGCGGCATGGATGGCTTCAATGCGTGGAATCCAACCGGAAGCCGGCCACGACGCGCGCCAGGTGCTGCGATTGATCCTTCAGGGAGTCGGCGGCGGCCGCCGCCTGCTCGACGAGCGCGGCGTTCTGCTGCGTCATCTGGTCGAGCTGCGCGACCGAGCCGTTGACCTGGTTCAAGCCGGTGCTCTGCTCGCCGGCCGCGGCGGTGATCTCGGCGATCATGTCGGACACGCGCTTGACGCCGGACACGATGTCGCCCATCGTCGCGCCGGCATCCTGCACCAGCCGCGAACCCGCCTCGACACGGTCGACGCTGCTGCCGATCAGGGCCTTGATCTCGCGCGCGGCTTCGGCGCTGCGCTGGGCCAGCGCGCGCACCTCGCCGGCGACAACCGCGAAGCCGCGCCCCTGTTCGCCGGCGCGTGCGGCTTCGACCGCGGCGTTCAGCGCCAGGATATTGGTCTGGAACGCGATGCCGTCGATGGTGCCGATGATGTCGGCGATGCGCTTGCTGCTGGCGCTGATCTCGTCCATCGTGTGCACCACCTGCGACACCACCTCGCCGCCGCGTTCGGCGGCGGCGCTGGCCGACGTGGCCAGCTGGTTGGCCTGCGCTGCCGACTCGGCGCTCTGCTGCACGGTGCCGGTGAGCTGCTCCATCGAACTGGCCGCCTGCTGCAGATTGCTGGCGGTCTGTTCGGTGCGGGTGCTGAGGTCCTGGTTGCCCGAGGCCACCTGCGCGGCGGCGACCTGGATCGACTCGGCGCTCTGGTGCACCTGCGCCACGATACGGCGCAACGAATCCTGCATCTGGCCCAGTGCGCCGAGCAGGCGGGCCGCCTCGTCGTTGCCGTCGTCGTGCACGCGGCCGCTCAGGTCGCCAGTGGCGATGCGCTCGGCCAGATGGCGGGCCGAATCGATCGGCCGGCAGATCGACGCCATGTTGACCAGCGTGAGCGGCACGACCAATGCGATGGCCAGTGCCAGCACGGCGATGAAAAGCCCGCGCGACCTGCGGGTCACGTCGGCGCGTGATCGCTCGCTGTCGGCGGCGCCGCGGTCCAGTACCTGGGTCAGTGCGCCGAGCTCGGTCTCGGCCGCGTGCGCGGCTTCCTTGGCCGGCCCAAGCATCTTGTTGGCCACGCCGGCGGCGTCGTATCCGCTGGTCTCGATCTGCCGCACCACCGGGGCGGCCTTCTCAGCGTAGCGGACCATCAGCGACTTGAGCTGTCGCGCGTGGCTGGCGGTGTCTTCGCCGTGGTCGACCGACAGCGCGTCGGCCTGACGACCGAGCGCTGCGATGGCTTCCTGCCACTTCAGCTTGTACGCGCCGACCTGGTCGGGCTTCTCGTAGCTGACGACCATGTCCTTCTCGTAGCGCCGCACGTCGCCGAGCGCCTCGCGCAGCGCGCCCAGGCGCAGCGCGTCGGCGTGCGTGCCGCGGGCAAACTCATCGGCCAGGCCGGCCATGCGCGCCTGGCTCCACAGGCCGGTGCCGCCGAGCAGCGCCAGCAGCGCCAGCACGAGTGCAATCGCGCCGAGCATGCGAGTTCGGATATCGAAGCGCCGCAAGAGCGTGAAGAGAAGATGGCTCATAGGTACTGCCGAGCTTGGATTCAATGGCGGGACTGGCGCACCAGGGCGCCGACGTCGAGGATCAGAGCGACGCGGCCGTCGCCCATGATGGTGGCGCCCGACACGTTGCTGACCTTGCGGTAGTTGGATTCGAGGTTCTTCACGACCACCTGTTGCTGGCCGAGCAGCTCGTCGACCAGCATCGCGACGCGGCCGCTCTCGGCCTCGACGATGACCATGATGTGGTTGCCGACGGCGCCGTCGGCGCGCGGCACCTGGAACACGCTCTCCAGGTCGATCACCGGCAGGAACTCCTCGCGCACCTGCACCACGCGGCTGGCGCCGCCGACCGTCTTGATGGCGCCGTCCTCGACCTGGAACGACTCGACCACCGAGGCGAGCGGCAGGATGTAGCACTCCTCGCCGACACCCACGCTCATGCCGTCCATGATGGCCAGCGTGAGCGGCAGGCGCACCTTGACGCTCATGCCGTAGCCCTCGGCCGAGTCGATCTCGACCGTGCCGTTGAGCGCGGTGATGTTCTTCTTCACCACGTCCATGCCGACGCCGCGGCCCGACACGTCGGTCACCACGTCGGCGGTGGAGAAGCCCGGCGCGAAGATCAGCGCCCACACCTCGGCATCGGCCATCGTGTCGGGGGCGTCGATGCCGCGTTCGCGCGCCTTCTTCAGCAGCTTGTCGCGGTTGAGGCCGCGGCCGTCGTCGCGCACCTCGATCAGGATGCTGCCGCCCTGGTGGCTGGCGGCCAGCGTGATGGTGCCGTGCGCCGTCTTGCCGCGCGCCAGTCGCTCGGCCGGCAGCTCGATGCCGTGGTCACAGCTGTTGCGCACCAGGTGCGTCAGCGGGTCGGTGATCTTCTCGATCATGCCCTTGTCCAGCTCGGTGGCTTCGCCTTGCGTCACCAGCTCGACCTTCTTGCCCAGCTTGCCGGCCAGGTCGCGCACCACGCGCGGGAAGCGGCTGAAAACGAAGGAGATCGGCATCATGCGGATCGACATCACCGATTCCTGCAGGTCGCGGGTATTGCGTTCGAGCTGGATCAGGCCATTGTGCAAGCGTTCGAATTCGACCGGATCAACCTGCGCG